>Ga0137368_10006040_pt1 | contig 12747 bp, 6 predicted proteins | sample SagtaG_13_FD_104917 | JGI IMG/M metagenome (GOLD analysis project Ga0137368, IMG submission 104917) | Vadose zone soil microbial communities from Sagehorn Ranch, Mendocino, California, USA - Sage1_L_100_16 metaG | ecosystem: Environmental > Terrestrial > Soil > Vadose zone | place: USA...
CGATTCGGACCGGGAACATGCCGATCGTCGCCTGGTGGCCGTCTCATCATCATGTTCGAGCTCACCATGCTCGGAGCGATTCTCGCGACGGTGATCACCCTCTTCATCACCGCCAAGCTACCAAACCGCGGGCCGCGTCTGTACGATCCCGAAGTGAGCGACGGTGAGATCCTGGTCGGTGTGGAGAATCCATCCGATGACGTGCTGCCGCGACTGGAGCAGGCGCTGATCGGAACCGGACGAGGCCGGTTGAAGCGACTCTCCTGAACCTCTCCATTCGCGCTCGCCGCTCAGTACTCGTGTTGGCTCGACGGTGTTCCTGATTGCGGAAAATGCGCTGAAAGAAAATCCAGGACTACCGCAGCCCAGCGATCGGATTGCTCGATCTGCACGTGGTGGCCGGAGTGCGCAAACATGTGGAGCTCGCCGCTTTTCAGACGCTTGTAAAACGTAAGCGCGTCGGGATGGCTGGCCGGATTGTCCTCGCGGCTCAGCGTCATCAGCACCGGGACATTGAGCTCACCTGCTGAGAGGGCCATGTGCTTGCCGTGGTACTCGAGCATGCGGTTGCGATCGGCGCCCGTCGTGCCTCCCGCCTTTGTCCGGCCCGCATCGAATGCGTGATTTCGCGCCGAGATCTCATGAACGCGCTTGACCCATGCATCGGTGACGAACTGTTTGTTGAAATAGAAGCGCTGCAGGGTCTGGCGAACGCTCTCGATGGTCGGCGGCTCGACGTTGTCTCGGGATCGAGGCGCCGGAGCGTCGGACGGCAGGATTTGCCAGCCGCTCCCGCTGTTGATAATCACCAGGCTGCGCACGAGATCGGGCGCTTCGTGGGCCACGTATTGCACGATCCAACCGGCGCGGCTGTTGCCGATCAGGTGCGCCTTCAGCCCCAGCGCTTTCATGAACCGGATCACGAACTGCCCGTGAGCCGTCGGAAAGTATTCTTGCGGACCCAGCGCCGGTGTGAATCCCCAGCCGGGTAAGTCCACCGCATACACGTGGTAGCGCGCGGCGAGCGCCGGGATGACAGCCCAGTAATTTGCTTCAGCGCACTCCCACAAAAGACCGCCGTGCACGAGGACGAGCGGCACGCCGCTGCCGGCCTCGAGGTAATGAACCTTTCTGCCATCGAGGTCGGTGTAGCGCTCCTGCCACGTCTTCGCCGCGCGCTGCCTCGCCTGGTCGGGATTCAGCATGCTCAGCGTCTGGGCTGAGACGAGAGAAGCGACAGAGACGAGGACGGCCGCGATTGCAGATACTCGGGCTATTTTCATGGTGGTGGTCTCGCAGGCTGGAACTGGGCGAACACGACGTAGTGGCGGCCCTTCAGGGCCGCTGCGCGTGGCGGGGCTAACGCCCCGCCACTACATATCTGAGCTGTCTAGAACGAAAACTTCCCTCCCAGGCGCACCACGCGCGGACTAATCGTCTGCGAGACGCTGCCGAGATTGGAGCCGATCGTCGTGACCTCCGTCAGGATCGTGTTGGCATTCGTGAGGTTGAAGGCATCGGCAAAGGCCTCGAGGCGCCATGAGCCAATGACGAAGCGCCGCCCCACGCGAAGATCGATCAGCTTGTTGCTGTCATATCGGTTCTCGTCGTTGCGCTCGAGGCGCACGGTTTGCGTGGCTCGTGTCAACGTGGGCACGAGCGCCCGGCCGACGCTCAGGGTCCGCACCTTGGGGTGGCCGCTGTAGGCCTGGAAGAATCCGCTGACGCTGATGCGCCAGGGAAGCAGAATCGCACCCGAGAGCTTCACCTGATGCGGTTCGTCGTTGCCAACGGCTCCATCGGTGAAGATATCGTCGTTCGGATCGTTCAGCTCACCCGAGCTGATTCGACCCAGATCCTTGCCGTAGTGATATCCGCCTTGCAGGTAGGCATCCGCCGAGAACCTGCGCTGGATCGCGAGCTCGATTCCGTTGTAGTTGGTATTCAGCTTCGACGAGTTTGTCAGGATGTTGTTCTGCCGGCCGCTGGTCGCAGGGTTCTGGTTGTAGATCGTGAGCGGCTGATTGGTGAGCGGGTTGTTGATGACGACCGGGATATAGGTCTCGCTCGGTACGGCTTCATTCCGGGTCGCGCGAAGATTGCGATTCTCGCGGCGGTAATACATCACCGATCCCGCAAGGTGTGTCGTGAGCTGGCGCTGCATGCCAAGGCTGTACTCGCGGTTGAACGGGCGGCGCAGCTCGGGGTCGATCCGCGTCGTCACGCCACCCGTGAAGCCTGCGCAACTGCTGATCTCGTTGGCTTGCGCGTACAGGTCGCGATTGAGATCGGACCACACACATCGATTGCTCTGCAGCGTCAAGGGATTGAGGCTGTCAGCCAGACCGATGCCCTCGTTGCCCGCATACATGCTGTAGCTGCCTTTGATCACCGTTGACGCGTTGCCGGTCACGTCGTAGGCGACGCCGAGACGCGGGACCACGGTCTGGAATGTCTTCGCGTCGATGGCAGCGAACTCGCGCGCCGGCACCCAGGTGCCAGCCGGTGAGGACTGGTCCGGAATGAACGTGTGGAAATTGTCGTACCGTACGCCCGCGTTGATCGACAGCCGCTGTGTCAGCCTCCAATTGTCCTGAACGTAGACGCCGCGGTTTTCCACCTGCTCGCTGTTATAGGCCGGCGTGTTCTGGAGGTCGACCGAGTCGGGCGCACCGTTGCGGAAGCGCAGGATGATATCGCCGTGCCACACCCACTCGTTGTCGTAGCGGCCGCCATTGAGCTGGAATCCCGTTCGCATTTCATGGCTGCCCAGCAAGTTGCCCACCCGCGTTACCGAGGCGCCGAAAATGTGGCCGTGCTGATGATTCAACCGCACTGACGTCGGGGCGCCGGAGAGAATGCTCTGGACGATATCGAGGCGCGCGACGTCGTTGGGTCCCACCTCGGGCCGGTAGCGCTGGTCCGCGCCGCGGAACCAGTTGGAGAAGACCACCTCGTACAGCCAGGCGTTTCCGCGCGTCCCGTTCCAGGAGACGGTGGGAAACAGATTCGGCTGCGTGTCGGTGTTGAAGTTGGCGGCCTCCGGCGTCACGAAGTTCGCGCCTTCACGGCGATAGGGCCGCACCGCGAATGTGTTCGTATTCGACGCGGTGATCCGGTTGTTCTGGTTGATTCTGACGGACGCTTTCTGGAACCACTCGCTGCGCCGATTCCATTCAGACGCCTGCGACCCGTCGAGGAAGAACGTGTTCGCCACCAAACCAGTGAAGGTCGTGACCCGGCCCGAGGCGAAAAACCACGCGCGGTCTTTCTTGATGGGGCCGCCAATCGAGCCGTCCACGTCATACGCATCCTTCGTCGCGCTGGTGGCCCTGACCCCGCGGCTGCGCAGGTTGTCATCGAGATTGGTCGACCGGAAGGCCTGCTTGTTGGCGATGACGTCGGCGCTGATTTTGTTGCCGCCCGACTTCGTCACCGTGCTGATGGCGACCCCGCCGTAGGCGACCCACGCGGGAATCGCGGTCGTCTGGTAGTCGATCTCCTCCTTCGCGCCGCTGCCGCTGTAGTTGAAGGGGGCATCGCCGCCACCGAAGAACCCGAGGGCGGGGAAGCCGTCGATGTAGAAGCTGCGATCGTTGCTTCTGCTGCCGTGCACCTTGATGGCGTTGTAGATGACGGTGGTCGCGCCGCCCACATCCGGTGAACTGGTCGACGCGCCGAGAACGAACTTCGACATGTCGTAGATGTTGCGAGAGCTGGGAATAGTGTTCACGATCTCGGCGGTCACCACGGTCTGCGTCGTCGTGCTTCGGACATCGACCATGGGAGAGACGCCGCTGACGGTCACCGTCTCCTCCAGCGAAGCCACCTTCAGGACGGCGTTGATCGTCGCCGTGAAATCGGCATTGATCTTGACGTTCTCGTGCTGCACGGTGGCGAAGCCTGGCAGCGAGAACTTCAACGTGTACTCACCGACGGGAAGTCTCAGGAAGCGATAGTTGCCATTGGGTTCGGTGACCGCCGACCGAGAGCGTTCGAGCAATGCCGGTGACAAGACTTCAACGGTCACGCCGGGCAGCGCGCCGCCAGTTTCGTCTCGCACGGCGCCTTCAATCGTGCCGAACGGTGATCCTGTCTGTGCCCGCGCCGGTAATGCAACCAGAGTGCACAACACCGCGACCAGGATCGCCGCCCTGTAGCAGTGCCTGCTCTTGGGAGCCGCCTTCATGCATTCACCTCCAGAGTTCAAGGAGTCCAGAAGAAGCGCACACACGCGTCACGTGCCTGCGCGTGTCAAACCCGCATCAATTCCCCGTGCGCTCGCAATTGTGGGTCACGCTACGCCATCAGAACCGCGGAATGATCATGTTTCCTGTAAGAAATTGTCGCAAGGTGTGGTATCTCGAACCCGGGTAGCTGGGCTCTGCTAACCTGCGAACCTCGCTCGATGGGTCTGTTCGACATCCGGCTTTGACAAGGAGAAGACGGCGCATGGCTATTACATCGCTCGATAACCGTCGGTGGCGCGCGGGTTGTCTGGTGACTGCGCTTTTTTGTGCAATCGCGGTTCCCGCGTTCGCCCAATCGCCCTTCGGAGCCATTGAAGGTGTTGTTCGCGATGAAAGCGGCGCCGTCTTGCCCGGTGTCGCGGTTGAAATCGCCTCGCCTGCCTTGATTGAGGGGTCGCGGGCGACGGTGACCGAGGCGACAGGCAATTATCGGTTCCTTCGACTCCCTGTCGGCCGATACATGGTGAAGTTCTCGCTGCCCGGGTTCAGACCGGTCGCCCGCGAGGATATCGTGATCAATTCGGAATTCACCGCCACGATCAACGCGGAACTGGCTGTTGGCGCCCTGGAAGAAACGTTGACCGTCACGGGTGAATCGCCCCTGGTGGACGTTCGGACGACCTTGGGACAGACGGTGGTGACGAGCGAGGTCATGAACGCCATCCCGAGCTCGCGGAATACGTTCGACATGGCGAAATTCGTGCTCGGCGCGTCGACCAGCTCGCCCGATGTCGGCGGGTCATCGTCGTTCATTGCTCCGTCGATGAAGGTCCACGGCAGCCGCGACGGGGCGTTTTACATCGACGGCCTGCCGGGCAATGGAAACTCGGGCAGCGGCAATTCGCCGAGCTTTTACGGCGGGATTGGCGCCAAAGAGGAGACTGACTACCAGACGACCGCGATTCCGGCGTGGATGCCGTACGGCGGGATCACCGTCAACGCGGTCACAAAGTCAGGCGGCAACAGATATAGCGGTGAGATGTTCGGGAATACTCAGATCGCGCAATCCACAAACCTGGACGAGAAGTTGAGGAGCGCCGGCGTCGCCGCGACCAGCGGCGCGACCTCCGCCTATGACGTCGATGCCTCGCTGGGCGGCCCAATCAAGCGGGATCGTGCGTGGTTTTTCGGCGCAGCCCGCGTCTACAGCTTCTCGGGTCTGGTCGGCAATTCGTTTCTCCTGGACGGCAGACAACTGTACGACTTCGTCCGGCGCTGGGATTGGTTCTGGAAGGTGTCAACGGCGATCAACAAGACGAACAAACTCGTCGTCCAGGCGTCGGGAGACACGCTGCTTCGGCCCTATCGGCGTGGCGGCGCGAATTTCGTCATGCTCGAGGCAAACACCTACAACTACTATCGGCCCAACGCGTTTCCAAGCGCCACGTGGAGCGGCACGCATGGAAATTCCTGGATCTACGAGTTGCAGCTGGCGCATTGGATTCGCAGCGCCCCCCTCGCCTATCGCCCGGAGGTTGGTCCCAACGATGTTCCTCGTCTGGATATCGTGACGAGCGTGCTCTGGGGTGCGCCCGTCGACGTGCGCGATCACTATCAGTTTGGCACCATCGCAAACGGCTCGATCACGAAAGTGGGCAACTGGTTCGGAAGCCACGAGGTCAGGTCGGGTGTCCAGGTCAATTGGGGCGCTTACAAGAACCAGTGGAACTGGCACGGCGACATCATCCTCCGCTTCCGCAATGGCGCGCCCGACTCCGTCGATCTCGCGAACTCGCCGGCCTATAACGACAACCGCATCAAGAACACCGGCCTCTATATTCAGGATTCATGGCGGATCGGGCGACGCCTGACGATCAATGCCGGCGTCCGCTATGACCAGTTCCACGGTTGGATGCCAGCCCAATCCTCCCCGGCGGGCACCTGGGTCCCGGCGCGGCAATATCCCGCCACTGATGTGCAGACGTGGAGAGATGTGACGCCGCGTCTGGGCGTCGCGTACGATCTCGACGGCAGCGCACGTACCGTGCTCAAGGGCAGCTTCAGTCAATACATTGCCAATGAGGCGGTCGGCATTGTCGAAAGCGTCAATCCTTCGTCACTCGACTCCAGCAACCGGTGCGCGTGGACCGATCTCAACGGCGATCTCTACGCCCAGGCCAACGAGATCAGCCGCTGCACGGGGTGGAGCGGTGGCGTGTCGACGAGAATCGACCCGGATTTGCGGCGTTCGTACAGCAACGAATACAGCGCCGGGGTCCAGCGTCAACTGAGCGCGAATTTCGCCGGGTCGGTGATGTACTACCGTCGTGAGAACCGGGATCTGCGCGGAACCATCAATCGTGCCGTGCCCTATGCCAGCTACATCCCGGTGGTCATCAGCAACCCGTTGAACAACCAGCCGCTGACCATCTACAACCAGAACCCGTCCACTGTCGGTCTGCAGGACAACGTGCTCACGAACTCGCCGAAACTCGACAGCATCTATAACGGCATCGAGTTCACGATCCAGCGGCGGTTTTCGCCGGATGCGTACGTAAATGCCGGCTATCACTATGGAAAAGATCTCGGCCGCATTACCACCGGCGAGCTCAACGATCCGAATGCGGATATTTACGCGGATGGGGCTGTCGGCAACGACGAACCGCATCAGTTGAAGGTTTCGGCTGCCTTTCTTCTGCCATGGCGTATCACGGCCAGCGGATTCTTCCAGGCATATACGGGACATCCCAAAGTGCGGTCGCTCAGCGTCGGCCGTGCCCTTGTGCCCACGCTCACCAGGGCCACGCAAACCGTTCGGCTCGAGCGCAACGACGAGAATCGCTATCCATCGGTCAATTTGCTCGATTTCCGGCTTGGACGCCGCTTCCGCGTTCGCGATTTGCGGCTCGAAGCGTTTGCTGACGTATTCAACGTGATGAATACCAATACGATATTGACCGAAGTCACCACGATCGGGTCGAACCTGGGACGGGTCTCGGACACTGTCAGGCCGCGAATTGTTCGAATCGGTGCGAAGTTTGCGTTTTGATGCGTAATCTGCGGTACGGTGTGAGCTGTCACCGTACCGCAGGTCCAGCTACAACTCACATCTGAAACATCAGATGCGCGGCGCATTCGTGTGCGTATGAAGAATCTCCTTCTTGCTGCCGCTGCAGCCCTGCTTGTCGCCGGTCTTGCCTTCTCACAATCAACACAGGTCCGTGAGCTCAAGCTCCTGCCGGAGAACGTCCACTGGGGCTACTACGACGGCACCCTCAAGCCGGTGCTGACAATCACCTCGGGCGAGTCGGTTCGCGTGGAGACAATGGTCGCGGGCGGGCTGCGGCGACTGCGCGCGTCGGGCATTGCCGAAAATGAGATTCCTGACGCCCTCAAAGCGGTCGAGAGTCGAGTGACCGATCGAGGCCCGGGGCCGCACCCGTTGACCGGGCCCATTGCCGTCGAAGGTGCCGAGCCCGGCGATGTTTTGGAGGTGAAGATTCTGGGGTTCGAGTTTCTTCACCCGTACGGTGTTTCCGGCTTCGTCCCTACCAGCGGCACGCTTCCCGATGACTTTCCGTACGCGCATTTCAAACTGATCCGCTTCGATCCGCGTGCGCTCACGGTGCAGTTCTCCCCTGGAGTGACCCTCAAACTCGCGCCCTTCTTCGGCTCGATCGGCGTGGCGCCAAGTCCGTTGACGGGTCGCATATCCAGCGCGCCGCCCGGGCATCACACTGGGAATCTGGACAACCGTGAGCTGATTGCCGGCTCCACGCTCTACCTTCCATCCCATGTTCGCGGCGCGTTGTTGTCGATGGGTGCCGGCCACGGCCTCCAGGGTGACGAGGAAGTGTCACTCACCGCGCTCGAAACATCGCTCAGGGGGACCGTTCAGGTCAGCGTGCGCAAGGGCAAGCGTTTGAATTGGCCCCGCGCGGAAACTCCAACGCATTACATCGCCATGGGTCTCAATCCCGATCTCGACGAAGCCGCGCGCATGGCCACGCGCGAGATGATCGAATTCCTCGTCGCGGAAAAGGGCATGAGCCGCGACGACGCGTATATTCTCTGCTCGCTTGCCGCGGATCTGCATGTTACGCAGCTGGTGGACGGCACGAAGGGCGTTCATGCCATGTTGGCGAAGTCGGTCTTCACCCGCTGAACGATCGCAGAAATGGTGTCGATCAACCGGAGCAGAATCGCCCGGCAGTGCCTCCGGTCTGGCGTCGCCCTTCGATTGATGGCCTGCTTGCTGACCACGCTTCTCACCCTTGCCTCGGCCGCCGCCGGCGGTGGCGTTGCCGCACAGGACAACCGCGCCGCGCAGCCGCGTGCGTTTCACCTGCAGGAGGCGACGATCGCCGACGTCCATGCAGCGCTGAACTCGCGCGCCATTACCTGCCGCGCGCTCGTAGATCTCTATCTGGCCCGCATCGAGGCGTACAACAAATCAGGTCCTGCCATCAACGCCGTGCAGAATATCAACCCGCACGCGCGTCAGGAGGCCGAGCGCCTCGACGCCGCGTTTCTCAGCACGGGTCCGGTCGGGCCGCTGCACTGCGTTCCTGTCCTGGTAAAGGATCAAGTCGAAACACGTGACATGCCGACGACGTATGGGTCGGCGGTGTTCAAGGATTTCATTCCCGAGCGCGATGCGACCGTGGTCGCGAAGCTGAAGGCGGCCGGCGCGGTGATTGTGGCGAAATCCACGATGGGCGAATTCGCCAGTGCGTATGCGGGTTCAGCCTTCGGTGTCTCCCGAAACGCATACGATCCTCTGCGCGTGCCGAGCGGATCATCCAGTGGCACCGGCGCCGGCATCGCCGCCAATCTCGCCATGGTCGGCATCGTCGAGGACACCGGTGGCTCCGGCCGTGGTCCGGCGGCCGTTCACAGTCTTGTCGCGCTCCGGCCGACAGTGCAGCTCGTGAGCCGTTTCGGCATGATGCCGGGCAATCCGATCCGGGATACGCTCGGACCGCTCGCTCGAACGGTCCGTGATGCGGCGCTTGTTCTCGACGCAATCGCCGGCTACGACGCGAACGATCCGATGACCGCGTACGCGTACGGCCAAACGCCGGCGACGTACACGGCGCTGCTCACCACCGACGGGTTGAGAGGGACACGCATCGGCGTGATCAGAGATCCGATGGACAACACCACGGACACGAAATCGGATGATTACCGAAGAGTCCGTGTCGTGACCGATGAGGCCATTGCCGATCTGGCAAAGCTCGGCGCAAAGCTCGTGGACCCGTTGCCGCTCCCGCCGCGAAATGCGGCGCTGAATACCGGCAGCGCCGGCAGCGCCGGACCGTTCGAGGCCGAGCTCAACGCGTATCTGGCGCAGCATCCGAACGCACCGGTGAAGACGTTGCGCGAGATTGTCCTTTCGGGCAAGGTTCTCCCACGGCGCACGCGGGAAATCATGACGGGCATCGGACGATCCACGAGCGACCCTGGTTACGTGCAGGGACTGGCGGCAAGAGAGCAGCTGCGGCTTCTGTGGCTGAAGATCATGGCTGACGCCAGGCTGGACGCAATCGTCTACGCAACGTTCGATCATCAGCCGACCTTGATTCCCGAGGACGTCTTGACGAGCGTCGAAGTTGGTGATTATCGGGCCGGCAGCAATCGGGCGCTCAGTCCGAGCGTCGGGTTTCCATCGCTGACCGTCCCCGCGGGTTTTACGAGCGACAAACTCCCGGTCGGCCTCGAGTTCATGGGACGGCCGTTTGCCGAGGCGACGCTGTTCAAGCTCGCGTACGCGTACGAACAAGCCACACATCGTCGCCGACCACCGCCGCTGACACCTCCGCTTCCAGGCGAGCCATAGGTGCAGCGCGCGACCGGCGCGGCAGCGACTGATGATCAATGCAGAGGAGGTGACCAGTGCGCTTTAGTCAATCGATAGCCGCAGCGATCGTCGTCACGGGCATCGTGACTGCGCCGCTGTCGGACCACTTCTCTCCGGTGGGTGCCGCTTCTCCCCGCGCGGACGGAGCTGCTCTGGTATCGCCGGCGGCAGAAGCGCCGCCATCGAAACGGGAGACCGCGCCGCCACAGGATCCAACGGCCGTGGGGCTGACTCAGGAGAAGAACTACACGCACCACTGGATCGATGTCGACGGCGTGAAAACGCACTATATCCAGTCGGGGAAAGGCGAGCCCCTCGTCCTGGTGCACGGTGCTCTGCCATGGTGTTCCAGTCAGGCGACCTACGGCGATGTCGTCGGCCGGCTGGGCAAGAACTTCAACACGATCGCTCTGGACGTCATCGGGTTCGGGTACACGAAGGCGAGAGGACCACAGGACTACTCGGGTCAGGCCCAGGCGGAGTTTGTGATCAAGTTCATCGAAGCGCTCGGCGTCGGCCCTGTCTACATAGAAGGGAATTCGCACGGAGGGTTCCTGACCCAGTACGTTGCCCACGAACGGCCGAATCTCGTGAGGAAGCTTGTGATCTCGAACAGCCTGAACGGGACGGCTCCGATTCCCAACGAGAACTACGCGTATGCGTCGGAACGCAGGTACTACAGGAGCCAGACGGCGGAGCAAATCAGAGAAATGCTGGAGGGCTACTACAAACACAAGGATCTCGTGACGGACGATCGCGTCAAGCTGGTGCACGACCTGTGGCAGAGAAACTACGAGTACGCGCACAAGCGAGCGCTGGCGGTCGGCGCCTCGGTGGAGGCATTCAACAAGAACCTGAATTACAAAGGAAAGCACATCTCCGAGTGGGGCGGACAACTCAAGATTCCCGTGTTGCTCGTGTTCAGCGAGCCGGGCTCGAAGGTGGAGTGGGGTATCGGGCATTTCTTCAGAGTGCCCGGAGCGGAGATGCACATTCTTCCGTGGTCCGGCCACCATCTGTTCACCGATCAGCCCGACCGATGGGTGCAAGTCGTCACCGAGTGGTTGAAGAATAAGCCCGCTCGCCCACCGACTTAGTGGCTAGTGGCGGTCGTGGACCGACAGGCGCAAAACAATTTCTTACAATTGCGACGTTGCGCCGCGCGGCGCTTCCGGTCAGCATCCGCCTGAATCATCTCCATACCTCGGCGCCGAACGCGGGCCGTTCAGGACCCGCTTTCTCGCCGCGCTTTTATAGGTCGCTTTGCGCTGCACGGCCCTTTTATCAACGGAGGTGACTCATGGCGGCTCTCTCACGGGTCCAGACGCGGAGACAGTGGCGGATAGCGATGCTCGTCGCCGCGATTCTGGGGACGGCAGCGGTGCCGGCGCGGGGTCAATCCACAGGTGCCATCGAGGGGCTCGTGCGCGACCAGAGTGGTGGCGTCCTGCCGGGCGTGACCGTCGAAATCAGCTCGCCCGCGCTCATCGAGGGTGCACGCGTTGCGACGACGGAGTCTACGGGCAACTATCGGTTTCTGCGGCTGCCCGTGGGCGAGTACACGATCAAGTTCTCGCTCACAGGCTTTCGCCCCGTCGTGCGCGAGAACGTCATCGTCAACGCCGAATTCACGGCCACGATCAACGCCGATCTCGCCGTCGGGGCGTTGGAGGAGACACTCACCGTAACCGGCGAATCGCCGCTCGTCGATGTGCGCACGACGACGGGTCAGACGATCGTGACGAGTGAGGTCGTGAACACGATCCCGAGTTCGCGCAACATCTTCGAAATGGCGAAATTCGTCCTCGGCATGTCGCAGCCGACGCCGGATGTTGGTTCATCGACCTCCTATACGCACAACCCGTTGAAGATCCATGGCAGCAAAGCCACGGATCGCAGCTTCTACCTGGATGGTGCGCCGTCGAATGGCTGGTTCGGCGGCGGCGACACCCCAATCCACTTCGACGGCAGCGGCGGAATGGCGGCGGAGATCGACTTTCAAACGACAGCGCTGCCCGCGTGGATGCCAACGGGCGGCGTCGCCGTCAGTGTGGTCGCAAAATCCGGAGGCAACCGGTTCAGCGGCGAGCTTTTTGGCAACGGGCAGGTGGCGCAGTCGGCAAACCTCGACGACGAATTGCGAGGACGCGGCGTCCGGGCGACGAGCGGATCGGAGTCGGCCTATGACGTCGACGCGTCGCTCGGCGGTCCCATCAAGCGAGATCGGATGTGGTTTTTTGGCGCGGTGCGGCACAAGGAATACGACGGCCTGTTGGCCAATTCATTTCTGCTCGACGGCTCTCAAGCATCCGAGTCGGTGACGCGCGGCGATTATTACGGGAAGGCTTCGACCAAGCTGAATCCGGCGAACACGCTTGCGCTCGTCCTGACCAGCGATACGAGCGTTCGTCCGAATCGTCGTGGCGGCGCGACGTTCGTTTCGCTCGAGGCGGCCACATACAACAAGTACACGCCCAACTACTTCTTTGCGCCAACGTGGACCGGTAGTCGCGGCAACGCCTGGATCTTCGAGATTCAAGCGACGCGCTGGATTTATGGCGCGCCGCTCGAGTATCGGCCTGAAGTCGGACCCAACGATGTGCCGCGACTCGACATCGTGACGAGCGTGCTCACCGGCGCGCCGGTCGACGTCCGCAAGAACGACGCCGCCGGAAGCAGCTTTTCAGGCTCCGTCAC
>Ga0137368_10006047_pt1 | contig 12742 bp, 8 predicted proteins | sample SagtaG_13_FD_104917 | JGI IMG/M metagenome (GOLD analysis project Ga0137368, IMG submission 104917) | Vadose zone soil microbial communities from Sagehorn Ranch, Mendocino, California, USA - Sage1_L_100_16 metaG | ecosystem: Environmental > Terrestrial > Soil > Vadose zone | place: USA...
ATGCGGATGCGCGAGGTCACGGCCGCGAGCTGCGCCAGCGAGGTCAGCGCGTCCTCGCCCCACGACTCTCCCATGGAGATGCAGCTGTAACCGAGCTCTTCGGCCAGCACGGCGGCGTCGCGCATCTCCCGCCACGACATGCCCGGCACGTGCATGCCCATGAGGCCCACGTCGCCCATAGCCGCCGAGTCTACCAGTTTCGGAGTAGCATGGTGCGCGCCGAAGCCCGATCCGTGCAGGAGGTATCAGCGATGCTCGACATCCCGTTCCGCTCCGCCAGGCAGCTCGCCGCTGACATCAGGAAAAGGAAGATCGGCTGTCTCGAGCTCCTCGATCTCTATCTTTCGCGCATCGAGAAGTATGACGGCACGCTCAATGCCGTCGTCGTCCGCGACTTCGACCGTGCACGCACGCGCGCCCGCGCGGCCGATCGTGCGCTGTCCAAGCGTGACGTGTGGGGCCCGCTGCACGGCGTGCCCATGACCATCAAGGAGTCGTACGACGTCGCAGGATTGCCGACGACGTGGGGCGTCCCGGCCTCGAAGAACAACATCGCCAAGAAGAACGCGGTCGCCGTGGACCGCTTGCTGGGCGCCGGCGTCGTGCTCTTCGGCAAGACGAACGTGCCGCTCTATCTCGCCGACTGGCAGAGCTTCAACGCGATCTACGGCACGACGAACAATCCGTGGGACGTCGCCCGCGCGCCGGGCGGATCGTCGGGCGGCGCCGCAGCGGCGCTCGCGGCCGGGCTCACGGGGCTGGAGGCTGGGAGCGACATCGGTTCGTCGATCCGCAACCCGGCGCACTTCTGCGGTGTCTACGGCCACAAGCCGACCTGGGGCATCGTGCCGCGCACCGGCCAGGCGCTCCCGTGGCAGACGGCGCCGGTCGACATCGACGTCGTGGGGCCGCTGGCGCGCAGCGCCGACGATCTCGCCATCGCGCTGTCGGCCATGGCCGGGCCGGACGGGATCGAGGCGGCGGGGTGGCAATTACGCCTGCGGCCCCCGCGGCAGAAGCGTCTGCGCGACTTCAAGGTGGCTCTGATGCTCGACGCACCGGAGATTGCCGTGGATCGCACAGTGCAGGCTCGGCTCCAGGCGTTGGCTGACTTCCTGGGTCGGCAAAAGGCGAAGGTCGACGAGCGCGCGCGCCCGGCCATCGACACGGGCGAGGCGTTCAGCGTCTATGTAAAGCTCCTGCGCGCGGCCACGTCGGACCGCCAGAGCGACGCGGACTTCGACAAGAACGTGGCGATCGCGCGGGGGCTTTCGCCGGGCGATGAGAGCTACTACGCGCGCGCCACGCGTGCTGCCGTGCTGTCCCATCGCGACTGGCTCGCCGCGAACGAGGCGCGACACCGCATGCGGCTCGCGTGGGCCGAGTTCTTCACGCGGTACGACCTGCTGCTGTGCCCCGTGGCCGGCACCGCGGCTTTTCCCCACGACCAGAAAGGTGAGCGCTACGATCGCAAGCTGACGGTCAACGGCAAGCGCGTGCCTGTGACCGACCATCTGTTCTGGGCCGGCTACACCGGGGCGTCGTATCTCCCGTCGACCGCGGCCCCGTGCGGGTTCACGCCGGATGGGCTCCCGGTCGGCGTGCAGATCGTCGGACCGCAGTACGGGGATCTGACGTGTCTCGCGTTCGCGCAGCTGCTCGAGCGCGAGTTCCAGGCGTTCGTGCCGCCGCCGGGCTACGCGTAACCGCGAGACGCCTCCACCCCCTCCGTTCGCGGTTGCACCGGTACGGACCGAGATGCGATCATGTCCGTACGGAGGCCCCCGCATGCGAAAGAAACTCACACGGACGGGAAACAGTCTGGCCCTCGTCCTCGACAAGCGCCTCCTGGATCGCGTGGGGATCGACGCCGATACTCCCCTCGACGTCTCGACCAACGGCCAGGTGATCGTCGTGTCGCCGGTGCGCGCTCGCCGGCGCACCGCCAAGCTCAAGACGATCGTGAGCGAGGCCCACAGTCGGTACGCCGGGGTGTTCCGGCGGCTCGCGGAGTAGTGCGCGTCGAGTTCCTCACGCTCGACGAAGTGCTCTCCCTGCACGCTGACCAGATTGCGCGCTACGGGGGCTCGGCGTTGGTCCGCGACGTGGGACTTCTCGAGTCGGCTCTGGCGATGCCCGCGGCGACCATTGGCGGCGAGCTCCTGCACGCAAGCCTGGACGAGCAAGCGGCCGCGTACCTGTTCCATCTCGTGAAGAATCACCCGTTCGTCGACGGCAACAAGCGCACGGCGCTCGTGGCGATGTTAGCGTTCCTGGGTCTCAACGGGCGGCGGCTCGAGGCACCCGACGACGACCTGATCGAGCTCGTCCTCGGCGTGGTCGAGGGGCGAGTCACCAAGGCCGAGATCGCCGTATTCGTGCAACACCACAGTGTCCCGCGAGGGATCGGCAGGCGGCGAAAGCGGAGAGGAGGACGGTCGCCCTAGCCGGCGAGGGGCGGGCGCCGTCGGTGGAAGCCCGTCGCTTGCTCGAAGGCGTGCGCGAGCTGGAGCACGCTCCACTCGCACTGGTGACGCCCGACGATCTGCAGGCCCACGGGCAGGCCGTCATCCGTGAAGCCGGCGGGGACCGAGATGGCCGGCAGCCCCGTCACCGTGATGTCCGAGCAGACGCGCATCCAGTCGATGTACGTCGGCAGACGAACGCCGTTGATCTCGGTGACGTACGGCTGGGTGACGTCGAAGGGCGGGACCTGGGCCGCGGGCAAGAGCAGAAACTCGTGGCGTTCCATGAACTCGCGCACGCGGTGATAGAGTCGCGCGCATAGCACGTCGGCCTCGCCGATCTCCATCGCGGTGAGCTTCAGTCCCTCCTCGATGTTCCAGACGACGGTGTCCTTCATCTGGTGGCGGTGTCGCGCGAGCATCGGTCCGTACCGGGTCGCGAAGTTCAACGCCCGCAACACCTGGAAGATCTGCCGGGCCTCGGCGAAGTCCGGCTGGCCGTCCTCGACGTGACAGCCGAGCGCGTCAAAGGTGGCGCGCTGCGCGTCGAGCGTCGCGGTCACGCGTCGGTCCACCGGCAGGCCTCCGAGGTCGCGGCTCCAGGCAACGCACACGCCCTTGAAGTCGCGCCCGAGCGGGGCGCGGAAGCGGTCGCCCGGCTCCGTGATGGCGATCGGTGAGCGCGGGTCGGGACCCGCCATCGCGCTCAGCATCAGGGCCACGTCCGCGACCGTGCGCGCCATGGGCCCCGGCACGTGCAGCGTCGACCACGCTGTGTCGGTCGGCCACGGCGGCACGCGGCCGGGCGCGCCACGCAGGCCGACCACGTTGCAGAAGCTCGCTGGATTGCGCAGGGAGCCGCCGGTGTCGGTGCCGTTGGCGATCGGCACCATGCCGCAGGCCAGCGCCACGGCGGAGCCGCCGCTGGAGCCGCCGCACGTCTTCGTCGGGTCGTACGGGTTGAGCGTGCGCCCGAAGACCTCGTTGAACGTCTGCGAGCCGGCCCCGAACTCCGGTGTATTGGTCTTGCCGATGGTCACCGCGCCGGCCGCTCGCAGACGCTCGACGAGCAGCGCATCCTGGTCGGGGACGTGGTCACGGTAAATCGGTGACCCGAAGGTCGTTCGCATCCCGCGCGTAGGCACCAGGTCCTTGTGCGCGACGGGCAAACCAAACAGCGACCCCGTCGCCTCCCCACGCGCGAGCGCGGCATCTTTCGCCCGCGCATCGGCGAGCGCGCGCTCGGCGGTGAGCGTGACGATCGCGTTGACCTTGGGATTGACGCGCTCGACCTGTGCGAGGTGCGCCTGGACGACTTCGGTGACCGAGACGTCGCGGGCGCGGATGCGACGCGCCAGCTCCGTCGCCGTCAAGAAGTAGAGATCGCTGCTCACGGGTCTTCCGGCGGTCAGTGTACACTGTGTCGACCAGGAGAGTGAGCCCATGGCCGAACGTGCGCTGAGCGGCATCCGGATCCTCGACCTTACCCAGTTGAGCACGCGCACGAAGCACGAGGTGATGGCGATCCTGGGCAAGGCCGGCGTGCCCTGCGGCGCCACGCTCGATACTGGCGAGATCCTGGACGACCCGCATCTGAACGCCCGCGGCCAGATCCACACGATCGAGCACGCCACGCGCGGCCGCTTCCGTCTGCCCGGCTGCCCCGTGCACCTGTCCGCCTCCGCGGCGCCAACGTCGCCCCCGCCGCTCGCGGGCGAGCACACCGCGGAAGTGCTGGCCGAGGTGCTGGGCCTTTCCACGGACGAGGTAGAAAAGCTGCGCGCGCAAGGGGTGCTGGGCTAGCACCGCCGCGACGCCACGGCCACACCTTCCAGGGCGGAGGGGCATGCATGAACGAGACGCGCGCGCTGGCTCGATTCGTAGCGCAGACGAAGTTCACCGAGCTGCCACTCCGGCTGGTCGACAACCTTAAGATCACCGTCCTCGACACCTTCGGCGCCGCCTTCGTGGGGTCGGTCCAACCGTGGGCCCAGCGAATCCTGGCTGTGGTCCAGGCCCTCGGTGGCACCCCCGAAGCGACCGTCATCAATCAAGGCTGGCGCACGGACGTCTCCCGCGCCGCACTCGCCAACGGCGTCCTCATCGGCGCGTTCGAGTGCGAGCCGCTGACCGGGTCGCACGCGAGCGGCACCGTGCTGCCGGCAGTGCTAGCGGCGTGCGAGCGTGAGCGGTTCGACGGCGCCGCCTTCCTCACCGCGCTGGCCCTGGGCTTCGAGGTGTCCGCGCGCATCGCGCGCACGGCCGTGGGGCTGGAGACCGTGCGCGGCTTTCACAATCCGGGCACGCAGGGGCCGTTCGGCGCGGCTGCGGCGGCGGGCAAGCTCTACGGCTTCGACGAGGAGCGACTGACCAATGCGCTGGGCATCGCGGGCTCGTCGAGCGCGGGCCTGCTCGAGTTCGCGTGGAGCGGCGGCGATACCAAGCGGCTTCATCTCGGGCGCGCCAGCCAGCTCGGGCTGGAGAGCGCCTTGCTAGCGCGGCAGGGCGTGCGCGGCCCGGCGACGGTGCTCGAAGGTCGCTACGGTTACTTCAACGCCTTCTCGACACCGACGCGGATGGAAAAGCTCGTGGAGGGCCTGGGCACCGAGTGGGCGATCGAGCCGCCGTCGCTGAAGTCGTACGCGACGCACGTCACCCACCTGGCCGTGGTCGAGGCGATCCAGAGTTTCAAGCGCGAGCAGCCGCTCGACCCCAAAGCGATCACACGCGTGGTGATCAGCGGGGCGCCGCGGATCATGGAAGAACGCCACGCCGCGCGGGCGCCGCAGGACGTCCTGGGAGGGCAGTACAGCCTGCCGTTCACGACGGCGGTGGCACTGACCCGCGATATGTCCAATCCGCTTGTCTACAACGCTGAGGCCGTGGCGGACCCGGTCGTGCGCGATCTGGCGCGACGGATCGAGCTGGTCCCGCTGAAGGAGGTGCCGCACGAGGCGCCCGGCGTTTGGCCGGCGGAGATCCTCATCGAGTGCGCTGGGCAACGCCACACGCTGCGCACTCAGCCCCACAAGGGCTCGCCGCCCAACCCCTTCACGTGGGAGGAGGCAGTCGAGAAGTTCCGGCGCTACACGGCGCCTGTTCTCGGCGGGCAGCAGGCGACGGCTATCATCGACACGGTCGGTGGGCTTGAACACGAGGAAGCCATGGCCGCCGTTGCTGCGCTCCTGGCGTTGACATGACCCGTCTGGCACCCTCGGAAAGTCCCGCACCGCGTCACACGAGGTGACACGGTGCCCGCTGGCGGCACGCACATGCAGATGCTGAGGCTTATGTCCATCGCGGCTATCGTTTGCAGTCCACTCACAGTGCACATTGTATGTGCGCGCCGACTCATCAAGTGATCGTCTGGCGCGGCCTGGGCTCGGCTACGCCGGAGAACGGCTGATTGCCTGTATGTTGCCTATTGCCGTTGTTACCTCACCGGAATTTCCGTGACACTCGTTCTCTCCCTTGCGGATCTTCAGTTTACGATCCAGTTGTCTGATCGCCGCCTGACAACGTTCCCCGCAGCTGGCTCCGCGGCCGAGGCCGCCAGGGTGGTCAGCGACGAGGGGTTCCATCGCTGGCGTCACGCCTCTGCAGTCTGCTCGTAAATCTGCCGCGTCAAGACAGCCGCCTCGAGGCTCGCACGCAATGAGGCCTGCCGTAGACCGGAGGTGACGCCCTCGATGACGGCCCGCGCCGCTTGGTACTCCCGGCGCGCTGCTGCTCGGTCGCCTCGGACGGCATGGAGCTGCCCGAGCGCGGCGTGGGTTTGCCAGAGCTGAGGCGGGTTCTGGATCAACTGGGCGATCTTCAGCGCTCCCCGCAGCGATTGTTCGGCCTCCTCGGCATCGCCCCTGGCCAGCCCGATGTGGCCCCGCAGTCGCCACCCCTTGACCAGGTAGCGTCTGGCGTTCGTTCGGCTGGCGATCTCCAAGCATTCATCGGTGAACCGACGGGCTCCGTCACGGTCGCCACGCGCAAGGGCCAACTCCCCGAGGCTGGCGAACAGGTGTGTCGAATACCGCCACTTCATCCACTCGCTCGTCGCGGGGTTCCGGACGCGCGCATGCACGCCCTCAAGAAATTCGGCCGCCAGCGCGAGGTCGCCCTTCGCCATGAAGGCGTCGCCAAGATTGAGCTCGGGGTTGGCGATGGTCTCGTCGTCGCCACGCTTCCGGGCGGCTTCCGCTCCGCGCCGATTGAAGTCGATGGCGGCCTCCAGATCGCCGCACTCCAGGTATAGCCAACCGAGCGTATTCAGCATGCGATGGCGCATGATTTCTTCGCCGGCCTTTTCACATACGACGAGGCCTTCGTTCAATAGTGTGACGGCGTCGTCGTACCGTCCAGCACCGGTCAGAGCCAACCCATGCTGCCACAAGCCCCAGAAGAGTGGGAACATGAGGCGGTGCTGACGAGCCAGCTGCAAGGCGGCTGTCTGCTGACGCGTCGCTTCCAGATAGTTCCCTTCCCAGTTTAGGAAGTGTCCCGCAAAACATTTGGCCATGACGAAGTTCGGAATATCGTTCGCGGCCTCGCTGATCTCCACCGCCTTCGTCATCTCTACGCGACTCTCATCGAGATGGGCGGTCACCGCATGAACGAGGCTCGTCGTGATGTACGCGTTTGCGATGATCGGCTTCGCGTCGATCTGCGTGGCGAGACGAATGGCATCGCGACAGTAATCAATGGCGCGATCGAACTGATGACCCAGGGCCGTGGCAAAGCCCATGGTGGCTAGCGCCGACGCCTCGCTGACCGCGTCGCCGCGCTGGCGCGCCACGACGAGGGCGTGCTCACCTGCGGCCCGCGCCTGTTCAAAATCGCTCAACACGATGTAGAGGCCGGCAATCGCCTGGTGGATCGACAGCACGAGCGTGAGGTCGACCCCCTCGCCCCGCCGCCGGCACGCGTCCAGCGCCTGCTCATAGAGCACGACGGCTTCACGGTTTGCGAAGGCATTGGCAGCTTTCTGAGCCGCCTTCACGAGATACTCCAACGCCTTTCCGGTGTCTTCGGCCTTCGCGAAGTGATAGGCGAGGATCTCGTACTGCTCGGCAAGACGGTCAGCGTACAGCTCCTCGATGGCCTGGGCGATCGTGGCGTGCAGCTCCTTGCGACGGTGCAGAAGTAGCGAGTTATACGCGACTTCATGGGTCAGCGCATGCTTGAACATATAGGCGAGTTCGGGAAAGAGCGCTTTCTCGTAGATCAGCTCGATGGCCTTCAGGTCTCGTAGAAACTCCTCCGTCCGCTCACGGATGTCCCCGATCCGGTCGAGGAGGCGGCGGGTGAACTCGCGCCCGATGACCGAGGCGAGCTGCAGCGTCTTCTTGGGCGCATCCGCAAGCCGGTCGATCCGCGCCATGATGACGTCCTGAATCGTGTCGGGAATGACGATCTCGTCGAGACGCTTCGCGAGGATGTAACGATCGTTCACGCGCCGAATGGCCCCGACCTCCTGCAGCGACTTGACAACCTCCTCGACAAAAAAGGGATTGCCCTCCGCCTTCCGGACGATGAGGGCCCTCAGATCCTCCGGCAGGCTGTCCGTTCCTAGCACTGCGTGCGCCATGTGCACGCTGTCGTCGTGTGAGAGCGTCGAGAGGGCAATCCGCGTGTGATAGCTGCGCTCGTCGAAGGGGTGTTTGTACCCCGGGCGGTACGTGAGGATATGGAGGATGCGGCTCGTCGGGACGCTGTCGGCGGTGAACACGAGGCTGTCCTCGCTGGCTTTGTCGATCCAGTGGACATCCTCGTGCACCAATACTTGCGGGCGCACCTCGGCAGCGCGCACAAGCAGGCGACGCAGGGCATCGAACACTTCACCCCGTCGTTGCTGTGGATCCATGGTGACGACGACAGCATCGCCCGGGTCAATCGACAGCAAGGAGCAGAGGTAGGGCAGAATCGGCCGGAGATCCTCACCGAGCACGGTGACAGCACGCTCGACCTTCCGGGCGATGGTGTCTTCGGTGTCACCCTCCTCGATCCGAAAGTTCCGCTTGAGCATGTCGATGATCGGATAAAACGCGATGGACTGACCGAAGGACATGCAACGGCCTTCGACCCAGGTCGCCTCATCGCCCAACTGGCGTCGAAACTCATGGAGGAGACGGGATTTGCCGATGCCAGCCTCGCCGGCGATGAAGACCACCTGGCCTTGGCCGACTTTCGCCCGGTCGAAGCACTGACGGAGGAGTTGGAGTTCCCGCTCGCGACCGACGTAGGGCGTGAGGCCACGCTCGGCACCGACGTCGAGACGAGTCCGCGCCTCCTTTGCAGCGATGAGTTCGAAGCCGCGGATGGGCTCCGCCTTGCCTTTCACCTGCAGTTCGCCGAGGGCGCGCGTGTGGAAGTACCCCTCGGTGAGGCGGTGGATCGCGTCCGAGATCAGGATGCGCCCGCGCTCGGCGGTCTGTTGGAGGCGAGCCGCGACGTTGGTGGTGTCACCGACCGCTGTGTAATCCATGCGCAGGTCGGTGCCGATGCTGCCGACGACCACGAGACCGGTGTTCACGCCCTGCCGGACCTGGAAGCCGATGCCACGCCGACCCCGCAACTCTTCTTCATAGGAGCCGAGGACGGCTCGGATGCCGAGGGCGGCGTGCAGGGCTCGGCGGGCGTGGTCTTCGTGGGCGATGGGGGCACCGAAGAGCGCCATGATGCCATCACCGAGGAACTGGTTTACGGTACCCTCGTAGCGGTGGACTTCGGCGAGCATCAACTCGAAAGCGCGTGTCATGAGGCGGTGGACATCCTCTGGGTCAAGGCGTTCTGAGAGAGAGGTGAAACCAGAGACGTCGACAAAGAGGACACTCACCTGCTTACGCTCGCCCTCAAGCGCGCTCCGCGGCACGAGGATCTTCTCCGCCAGATGCTTCGGGGTATAGGAGTGCGGGGCGGGGAACTCGGCAGCTTTGGGCAACGCGGCAGGCGCGGATACCGTGAGAGCCTGGCCGCAGCGCTTGCAGAAACGAGCTGCGCTGATGTTCGGGGTCTGGCACTTAGGGCACAGACGCTCCAGCCGACTGCCGCAGTTAGTGCAGAAAGTAGCGTCCGCTTCGTTGTCGCGCTGGCACTGCGGACACGTCATCGTTCTCTCCTGACACCGGTCACACGATGATACGCCTGACCGGCCATCTCCCATCCACCCAACGCCCGAGGCCGATATCGGTGAGTGCAGGATCGTGTCTGGGCCGAAATCGGGAGCCGTAAGATCCGGGCCGAGTGTCTGGCGTAGACGATGGGAGCCATCGCAAATCGGGACGTACGGGACACAAATCCGTGGCGAATCTTAATCCAGGGGGCATGTGTTGAGTCAACATCATGTAACTGTTTACAGTGCCTAGGAAAGCGCGTGGCGGACTGAAAACACGGGTTGAAGGGGCTGCCGGACAGGAGCGTGTAGAGCCGAACGGTTCCGCTCAAGGATAGGAGCAACTGAAGACTATCAGCGCGCCCGTCGCGCCGTCAGACGGCGGCGAGGGCGTCCTGAATTGCCGAGTCGAGCTCGCCGGGCCGCACGGGCTTGAAGAGACACTTGCGGATCTTGAGCATCTTGAGCCGGCCGTGTTCCTCGTCGCGTAAGCCCCAGCCCGTGATGAAGAGGATCACGACGTCCGAATCGACCCGGCGGAGGCGTTCGGCCAGCTCCCAGCCATTCATGCCGGCCATACCGAGATTGCTCAACACCACGTCGAAGCGCCCCGGCCCGTAGGCCGCAACGCCTGCGGCGCCGCTGGCCGCGGCCGTCACCGTGTGGCCCACACTTCTGAGTATCTCGGTCAGGGTGCCGAGCACCTTTGGATCGTCGTCGACGAGGAGGACCCGCGCCGGGCGGCGTGCCCGGGGCAGGGCCGACTCCGGCTCTGCGCCGACGGGCTCGCTGGCAACCGGGAAGGTGAGCGTGAAGGTCGCGCCGCGACCCGGCTCACTCTCCACGCGGATTTCGCCTCCGTGCCGACGCACGATCGAGTAGACCATCGACAGGCCGAGTCCTGACCCGCCTTCTCCCTTGGTCGAGAAGAATGGCTCGAAGATCCGCCGGCGCACTGGCTCCGGCATGCCGATACCGGTATCCGCCACCGTCAGCGTGATCTGCTGTCTGGGCTCGCCGCGGGTGGTGATCGTCAGGGTGCCACCGTCGGGCATGGCGTCGAGCGCGTTGAGGATCAGGTTCGTCATGAGCTCGGTCAACGCCGCCGGCCGGCCGTTGATGGTCTCGATCGAGCCGAGGTCGAGTCGGAGGTCGAGCGGCCGGTTGTCGCGCGCGATCTTTTCCTCCCAGCGCGGGCGGACGATCGCGACGGCGTCGTGCACGATCTGGTTCACGTCGACGCCCACGAACTGCTCGTCGGGGCGCAGGCGTGCGAACTGCTGGATCCGCCGCACCGTCTCGGAGCCGTCCACCGCCGCCGCCTCGACGATGTTGAGCGAGCGCGCCACGAACTCGGCGTCCCGCGGGTTCTGCTTCATGAGCTGGGCGTACCCGAGGATCGCCTGGAGGAGGTTGTTGAAGTCGTGCGCGATGCCGCCCGCGAGCTGCCCGAGGGCGGTCAGCCTCTCCGACTGGCGGAGCTGTTTTTCGACCTCGCGCTGCGCCGTGATGTCGCGGACGATCGCGATCAGCCCCTCGAGCCCGCCGTGGCGCCCGTGCAGGGCCGACAGCGTCACCGCCAGTTCCGCCGGCCGCGGCTGCCCTGCGGTCGCCGTCGTCTCGAATGCGTGCATCGGCCTGCCGTCGGCGAGCCGTCGCCTGGCGTCGCCGTAGTCGCCGCGCGGGAGCAGGTCAGTGATCGGCCGGCCGATGGCCTGCGCGGCGGCGAGGCCGAAGATGCGCTCGGCCGCGGGATTCCAGCCTTCGATGCAGTCCTCCGGCGAGAGGGTGATGATGGCGTCGCCGGCGGAGGCAATGAGCTGCTCGAGGGACCGCTTCGTGTCGGCGATCTCGCCGTACAGGCGGGAGTTCCGCAGCGCGATGGCCAGGTACTCGGAGAGCATCTCGAGGAGCTCGCGCTCCCGTGGATCGATCGCGCGTCGGGACGGCCGGTTGTCGATGACGAGGTGCCCGAGCGGCCCCTGCCCGTCCTGGATGGCGCAGGCCATGACCGCGGCGTCGGCCTTGTCGAGGTCTGCCGGTGGCTCGGGGACGATCGCGACGCCGTCGTAGCCGAGCGCCATCCGGAGCTGCTCGGTGACGGCGACCGTCACACGCTGTGGATCGAGCTCGCCGACGATCGTCCGCGAGATTTCGCGCAGGATCGAGAGCTGCGTGACCCGGAGCGACGGCTCCACCGCCTCGCGCCGCGCCGCTTCCTCGAGCTCGCGGGTCTTGGCCGAGAGATGCCGCATTTCCTCCACGAGCCGCGCGACCTGCCCGCGGGCGCCGAGGTCCGCCTGACGGCGCATCAGCGCGCGGTGAACGACGTCCTCGAGGTCCTGGCGTGAGAAGGGCTTGATGAGGTACTCGAAGGCGCCGTGGGTCAGTGCGTGCCTCACGGTCTCCAGCGAGGCGTATGCCGTGATCATCACCACTTCGATCGAGGGATCGGCCCGCTTGACGTGACGGAGGAGCTCGAGCCCGTCCATCTCCGGCATCTTGATGTCCATGATCACGATGTCGGGCTGAAACCGCCGCAGCAGGTCGAGGGCCGTGCGTCCATTCTCGGCCGTCTGGATCTGGTACGCGGGCTTCAGCAGCATGCGGAGCGATTCGCGAGGACCTAACTCGTCGTCGACGACGAGCACGCGTGCGAGCGCGGTGGTCGTCGCGCTCATGAGGTCGCGAGCGGCAGCGTCACCAGGAAGTGGAGCTCGTGCCGGCCCTGCCGGACCGTCAATTGGCCGCCCACGGCCTCGACGAGACGCTGGCTGACGGCCGGCCCCACGTCGATCAGGCTTTCCTGAACCATCTGCACGGGGTCGAAGACGCGCTGGAGCTTCTCGGGCGCCACCGACGCCGTGCGCGAGCCGACCAACACACGTACGCTCTCACCGTCCTCCCGCTCGGAGTGCCGGGCCACGGAGACCGACACGCGCGCTTGATCCGGGGGTGAGTTGTGAGCGAGGTACCAGATGAGGTAGGAAAGCGCCTTCCTGAGCTGCGCCGGATCGATCTTCACGACTTGCGGCGCCGTCTCTCGCGTGACGTCGAGCTGAAGCGGCCTGGCCGGTACCTCGTCGACCAATTCGATCGCAGTCACGACATCATCTACCACAGTGTGCACATCCACGGTCGTGAAGTTTAGCTCACCTTCCGTCACAAGCCC
>Ga0137368_10006053_pt1 | contig 12737 bp, 9 predicted proteins | sample SagtaG_13_FD_104917 | JGI IMG/M metagenome (GOLD analysis project Ga0137368, IMG submission 104917) | Vadose zone soil microbial communities from Sagehorn Ranch, Mendocino, California, USA - Sage1_L_100_16 metaG | ecosystem: Environmental > Terrestrial > Soil > Vadose zone | place: USA...
GGACTGATCCTGACCTCGCCCCCGGCGCCCGCGGCACGCAGAGACCGGATCACCTGATCCCGCTGCTCCACTGCTGCTACAGCCGAAATCAGGATGCTCGGTCGGCCCCCTCGCCCGACGACAGAGGTGATCCAGGCATCCCGGGCGCCAGCCCCGGTCAGCTCCTCGATGAGGCGCTCGGGCTCCCCCGACTCATCTAGGATGGTCTGAATCATCACCTGCCCCCCAGCCAGGAGGTCGGAGAGCGTCGCCGTCGCCCTCGCTCCCGTCCCGGCCCGTTGCTCCTCGCCGATCACGACGCGCAACACGTTCGGGAAGTCGGGCCGGAGGGGTCCTGCGCCGTAGCCCACGTGGTCTGCCCGCATCATGGGCATGTCTCCGTATCCCTCTGCCATGGCGGACAGGATGGCGGCCCCCGTTGGAGTCACCAGCTCGACTGGTATCCCCCGGGAGTAGGTCGGCACACCGCGCAGCAGTTCCATCACCACGGGCGAAGGGATGGGCATGATCCCGTGCTCGGTGCGCGCCATGCCCATGCCCGTGGGCACCGGCGATGCGAAGATCCTGTCCACCCTGAGAGTCTCCATGGCCAGGGCGCAGCCCACGAACGCGACCAGGCAGTCAACGTCGCCGAATTCGTGGAAGGTGACCAGCTCGGGATCCTTGGCGTGCGCCGTCGCGGCGGCGTGGGCCAGACGGTGAAACATGCGCTGGGCGATGCGCCTGGCTCCCGCCGGAAGATCCGACTCATCGAGCAATGACCGCATACTGGACCACGTCCTGATGACGCCTTGGGGGCCGGCGTGGACGTGAATGGTGAGGGCGGGCATCCCTCGCACGTCGACTTCCTCTGCGGCCAAGTCCAAGTCCTCGATCGGGAAGGCCGACAGAGCCTTGGCGATCTCGTCGAGGTCGGCGCCGGCATGGATCAGCGCCCCCAGGGCCATGTCGCCCGAGATGCCGGAGAAACAGTCGAAGTAAGCGAAACGCACTACGGGGGCCTTCGGCAGCGTCTCGCCCGGGGGGGCAGCGAAGGAGCGGCAAGAATCACCGTGACCTCCTTCCCGGATTCGTGAGAGGCCCCATCGTATACTTCGCCTTACATACCAAGCACATCCACCTTCCCCCATAAGGACCGATGCACTTCTCCAATTCGACCCTCTCCGTGCTGGTCTTGCTGACCCTCATCCTGACGATCCTGGTCATCGTGGTGCTCGTTCCTGCTGCTGTGAGGGGGGGCCGAAGCAGGGTGCGAAAATCGCGACTGCCCAGCGGCCGCAGGGTCGCCGTCTTGCTGGAGGAACAGGCCAAGGCCATCGAACGCCTGGAAGGCGCCGCACGCAAGCTCGCTCTGGGGGAGCGTCATCTCGGCGAGATCGCGGAGGAGTCCATTCGCCATGTCGGGCTGGTCCGATTCGATGCATTCGAGGACATGGGCGGGAGCCTGTCTTTCTCTGCCGCCCTCCTGGACGGCCACGGGGACGGTGTGGTCATCACGTCGATCAACGGACGCCAGGACACTCGGTGTTATGCGAAGCGGGTCAGCGGCGGAGCCAGCGCCCACAACCTGTCCGACGAGGAGAGGCAGGCCATCCGCGAAGCCCTGTCGACGGGAGACGCGGGGGTCCAGGCGGGCTACAAAGGAGGAGACAAAGGAGGCGACAGAGATGTTCAGGCGGGGTGAAGGGGAAGAGAAGCATCCACAGCCAATCGATCCGAAGGAGGTCGTGATGAAGGAGACGCCTGGATCCGAGGTCACAGTGATCGGGCAGGGGGCCCGAATCGAGGGGACGCTCGTCTCGGCCGGGTCTCTGCGGATCGACGGCCAGGTCAAGGGGAAGATCAACGCCGACGGCGACGTGGTGCTCTCCTCACAGAGCCAGGTCGAGGCGGACATCGACTCGCAAAACGCCACCGTGGCCGGCCGGTTCAAGGGCAACATCATGGTAAAGAACAAGGCCGAGCTGGCCAAGGGTGGCCGGGTGGACGGCAACATCACCTGCAAGCTCCTGGCGATCGCCGAGGGGGCCATCTTCTCTGGACAATCGATCATGGACCAACAAGGAGCCCATGGAGGATCGTCGGGCCGGGGCCAGGGGGCGGTTGGCGTGGAGACTTCCGCCGATGGTGAGGGTGCGTTCTCCCGAGACGCTGCCCGAACCCGTTAGTCGCCTTGCTCGACCTGAAGGCCATCAGGGAGGACCCCGAGCCCTATCGGAAGGCCATGGCCAGGCGGGGGGCCGTGGAGGAGCTCGATCGCGCCCTCGCCCTGGACGAGGAACGGCGGAAGCTGACGGTACAGGTCGAGGATCTCCGGGCCGAGCAGAACCGAGGATCCAAGGAAGTCATGGCGGCCGCGACCACCGAGGAACGTCAGGCCGTCATCCAGCGCCTCCGCTCCGTCTCGGAAGCTCTGAGCTCCCTCGAGCCCGAGCTCGCTCGGACCGAGGACGAACTGAACGAGCTGATGGCCCGCCTCCCCAATGTGCCCGACGAGTCCGCCCCGGAAGGAGAGACCGAGGACGACAACGTCGAGATCAAGCGTTGGGGCGAGCAGCCTTCCTTCGGGTTCGAGCCGAAGGATCACGTCGAACTCGGACAGTCGCTCGGCATGATCGACATCGACCGGGGAGTCCGAACCTCGGGCGCACGATTCGCCTATCTGACGGGCGCAGCCGTGCGGATCCAGTTCGCTTTGGTCCAGTTGGGCCTGGAGTTCGCAGAGGCCCGGGGGTTCGCGCCCATCGTTCCGCCGGTGTTGGTTCGAGAGGAGGCGATGTTCGGGACCGGCTTCTTCCCCACCGATGCGGTGAACATCTACGCCACCCGCGAGGACGATTTGTTTCTGGTGGGAACGGCCGAGGTCCCCCTGGCCGCCCTCCACGCCCACGAGATCCTGGAACAGGAGGCTCTCCCCCGTCGCTACCTGGGCTACTCCACCTGCTTCCGAAGAGAGGCCGGCACGTACGGGAAGGACACCAGGGGGATCTTTCGCGTCCACCAGTTCGACAAGCTGGAGATGTTCAGCTTCGTCCCCCCCGACTCTTCCCGTGCCGAGCACGAGCAATTTCTCGCCTTCGAGGAGGAGTGGGTTCAGGCACTGGGCATCCCGTACCGGGTCGTGGACACGTGCATCGGCGACCTCGGGGCTGCCGCGGCCAGGAAGTTCGACATCGAAGGGTGGATGCCCGGCCAGGGGCGGTACCGGGAGATCACCTCGACGTCGAACACCACCGACTTTCAGGCTCGGCGCCTGGAGGTCCGGGTTCGCCTCTCGGAGGGAAACCGGACCGTGCATACGGTAAACGGCACCCTCTGCGCCATCGGCCGCACTCTCATCGCTCTTCTGGAGAACGGACAGCGAGAAGATGGGTCCGTCGTCCTGCCGGACGTTTTGCGCCCGTACCTTCCCCAGTCTCTGTGGATCCTCCAGCCTTCGGCCTGAGGAGCGCCGCCGCTCCCCGGAAACCGCTCATACGCTCTTCTTCTCGTCTTCGTGATGCTCTTCGTCGTCGCGCTGGATGAAGGAGAACTTGCCATCGGGCTCGAGGACGGCGAGCTTCACCTTCCCCAGGTCGTCGATGCCCTGTTCTCGCGCGCTCTCGATCACGTCGTCGATGGTCAAGCGCTCGAGCTTCATCGCGTCGTCGATCGGCCGCCCGTCTCGCACGACCACCACTGCGATGCCTCGGATGACCCGGCGGATCGGCCGCCACTTGTAGCTCAGGTACGAGAGCGACACGATGAGGAGGCCGAGGGTCCCGACGGCCAGCATGGCCCCGGTCAGCGACTGGTCCTCCTGGGTCACCCCTTGCTGGACGAGGTCGCCGATCGTGACCAGCAGGATCAGCTCGAAGGCCGTGAGCTCGGAGAGCTCCTTCCTCCCCATGGCTCGGGTGAGCAACAGCACGAAGAGGAAGATGATCGTCGTTCTGACGACGATCTCCATCACGGCATCACCTTCGTCCGGTAATGGATCGAGACCACGGGCAGGTCGTTCTCGAGAATCGATGTCGTGGCCACGCTTCCGTGCTGCCGGGCCGGCTCCAGCCGAGCATCCATCGTGATCCGCAAGGTGTCCCCGACCGGGGGGTCGAACTCCCAGATCGAGACCGCGTCGGAGGTCGTGGACGTGGATGGCATCGGGTCGAGGTTGTTGAAGTCGAACAGGTTGAAGTAGGTGCTGGTAGTGGCCACGTGGACGGGGCCCTTGAATCCCCCCGCTCGATGGACGAACAGGATCCAGCGAATGGCCAGCCCGGGCCGCGCCACGGCGGGATAGACGAGCTTCAGGTCGTAGTCACCTCCCGAGGCCTCGAGGGTGGACGTGTGTACTCCGAGGAGAGTGCTGGCGCCGAGCAGGACGAACAGGGCCAGGATCACCAGGAGGATCCGGCGCCCCAAGCGAGATCTGCCGAGCTGTCGCGTGGTCCTGGGGTCGGGATCGGTCGAGCGTGAGCGCCGCGACCCCGTCCTTTGAGGCATCGGCTATCTATAAACCGGCCGCGATGTCCAATCAATCACGCGAGCGGTCTGACTCATTCCCGTCGGGTGGGGACCATACCTAGTGCCCGGGCTTGCACTTCGGCTTGGGCTTGCAGGGCGGGCTCGGCGTTGGCTTCGGCGGGGGAAGCGGGATGACGCGCTCGGGCTGCTGGTCGAACCCGATGAAGCTCGGAACGGCGAAGTCGGCCACTGGCGTTCCCTTGAGCGCCTTGGCCATGAAGTCGTGCCAGATCATCGCGGGAAGGCTTCCCCCGAACACGTGGGAAAAGCCCTCGACGTTCTCCATCGGGCGGTCCTCGGTCTTCGGGTATCCCATCCACACGCAGGCGGTGAGCTGAGGCACGTAGCCGCAGAACCAGGCGTCCTGATAGTTCTGAGCGGTCCCGGTCTTGCCCGCCGCGGGCCGCCCGATGTTGGCGGCCGTCCCGGTTCCCGCCTGGATGACGCCGCTGAGGGCGAAGGTGGCGAGGTCGGCCACGTTGCGGTCGAGGACCCGCTTTCCTTTCGTGTTCGGTTGCTCGATCGCCTTGCCTGTGGGGTCCTCCACCTCGACGAGCGGCTGCGGCGCGTGCCGTACGCCCCGCGCGGCCAGGGTTGCATACGCGATCGTCATGTCCAGGGGGGTGACCGGCTGCGAACCCAAGGTGATGGAGCAAACGCCGGCCAGCCGAGAGGCGATCCCCATTTGGCGAGCCGTGGTGGCGACGTTGTCCGGGCCGACACCCACGACGAGCTGGGCGAAGATCGTGTTCACCGAGTGAGCGATGGCCGAGAGTAGCGTCATCGTTCCGCCGGACTCATCGGCGTAGTTGCTGACCTGCCAATCCCCCTTCTTCGGATCCCGGCAGCGAGGATCGGGGATGGTCAGGTGCGACGGGCCGGTCATCACGGAGTGGGGGTCGATGTGCTGCTGGAACGCCGTGACCAGGGTGAAGGGCTTGAACGCACTCCCGGTCTGGCGGTGGGCCTGGGTGGCCAGATTGAACTTGGCTCGATTGAAGTTCCTCCCTCCCACCAGCGCACGGATCTCCCCGCTTCTCGGATCGATCGCGACCAGGGCGGCGGCTGGATCCTGGCGACCAGGGAGGTTCGTGGCGATGGCCCGCTCCGCTGCATGCTGCATGCTCCAGTCGAGGGTCGTGGTGACCTGGAGCCCACCGGTAAAGGTTCCCGAGTACCCGTACTTCTTCTGGAGCGTCCGGCGAACGTAGTCCATGAAGTACGCGGCCGGCATCGTGCCGGGCTTCGCCTTCTTCAGCTTGATCGGCTTGGAGATGGCCCTCTGCTCCTTGTCCCAGGTGATGTAGCCCTGCTGGGCCATCGCCTCCAAGGCCATGTCCCGTCGCGCCTTCGCGCCCGCGGGATCTCGGGCGGGGTCGTACCGAGAGGGAGCCCGGATGAGCCCCGCGAGGAGGCCTGCCTGCCGAACCGTGAGCTTGCTTGCGTGTACTCCGAAATATGTGAGCGCGGCGGCCTCGGCCCCGTAGGCCCCCCGGCCGAAGTACACCGAGTTCAGGTACTTCGAGAGGATCTGGTCCTTGGTGTACAGGTGAGAAAGCCTCTGGGCCAGGATCGCCTCTTTGATCTTGCGGGAGATGGTCCGCTGTCCCCCGGTGTACACGTTCTTGACGTACTGCTGAGTGATGGTCGAGCCACCCTGTTCCACCCGGCCGTTCCGCAGGTTGACCAGGGCCGCCCGGGCGATCGAGGAGAAGTTCACCCCGCTCTCCCGGTAGAAGTCCTTGTCCTCCAGGGCGATTACGGCGTCCTTCAGGTTCTCGGATATCTTGGCCAGAGGGACCTCGGTACGGTTGACGCCCCCATGAAGGGTCGTGATCAGGCGTCTGTCTCGGTCGTAGATGTAGGTGGTCTGCGGCATCGGAGGGGCCTTGGGCAGCGAAATGTCCGTGTAGGTATGGACGAAGCGAGACAGAGGCATTCCGATGGTGCCCTGGAACGTCAGGCCGAATATGAGCAATGCGAGCGCCAGCCCAAGCGGCAGCAGGCAGAATTGAACCAGCTCGGTAAGGGGCCCGTGGGACCGTCTCCCCGGTATCAGCCATATACGAGGAAGATCGAAAAAGCCTCGGTCCGCCTCGTCGCGTCGAACGGGAAGTGCCACTCGAGCTGTTGTTACCCGGGTCCGCCGGGCTCCAAGCATAGAGGAATCGTGCAGGTCCGCCTCGAACTGAGTTGGCTGAGAGGGGAATTGGCAGGGCCGGTTGCCGCCAGAGTGGCGTCTGATTCAAGGTGGAGCCCGTCGAATGCCGATACCTTTATTAAGGAGATTGGGGGACGCTTGCTCGGGGGGAGGTTGTAGTGGCACATTGGCATGAGCCGCCAAATGGCTCGGATCGCTTGCCGCTGAACGGGAACAAGGGCAAGCAGGTGGCCATCGCGCTGTTCATCGTGACATCTTTTGGCATCATGGCCATTCTTTCATTCCCCCTCTCGCGGATCGCCCGGCTGCCGCTCAAGCTCCGCAACCCCGTCACGGCTGCCCTCAATCCCATCGAGCGCGTGATCCGCCCCCTCATCCCCGGGCTCGGGGGGCCATCGAGGTTCAGGCCTCCCACCGTGTCGGTGGCCGTTGGGCCCCGGGCGCCGCGCAGTGCTGCTCCTTCAGGACAAGGTCTGGGAGGACCCCCGTCTGTCCCGCCCCCGGTGCCCCCGGGAGGAGGCGCGCCTCCCACGCTGACCAGGCCTGCGTTGACCAGAACCGGGCCGCAGCCTGCTCGAACGCTGGCCGGGACGCTCGTGAGACAAATCACTGCCATCCTCTCCAGCCCGACGAGGACGCTCTCGCCCGAGCAAGTCAAGCTCATCCAGGCCGAGATCTCTCAGCTTCGGTCCATGAGCGCGGCTTGCCTGGTCGATCGGACCTGTGCGAGGCAGCTCAAGCTGGTGGAAAGGCTCCTTCACAAACTGGACGCGCGCCAGCGCGGCCGGCACGCGGGCAAGCACGGCCACCCTTCCCACAAGCACGGCCCCGCCAGAGGCGCCTCCCAAGCTTCCTCCGGAGCCACCTCCCATGGTCGTGGGCGCACACACGGCAACGGGCATGGCCACAAGAAATTGGAGGGGAACGGGGTGGAGGCGAGTGGCCACTCCAACAAGCGGCACGGATCGCACGGGAAAAACAAGCAACACCATTTGCGACCTCGCACACCGAAGCAATGACGCTCGTTCGTCAGCGGCCGGTGCGGTTCTCTCTGCCGAAGAACTAACCCGAGGCTGAGACCCGAAGGCCCTCCTCGCGGACCCTGCGCGTGAGTTCGTCGGCAGGAACCGGAGGGCTGAAGTGGAATCCTTGCCCCAGCGAGCAGCCGTGATCGATCAGATAGCGAAGCTGTTCCTCGTTCTCGATGCCCTCGGCGAGCGGCTTCATGGCCAGGCTCTGGGCTAGGCCAATGACGGCTCGGACCATGCTTGTTGCGTCGGGTTCTCCGGGGATGTCCCGAATGAAGCGTCCGTCGATCTTCAGGAAGTCAACGGGAAGATTCTTCAGCCGTGCGACCGACGAGTACCCGGTCCCGAAGTCGTCGATGGCCAATCGAAATCCTTGCTCGTGCAGGTCCTGCAGGACCCGTTGGGTGCGCTCCGGATCCCGCATTGCGGTCGACTCCGTGATCTCGATCACCAGGTGGGACGGTTCGACGCCCATCGCCGAGACCTGGGCGAGGAGCCGCGTGACCACGTCTTGCTGCCACAGCTGCCGGGCGGACAGATTGAAGCTCACGTCCACCGGTACCCGTTCCTCTCGCCAGGCGAGGCACTGGCGGCACAGCTCCTCGATCACCCAGTCGCCGATCGCAGCGATCAAGCCGATCTCCTCCGCCAGAGGGATGAAGTCGGCAGGGCCGACCAGTCGCCCGCTCGGCTGCCGCCACCTGAGGAGTGCCTCGGCCGCCACCATCTGTTCGTTGTGCAGGTCGACGATGGGCTGATAGTGGAGAACCCAATCGCGTGAATCGGTCGCCTTCCGCAAGCGGGTGGTGAGCGAGATCTTGGAGAGCGAATCGGTCCTTTCCGAGGCGTAGACCATGGATCCGCCCGGAGATCCCTGCTTGGACCGGTACATCGCGGCGTCGGCCTGCTTTAGCAGCGCCCGGGCGTCCGCGGCGCTCTCGGGGAAGAGGCTGATGCCGATGCTCGTCGTGATGTAGAACTCCGTGCCGGACAGCGCGAATGGTTGCTTCAGGGCCTCGTGGACCCGCGACGCCACCGACTGGGCCAGGCTGACTCCGCTCATCCCACCCTCTCTGGAGTCCTTCTCCATGTCGGCCAAGAGGACGAGGAACTCGTCTCCGCCCTGCCTAGCCACCACATCGGTGGCCCTCACGGCTCCCGAGAGGCGGGTCCCCATCTCTCGCAGCAGTTCGTCGCCGGCGGCGTGGCCAAGGCTGTCGTTCACCAACTTGAAGTTGTCGAGGTCGAGGTACAGGACGGCGACGGCCTGGTCGTTTCGCCTGGCCCGAGCCAAAGCCAGATCGAGCACTCGTTCGAACATCACCCGATTCGGCAACCCGGTGAGTTTGTCGTGATAGGCGAGAAAGGTCACCTGTTCCTCTGCTCGCTTGCGTTCGGTGATGTCGACGATGACGCCCTGCCAGAACCTGTCCCGGCCCTTCTCGTCTGCGACCAGGGACGCCTCGTCGCGAACCCAGACCACCCGGCCGTCCTTGGCGATCAGTCTGTACTCGTCCCGAAAGGGTTCTCCCGTCTCGTTGGTCCGCACGTGCTCCGCCAGGACCCGTTCGCGATCCTCTGGGTGCAGGACCTTTTCCCACATCCTCGAGTCGGCCATCCACTCGTCCGCCGGATAGCCCAGCAGGTCTTGGACTTGAGGACTCATGTAGATCGTCGAGCTCCCTGGATCGACCGCGTCGATGTAGGTGACCACGGGGATCTGCTCGACCAGCAGGCGGTACTTCGCCTCGGCCACCTGAAGCCGCCTCAACTCCTGCTCCCGTTCGATCAACCGGCGGGACCGTTCACTGTGGAGCTCGGAGGAGAGGATCCCCCCGCCCAGTGTCAGAAGGAGCCCCACGGCGATCCGCAGCGTGATCTCCACGATGTTGGCACGGGTATTCGATGCGGAAACGGCGGCAGCTTCCACGGCGGCATACCCCACGCTTGTGGCGGCCCACGCATACAGACCTCCCGGAAGCCCGAGGAGCATGCCCCCCTCGGCCTGCACGACTACCTGGAGGGCCAGCAGATACCGTCGCGGATCGAAGGAATACAGGGCCAGGGTGCCGAGCACTGCCATGGCGTCGCCTCCGAAGCAGGCGATGGCCACTTGCCTGGAATCGCGGAACCTGGGTGCGACCTGGATTGCCACCAGGACGGCCAGGAAGGCCATCACGGCGATCGCCGCAGGGCGAACATAGCCGGGCGCTGGGTGCGTGGGTAAGGCGTGGTAGGTGGCCGTGTAGACACCCATGGCCACGAGCAGGCCCACCCTGAGCAGGGCGAGCCACCCCCACCCGGTGGCGAGGGCTCGGATGTACCTACTTTCGGGCCGCGCGCTCACGTCCCCTTGGAGCCTCCGTCCCTCTTGCGTGCGGGCACGATTGACGGCTCTACTCTCCCCTCCTCAGTCTTCGGCAGGGCACCGGGTGCCACTGTAGGCGGTTCAATCCCGGATTGAGCCCCGTCGATAAAGCAAGCGACATGTCGAACGGCGCGCACGAAAGTCTCGGCCGGGCCGACCGGCCCGAGAGGGTGGAGGCTGGACTTCAGGGGGAACTGGCGGACGCTTCCGAGCCGGAGGCCCCGACGCCCGACGCCATCCTTGCAGCTGTGGGCTTCGCCGCGTCGGAGTTCCTCCGCGCCTCCGCGTGGGAGGAATGCATCCGGGCCGTCCTGGGCCGGCTCGGCCAGGCGGCGCGAGTGAGCCGCGTGTATGTCTTCCAGAACCACACCGACCCGCGTGGGGCGCCCGTATTCAGCCAGCGCTTCGAATGGACGGCCGAAGGAGCTTCGCCACAGATCGACAACCCGAAGCTCCAGGGCCTCCCATGGGGTGGAGCCTTCCGGCGCTGGCGAGACATCCTGGCGGCGGATGGCGTGGTCCATGGCCACGTGAGGGACTTCCAGGAGGAGGAACGGAGCCTGCTGGAAGAACAGGACATCCACTCGATCGCCGTCGTCCCCATCGCCGTGGGCGATGACTGGTGGGGCTTCCTCGGCTTCGACGACTGCCTGGCCGAACGCGACTGGTCCCAGGCGGAGATCAACGCGCTTCGCGCGGCAGCGGGCACCCTGGGTTCGGCGATCGCCCGCAAGCGAACGGAGCTCGCGCTCCGACAGGCGGAAGTGAAGTACCGGAGCCTGGTGGAACAGATCCCGGCGATCGTGTACATCGCCGGCGTGGGGGAAACCGGCGACTGGATGTACGTCAGTCCGCAGATCGAACGGATCCTCGGATACACCCCCGCAGAGTGGCTGGCTCACCCCGCGCCGTTCTCGTCCCTCCTGCACCCCGCGGACAGGGAGCGGGTTCTGGCCGAAGAGGCATACAGCGGAGCCACGGGGGAGCCGCTCCGCTCTGAGTTCCGCATGGTGGCTCGAGATGGTCGTCGGGTGTGGATACGAGATGAAGCGCACCTGGTGGAGGATGACGCGGGCCGCCCTCTCCTGTGGCAGGGCCTGATGTCGGACATCACGGACTTGAAGAAGGCCGAAGAGCAAGTGGCCTTCCTTGCCTATCACGACAAGCTCACCCGGCTCCCCAACCGGGCCATGTTCGAAGAGTTGCTCGACCTCGCGCTGGCTCGAGCCAAGCGTAAGGACCTGGCCGCGGCCGTGCTCTTCATGGACCTGGACAACTTCAAGCTGGTGAACGACAGCCTCGGCCACGAGGCAGGCGACGAGCTCCTTCAGCAGGCGGGGGCCAGGCTTCGGGAGGCCCTGCGGGAGACCGACGTGGTGGCTCGCCAGGGCGGAGACGAATTCCTCGTCCTTCTCTCCGACCTCGAACGAGGGCCGCAAACCGCACGTCCGGACACCGAGACCTCGGTGATCGCGTCGGAAGAGGTCGCCGAGCGCATCCACGAGCTGCTCAAGCGGCCGTTCGCCATCGGGGGCACGGAGTTCTACATCACGGCGAGCATCGGGATCAGTCTGTTTCCGTTTGACGGGGACGACGGCAAGTCCCTCCTCAAGAACGCCGACGCGGCGATGTACCGGAGCAAGCGATCGGCGCCCGGTACCTCGACGGTCTTCTCCAAGGACTCGGTGGACCCGCTGTCCAGGCTGTCCCTGGCCACTCGCCTGCGACGGGCCGTCGAGCGCAAGGAGTGGATGCTCCACTACCAGCCCATCGTCGACCTGTCCGATGGTCACCTGGTGAGCGTCGAGGCTCTCCTGCGGTGGCAGGATCCAACCACTGGAATCGTCCCTCCCGGCGAATTCATCCCGCTGGCCGAGGAGATGGGGCTGATCGAGAGCATCGGCGACTGGGTGCTCGAGGAGGTGTGCCGGCAGTCCCAGGCCTGGCGGCGGGAAGGGCTGATGATCGAAGTCAGCTTCAACCTCTCGCCTCGACAGTTGTGGCAGGGCAACCTGGTGAACAAGATCATCGGGCACCTGAAGTGGATGCGCATCAACCCGCGCCAGGTCCTCGTCGAGATCACCGAATCTACGGCCATGATCGATCCGGACCGGACCATGCGCATCCTCGAGCAATTGCACTCGGCCGGTCTTCGCCTGGCCATCGACGACTTCGGGACGGGATATTCGTCCCTCTCCCGGCTGAAGCAGATGCCGGTGGACATCCTCAAGATCGACCGCTCCTTCGTCCGGGACATCCCGAGCGACCGCCACGCCATGAGCATGGTCAAGGCCATCATCCAGCTCGCGCGGGGCCTGGGCATGGTGCCCCTGGCCGAAGGCATCGAGACCGAAGAGCAGTGGCGGTTCCTGGCTCAGAGCGGATGCGTGATGGGGCAGGGCTTCCACTTCAGCAGGCCGGTCCCGGCGACGGACATCAGCCAGCGTTACGTGTGGGGCGTCGCGGAATCCCCGGCTTGAGGAAGACCGCCGAGCCCTCCATCGTTCCGCTCTAAGCTTGCGAGGACGAGGCGGCGCAAAGAGTCCAGACTTGCTGGCTGCCGGGCTCAGGATCACATTGAACGCGGACGATCCCGCAATGTTCTCCTCGCCCCTCGCCGGGTACGAGATGGCCAGGCGAGTCTTCGGTTTGGACGACGAAGCCCTGGCGGACC
>Ga0137368_10006057_pt1 | contig 12730 bp, 8 predicted proteins | sample SagtaG_13_FD_104917 | JGI IMG/M metagenome (GOLD analysis project Ga0137368, IMG submission 104917) | Vadose zone soil microbial communities from Sagehorn Ranch, Mendocino, California, USA - Sage1_L_100_16 metaG | ecosystem: Environmental > Terrestrial > Soil > Vadose zone | place: USA...
ACCGGGCCGCCGTCCGGCCTCAGGCCACCTCCTCCAGCGCGTCCGAGTCCGTGTCGCCGGCGATGAGGTCCAGGACGGCCGCCTCGATGGCCGCCTGGAGCTCGGGTTCCTGGAACGGCTCGGCGCCGACGGCGTCGAGGACCCCGCCGATCGTGACACCGGCCCGGTAGCGGTCGAACACCCGCGGGTCGATGTACGAGGCCCGGCACACGGCCGGGGTGTTGCCGAGCTGCCGGGCGACCTCCTTCACCGCCCAGGCCGCCGCGCGCTTGCGGGCCGTCCTGGAACGGGAGGCCGGCGCGGACACCGCCAGGGCGACCGCGGCGAGCACCGTTCCGTGCCACGTCCGGAAGTCCTTCGCGGAATAGTCGCCGCCGGCCGCTTCCTTGATGTACTCGTTGACGTCGTCGGAGCGGACGTCGACCCATCCACGGCCCCGTCGGTACGCCAGCAGCTCGTCGCCGCCTCCGCGACGGCGCTTCAGCACGCGGACGATCTCGAGCACGTCCGGGTCGGCCACGAACTGCGTGACGCGCTTGCCGCCCTTCCCCGGGTAGTCGAACACCAGGGTGTCGCCCCGGATGGTCACGTGGTCCTTCCCGATGGTGGCGACGCCGACCGTCCCGTGCTCCTCGGCGTAGGACTCCGACCCCACCCGGAACAGCCCCCGGTCCACCAGTCGAACCGCGCAGGCCAGGACGCGTTCCCGTGCCATCTCCTCGCCCCCGATGTCGCGAGCCACGACCTCGCGGAGCTTCGGCAGGGAACGGGCGAACCGCACGACCCGGTCGAACTTCTCTTGGTCCCGGCGTTGCCGCCACCGCTGGTGGTACAGGTACTGGCGGCGGCCCGCCGCGTCGGTGCCCAGGGCCTGGAGGTGCCCCGTGCCGGATGGGCAGATCCACACGTCGGCCCACGCGGGCGGGATGGCAAGGGCCTTGATCCGCTCCAGGGCGTCCGCGTCCGTGACGCGGTCGCCGGTTGGGTCGAGGTACACGAAGCCGCGGCCGTTCCGCCGCCGCAGGATCCCGGGCGACGCTGGGTCCGACCTGCGCAGTCTCGGCATATCTCGCCTGTTCCCATCGGGGGACTGCAGCAATCCTCGGGCGGTTGACCCGCGCTGCCGGGCGGGCCTACGATCGCGCCCACGTTCCGCGCGCTTCCCCCAAGCGCCCTTTTGGACGCCGCCGCTTCTTCGCTTCGGCCGCGAGAGCCTTCACAGGGGGGTGCAGTGATGCAGGAGCCGACCCACACGGAGGGGCCCGGAGCGCTTCAGGAGGTCATCGAGCGAGGCCGGATCGACCCGGCGTTTCGGCAGCGGCTGCTCGAAGACCCGAAGAGCGCCGTCCGCGAGGCCGGGTTCCAGCTTGGTGAGCAGGAGATGAACGCCTTGCTCCAGATGCTGTCCGCCGCGGCGGCGCCTCCCATGGACCCCGAGTTCCAGGTCGCCGAGATGAAGCGACGGATCTCGTTCCTGAACCAGCGGGCCGAGGACCTCGGGAACTACACGGTCAGCATCCTGAAGACGACGCTGAACAACGCGGCCGGGACGTACAAGGCGATCAGCCTCATGTACAAGGTGATGTTCTTCGTCGGGATCGCCCTGTTCGTGGGGGCGGCCATCTACGGAGCCATCTCGAAGGAGAAGGTGACGGCGTTCGTGTTCGGCGGCCTCGGTGTCGGCACCTTCGTCGCGACGTTCCTGACCGGGCCGATCGAGAAGAGCCAGTCCGCCCTGTCGAACCTCGTGCAGGTGGAGATCTCGTTCATGGACTACTTCGAGCAGATCACCTTCTGGGAGAGCTACGCGCTGACGCCGCAAGGCATGCCGCCGGCTCCCAGCCTCGCCAACATCGAGAAGGCCAGCGAGATGTTGCAGGTCCGGTCGAAGGAGACGATCGAGCTCCTCCAGAAGTACGTCGAGCCCGCCCCGGCGAAGCCGTAGCCAAGCGTCTGGCGCGGGCGCGGTGGGGAATGGAGTGCCCATCGGGCCGACGTTGTCGAACGCCGAGATCGCGGAGCTGCTGATGCGGCTCGAGGCTGAGGAGACCGGGCATCGCGGGCGGGCGCTGCGCGGGGCGGCGCGGGCGGGCATGTTCGCGTGGCCGCAGGAGGCCGCCGCCGTGGTGGAGGAGGGGGGCAGGCTGACCGACCTGTGGCGGGTGGGGCCGTGGGTGGCCAGGACCATCGAGGGCTACCTGGCCGACCCTCCCGACGTCCCCGACCCGCCGCCGGCCAGGCGGGGGTTCCTGACCCGGGCGGAGGTCGTGGCCACGCTGGCGGGCCACGACGACTGGAGGACGGCGGTGCGCGCAGACCTCCAGATGCACACGACCCACAGCGACGGGAAGGCCACCCTGCGGGAGATGGCCGAGGCCTCGGCGGCGCTGGGATACGAGTACGTGGGGATCACGGATCACTCGAAGGGCCTCCCGATCGCCCGGGGGATGGACGAGGAACGCCTCGCGAGGCAGGCCGCGGAGATCGCGGCGCTGAACCGGGAGCTCGAGGCCGCCGGCCTGGGGCCGCGGGTCCTGCACTCGATCGAGATGAACCTGTCGCCGGAGGGCGAGGGCGACATGGAGCCGGAGGCGCTGGCGCAGCTCGACCTCGTCCTCGGCGCGTTCCACTCGCAGCTTCGACTGGCCGAGGACCAGACCGACCGCTACCTGGCGGGCGTCCGCAACCCGCAGGTGGACGTGCTGGCCCACCCCCGGTGCCGGATGTACGACCGCCGGGTGGGACTGACCGCGGACTGGGGTCGGGTGTTCGAGGCTGCGGCGGAGGTTGACACCGCGGTGGAGATCGACGCGAACACCCATCGCCAGGACCTCGACGTGGAGCTGCTCCGGGTGGCCCGCGACGCCGGCGTCCGCATCTCGATCGGCACCGACGCCCACAGCGTCCGGGAGCTCGGGTTCATGGAGTTCGGGCTGGCCGGGGCCATCCGGGCCGGCATCCCCAGGGAGCGGGTCCTGAACTTCCAGCCGGTGCAGGACGTGCTGGCCTGGACGGCGTCCCGGCGGCGTGCGTCCTCGACCTCGACCTAGACTGCCGCCGTGGCGACGTGCCCCGTGTGCTCCGAGGAGAACCCGGACCGGGCGAAGTTCTGCCTGAACTGCGGGACGGCGCTCCAGGCGGCGGCGCCGCCGCGCGAGGAGCGCAAGGTCGTCACCGTGCTGTTCTGCGACCTGGTGGGGTTCACGGCCCGGTCCGACCGGGCGGACCCCGAGGACGTGAAGGCGACCCTCCGTCCCTTCCATACGCGGCTGAAGCGCGAGATCGAGGCGTACGGGGGAACGCTCGACAAGTTCATCGGGGACGCCGCGCTCGGCGTCTTCGGGTCCCCCGTGGCCCACGAGGACGACCCGGAGCGGGCGGTGCGGGCGGGGCTCGCCATCCTCGACGCCATCGCCGACCTCAACGACGAGCATCCCGAGCTGAAGCTGAACGTGCGCATCGGCATCAACACGGGCGAGGCCATCGTGGCGTTCGGCTCCGGGCCCCAGATCGGCGAGGCGGTGACCGGCGACGTGGTGAACACGGCCTCCCGTCTCCAGTCGGTGGCGCCGGTGAACGGCGTGCTGGTCGGCGAGCCGACGTATCGCGCCACGAGCCGGGTGTTCGTGTTCGAGGCGCTCGAGCCGGTGACGGTGAAGGGGAAGGCGGAGTCATTGCCGGTGTGGGTGGTCCGCGAGGCCCGGGCCCGGTTCGGCGTCGACGTCACCCGGACGCACACCACGCCCCACGTGGGGCGGGAGGAGGAGCTCCGGGTGCTCCGGGGCTCGTTCGACCGCGCGGTCCGCGACCGCACCGTCCATCTCGTGTCGATCGTGGGCGAGCCCGGCGTGGGGAAGAGCCGCCTGGTGGCCGAGCTGGGGCGGTACGTGGACGAGGTGACCGACCTCGTGGTGTGGCGGCAGGGGCGGTGCCTTCCGTACGGCGAGGGCATCACGTTCTGGGCCCTCGGCGAGATCGTGAAGGCGCACGCGGGGATCCTCGACTCGGACGACGCCGAGCAGGCGGGGGCGAAGCTCGACGCGGCGATCCCGGCCGGCGAGCCCGACCGGGAGTGGCTCCGCCGGCGCCTGGCGCCGCTCGTCGGCCTGGAGGCCGGGGCCCCCGCCGAGCGGGAGGAGTCCTTCACGGCGTGGCGGCGGTTCCTGGAGGGGATCGCCGCGGCCGACCCCACGGTGCTCGTGTTCGAGGACCTCCACTGGGCCGACCCGGCGCTGCTCGAGTTCCTGGAGCACGTCGTGGAGTGGGCGCGCGGCGTCGCGCTCGTGCTCGTGTGCACGGCCCGCCCGGAGCTCTACGAGCGCCATCCGACGTGGGCCGGGGGGACGCGCAACGCGACGGCGGTCAACCTGTCGCCGCTGTCGCCCCGGGAGACATCGCTGCTCGTGGAGGCCCTGCTGGAGGACGCCGTGCTCCCGCCCGACGTCACCGCGCTGGTGCTGGAACGTGCCGGCGGCAACCCGCTGTACGCGGAGGAGTTCGTCCGGATGCTCCGGGACCGCGACGTGCTCGTGGAGCGGGACGGCTCCTTCGTGCTGGCCGAGGGCGCGGAGGTCCCGTTCCCCGACTCGATCCAAGCCCTCATCGCGGCGCGCCTGGACACCGTCGCGCTCGAGCGCAAGGACCTGCTCCAGGACGCGTCGGTGGTGGGGAAGGTGTTCTGGTCGGGTGCCCTCGCGGCCATGGACGCGGACGGGCGAGATGCCCGCGAGGTGGACGGCGCCCTGCACGAGCTGTCCCGGAAGGAGCTGGTGCGGCCGTCGCGAACGTCGTCGATGGAGGGGCAGCGGGAGTTCGCGTTCTGGCACGTCCTGGTCCGCGACGTGGCGTACGGGCAGATCCCCCGGGCCGCCCGGGCCGTGAAGCACCGCGCGGTCGCGTCGTGGATCGAGGGGGTCGCCGGCGGGCGGGTGGAGGACCACGCGGAGATCCTGGCCCATCACTACACGCGGGCCATGCGCCTGGCGCGGGCCTCCGGCGAGGCGGAGCTGGCGGCGGAGCTGGAAACGCCGGCGCTGCGGTACCTGGTGGCGGCGGGAGATCGGGCCCTGGGCCTCGACGTGGCCACCGCGGAGGTGCACTTCGCACGGGCGCTGGAGCTCGCGCCGCCCGGCCATCCGGGGCGTCCGGCCGTGCTGGTGCGGTGGGCGGAGGCGGCGCGGCAGGCCGGGCGAGTGGCCGAGGCCGCTCCGGCCCTGGAGGAGGCCATCGGCGCGTTCCGGGAGCGGGGGGACCGGCCGGCGGCGGCGCAGGCCCTGGGAACCCTTTCGAGCGTGCTGCTGGGGCTGGGCGGGGCGGGTCAGGAGGAGGCGGCCGCCGAGGCCGTCGCGCTGCTGGAGGGCGAGCTCCCCGGCCCGGACCTCGTGGCGGCCTACGCCCGGATGGCCGGCGTGCATCTGGTCCAGGGCCGCCTCCGCGAGACGATCGAGTGGGCGGACAGGGCCATCGGCCTGGCGGCCTCGCTCGGCCTCGACGCCCCGGCCCGGACGCTGGGATTCCGGGGCTACGCGCGCGCCTCGCTGGGGGAGGCCGAGGGCCTGGGCGACATGCGTGCGGCCCTCGCCGCAGCGGCGGAGCGCGGGCAGGGGCGCGACGCGGCGATCATCTACAACAATCTGGCCGTCGTGGTGACGCCGATCGAGGGGCCGGCCAGCGCGGCGGCGGTGCTGCGGGACGGCATCGAGTTCGCGGAGCGCCGCGGCATCGCCGAGATGGCCAGCGCGATGCGCGCCGCCTCGCTCGACACGTCGATCGACATCGGGGAGTGGGACCACGCCCTCGAGGTGGCGGCGGCGCTCGGCGCCCGGGCCGAGGCCACCGGCGACACCGCCGACCTCATTCAGGTCCGGTGGGCCAAGGCCCGGATCAAAGCCCGCCGCGGCGAGGCGGCCGAGGCCGTGGAGCTGGCCGACTGGCTGGTCCAGACGGCGCGGGAGTCCGGGTCGACGGAGGACGTCGTTGCCGGGTTCACTGCCTCTGCGCTCGTGTACGCGGGCGCCGGTCGCGCGGACGGCGCGCGAGAGCTGCTCCAGGATATGGAGCGCGTCCCCAACCGCCGCGAGCATCCCGTCTACCCGGTCTACCTCCCCGACGCCGTGCGGCTCGCCGTGGGGTTGGGAGAGCTCCGTCTGGCCGAGCGCCTCGCCGACGGCGTCGACACCGTGTACTCGTACGCGCAGCACTCGGTGCGGACCGCTCGGGCGGCGCTGGCGGAAGCCCGCGGCGAGACCGAGGAAGCCGCGGGCCTCTACTCGGAGGCGGCGGACCGGTGGGAACGGTTCGGCGTGGAACCGGAGAGGGCGTACGCGCTCCTCGGCCGGGCCCGGTGCCTCGTGGCCCTGGGCCGGGGGACCGACGCCGTGGAACCGCTGCGCGAGGCACGGCCGCTGTTCGAGGCGCTGGGGGCCCGCCCCGCCCTCGACGAGGCCGGAGCGCTCCTGGCCCGGACGGCCGCCCCGGCCTCCTGACGGCTACGGCCGGTACAGCAGGTCGATGTACTTCTTCAGCAGGTCGCGGACCATGCCGCGGAACGGGATCGTCGCGGCCAGGCCGTAGACGGGGGCCATGCCTTCCTTCGCAGCGGGCTCGGACTTCACCTCCACGACCGACGCCGCGAGATCGGCCAGGAACCGCTGGGCGACGCCCGCCTGCGCGTGGCGGAGCGTCACGCAGATGTGCACGGCGGCCGGCTTGTGCAGCCCGTTCAGGCTCCAGCCGCGCTTCGTCATGCGCTCGAGCACCCGGTAGACGTCGAGCGTGTCCGACGCGAACGCGATCACCCACAGCGGGTCGCCCAGCACGCGGAGGTCCTGGATGTCCTCGATGCCGCGCCGGATCGTTGCCGCCGTTTCGAGGATCCGGCGGGTCGCGTCGAGGTAGCCCTCCTCGCCCGTCGCCACCATCGCCGCCCAGCACGCCGCGGACAGCGCCCCCGGCCGCGAGCCGGCCATCGTCGGCGAGAAGTACAGCCCGCCCGGCCAGTCCGTGGCCACGAAGTACTGGTACGAGCGCAGCTCGGTGCCGCGGTACAGCACCACCGACGTCCCCTTGGCCGCATAGCCGAACTTGTGGGTGTCCGCGGACATCGACGTGACGCCGGGTAGACGGAAGTCGAACCCGGGCACGTCGTGCCCCAGCTTCTCTGCCCACGGGAGGACGAACCCTCCCAGGCAGGCGTCGGTGTGGAAGCCGACGCCGCGCTCCGCGGCCACCGCCGACAGCTCCTCGATGGGATCGACGACGCCGTGCGGGAACCCCGGCGCCGAGCCCACCACCGCGATGGTGTTTCGCGCGATCGCGCGCCGCATGGCCTCGACGTCGGCACGGTAGTCCGGCCCCACCGGCACGCGCACCAGCTCGATGCCGAAGTAGCCGGCCGCCTTGTCGAACGCGACGTGCGCCGAGGTGGGCGCCACGACCTGCGGCCTGGTGATGCGGCGGCGGTCGCGGGCCCGGTCCCGGTACGTCTTCATGGCGAGCAGGATGCTCTCGGTCCCGCCGGAGGTGACGGTCCCGCAGATCTGTTCCTTCGGGCCAGCGCTCGCCATGGAATCTCCGCCGAGCATGGCTGCCGTCATGGACACGATCTCGGCCTCGTACTTGGCGCCGCTCGGCCACAGGTCGGCGTGCAGCGGGTTGAGCTGGGAGGTCAACGCGTACACCTCGTTCAGGAACGAGACGTGCTCGTCATCGCCCTGGTACACGGCGCCCGACGCGAAGCCGTCGTGCCACCGGGGGCGCTCGATGCCGGCGAGCGCGGCGATCTCGCGCGCGACCTCCTGGCGGGGCACGCCCGACGCCGGGAGCCGGGGGAAGGACGCCGCCCGGCCACGGTAGGGCTTCACGGCCTCCTGCATGCCGTCGAGCATGCGGTCGTACTCGCGGTCCAGGCGGGCCCGGAGCGCGGGGACCTTCGCCACCACGCGCTCCGCCGCGCGCGCCACGCGGGGATCGAGCCGCTGGAGCTTCGCTGCGATGTCGGCGATGTCCATTACTCCTCCGGTCCTTCGTGGGGCGGGGCCTGTCCCCGCCCCGGCCTGGCCCGAGGCCCGGCCTGCGAGCTCAGCGGTCCGCGTTGAGCCGGGCGTGGATCTTCCTGGTGCTCCTGTACAGGTTGACGAACTCGCGGAACTGCCGGTCGTACACGTCGCGCGTCGCGGGCTCCGGCCGGAACGTCCGGGCGACGGGGACGCTGTCGGCGACCTGGTCCCACGTCAGGTACCCCAGCGCGACCGCCGCCTGGAGCGCGGCACCACGCGCGTTCGCCATCACCGGGTCCTCCACCTGGAGGATGGTCCGGTCCATGACGTTCGCCACGATCTGGCACCACAGCTCGGAGCGGGCCCCGCCACCGACGACCGTGATGGCGTCGAGCCGCCGCTTGACGAACTTCTCGACGTACCCGAGCAGCCACCGGCTGTTGTAGGCCACGCCCTCCAGCACCGCCCGGACCAGATGCCCCCGCGTTGCGCCGAGGGACTGGTTGAAGAAGCCGCCCCGGGCGGTCCGGTCGTCCACCGGCGTCCGCTCGCCGTTCACCCACGGCGCGAAGATCAGCCCGTCGCTCCCCGCCGGGACCGCCGCCCCCCACGCGAACATGGTCCCGTACGGGTCGTCCGGCGCGGGCCCTCCGTCGGCCGGGAAGAGCACGTTGTCCTTCAAGTCCGCCAGGCACACGCCGGCGGATTCCTGCTCGTTCGCCAGGAAGTACCGGCCGGGAATGGCCGACGGCAGGGAGGCCATGTTGTGGAACAGGTCCGTCTTCTTGTAGGGAACGTGGCAGCTGAGCCACGACGACGTGCCGATGCACAGGTGCGCGTCGAAGTCGCGGACCGCCCCGGCACCGATGGCGGCGGCCATGTTGTCCGGCGCGCCGGTCACGACCTGGACCGTCGAGGGCAATCCCAGCTCGGCGGCGGCCTCCGGACTGAGCGGTCCCAGCACGCTCGACGCCGGCACGATCTCGGGCAGCTTCTCCCGTTCCAGGCCGCCCATGCGGAGCAGCCGGTCGTCGTAGCGGACGTCGTTCACGTCGCGCGCGTCCGCCACCCAGTGCAGGGTCACCGCGTCGAACGAGGTGGCCATCCGGCCGGAGAGCCGGAAGTTGATCCAGTCCCTGGGCTCCAGGAACCGGTGGGTCCGCTCGTAGACGGCCGGCAGGCGGTCCCGGATGAACAGGACGTGTGCGATGGAGTCCTTCCCCTGGTGGCCCGGCGCGCCGCCCGTGCGCCGGACCCACCGGACCAGCTTTCCCAGCGCGTAGCCCTCCACCATCGGGAACCCGCGGACGATGCGGCGGATCTGCTCGGCGCCACGGGAGTCCATCCAGATCACGGCCCGCATCAGGGGCATGCCCGCGGCGTCCACCGCCACCGTCCCCGACCACTGCGAGCTGCATCCCACGCCGACCACGTCGCCCGGGGAGACCCCCGTGTCCGCAAACACGCGGCGAGCGCCGCGCACCACCGCCGCCCACCAGTCCTCGGGGTCCTGCTCGGCGCCGCCGTGCGGGAGCAGGTGCAGCGGGTAGCCCTCCGTCGCCCGGCCGGCGATCTCGCCCTTCACGGTGACCAGGGCGACCTTCAGCCCCGACGTGCCGAGGTCCAGGGCGAGGACGTGCTCCACGGCGTCAGCCGTCGCCGCGGCGGAGCGGCTCGGGCACGGTGGCCGCGATGACCGCCACGACCACGGCCAGCGCGGTGACGATGGCGACGCCGGTCCGGAAGTTCCCCTGGACGCTCTTCAGCGCACCCATGATGCCCACCACCGCCGCGCCGCCGAGGTTCCCCGCCAGCAGCATGACGCCCACCGCCGTGCTGCCCACCTGCGGCCCCAGCGACGGGTCCTCCGACGCGACGGCGATGGCGATCGGCAGCGCCGCCAGCAGGAAGAAGCCCAGGACGAACGCGACCGGGATCAGCGTCCCCAGGGAGCCGAGGTGCCCGAGCAGCCACAGCATCGGCGCCGCCACCACGCCCGCCATGACCAGGAACGGCGTGCGCCGCCTGATGCGGTCGCTGGTCGCGCCCAGCACGACGGATCCCACCATGCCGGCGATGGTGATCATCCCGGCCACCAGGCCGGCGCCGGTCTCGCCGATCCCGCGGGGCTTCAGCATGTCCTCGAGCCAGGTGGTGATGCCGAGGTAGAAGCCGAATCCCAGAAACAGGGCGGCCGACAGCTTCCACAGCGTCCGCGAGCGCAGCACCCGGCGGAGCGCGTCGCGGACGCTCAGCTCCTCGGGGGCCACCAGCCGGTCGGGGACCCGTCGCGGCGCGACCCGCCAGAACACCGCGAGCGCGACGACCGACACCGCCGCGTAGACGACCTGGGTGCCCCGAACGCCGGCCACCGGGACCAGCGCCGGCGTCACGACCAGCCCGATCGTGATCCCCAGGAAGATGGCCATCGTGCCGAGCCCGGTCGCGGTGGCGGCCTCGTCCTCGGGGAAATGCCGGTTCACCACGTCGGCCACGGCATTGATGAGGAACGGCTGCGGCACGAGCAGGCCCACGGTCAGCACGAGCAGGAGCGGGAAGTCGCCCGCCACCGGCCGCAGGAACGCGAACACGGACGTGACTAGTCCGGCCCAGACTAGCGGTCTTCGGTACCCCAGGCGGTCCGCGACGACGCCGCCGGGGATCGACAGCGCGGCCGAGCACAGCGGCCCCACCGACACCAGCAGGCCGATGTTCACGTCGGTCGTGTGGAATGCGTACGCGGCCTTCCCGGTCACGGAGGCGAACGAGATCCACAGCACGTGGCTGGCCGCGACGAGCGCGACGTAGGAGCCGAGCACGGCCCACGATCCGGGCCGGCGCGCGGGTGTTCCCTCCATCGCGACGGCGGGTCTCGTGGCGCCGGTGCCCCCCGCGCCCATGTCCATCCCTCGCCCCCTCGCTCGACTCGTCGGCGCTCCGCCCTCGGGCGGACCGCCTCCGCCGGGGGAGCGAAGCAGCCCGATCCGCTCGCTCCGCTCGCGGGGCTGCTTCCCCCCGGATCCCCCCGCTCGGCGGCGGGCCGATGCTACAGCACGGCCTCGCGCCGCCCATCCCGCCGCGTTCGGCTGGTTGAATCCTGGGTCGTGAGGTGAAGTGCTCAGGCCACCCGGTAGCGCTCGGCGTCCGACTCCTTCAGCTCGACGCCCAGGCCGGGCCTCGAACGGTCGGGGTGGAGCAGGCCGCCCCTGGGTTCCAGGGCTCCGTCCAGGAGCATGCGCTCGACGCGCACGTGGTCGTGGAAGTACTCGAGGTGGCGCACGCGCAGCACCGCCGAGAACGCGTGCGCGGAGACCTGCGGCGCACAGTGCGCCGACAGGTCGACCTGGTTCGCGGCGGCCAGCCCCGCCACCTGGAGCAGCCCGGTGATGCCGCCGCACCGGGTGACGTCGGCCTGGAGGCAGTCGACGGCGCCCGCGTCGAGCAACGTCCGGAAGTCCGACAGCAGGAAGCCGTACTCGCCCGCCGCGACGTCGAGCCCGCCCGGGCCGCCGTCGCGGACCAGCCGCAATCCCTCCGGGTCGTCCGAGGTGACCGGCTCCTCGAACCAGCTCACCCGCCACTCGTGGCGGAGCCGGTGCGCCCATTCCAGGGCCTGCTTCCGCGACAGGGCCCCGTTCGCGTCGACGTACAGCTCCGGCTCGTCGCCGATGGCCTTGCGCGCGGCGTCGAGCCGCTCCGGGTCGCGGAGCGGTTCGCGTGAGATCTTCATCTTGACCCGGGGGATGCCACGCTCAACCCAGCCCGCCAGCTGTTCCCGGAGGGTGTCGAGCGAGTAGCTGGTGAAGCCCGCGCTGCCGTAGACGGGAACGCCGTCGTGGGCCACGCCGAGGAGGTCCACGAGCGGAACGTCGAGCAGCCGGGCCTTCAGGTCCCACAGGGCGACGTCGACGGCCGAGATCGCCATCATGCCGAGGCCGGGGCGGCCCGCGTTCCTGATCGCGGCGTTCATCGCCACCCACGTCTCGCCGACCCGCAGGGCGTCGGCGCCCTCCACGACCCCGGTCAGCAGGCTGCCGATGAAGCGAGCAGTGGAGACGTCGGCGTACGTGTAGCCGAGTCCCACCCGGCCGCCTCCCCGGGCCCGCACCGCGATCATGGTCGTGGAGTCCCAGGCCAAGGTGCCGTCCGACTCGGGCTGGTCGGTGGGGACCTCGTACGCGGAGACGTCGAGGCCCTCGACGGTGACGTCGGGGATCGCGCCCATCACGGCTTGCTTCTCCGTCCGACCCCAGCGGCAAACCCGCCGAACGGCCTCGGAGCATACTCGGGGGGAGGACCGTCGAGATCTCGAGGGGGGAACATGGTCACCGTTGCCACCAAGCGCATGTTCGTGGGCGGGGAGTGGGTCGACGGGAGCACGCCCGACACCCTGCCGGTGGTGAACCCGGCCACCGGCGAGACCATCGCGGAGACGCCGCGCGCGTCCGAGGACGACGTCGACCGCGCGGTGCAGGCGGCGCGGACGGCGTACGACGAGGTCTGGTTCGACACGACGCCCGGTGAGCGGCAGGGCCTGCTGCTCGCCCTGGCCGACGCCATCGACCGCAACGCAGACGAGATCGGGCGGCTCGAGTCCGAGAACGTGGGCAAGCCGCTCGGCCTGGTGAAGAGCGACGAGATGCCGGTGATGACCGACCACCTCCGGTTCTTCGCCGGCGCGGCACGGCTGCTGGAGGGCCGGGCCGTGGGCGAGTACTTCAAGGCCGACACCA
>Ga0137368_10006058_pt1 | contig 12727 bp, 9 predicted proteins | sample SagtaG_13_FD_104917 | JGI IMG/M metagenome (GOLD analysis project Ga0137368, IMG submission 104917) | Vadose zone soil microbial communities from Sagehorn Ranch, Mendocino, California, USA - Sage1_L_100_16 metaG | ecosystem: Environmental > Terrestrial > Soil > Vadose zone | place: USA...
AACGGATCCGGCAGCAGGTCCAGCGTGCGGCGAACGGCTCCGCCTGTGCCGAGCAGCGTCGGACCGTCGTCGAGGAGGCGAACGGGCACTCCACCGACCGTCTGGGAACCGACGTGCTCCCGTAGCACGCCCGCTCCATGCCCGACGAGAACAACGATCTCGTCGGCGCCGGCCGCGACGAGCTCGGCGAGCTTGACGTCGACGAACGGCCTGTCGCACACGGGCAGCATGGCCTTCGGAACGTCCACCTCGGTCAGGTGCGCGACCCTCGTGCCGAGCCCACCGGCGAGCACGGCCACCGAGCGCGTCATCCCGAGATGACGGTCGTGCTGCCGTGGTAGTCGAGCGCGAAGCGCACCTCGGTGAGCCCGAGCTCGGCCATGGCGTCGCGCAGCTCGGCCTTCGCTTCCGCGTAGAACAGCAGGAAGCCCCCTCCGCCGGCGCCGACGAGCTTGCCCCCGGCCGCGCCGGCGGTGATACCCCGCTGGATCCAGTCGTCGACCCGCTGGTGCGTCGGCGTCGGTGAGCGGTCGAGCTTCAGGTGCCACTGGCGACTGAGGAGCTCGCCGAAGGCCCGGAGATCGCCGGTCGTGAGCGCGTCCATCGTCTCGTATCCGATCGCGCGTACCGCGTCGAGGTTCTCTTCCATCTTCGACGGCGATGCCCGGCGAGAGGACTGTTCGTTGGCCAGGACTTCCGACGCCGGCCGGCGCAGGCCCGTGTAGAACAGAACGAGGTTGTCCTCGACGCGGTGGCGGACGTGCTCGTCGAGCGGCACCGGGATCACCGCAACGCTCTCGTCGGCCTGGAACTCGAAGGCCGTAAGACCCCCGATCGCGGCGATGTACTGGTCCTGCTTGCCGATCGGCTCCCCGAGGCGGTCGATCTCGATCTTGCACGCGCGCGCGGCGATCCGCTCGTTCGGCTCGATCTCGTGCCGGTACGCGTGCAGCGCCTTGAGCACCCCGACGGTGAACGCGCCCGACGAGCCCAGCCCGGTGCCGGCGGGGATATCTGCCATCGAGGAGATCTCGACGGACGACGTGACGCCCGTTTCGAGCAGACACTCGCGCAGGAGCGGGTGCTTGGCATCCTGCGGTGCGTCGATCCGCTCGACCTGTGAGTACTTCAGGAGGATGTCGTCGTCGAAGTTCTGGTTCACCGCGATGTACACGTACTTCGAGATCGCCGCCGCGATGAGGAAGCCCTTCCCAGCCGTTCGGTAGTAGCCGGGCAGGTCGGTGCCACCGCCTCCCAACGAGATGCGCAACGGGGTGCGAGTGATGATCATCGTGCGTAGGCGTCGTCGACGACCTGGAAGGCCGCGATGGCGTCGTCGATGTCGGCGCCGACCGCGGGGCGACCGTCGAGGTCTGCGACCACGTCCTCGAGCTCCGCGGTCCAGGAGCGGTCAGCCTGCGGCCACTCCCAGGTGGTGGTCATCGGCGGGCCCATCTCGGGAATCATCTCGTAGCTGGTGAGGCGCTCCGTGCCGTACGAACCGCCCAACCCACTGATCTCGAGCTTGGCGGTCCGCAGCGCGACCTCGAGCGAGAAGAGATTCTTCCACTCCGTCCACGACGCGTGGAGCCACGCCAGCGCGCCCTTCTCGCTGCGGAGGGCGAGGTAGGCGTTGTCCTCCACCTCGATCGGCCAGAAATCCGTGCGGAGCTCCGCGAACGCGAGCTCGATCTCGCCGGTGAGGTAACGAACCAGGTCGATCAGGTGCAGGCCTTGGTCGACGAGCTCGCCGCCGCCGGAGGCGACGCGCTGCGTTCGCCATTCCTGCTCGTATCCGACGCGCCCGCCGTGGCCGTAGCGACCTCGGATGCCGAAGACGGGCCCGTACCGTCCGGAGCTGACGAGCTCGTGCGTCCGCAGCAGGGCCGGATGGAAGCGATGGTTGAACCCCACCCGGGCCCGGCAGTGAGACCGCGCCGCCGCGTCCCGGATGCCGACGAGTGCGTCGAGGGAGTCGGCGCCGGGTTTCTCGACCAGGACGTGCCGGCCTCGTTCCAGGGCCGCCACGCTGACCGGAGCGAGCGCGTCATTGGAGGTGGCGACAACAACGAGGGAGACACCGGGCGCTTCGATCGCGCCCTCGAGCGTCTCCGAAGCCACCGCCCCCCGGATCGAACCGGCCAGCGCGCGGGCCCGCTCCGGGCTGGCGTCGAACACCGCCCGGCATTCGACTCCCTCGGGAAGTCCTTCGGCGCGCTTCGTGCCGATTCGGCCGGCGCCGACGATGGCCACTCCGAGACTCATCGACATGCCCCTGGGCTCGCGCCTAGTCGGAGTTGGACACGGTCACCGACTCCCATTTCGCGGCGTTCGCCGCGAGCTTGGGATGCGAGACGATGAGGTGCCACATGACGGCTTGGAGCCCTTCGGTCTGGGGCGTCACGAGCCCGGCCTCGACGGTCGGGATGACGATGCACGCGGCCGCGAAGCGCGCCAGCGCCCCACCGTCGCGACCGACGATGCCTGTGACGCGCGCTCCGCGCTCTCTCGCCAGCCGCATCGCCTCGACGAGATTGACGCTGATGTGGCGCTCGACGTCGCCACCGCCGACCGAGAACACGAATACGCAATCGTCTTCGCGAAGGCGGGACGCGCGGAGCCAGTCCGCGTATGACGCGGCCCAACCCTCGTCGTTGATCCGGGCCGTGAGCTCGGAGACGTTGTCCGTGACGGCGTACGACTCGATGTCACAGAGCTTGCGGAAGTCGCAGGCGGCGTGGGAAGCATGCCCCGCGCCTCCCCCCGAGCCACAGAGGAACAGCCGGCCGCCCCGCGTCCGGGTCTCGGCCAGCACGTCGACCACGGCCTCGACCTGTGCGCGATCGAGCCGTTCGAGCACCGCAACGGTGTCGCGCAGGAAGCTCTCGCTGAAGGTGGTCATGGTCACAACTCCCGAACCGGAGCGATGGTAGTCGTCACGCCGGTCGGCGCCCTTTTCGAGCCTCGAGCTCCGCTCGGTTCTCCAGCAGGTAGTCGACGGTGCGCTCGACGGCCTCGCGGATCGTGAAGCGCGGCGTCCATCCGGTCCGCCGGATCCGCGCGGTGTCCAGGAAGATGAACGGGTTGTCGCCGATCCAGCCGCGAGACCCTCCCGAATAGCTGCGGCGGGGACTGACTCCCATCCGATCGCAGATCCATCCCGCCGACTCGTCGACCGTGCAGTAGTCGTCCACACCGAGGTTGAAGACCTCGAAGCCGTCCGCACGCCCCACCCGCCCGACGATCGCGTCGACACAATCGCTCACCTCGAGGTAGCTCTTGCGCTGGCTGCCGTCCCCGAGGATGTGCAGCTCTTCCGGGTGGGTGACGAGCTGATCCACGAAATCGATGACGTGTCCGTGCGCGTACGCGCGTCCCAGGATCGAGACGAAGCGGTAGACCGTGGCATTGAGGCCGTACCCCTCGACGTACGCCGCGATGAACCCCTCGGCCGCGAGCTTCGAGGCGCCATAGAGCGAGGTCTGCCGGGGAAAAGGGGCGTCTTCCGGAGTCGGGATCACGTCGGATTCGCCGTAGACGGATCCCGTCGACGAGAACACGAGCTCCGCGACCTCGGCGCGCCGGACGGCTTCGAGCACGTTGTGGGTGCCGAGGACGTTCTGCTCGAGATCGCGGGCCGGATGCTCGAGCCCGAACCTCACATCCGCGTTGGCGGCAAGGTGGACGACGACATCGGCGCCGCGAAAGGCGTCGTGCAGCTCGTCGGGCTGAGCCACGATGTCGCACACGGCGAGCTGCACCTGTGGTGCCGCGAGAACGTCCTCGATGTTCTCCGGACGACCGCTCTCGAGATTGTCGACGACGAGCACCTCGTCGCCGCGGTGCGCGAGGCTCCGAACGACGTTCGAGCCGATGAAGCCGGCGCCCCCCGTCACTACGATTTTCATCCGCCGTCCCAACTCGTCGAATCAGGCCACCAACTTAGGCGGGCGCGCTGTGCATGGCGCCTCCTCGTCGTTCGCGTCGGGTGGCTGCTTGCGAGGATGTGTGCAGCGGATCAGCGATCCACCGATCTGGAGATGCGGTAGGCGGCGAGCGGTCCCACGCTGTCGGTCTGCGCGAGGCAGGGTCGTGTCAGCGGCGCAGGGCTGACGATGGTGCCGACACCGAGTCGCGCCAGGCGCGGGTCACACGGGTCGACCGTGACGTAGATCGTGTCACCCGAGCCCTTGATCCGCGGCTTGCTCCCTGCCGGCCCGGGACTCCATTGTGCGTTGTTGTAGCTGTCCCAGACGTGTCGGTACCTGTTCTTCGGATCGAGAACATGCCACGCGGCCTTGTTCGGGTAGAGATTCACACCGGATACGAGCTCGACACCGCTCACCGTCAGGCCACCCCGCGCCGTGACATCTCCGCCCCAGAAATTGAGCACGGCTCCGGTACGAGGCCGATCATGCAGGGTGCGTCCGAGCTGGGCGCCCGGGCTCTCGAGCAGTGCGTCGAGCCCGTGTTGGAGTGGGTTGATCGCCGCGGCGCTGGCTGCAAACAGCGCGACGAGCAGCCAGAGCCCGACGCGTGTCCCGCGCAGTGCGAGGGCGACGCCGATGGTGCTGGCGGCGGCGAGGAACAACACCTGCCAGCGAGGCGCGAGCTCGCCGTCGATCCTGATCTTCGCTCCCGCCCACAACGTCGGGACAGCAAACGCCAGCGCGCCCGTGACGACCGGGACGAGGCGCTTCTTCGCCGATCTCCGCTGCTCTTCGAAGTAGAGGCCCAGGGCCAGCGCGCTCGCGATCGCCAGCGGGAGCAGCAGACGATCGGGCCTCAACCGGTCGAGGAGCACGAGCCGACCCACCGCCGCAGGTATCGGAAGGGCGTACCACGCCAAGAGCACCGCCGACGCGCCGAGGACTCCGAGCACGACGACCCGGCTCCGCCACGGTCGCCACGGAAACCTGCGGTCCACGAAGACCGCGACGGCGACGGCGAAGATCGTGAACAGACTCGCCGATGCTTCTGATTGGTTCAGGCCGTTGATCGATACCACCACGGCCGATCGCGTCGACTCGATCAGGTCGAACGGCGCGCCGAACAGAATGGCGAGGTGCCCGGTTCCTCCTTCGCTTCGTCGAATTCCCGGATACACACTGTTGGCGATCGCATTGAGTGCGTCCCGGTGAGCAAGAAAGAACGCGACGAGGAGCGCCAGAGCCACGGCCAATGCGACTCCGAAGACAACGAGGACGCGCAGCCACCACTCGCGGCGCCGCTCGGGCGGCGGGAACGACCGGGCGATGGCCGCGATCGTCGCCACGCCGACGAGGAAGACCGTCGGGATCACAGTGGACGGGTACAGAACGATGACGAGACACGCCCCGAGCCAGCCGGCCAGCGCGGCCAAGCCGATCTGCGCGTAGCGCGATCTCACCCGGGCGGCGGCCACGAACGCAGCGCCCGCCAGGGTGGCGTACCCGATGGTCCCGGTCCACGAGCTGGTCCACCACTGGACGAACGGGCTCCACGCAACGATCAGCGCCACCATCGCCGCGGTCAGGGGTCGGACCCCCAGCGCGAGCGCGAGGACGTAGACACCGATCGCGGGCAGCGCGAAGAAGGACATCCACCACTCGAGCGCAAAGGCCCGCTCGAGACCGAACACACGGTACGGAAGGGTGTGTGGTCTGAGCAGCGTTTCCCAGCCTCGGGTCGGAAGGTCCGAGACCACCGCCATGTCGTGTTCGCCGACACCGATCCGGTCGCGGTCCGGGAGATCGAGTGCCGTCTGCCGGGCCACCAACGGCGTGCGGACCCACCATTCGTCGGACCGAAGATCCCGCGCCCGTCCTGCTATGAGCCCCCCATCTCCAGTCGGTCCCGCGTACAGCGACACCGAGGACCCACTCAGCCCGAGTCCTCCGAGCACGAACACGACGAGCGCGACAAGGAGTGGAAAGAGCAGTGCCACAGGAACGCCGAACGCGCGCCGACTTCGATGCGTCTTCTCGTCAACCGCGACGGCCGCGTCACTCGAGAGAACCAGTTCGCTCGACGCAACGTCGGTTCGAGACCGTGTCACGCTCGCGTGGAGCTCGTCACCGCTCACCGGTCCGGAAGACTAAGGCACGCCACGACGCGAAGGGCACGACCGCCGCACGGACAGGTGTCCCTCTAGGATGCCCGTCCCGTGACGGGTCGCGTCTTGTCGTCGTTGCGGTCGGCCGTGGAGTGGCGTGGGTCGAGCCCTCGGCGCGTCTGGTGGACGAGCTTCGTGCTCGTAGCGTTGCTCAGCGGGCTGTGGGGGCTCGCGAACCCGCCGTTTGCCGCCCCCGACGAGCCCGCCCACGTGATCCGAGCGTTCTCGCTCGACCACGGCGAGCTCACGGGCAAACCACCGAGCAAGCGTCAAGCCAGGGAACTCGGACTCACAGCTCGCGGTGACTATCTCATCGTGCGCGCGCCGGCTGCGTTCCGCGACAGTGGCTCGAGCGTCATGCATTGCTTGGCCCACAGGCCGTTCCGCTCTGCCGCGTGTGTGCGCTACTCCACGTCGAGCCGGGATGTCGATGCCGGGACCTACGTCGCCCGCCATCCACCCGTGTACTACGGCATCGTCGGCGCGGTCACGTGGCTGGCTCCGCCGGGATCGATAACGGTCTACCTCATGCGATTCGTCGGCACCCTCATCATGGGCGCGTTCATCGCGACCGCGATCACCGCACTGCAGCGGTCGGCTGCGCCGAAGGTTCTCGTGCTCGGTCTGGCAATTGCAATCACGCCGATGGTGCTGTTCGTCAGCAGCACGGTGAACCCGAGCTCTCCCGAGATCACCGCATCGATCGCGTTCTGGGTCTGCGGCCTCGTGCTGCTATCACGAGCGCACGAGCACGTCGATGACCGACTGGTCACCGCGGTCGGCATCGCCGGGTGCGTCCTCGTGCTCAGCCGCCAGCTCGGACCGCTCTGGCTGGCGCTGATCGCCTTGGTGATGCTGGGAATGGGCAACCGGGTCGCGCTGCACAACCTTGCTCGGTCGCGCCGGGCCCGCATCTGGGCCATCGCCGTGGGAGCATCGTTCGTCACCCAGCTGGGTTGGGACCTCCTCGCCAAACCTCTCGACGTCTCGCGTTCAGGCCATGCGCACGCTCACCTGGCTACGGCCGAGATCCTCCGAATCACGACTGGTCAAGCCTTCTTCCGGTATTGGGAGATGATCGGCTGGTTCGGCTGGCTCGATACCCCCGCACCCGCGCTCACCTGGGTCCCGTGGACCTTCGCGCTCGCGTTCCTCGTCCTCGTCGCCGTACTGTGGACGACGCGACGACAGGTCGCTGTCCTCCTCTCTCTCATCGCGGCCACGATCGTCGTGCCCATCGCCATCGAGAGCGCGACCTTCTCCGACGCCGGAGCGGCGACCTGGCAGGGCCGTTACACGTTGCCGCTCGCAGTCGGCGTACCCATCCTCGCCGCTTTCGCTCTCTCATCGTCCGAGCGCGGTCGACAGTTGGCGACGCGTCGACTCTTGTTGAGCATCGGCGCCGTGCTCGGCCTTGCACAGATCATGGCGTTCGCACAAAACCTCCGGCGCTACACCGTCGGTCACTACGGCGATGTCCAGTTCTGGTCACACGCAAGGTGGTCACCGCCCTTGCCGCCCATCGTCGTCACCATCGCGTTCATCATGGGCGTTGCGGCGTTCATGTGGTGGTTGCTCTGGGTCGTGCCGACAGAACGCGATCGGCGGACGAGGGCCCAGCGAAGCGACGAACGCGATGCCTCGTCTGAGAAGCAAGAGATCATGGCCTAGCCAGGAAGCGGCGGGCGACGGACCAATACCTAGCGAGCAGCAGGTCCAGCGGTTTGAGCCACTCGGGAAGCGCGAAGTTCCCTGCGTCGAGCAGACTCGTCGCGAACAGATGCGCCAGCTGAGCGTCCGTCACGAGCCGCTCACTCTGCAGCTGCCGCCGCCGCTGCGCGATCCACCGGCGGTTTCGGAGCAGCCAGACCCACCCAGCCAGCTTCTTGCCGATGCTTCGCGTCGCGACTGACCCGACGAGCGACGCCAGCTCCACGGCGATGAACGGCAACGCGAGAACGAAGAGGGTTCGGGCCTCGTACGCCGTCAGCACGAAGAGCAGACGATTGCGCTCCGACAGATAGAGCTTGCTCGGCTCGCGCCCGAACTCGTACCGATGCACTGCGACGGCGCCGGGGACATTGACCAACTCGAGACCCCGGTGCCAGCACCTGCGACACAGCTCGACGTCCTCGTGATACGCGAAGTAGCGAGGCTCGAAGCCACCCAGCTCGTTCCAGAGCGAACGGCGAAGCACCATCGCCGCGCCCATGACGCTCGTGATGGGGCGAGGCGCGCGGCGTTTCGATGCCCGCTCCCCGAAGCTCCCACACCAGCTGAAGCCGAGGAAGTGGACTTCGTTGCCGTCGGAATTGAGCCGATCGGGGTCCTCGGACAGCCGAATGCTCGGCTGAGCGATGGCGATCTCCGGCTTCGCTGCAAACGAGACGAGCTCCGCCAACGCGTCGGGCTCCACGATCAGGTCACCGTTGATCAGAGCGAGGAATTCGCCCGACGACGCCGCCGCGCCCGCGTTGCATCCACCGGCAAAACCCAGGTTCTTGCCGGGCCGGACCACGGTGACGCCCGGCGTCGGTGCAAGGCGGTCCACGGCACCGTCGGTACAACCGTTGTCGACGAGGACGACCTCGACGTCGACGCCTTGCGAGTCGAGCAACGCGTGGACGGAACGCTCGAGCCACGGCTCGTCCCGGTAGCCGAGAACCACGGCCGACACGGCGGGCGCGGCGGTGCCCCGCGCATCCGATTCCGAGGGCACGTCAGCGCCGATTGATGCCGAGGATGCTCAGGAAGAAGCTGGCGAGCATGGTCTCGAGCCCGACGATCATGAAGGTGGCCGCAGGTACGACGAGTCGAATCGTCGACGACGTGCTGAGCGCGCCGAACGACCGGCCTCGCCAGAACCAGATGGTGTAGATGGAGAGTCCGAGTCCGGCGAGAAAGAGAACGAGCCCCACGACGAGTCCGATCTCGAGCGTCACGATTCGGAAGATCCGCTCCATGTTCTTGTTCGGCGGGAGCAGCCCTTCACTTGCTGCGAACGCGCGAGCGAAGACGGAGAACGTCACCGCTTGGAACCCGATGATCACAGCGACCGCGCAGTAGACGAAGGCGTTGACATCGAGCCCGGTGCTACCGATGTGCAGTGGGCCTGGGAGAAGGGCAATGCCGAGCGCGGTGCCGGCGAGCATGAGCGCGAGCCCGGGGTAGAGGAACAGCCAGCGGGGGCTGTAGAGAAGGAGGAACCGGAGGTGTCGCCAGCCGTCTCGCCACGGCCGGAGATGCGGCGCGCGTGTTCGTCCGTCGGGAGACAACGTGACGGGCACCTCGACGATCTGGAGCTTGGCCAGCGTTGCGCGGACGACCATCTCGCTCGCGAACTCCATGCCTGCGGTCTTGAGGCCGAGCGACAGGATGCTCGACCGGCGAAAGCCCCGCATGCCGCAGTGGAAGTCGCGGCTCGGGCTCCGGAAGAACAGGCGGCCGAGTTTCGTGAGCGCCGGGTTCCCCAGGTACCGGTTCAGCTTCGGCATCGCGCCGGGCTTGATGCCGCCGAGAAAACGGTTCCCCATGACGAGATCCGCGCCGCCACGCAGGGCATCGACGAAGGGACCGAGCTCGCTGAGGTCGTAGCTGTCGTCGGCGTCGGCCATGACCACGAACTCCGACCGGGCGGCGGCGATCCCTCCCATCAGCGCGCTTCCGTACCCCTTGGCCGGGATGTCGACGACGTGGGCGCCGAGCCGACGTGCGATCTCCTGTGAGCCGTCGGTGCTGCCGTTGTCGGCCACGACGACCTCGCCGTCGATCCCCAGGTCCTTCATGCATTGCTGCGCTTTGGCGACGCAGGTCGCCAACGTCTCCGACTCGTTGAGACACGGGAGTACGACGCTCAGGCCGGAGGTCTGCTCGGTTTCGGAGGTGGGCACGACCTCGACGTTCTTCACCGCCATGACCGGGCAATTCTACGAACCTCCGGCCTGCTGCGGGCATTGCCGCCCTCTAGGATCGCCCCTTCGTGCGCACGGGTTCGTTCGTGTCGTGGTTCCGGCGGATTCTCGAGGGATTTGCGTCGACGCCTTGGCGCGTGTGGTGGACGAGCTTCGTGCTCGTGACGCTGCTGTGCGTGCTGTGGGCTGTCGCCGACCCGCTCTTCGCGGGGCCGGATGAGCCGGCGCACGTCATCAAGGCCGTGGCGCTCGACCACGGCGAGCTCACCGGAAAACAGCCAACCGGACCGCTCGACAGCAAGCAGTTCCAGACCGTGGAGCAAGTCACGTTCGACGTGCGTGTGCCGGAGATCTATGGGTCGGTGGGCGTGGTCCCGTGCTTCGCGCACCACGGAGACCTGCTGCCGCCGTGCCTCAAGTTCCGGGGGTCGACCAAGGACGCTGACGTGCCCACGTACACGGCTCGGAATCCGCCCGCCTACTACGCGGTGGTCGGCATCGCGTCTCGCGTGCACCGGGCAGGCGCAGCGACCGTGTACCTGATGCGGTTGATCACCGCTGCGATCACCGGAGCGTTCGTTGCGACGGCCATGACCGCGCTCCGCCGATCGGCGGCACCGCGGCTCGTCGCAGTCGGCCTGCTGGTCGCGGTCACACCTGTCGTCCTCTTCCTCAGCGGAACGGTGAATCCCAACGCGCCGGAGATCGCATCGGCGATCGCGCTCTGGGTCTGCGGCCTCGCCTTGGTGTCGCGCTCCACAGAACGCGTCGACAATCGACTCGTAACCGCCACCGGCATCTCGGCCGGTGTGCTGACGCTGTGCCGCCAGGTCGGCCCGCTCTGGCTCGGACTGATCGGGCTGATCATCGCGGCTGTGGCGAACCGGGACGCGCTGCGAAATCTTGCCCGGTCGAGCTGGGCCCGATGCTGGGCCGTCGTCGTCGCTGCCGCCGCCGTCGCTCAGCTCACGTGGGACGGAGTGGTCCAGCCTGTCGAGGCCACTCGTGTCGAGCACTCCTTGTTCCATGGACCCATACTCGACGTGCTGGAGGACTCGGCCGGCGGCCTGTGGGTGTCGTACCGCGAGATGATCGACTCCTTCGGTTGGCTCGACACCCGGGCGCCGCGTGTGACGCTCGTGCTTTGGACCGCAGCCATCGCGCTGCTGCTCTTCGTCGCGATCGCCTGGGCGACGCGACGCCAGGTCATGGCGCTCGGCGCGCTCTTGGTCGCCGTCGTCGTCGTCCCCATCGTGCTGGAAGCGACGTTCTACCGCCATGCGGGCAGCCTGTGGCAGGGCCGGTACTCCCTCGCCCTCGCTGTCGGGGTCCCGATCGTCGCGGCCAGCTGTCTTGCAACCAGTGGACGCGGGCGCCAACTCGCCTCCCCCAGGCTGTTGTGGACGGTCGGAATCGCCTTGGGCCTGGGCCACGTGCTCGCCTTCGCCAACGACCTGCGGCGGTACACCGCCGGGTACAGCCGCGAGATCCAGTACTGGAAGGCTCCGCAATGGCTGCCTCCGCTGATGACGCCGTTGCTGCTCACCATTGCCTACGGCGCGGTGATCGTCGCCTTCGTCTGGTGGGTGCTCGTCGCCGTTCCGACGGCGGCGGAGCGCGGCGACGCCGGGCGTACGGCTACGGCGGGGGCGGAGGTAGAACGCCCGCAGCCGGTGTCGCGAACTGCCCCCGGTACAACCTGATGTCTTCCTTGTTGTGGTTGGGGTCGTTCACGTTGTAGACGGCCGTCCATCCTGCACCGGGCAGGTCGACAACCCGGGCGTCGTACGCGACCTGGGTCGAAGGGCTCAGGAACGCGGCGGTCGCGACAACGCCCTGGTAATCCCAAGGGCCCTCCGGGCTGTCCGAGATCCACGCGCGGATGCGGGTGTCCAGCACGTTGCTGAGCGAGCTCGCGAGGTACTTGTTCCCGTAGTGGTACACGCTGAGCTGCGCGAGCGGCGCCTTGATGTCATCTTGGTTCTGCTGGGGCGTGCCCTGGAACGTCATCGGCTGCGCCAGCGCGAACATTGGACTCCACGCGGCCAGGCCGGAAAGCCCCGTGTAGTACTCCCACGCGCCGGAGTTCGTCACCTGCGCGAACGGCGCGCGGGCCACCCACACGTCGCCCGGACCGAGGCTCGATCGCCTTGTCGCGCCGTACATGTACACGGTGCCGCCGACGTCGACGGTGCGGATCCCCCACGGGATGGCATCGCCGCCGTAGAGAGCCGGAGAGTTCTGGACCGGGAGGTTCGTCGCGCTTTGGAATGTCAGGTCCGGCAGGTTGTACCGCGCGACCGTGGTGCCGAGAATCGTCCAGTCGAAGCCGGCCGGGCCGTTTGCGGGCTCGACGCGGTACGCGAAGACGAGCAGCGTGTTCCCCTCGATCTCCGTCGAACCGGGCCAGTACCACTGGCCTGCGGGTGCCGGGATGAGGTCGGACCACGCCCACGCCTGCCCGCCCAGCTTCGGCGTCAGGCAGCTCGTGTCCTGTAGCACCAGGCTGTTGTGGACGGTGCCCGAGTCAGGCGCGGAGTTGTCGTCGTTGACCGAACCCGTGCCGGTGTCGCTCATCCACCAGGCCGTGCGACCGTCGGGCGCGGGGAACTGCACCGGAACGTAGCCGCCGGCGTGGATCCATCCGGTGTTGCCGTGCGCGAGGGCGTGGAAGTCGTGTTGATACGCCGACGCGCTCGTGTACGACATGCCGCACACCTGC
>Ga0137368_10006066_pt1 | contig 12717 bp, 10 predicted proteins | sample SagtaG_13_FD_104917 | JGI IMG/M metagenome (GOLD analysis project Ga0137368, IMG submission 104917) | Vadose zone soil microbial communities from Sagehorn Ranch, Mendocino, California, USA - Sage1_L_100_16 metaG | ecosystem: Environmental > Terrestrial > Soil > Vadose zone | place: USA...
CCCGAACGCCGCGCGCTGCGCGAGTCTCGCGCACTGGTGCGGAAGCAGCGGCGCATCCGTCGCCACGACGACGATGATCGAGCCGGCGCCCTCGTCGGGATCGCTCGGCAACGGCACCACCTCCGCTCCGAGCTCGCGCCCGACCGGGACGCCGTCGATCGCCAGGCGCTGCCGTCTGCCGTGGTTCGCCTGGACGAGGACGCCGACGACGTGATCGTCCGCTCGCCGCGACGCGGTTCCGATGCCGCCTTTGAATCCGTGGCAGATCATCCCCGTGCCGCCGCCGACGCCGCCTTCGGCGACCTCGCCCTCAGATGCCGACTCCAGCGCGGCGAACACGTGCTCCGCACCCACGTGCATTCCCTCGATGTCGTTCAGACGCCCGTCGTACGTTTCGCCGACGACCGGAAGATGCCAGCGTCCGCGGTTCGCGCGATGTTGCGACGTCACGATTGCGTCGCGGACGATGCCGACCGAGAACGTGTTCGTGATCCCGATCGGCGTCGTCAACAATCCGGACTCGCGCACCCATTCGAGTCCAGTCAACTCGCCGTTGCCGTTCAGCCGGTGCGGCGCCGCGAAGCAGGGCGCGCCGTCCGGCGTGGGCAGGACGACCGTCACGCCCGTCCGCACCGACTCGCCCTCGATCAACGTCGTGTGCCCGGTGCGCACGCCCTCGACGTCCGTGATCGCGTTCAGCGGACCCGGCTCGAGCTCACCAACGATGACCCCGAGCTCGCGCGCCCTCACGAGCGGATCACATCAAGCACCTCGTCGCGCTTGCGCTCCATCAACTCTCGCGACCGCGCTTCGAGATTCAACCGGACCAACGGCTCCGTGTTCGAAGGACGGACATTGAAATGCCAGTCGTCGGCGTCGACCGAAACGCCGTCGAGGTGTGTGACGGTGCCCTCCGGGCCGAACCGGTGCTCGAGCTCCCGCAGCTTCACTGCCACGTCGCTGACCGGAGTGTTCAGCTCGCCGGTGATGAAGTACCGCTCACGATACGGAGCCAGGATCTCCGACAGCGGCGCGCCCTTCTTCGAGCTCAGCTCGAGCATGAGCAGGAATGGCACCACGCCCGAGTCAGCCTGGGAAAAGTCGCGGAAGTAGTAATGCCCGGAGACCTCGCCTCCGAAGACCGCGTGCTCCTGCCGCATGCGGTGCTTGATGTACGCATGCCCTACCCGGTTGACGAGCGCGACGCCGCCGGCGCGCTCGATCGTCTCCGGCACGGCCCATGAGGCGCGGAGATCGTAGATCACCTTGCCGCCGGGCTCCTTCTCGAGGATCGAGTCGGCAAGCAGCGCGGTGACGAAATCGCCCGGCACGAACTCGCCGCCATCGTCGACGAAGAAACAGCGATCGGCGTCGCCGTCGTACGCGACGCCGAGGTCGGCGCCCTCCTCGCGGGTCTTTCGCACGATGAACTCGCGGTTCTCCGGCAAGAGGGGATTCGGCTCGTGGTTCGGGAACGTGCCGTCGGGCTCGAAATAGCAGCGGACCGCCTCGATCGGCAGTCGCTCGAGCACCGGGGGGAGCATTGCGCCCGCCATGCCGTTCGCCGCGTCGATCACGACCCGCAGCGGCCGGATCGCCTCGACGTCGACGAACGAGAGCACGCGCTCGACGAACTGCGGATAGACGTCGCGCTGCTCGACGGTTCCGCGCACGTGCGCCGGACCGAAACCTGCGAGCGCACGGTCGCGCACCTGAAGCAGACCCGACTCGCCTCCGACGGGCAGGGCGCCGCGCCGCACGATCTTCATCCCGGTGTACTCCTTCGGGTTGTGCGATGCAGTGACCATGATCCCGCCGTCGAGCCCGAGCTCGCCGACCGCGAAGTAGACCATCTCCGTGCCGACCATCCCGATGTCGACCACGGCGGCACCGCCGTCGGCCGCGCCGTCGATGGCCGCCGCCGCGATTGCCGGCCCGTGCACGCGCATGTCGCGCCCGATCGCAATCCGCTGCGGCTCGAACTCCTCGACGAACGCGCGCCCGATCGCGTACGCACCCTCCTCGTCGAGATCCTGACCGTAGACCCCGCGGACGTCGTAGGCCTTGAACACCTTCGGGTCGAGCACGGTCTCGATGCTACGGAAAGCGTGAGGATGAATACGGGTCATGCAACGAGTCGCTCGGTGTGGTAGGAACCCCCGTCAGAAGTTTCGGCTGAGGGGAGGAACATGAGGACTGCGACGATCGCGCTCGTCGCGCTATTCGCGCTGGCGGGGGCCGCCGGGGCGGGCGCCGCCGGCTGGACGAGCACCGTCACCGCGACGAATCAGGTCGCGAGCTCGCCGGTTTCCGGGGGAGGGTATCCGGTACCGGACGGCGCCACCGCTCCCGATCCAGGAACGTGCCGCGCCGGTCTCTACAACGCCAACCGTTCCGAGTCGTGGATCGCCGTCAAACCCGGCACGGAGGATCTCGTCGGGACGTCGAAGTTCTTCTTCGAGAAGTACTCGACGTTCTACGACTTCCACCTCGGTTCGTACACGATTCCGGGCGGGACTCCAGCCGGGAACGTGCAGATTCCAGGCTATGACTGCATCTCGACCGGCACCCAGGCCATGCCACCGAGTTGGACGAACAACACGGATCCGAACGCGGACTTCGACACCCGCGGCCGCGTCTATCAGACTACGCTGCCGTTCAACGCCTTTTGGGCGAACATGCATCCCAACGGGGCGATCGGCGCCGTGTACAGCGACAACCTCGGCAGGTCATGGACCGTCGGCAACGGGGGCGCATATCTCGACAAGCTGCCGAACTCGTCGAGCTTCAGCTTCGGCGACGTGGTCGACAAGCAATGGATCGACGTGAACCAGTCGACGGTGAGCCCGTACCGCGACCACGTGTATGCAATGTGGTCGGTCTTCAACGGTGACGCGGTCAAGATTCGGCTTGCGAAGTCGATCGACCGCGGCGTCACGTTCGGGCCGGCGAGGACGATCACGCCGCCCAGCCAGGTCGGTCCCTCCACGACGTACATCTATCCGGACACCGATGCGGTCGGCACACTGTACGCAGCAGTCGCGAGCTTTCCCGCCAAGTCCGGCGCGAGCGACGCCGAGCTCTTCGTCGCACGCTCGACCGACGACGGCGCCACGTTCACGTGGATCGACACCGGCGCTCGTGCGCGTGGGACGCCGACCTGCTGTCTGCCGAACACGACCTTCCGCGACGGCATCCTCGAGAACTTCGCGGCGAGCCCGACCCACGCGGGTCACCTCTATCTGACCTACGAGGACTGGGACGGGAGTCAGTTCGACGTGAAGTTCATCCAGTCGACGGACGGCGGGCTGACGTGGTCGGCGCCGGTCGTCGTCAACGACGCGTCGAACTCCGCGACGACGGATCAATTCCAGCCGTCGGTGGCGGCCGGCCCGGGTGGTTCGGTTGCGGTCGCGTTCTACGACCGGCGGGCGGACTGTCCGGCCGACAATGCGATCCTGCCTGCGGATGTCGGCCGCTCCAACTTCTGTATCGACGTGTCGGTACAGGCGTACTCCGACAGCGGCGCCGGCGCCGTTCGAGTGGGGCCGAACGCCCGAGCGTCGCAGTTCACGTGGGATCCGGAGCAGCCTGGGCAGACGATCGACGGCATCGATCAGATGGCGTGCGCGGCGCACAGCAATCCGTGCACGATCCGGTCGTTCATCGGCGACTACTTCGGGCTCGCGATCTCGGACGCGAACGTCTACACCTTCGCGGTCTCGACGCACTATCCGTCGAGCGTGAAGGCCGACGGTGGCGGGAAGGTGTACTACCAGCAGCAGGTGCTCGGGACGATCTCCCGGGCCGCCCTGGGCATCTAGTTCCTACCGGGAGCGGGGCCGCCCAGGGGTGGCTCCGCTCCTTACACTTACATCTGTGACGGTCGTGCAACGCAAGCTCGCGGCGGTGCTGTTCGTCGACCTCGTCGACTCGACGGAGCTCGTGTCCAGCGTCGACCCGGAGGTGGTGCGCCGCCGGGTGTCGCGCTACTTCGAGCGAGCTTCGCGCTGCATCGAGCAGCACGGCGGAACGGTCGAAAAGTTCGCCGGCGACGCCGTCATGGCCGCGTTCGGTGTCCCGCGTGCGCACGAGGACGACGCAGAGCGCGCGCTTCGCGCCGCGTTCGCCGTGATGAACGCTGTCCACGAGCTCGAGCTCGAGGCGCGCATTGGCGTCGAGGCCGGCGAGGTAGTCGTGGAGGACGGAGACTCGACATTCGCGACCGGAGAGGCGGTAAATGTCGCAGCCCGGCTCCAGCAGGCGGCCGCTCCGGGTGAGATCCGGCTCGGTCCGGGGGCGCGCCGGCTTGCGGCCGGTGCCGTCGAGGTCGAGGACGCCGGCCCGCTCGAGATCAAGGGTCGGCGGGAATCCCTTTGGACGTGGCGCGCCCTGCGCATCGTCGAAGCGCAGCGTCGAGCGATCGAAGCGCACTTCGTCGGACGCGAGGCCGAGCTCGATCTGCTCGGAAACAGCCTCGCGCGCGCGATTCGCGACAAGCGGGCGCAGCTGGTCACGGTCTTCGGTGAGCCCGGCATCGGGAAGACGCGGCTGGTGACGGAGTTCGTCGAAGGCGTCGAGCGCGCGACGGTGCTGTCGGGCCGCACGCTGCCGTACGGCGAGGGCGTCACGTACTGGCCACTCGCCTCGATGGTGAAGGCGAGCGCAGGAATCACCGATGACGATCCGGCAAACGAGGCCTTCGAGAAGCTGCGCGTGTCGTGCGAGAGCGAGGCAGTCGCTGATCTGCTGGCCGTCGCCCTCGGCGTGCTGGGAGCCGCGGAGGGTGAGCGGACGCCGGAGGAACTGACGTGGGCGGCACGACGCTGGGCCGAACAGCTCGCGGATGCGCAGCCACTCGTGCTGGTCTTCGAGGACGTGCACTGGGCGGAGGAGCCGCTCCTCGATTTGATCGAGCACATCGCGCGCTCCCTGCGGAACGCTCCGGTGCTCTTGATTGCCGTCGCACGGCCCGAATTGCTGGACACGCGGCCGTCTTGGGGAGGCGGCATCCCCCGCGCGAGCGCGCTCGAGATCGGCCCGCTCGACGCGCGCGAGAGTGAGGAGGTCGCCCAGGCGCTGCTGTCCGGCAGCGACGTTCCACCCGCGCAGCACGCCTTGGTTCTCGAGCGCGCCGAGGGGAATCCGCTGTTTCTCGAGGAGATCGCCCGGGCCCTCGACGACGAGGCGGCGCTCGACGCGATTCCCGACAGCGTCCAGGCCCTGATCGCAGCGCGCATCGACCGGCTCGAACCGGAGCAGAAGCGCCTCCTGCAGAGCGCGGCGCTGATCGGACGCGTCTTCTGGCGCGGCGCGCTCGACCGGCTCGCTTCCGATCTCGACGTCATGTCGGTGCTCGACGAGCTGCTGACCCGGGAGTTCGTCGTCCCGGAGGAGCGCTCGACGATCTCCGGCGACCGGGCATTCCGTTTCAAGCACGTCCTGATCCGAGACGTCGCCTACGGCGCGATGAGCAAGGCGCAACGGGCGGAGGAGCACCAAACGTTCGCGGAGTGGGTCGGCGAGCGTGCGCACGACGAGCTGGCAGAGATCCGCGCCTACCATCTCGACGAGGCGGCGCAGCTGCTCGCCGAGCTCGACGGCGCCGTTCCCGATCAACTGGCAGGCGCGGCAGCAGAGGCGCTCGACGAAGCCGGACGACGTGCCCTTCGCCGCGGCGCATTCGTCGTTGCTCGCCGGACGCTCATGCGCTCAGCCGAGCTCGAGTCGACGCCGGAGCGGCGCTATCTCGCCGCACACGCCGCGTGGCGACTGTCCGACGTTCCCACCGTCCGCGAGGAAGCCGAGGATGCACTCGCGGGCGCACGTGCCGCCGGACTGCGGGACGTCGAAGGCCGGGCACTCGTGCTGCTCGCCGAGCTCGCGCTGCACGCGGACAGCGACGTCACACGCGCCCACGACTTGGCGGACGAAGCCCTGGCGATTCTTCCCGTGGACGCGCTGGCGGGGCTGTACGACGCGCACTCGCTGATCGCGACGATCTTCTGGTGGCTCGGCGACGCGGAAGGATCGACTCGCCACGGCGAGGCGATGCTCGAGCTGGCGAACCGCGCCGGCCGCCCCGAGCTCGAGAGCCTCGCGCTGACGCAGCTCGCCGGCGTCGAAGGCGTTCAGGGCCACGCCGCCGAGTCGCTGAAGCTCCTCGATCGCGCCATCGAGCTCGCGGAGAAGAGCGGCAGCCGGGAGGCGATGGCATTCGCGCTCGCCGTGCGCGGGCGGCGGGCGACAGAGACCGTGGACGTGGAAAACGCAGAGGCAGATCTGCACGAGGCGCTCGAGATCTTCGGCGAGACGGGGGCGGCCGGGCGCTACGGCTGGACGCTCTCGAACCTCGGCTCGATCTACGACCGCCGCGGCAACGTCGCGCTCGCGGAGCGAACGCTGCGCGACGCGGTCCGCCGCCTGCGCACGACGCACGAGCAGGGTTTCCTCGCGGAGGCGGAGCGGCAGCTGGCCGAGGTGCTCGTCAAGCAGGGCAAGCTCGCCGAGGCGGAGCGGCTGGTGATCGAGGCGCAGCGCCGCGTCGGCCGCGAGGATGCCTGGACGCGCGCGTCGCTCCTCCACGCGCTCGGAGTCGTCCGTGCCGCGCAGGGCCGCACCGGGGAGGCGGAGGCCGCGTTCGAGGAAGCGCTCGCGATCATCGAGCCGACGATGTACGTGATCCTCACCAACAGCGTCCGCGAGTCGCTGGAGTCGGTGCGCGCAGGCGCTACGGCGCCAATGCAGCCTTGATCGCCTGATTCGACTCCTCGGTCGGCGACTCGCCGATCACCGTCGCCGGCCGCTCGAAACCGGCAAGGGCTTCGCGCAAGGGGTCGGCGCGGAGCGTTCCCTCGCCGTACGGTAGATGCTTCGTTTCGTTCCGGTTGGCGAACTGGATGTCGGAGAAGTGGATGTGGAACGGCGCGCCCGGCTCGATCACGGCGTCGGCCTTCGCGAGCGCGTCCGCGAACGGCGCGACGTCCGTGAACGCGCCGTCGCTGGTCGCGTGCATGTGCGCGAAGTCGAGCACGGGGCGGACCCAGCCGCAGCGGCGCGAGATCTCGACGACATCGTCGACGGATCCGAGGTCGCGGACGCGACCCATCACCTCGATCCCGAACGGCACGTCGCGGTCCTTCTTCTCCAACCGAGCGCGCAGCTCGCCGAGCTGCTCGCAGACCGAGTCGATCGTCTCCTCGCGAGTCCGGCCGAGCAGGAAGCCCGGATGGAAGACCACGACCTCGGCGCCCGCAGCCTTCGCGATCCCCGCCGAGTGGTCGAGCATGCCGACGGCCATGTTCAGCTTCTTGCCCCTTTCCGCGTGGCCCATGAACCCCGCGATCGGGGCATGGACGCTGAGCGCGACGTCGCACTGCCGGGCGAGCTCGCCGAGCCGCGCTGCGAAGTCGTAATCCATCCAGAAGCGGCCCTCGAAGTCGATCTCGCACGCGTCGTAACCACGCTCGCGCAGGACCGCGATCGCCTCCTCGGGGCTCTCCTGCGAGGGCACGCGCGCCGGCCCGAAGCGGATTCTTCCCACAGAGGAACGCTAACTCCGGCGTTGCCCGACGGAGAGCTTCTGCCTGTGCGATTTGTGACCAAGGAGGTCGATGTCGTCCGACGCCCTCTCTACGTTTCGCGCATGGCAAAGCGACCCAGCCGCATCGACCTCCTCGAGCTCGACATCGACCTCCGGCTCGCCGATCTCTGGCGGGAGGCATCCGAGATCACCGACTGGAACCTCGAGGTCGTCGCAGCATTCATGCGCGCCGCCTATGGAAAGGGGTACTGCGACGCGCTGACCGAGGACGCCCCCGGCTCCCTTTGCGCCGATCACGGGTATCGGGTTCCGGCGCGGCGGCAGGCACTCACCGAGTCTTAGCCGGCCGTAGCCGAAGGCATCGTTCCGGCCAGAGCCGCCGCGAAGCGCAGGGCTAGACTTCCCCTCGTGGCCCGGAAGGGGAATCCCGCGCGGCTCGTGATCGCGCTCTCGGTCGCCGCCGTCCTGGCGATCTTCCTGCTCTACACGTCGCTCGTGGCGCAGGGAACGCCGTCGCTGCAGCCGAGCCAGCTGCCCGGCCACGAGGGTCGGGTCACGCTCGGTGGGAAGGTCGTCGGCACGCCGACGGGAGACGGCCACGACGCGCCCCTTCGCTTCACGCTGCGCGATCGCAGCGGCACGGCGACGATTCCGGTGCGCTACGAGGGATCCGTGCCGGATCTCTTCAAATCCGGCCGGGAGGTGGCAGTCGACGGGCGCCTCCGCAACGGCACGTTCTTCGCGGTGAGAAACACGCTCGTGACCAAGTGCCCGTCCAAGTACGCGCCGGCGAAGAAGAAGACCCCCTACTGACGTATGGCCGACCTCGGCCGCGCCGCGCTGATCGTCACGCTCGGCCTCGTCCTCTGGGCGACGCTGGCCGGAGCGTTGGCTGCCCGCTTCGGGCGCCGACGGCTGGCGGACTCGGCAGGAAACGCCCTTCTCGCGGCGCTCGCGTCGACGGCCGTCGCGTCGCTCGTGCTGCTCGGCGCACTGCTCCGCCACGACTTCTCATTCACCTACGTCGCCGACCACACGTCGACGAAGCTCGCGCGTGCCTACTCGGTCTCCGCGTTCTGGGGCGGGCAGGAAGGGTCGCTGCTCCTCTGGCTGCTCGTCCTCTGCGGCTACGGCGCTGCGGCGGTGCTGCTGAATCGCCGCCGCGCGCCCGACGTCGTTGCCTGGACGGTTCCCGTGCTGGGCGCCGTGGCGACGTTCTTCGCCTTCTTGCTCGTCGCGGTGGCATCACCCTTCGCAACGCAGACGGCCCCCCCAGAGGGCGCGGGACTCAACCCGAGCCTGCAGAACCCGTACATGCTGGCGCACCCGCCGCTCCTCTATCTCGGATACGTCGGGCTGACGGTGCCGTTTGCGTTCGGGATGGGCTCGCTGCTCGCGGGACGCGCGGACGAGCGGTGGATCGTCGCCACGCGTCGCTGGACGCTGGTTGCCTGGACCGCACTGGGAATCGGCCAGCTGCTCGGCTCGCATTGGGCCTACGTCGAAGTCGGATGGGGCGGCTACTACGCGTGGGATCCGGTCGAGAACGCCGCGCTGATGCCGTGGCTCGCGGCCACCGCCTTCCTGCACTCGGTGATGATCCAGGAGAAGCGCGGGATGCTGAAGGTCTGGAACATGCTGCTCGTGCTGCTCGCGTTCGGCCTCTCGCTCTTCGGCACGTTCCTCACGCGCTCGGGCGTCGTCAACTCGATCCATTCCTTCACGCAGAGCTCGATCGGGCCGTGGTTCCTCGGCTTCATTTGCTTTGTCGTCGTCTGCTCGCTGGCCTTGGTGTTCTGGCGGCTGCCGTTGCTGCGGTCGAAGACGCGGCTCGAGTCGCTCGTCTCGCGCGAGGCGACGTTCCTGTACAACAATCTGCTGCTGGTCGCCTTTTGCCTCACGGTGCTGTGGGGCGTCGCGTTCCCGATGCTTTCGGAGGCCGTGCGCGGCGAGCCGCGGACACTGGGCGGGCCGTACTACAACTTCTTCCTGCGCACGTTCGGCCTGCCGCTGTTGCTCTTGATGGGGATCGGCCCGCTCGTCGCCTGGCGGCGCGCGTCGCTGCGCTCTGTCGGCCGGACGTTCCTGTGGCCGTTCTCGTTCGCCGTCGCCGTCGGAGTGGGCCTGATCGCGCTCGGCGCCGGCTCGTCGCTGCCGGGGCTGCTCGCATACACCTTCTCGGCCTTCGTGCTCGCCTCGATCGTGCTCGAGTTCGTGCGTGGCACACGTGCGGCCGGCTCGTTCACGCTGCTGGTCTCGCGCAACCGCCGCCGTTACGGAGGCTACGTCGTGCACGCGGCCGTGGTGCTGTTCGCGATCGGCGTCGCAGGCAGCGCCTATGGCTCGTCGCGCGAGGCGAAGCTGCGTCCGGGGGAGTCGATGCACGTCGGCTCGTACACGCTCGTCTACCGCTCGGCCGGAACGACGCGGGTCGCGAATGCGAACGAGACGAGGGCACGTGTCGACGTCGTGCGAGGCGGCGAGCGCGTGGCAACCGTCTTCCCCGGGAAGAACCAGTACTTCGCCGAACGTCAAGTGTCGAACGAGATGGCGATCCACACCGACTGGCTGCGCGCCGAGGACGTGGACGTGATCGCCGACCAGATCAACGCGAACGGCACGATCTACTTCAAGGCGCTGGTGAAGCCGCTCGTCAACTTCCTCTGGATCGCAGGTGTCGTGTTCCTGCTCGGCGCGCTGATCGCGCTCTGGCCCGACGCGCGCGAGCAACGCCGGCTCGTGGCGCGGTACGCCCTCGCGCAGGGATGACGGCTGCCCTCGTCCTCGCCGGGCTGCTCGCGATGGCATGCGTCGTCCTCGTTGCAGTTCCGTTCCTGCGCGAGCCGGCGCCGCCCGACGACACGCTGGCGGCACCGGGTGAGCTGGCGCGCCGCCAGCTCGAGCTGACCGAGGAGCGCGACCGTGCCCTCGCCGCGTTGAAAGAGCTCGAGTTCGATCATCGCACCGGCAAGATCTCCGACGTCGACTACCGCGCTGCGGTGGGCGAGTACAGGCACCGGGCCGCAGCGGCGCTGAAGGCGCTCGAGCCCCGACTGGAAGAGCACCCGAGGCGTGTACGTGCCCGCGACTGAGTGCGAGCGCTGCGGAGAGTCGCTGCCGGCGGAGGCGAGATTCTGCCCGTCGTGCGGTGCGAAGGTCGGGGACGACCCGACCGAGGTGGCGGCGGTCCCGCCGAACGAGACCACGCCGGCGCCCGCGACCTTCGACGTCGCAATGCCGCGCTACTTCGGCGTCACGCCGCCGATGCTGCTGTTCGCACTCGCGACCGCGACGCTCGCGCTCGCGATCGCGCTTGCGATCCTCGAGCACTGGGTGAGCGCGATCGTGCTCGCGGCCGTCTCACTCACCCTGCTCGCACTGTTCGTCGGCGTCGCCCGCAGGAAGCCCGACACGGCGTTCGCGCGCAGATCCGCGCGCGCGGTCGACCGCATGCGCCAGCGCACCGGCTGGGTGCTCGAATCGGTCGCGATCCGCTCGGAGACGGGCCGCACGGTCACGCGGCTCCGCAGCGAATTGCTCGAAGCCGCCTCGCGCCGGGAGCTGCTGCTGCGCGGTCTGGGCGCCGCCGTTTACGCCGGCGACTCCGAGGCAAGGCAAACGCTCGAGGAACAGTTGACCGATCTCGACGGGGGCATTCGAGCGAAGGAGACAGAGATGGAGTCGATCCTGGACGAGGCGCACGAGCGGATCTCTCGCGGCAGGTCGCGTGTCCAGCCGACCCTGATCGAGCCGGCTCAGCCGGCGCCGGTCCCCGAGCCCGCCCCGCCGCCGGACGAGGGAACCCCGCCGCAGCCGCCGGAGATCCCGGAACCCTCGCCGCCGCCCGACGAGTGGACGATTCCGACGCCGGACCCGGTGCCCGATACCGCGCCCGAGCCCGGGACTGACGACACGCGGAACTAGCGCTAGAATCCGGCAGATTTTCGCCGTAGGCGCGGGGAGGGACGTCTTCCCGCCCGACGAAACTCCCCGCGATGGCCCGTCGCCTCCTGCCCTGCCTGGCCGTGTTTCTCCTGATCGCCCCACCGGCGTCCGGCGACCCCTACCACCGCAAGCGCGAGATCGACGAGCGGATCTCGGCGCTGAACTCGAAGATCGCGACCGCCCGGGTCAAGGAGGGCGTGCTCACGCAGCAGATCTCGGTGGTGAACGCGAAGATCCGCGCGCTCACGGACGACGTGCAGAGCGCTCAGGGGAAGCTGAACCGCCTCGAATCGCAGCTCGCGGTCCACCAAGCGCGGCTCGAGCGTCTGAACATGTTGTTCGTCCTCCAGACCAAGAAGCTGAATCTCATCCGCCGCGCCTACTTCGTCGCGCTGGCGCGCCTCGAGAAGCGCCTCGTCGAGGAATACGAAACGCCCTCGGTGTCGACAGTGGACGTCATGCTCTCCTCGACGAGCTTCGGCGACTTTCTCGACACGCTCGAGTATGTGCAGCGGATCACGTCGCAGAACAAGCGCGTTTCCGACCAGCTACGGAACGCGCGCCGGGAGATGCACTCGATTCGCGAGCAAACGCGCAAGACCAAACACGCGGCCGCCCTGGAGACAGCCGCGGTGCGCGCGCACGTTTCGGAACAGCACTCGGTCACGCAGCAGCTCATTTCGTCGCAGCAGCAGCTCGCGACCGCACGCGAGTCGAAGCGCGACACGCTCTCCAATGTCCAGGAGAGCGAGCGCGAGTTCCTACACGAGGTGGAGGGCCTCCAGGCGGCCAGCCAGGCCCTTGCCGCGAAACTCCGCGCGAGCGCCTCCTCAGGGCCGAGCCACGTGTCCTCGAGCGGCTTCATCTGGCCGGTCAACGGGCCGATCACGAGTCCCTTCGGCTGGCGCTGGGGCCGGATGCACGAGGGCATCGACATCGGCGTTCCCTCAGGCACGCCGATTCACGCTGCGGCAGCCGGGACGATCGTCTATTGCGGCTGGATGAGCGGCTACGGCAACCTGGTCGCGATCGACCACGGCGGCGGCCTCTCGAGCGCGTACGGGCACCAGTCCTCGATCGCAGTCGGCTGCGGCCAGAGCGTCTGGCAGGGCGACGTGATCGGCTACGTGGGCTGCACGGGCCACTGCTTCGGGCCACACCTCCACTTCGAGATCCGCGTCAACGGCACGCCAGTAGACCCGCTCGGATATCTCTAGGGTCAGCGGGGC
>Ga0137368_10006070_pt1 | contig 12710 bp, 15 predicted proteins | sample SagtaG_13_FD_104917 | JGI IMG/M metagenome (GOLD analysis project Ga0137368, IMG submission 104917) | Vadose zone soil microbial communities from Sagehorn Ranch, Mendocino, California, USA - Sage1_L_100_16 metaG | ecosystem: Environmental > Terrestrial > Soil > Vadose zone | place: USA...
AATCGCCCTATCTATTCCTGCGTTCATTTCCCAAAGGCCAATCTCTTTTTTCCCTTTTCTTACCGCTAGTAAAGCGGCTTCATTTAGAGCATTTTCTAGCTGAGCACCACTAAGACCTGGGGTTCTTCGAGCTACCTGAAAAAAATCCACTTCTGGAGAGATAGTCTTATCCCGAGAATGAATTTTTAAAATTGCCACCCTTTCTTCAAGAGTAGGAAGAGAGACATAGACCTGGCGGTCAAATCTTCCTGGCCGGAGAAGAGCGGGATCAAGATTGTCCCAACGATTCGAGGCTCCAATAACAATTAAACCAGAATTTGTTTGAAATCCATCCATTTCTACCAATAATTGGTTTAGAGTTTGTTCGCCAACATTAGAAGAAGAAATGGAGGGTCTACGGCTCCCAATCGCGTCTAACTCATCAATAAAAATTATTGCTGGAGAAACACGTTTGGCATTAGCAAAGGTTTCGCGAACCCGAGAGGCACCCAAACCAACAAAAACTTCTTCGAACTCAGAACCAGAAACCGAGAAAAAAGGTACAGAAGCCTCTCCTGCCAAAGCTTTCGCGAGAAGGGTTTTCCCTGTTCCCGGCGGGCCAATCAAAAGAATTCCTTTAGGAGCACGAGCGCCAGCGATCTTATACCTAGTAAAATCTTTTAAATAGTCCAAAAGTTCAACTAGCTCTTGTTTTTCTTCGACTAAACCGGCAACATCTGCAAAGGTAACTTCCGAAACACTTCTTTTCGCCATTGAAGTGCCAAGAAAAGAAGAAAATATTGATCCTCCCCCTTGGGTAGATCTCGAAGCAACTTTTTTCTGAAATTGTCACATAAGGAAGTAAGCCAAGCCAAAAAAAATAAGTAAGACAAGAATCTGGGTTAATAATGCACTAAGAAAACTAGGTTTAGAGACATCAACAATTGATATTCCTCCACTGATAATTGGATTTTTTAATACTCCAGATTTGACAAAGTCAAAAGAAAAAATACTATTAGGAACTTCGGTTCGAAAGGGAACTATTCTTCCGCTACTTAAGACAATGCTTCCGGTGATTATTACAGTAGTTAAATTGGTAGAAATGACAAGATCAACAATTTTACTGATCTTCATTTCCTCAAACTTACCTTCTCTGATACAATTAATCAAAACTCGATAATCGAGTTCCGGAGGAGAAGAGAAAAAGAAAAAGTAAATCAACAGCAGTCCGACAACAGCCAGAATAAGGTATTTAAAACTGATTTTTCTTTTTCTCCTTATTTTTCCCATCGGTAGTCATAATTTTATTCAGTAAACAAACTAAAGAACTAAGAAAAATAGACAAGGCTAAAGCATGATTCCCCTCTTGATATCTGTTAACCAAAGAAGAGACCCAAGACGCTCCCTCCAAACTAAAAAGCGGCAAATGACCACTCCGAAAAAGAAAAAACAAAAGAAACAAAAAAAAATCACTTCTTCCACAAGAGTGGGTAAAGAGAAAAAAAGATCCCCGCAAGGAAACCCTACAAAGATTATAGCAAAATATTTTCCCGCGAATCAGTATTCCGAAAAATTGCCCGCAGGAATATTAATCACCCTCGAAGGAGGAGAAACAAGTGGCAAAACTACTCTTTCCAGAACCCTTGCTAAGCTATTGAAAAAAATATTTGGCAAAAAAAAAATTATTCTTACCCAAGAACCAAAAAACACATCTCTGTCAATTAAGTTATGAAATCTAATCGAAGAAAGCTCCAATGGTACACTAAAGCAAAACGAAAGAGCAAGTACTATTTTTGATTTCTTATTATTCATCGCGGGACGGATTCAGCATTTCAATAGCATTATCAGACCAGCACTAAAAGCAAGAAAAATAATCATTTGTGATCGTTATATCGACTCTACATCCGTCTACCAAGGGGGAGATTCACAGGAAATAAAAGACATTATTGACCGCCTTCACCAACTTGGAGAAATAAAAACACCAGATCTCACCTTTATTCTTTATACCAGCTACGAAAGTTTTAAGGAAAGAATAAAAAAAAGAAAAGAGGCCGAGATAAATCACGAGGTAAACCATTTAGATCTAATAGATAAAGAAAAATTTGAACTAATCAACTCAAGGTATCACCAGTTATTTATTAATTTAAAAAAAAAGCGGGGAATTTGAGAATTTAATTCAAATGAACCAAAAAAAGTACTAATCAAGAAAATGATTGAAAAAATAAAAATTACTCAACCAAAACTAATCTTCCCACCTAATTTTCTTGATAACTAAAGCCCGATTCGTCTTTCGATCAAATTCCAAAAGAATTGCGTTAAGCATTCCTGGACCAAGGGCAGGGATAATTCTCGCAGGAAGATTATTTCGGCTCCGAAGCAAAACCCCGGCAGGGTCAGCGCCAATAACTGAATTTATTGCTCCGACCATTCCTATATCAGTGATGAAGGCAGTACCTTTTGGAAGAATAACTTCATCGTTAGTCTGAACATGAGTGTGGGTACCAAAAAGAGCGCTAATTTTTCCATCAAAAAATAAAGCTAGCGCTTTTTTTTCTGCAGTCGCCTCAGCGTGAAAATCAACTAAATGCAAATCTTCTTGCTTATTAACGCTTAAACTTACCAACTTTTCTAAACAGGCAAAAACATCTTCGTAAGCCCGTGACATAAATACCCGACCAATCAAATTAGTTACTCTTACCTTTTTCCCTTTTTTAAAAATCACCACCGATCCATTACCAGGAGCAAAACGACCCCAATTCGCAGGACGGATAAGATTGTCAACTTCTGAAATATAAGTAACTGTCTCCGGCAAGGAAAAAATATGGTTTCCGCTTGTAATCACATCAACTCCTAAATTAGTTAAGAATAGATAATGCTTATAAGAAATTGAACTCCCATGAGTTACGTTTTCCCCGTTAGCAATAATCAAATCAGGAGAATAAAGACGGCGGAGCTCAGAAAGCTTAAAACTAATTTGTTGTCTCCCGACTCGGCCAAAGACGTCCCCAAATACCAATACCTTAAAGGTTTCTTCTTTTTTTACTACTACCATTTTTTTTTTTTGGCGCTTAGTATAGGATTCGAACCTATGACCGGTCGGTTAACAGCCGACTGCTCTACCGCTGAGCTAACTAAGCAAAACTTCTTAAATTTTAAATTCCAGACAAACTGGGATTATACATGTATCCTGTGTTTTGCTTGAAAACGATTCTTCTCGTCTTAATAAGAAGAACTAAAGTGGGAAACAGGATAAAAAAATCAAAAACAAAATTCAAAGGTAATTTAGCTATTCGAATGGAAATCAAAAAATCGTAGTTAATTAAAACTAAAAGTCTACTGTCCACAATACTCATTAAAGGCATCAGAAGATAATTTCAAGAATTCATTAACAAAACCAATAAAAAAACCAAAAGTATTCCTTGTTGCTTTCAAAAAAAAAATAACGGAAAAAATAAAGTGCTAACACAAAAAAGGATCAGATAAAGATTTAACTTCGTCACCCAATAGAAAAAAGAAAAAAAAAAGAAAAAATTGAACAAAAGGATACAAAGAAGAAGTAAAAATCAATTTTTTCCCTTTTCCAAAGACATTAAAAAATAACTTAGTCGCATAATACCAAAACAACCCCAGGCGGATAAAATAATAATCGGAAGATAAAAAAGATCTCCGTAAAAAGGAAAAACTAAGAGAAGAATAATTTCTGAAAAAATCGGCACCATGGTAAGGATAAAAAAATCAGGAACGATGAAAACGATTAATCTGATCATTAAAAGTTCAAGACTGACTCTTACCAAGGAAAATTGAAAAACAGGAAAAATAATGAGAGAAAACAGTAAAATCGTCGAGGTGAAAAAAGAGACTAAAAGAGCAATAAGATTAAACTTTATATTTTTTACTAATGGTTCAGTCATTTAATCGTTCCTTTACTTCTTTGTGGCAGTTTTTCTTCGATCCAGCGAAAAAAATTGATATTAAAGAATTTAGCCGCTAGTAGCGGATTATATCTAATTCCTGCGGGGTGAGGAAGAAAAAGACAATTAAGAGGTTGGACTTTTTCTTGCTCTAATCATTTTTTTGCATAACTACCTATCACAACAACGGGAATTTCAGAGAAATTATTCAAAATAAAACGAATCAACTCACAACTAAATTTCTCTCAACCCAAAACATGGTGAGAAAGAGGAAGACCAGAAGTGACAGTAGGAACAATATTTCAAATAAAGACTCCTTGTTCCAACCAATTTCGAAGACGCAAGTTTTTCACCACCTTTAAGAACGGAACTGCCAGATCACGACTAGTCTTCTTCATTAGTAAGCGTAAACTATAAGGAAGATTCTTTTTGTAATCAAGCACATCGAAAGCGATTCCTGAAGTAATCTGGCAATCCGGATACGGATCCTGACCTAAAATTATCACTCTTATTTGATGAGGAGAAACAACTTTTAACGGAAGAAATATTTTTGCTATCGGAGGACAACAAACAGTTTGTGAGTAGTTTAATTTAATCCTCTTTAGACAGACAAGAAAATAATTCTTATCAAATTGAGAGCTGAGGAAACTAATTCATTTTTTTTTAACCCCTGATATCAGTCGTTTCTCGAAGGAAAGAGATTTTGTTGTCAAGTAAAATTACTCCAGCCAGCAACAGCATTTTTGTTTTTACCTTAGTTTAATTATTTTTTGAAGATGAACCATTTTATAAACCCTTTTTAGGTTATCACCAACCAAAAAACTATTAGAAACTAAGTCGCTAATCGAAATTAAACCATTTGCCAAAAAAAGTGATTGCGAAAAGAAAAAAAATTTCGAGTCAACCGAAAAGTAAAAAACATACTTATTAGCAAGAACCGAAGAAAAACCACTAACAATTCCTTGCTGCGGAAACCAAAACAATCGAAAATCTAACCGACTGATGTCTCTGTAAAGAGAAAAGGGAAGCTGCTCTTTATTTGTAAGATCGCCTTTTTGACCATCCTTTCGATAAGAAAAAGAAGATCAATTACCATTTCAAACATCCCTTTTCTTTTGCTGGAGATAAATAATCTGGTCTTTAATCTCCTTGGAAAAATACCGATCCATCTTTTTTTCATTAAAACAGATATCGTTAAGCAGTTGATTAACTAAAACGATATACTTTGTCACTAAATTACCATCTAAGATCTTTCGGTGAGGAATAAAACAAAATTCAGACTCAGCAGAGTTTTTCCGGCAAAGTGGAATCTTGTCTTTGCCAGGAAAAGTGACTTTGATTTCTGCCTTCGGAACAGAGAGAAGAACTAGTCCACCTCCAAGGAAAAGTAAACCTGTCATCAAAATTGACAGAACCTTGGTAAAAAATCGCGAAAACATTTATTTTTTATTTTATATATCCTATTTTTTCTTCGAAATGCTAAGATAAGTCTCTTCCGTACTAGATACTCAAATTACATCCCCGATATCAACAAAAGCTGGACAAAGAAGCTTTAATCCGGTATTAGTTAAAATTCTTCTTCTTCTATCTCCTACCTCGGCAAGAATTTCTTTAACAGTCAACTCGACAGTCGGCGGAAGAATAATATCTATCAGTTCTTTTCGAAAAAAAACCGCTCGGAAAGTTACCCCTGGGGAAAGATAAAGATACTTCTTTCTTATCTTATCCGGAAATAATTCAAGTATATTAGTCGGATCAGAAATAGAACAAGAAATAACTCTCTCCTTTCGTCAAGAAATAACTTTAAATTGTTTTTTACTCGACAAAGAAAACACTTTAACTTTTTTATGCGCGGGCAAATTAGACAACCTTTTAATCTTTTGGTTCCTAAGTTCCTCGGCAGTAACTATTGCCAACGCCTTCCCACGGGCTCGCTTGCTAATAACAACGGAAACAAGAATCAGCTTTTCCCCTTGAAAATCAAAAAGGGAACCAGGAGCCACAGATTTTATCGGTACCCAAAATTCCTCCGACGACCCTTTCATTTTCCTTTAAAGATAAAAGAAAAAATTATCTCTTTTTATTATTCTTTGAGGATTTTCTAACATCCTTGAAAGAAGCTTCGGTGATAAGAGAAGAAGAGGAAGAATCTTTGCTCTTTTTAGTTTTATCTTCCTCAAAATTTTTTTCTTCCTCCTTCAAATTCGGTTTTATCGAACAAGCCCTTTCGGTCTCATCACAAGCGCAAGTACCCTCGGGACAGGTGCATTTATTGCAAGTACATTCTGAACAAGTACATGGGCAGCAAGAAGAACAAGAAGAAGACCTTGGCTTCCAAAAAACACTTTTAACAAAAACAAAAAAAGCCTTCAGTAAATTTCTAAAAGAGTTCGCAATTCCATCTATTCAATTATCACTCATTCCGCTTCGCGGGCAGCAAGATCAAACTTTTTTTTGATCACTCGTCCTTTGCTTATCTTTTTCCATCATTTTCCACTCCCTTTCTTTTTTTATCTATTAACATAACTTACCAGCCGCCCAATCTAAATTCAAACTAAATTCTTCCTTCTGTTTCTCCGCTACTAAAACTTCCCCTAATTCAAACAAAATTTTTCCTCTACTCCTTTAGAACAATTGTAACAAAATCTGTTCCCTTTTGAAGAATCTCGTTATAACTTTTTAAGCGTACATAGCTGAACTTTTTTCGCAATGATTCTGAGGGCGAACCGGAAACAAGAACAAAAATAACTAACCAAAAACCAAATCCAGACTCTGCTCCGTTCTGACATCGGCCTATTTCTTCATCTGGTTTTAAAATCTCCTGTTCTTTTGTCAGTCACACCCATTGAAACTTTCGCATCATCTCGTCATGAGGAATCACAACAAGAACAAATTCTAGATTCTTGAAAGTAAATTGAGCGTCAGAAACCCCAATCTTTTTTACCATTACTGGTTGATCAAACAAAGAAACCAAAGGAGAGCTGGATTCAGTATAAAAAAAAAGCGAACGGCGAAAAAAATCCTGCTTATCGGTAAACGGAAAAATAACTCCTCCTTGAAAGAAAGAATTCTTTACTTGCTTTCCAGAAGTAATTTTTCCTTTCGCCGGAGCCTTCAAAATCACATCAAACGCAGGTACTTCTTGTTTAGCCTTTATATCCCTTAAGCTGTATCCTGTTTGTCCTTTTTTCAGACCTAATTCAATCAAATCAGTTCTAAAACCAAGTTTGTCTTTTTTTTTAAGATAAATTGATCTTAAAAAATCAACAAAAAAATCCTGTGTCATCGTTTTCTTAACATAGTTTATTCTTGAAAAAATATCTTCTCGAGAAAAAATTCTAAATGAAAGATGAATAAGCGAACTAAAACAACAGATAAATTAAAAAATTAAGCAGTTGAATAAATATCAGATGAATCCAAAACAAACATTTCATCTAACTTTTTCTGAAGTTCTGGTTCACCAATCATCCGATAACGATGAATAGGAAGATAATATAAACGATACCAAAGCAGAGAAAAAAAAAATATCCCCAGAAAAAGTAGTGCTTGGACTCGCTTAACAATATTTAGATCAAGCTCTTTCGGTGGAAGGCTTGCAAAATCAATAAAGAAGGCAGCAAACTTATCCCAAATATACATCCCAATTAAAAATACAAAAAAACCAGCTACTAAAGTTCATAAGAATATCCAAACTCAATTTCTCTTAATTAATCTCTTCAAGGATAATTTGATAGCAGACAAGAGAACAAATAAATGAACAACCACCATAAGAATCACCGAAAATTCTATTACAGAGGCATAACTCACCGTTGAACGAGTCACTAAAAAAGGAACGATGAGAAAGATAAACGAAAAAATAACAGAAGTGATAATATGAAAAATAGAGGCTCTGACTGCCACTCGGTCTTTGTTTAACTTTGCCAATTTCTCGCTGATATATCCTTCAATTGCAAGAGGTTCGAGCATTGCGGCTGCATAAAGAGACGATTGGGAAACCGCATTTAACTTCAAGGAAAGAATAGCAATAATTAAAATTATTACTCCTATCTCGCGGGTAAGTTTAGAAACAATGAAATTCACAGGGTTATCTATTCCGGAAAAATCTCTCAAACCAACTACAATTAAAAAGGAAATTAGTAAATAGAAAATTGTCGAAAGGAGCAGCACCAAAATAATCGATTTACCAATCGTTTTTTTTGGATTTTTTACATTATGAGTGATAGTAGCATAAGTTTCAAATCCAAGAAAAAAAAAGAAAAAAGTAACAAACCCCTCGCGCGCGCTACTCCACGTGATTGTCGGAACATTACTAAAAATAGCTTTCGAATTCTCCCCAAAATTATTAAACGCAACGAATGTAACACAGACAATAATGAAAAAAGTAGAAACCCATTTCACAAAAGCAGAAAAGTGAAAAAAATTTCTAAATTTTTTAAACCCTAAAATAATCATCGAGGACACAATTATGTAGAGAATTATTCCAAAGGAGTTACAGTAAAAATCAATTAGAGCTTCGCTATGAATAAAACCTAACAATCAGGCATAAAAAGGAGTGTTCTTAAGATTAAAGGCAATCATCGAAACTATTCAACTCACCGTCGCAAAGGGTAAAAAGATGTATTGAAAAATCCCAATCAATCAGCCAAAAAAGCGACCAAAATTACTTCTCACATATACATAGGCACCGCCGTTCAAACTATGGTAAAGCTGAGAACAACGCATGAAAGCGACCCCGCTTACTCAGGCAATTCCCCCGCCGAGCAGAATTAATCAAAACATGTGAACTCCAACCCCATTCGGACCAGAAAAGATGCTTGAAAAAACCATCGGAAAGGAAATCCCGCAGGTATAATTAAAACCGATTCACACCAATTCTTTCAGCCCAACCTTATTTTTTTTCATAAATTTTTTCAATTTTAAATCTAATTCTAACCATCCGATTGTTCTTATTTTTTTGTTTCTCAAAAAAATAATCCTATCCTGCTTCTTATCGCGGATTTTACAAAATTACTTTTGTTAATTTTGTAACCTATTTTTATTTTTATCCAAAAAAAATCTCGTCAGTCTAAAATGGAACTTTGCGAAACGATTGATAAAATTGGCAAAATTCTGTTTATTTCTTATTATAACAACTATGTTTTGCAAGAAATCAGTAGTATTTTTTCCGCTTCCCAATGGTAGTCTTAGCGAAGCCTTTTTACTAAGCTTATCCATTTCCTGTAGAAAAAAAAACCGAGAAATCATCGAGGCGGCAGCAACTCCTGCATAACTTTCTTCTGCTCTTTTGACAAAAATTCACTCAGAAATAATCGGTATACTAAGATTGATAGCCGAAAAAGTAGCTCGGAGAGATGAAAGTTGGGAAAGATACTTAGAAATATTTTTAAAATTCGCATAAGAATCCACAATTATCCTTTTTCTTCTGCCTCTTTGTTTGAGAAGCAAACTAATCACCGCTAAATGGCCCAGTGTTTTTAGAACATTTTGGTTAAAGCCCATTTCAATCATTCTGTTATAAAGAGGATTATCAAAAATAAAGACTTCAAAATCAAGAAATGAAATTAACTTTTTTCCTGCCCAATTGATGTATTTATTACTTAACGTCTTAGAATCTCTCACTCTAATCCCTTTATCTCTTAATGTTGAATCAATTTTATCGCTCCAGCTTACCGCGGCGACTACCAGAGGACCAAAATAATCACCAACTCCGCTTTCATCACTTCCGATATATTCAGCGTAAATTTTCTCTTTCATAAACCGTTACAACCCTTATTTATTTCTACTTTCCAATACAGAAACGTTTAAACATATTTCTTTCGTAATCAATATTTTCTTCCTGATCTTGAGAAAGAAAGCGAGAAAATATTTCAGCTAAGACTTGGAATTGGGAATAAAAATACATGATATCCTTACCTTCAAAGGTGAGAATTGAATTCGCAATCGAAGAGATATTCACAATGTATTTTTCTACTCAATACTTTTCGAATAAGAGATCTTTTTGCAAATGAGAAAAGGCCTCCTGTCTCTGTTGTACTAGTCTGAGAAGTAAATTTTCGACATCTTTTATTTTTCCGTTTAAAGAACTTGTTAATAAAAAATTTTTCTTTGGGTATTTCTTTCAAAAGGGTAACGACGGTCAGAGCTGAGAAAAATTTCCCAGATCAGTTTTACTTACCACTAGACTATGAGAATGTGGCTTTACCTTTTTAACATACTGAAAAATCTCTTCATCTTCCTCGTTAAAATCCCCAGAAAAAAAAATAAAGAGAACCCAATCTGCTCCTTGGATGGCTTGGCAAGATCTACTAACCATCTGATTTAACAAAAAATCATCGGTTTTTGCCTTTACGATCCCCGCAGTGTCAACAAGAGTTACAATTAAACCTCCAATATCAACATCAGCTTCAATTACGTCGCGAGTTGTCCCCGAAAACTCGGAAACAATAGCCCTTTCCCTATTTAAAATTAAATTAAAAAGAGATGACTTTCCAACGTTTGGTTTTCCAACAATCGCTACCCGAAATTTATGGTTCGCCCTTGCCTGATAATAAAAATGGCTCTCCTTTTGAAAATTAATAAAAGTATCAGAAATCTCTTTGCTGAGAATTTGACCTTCTTGAAAAACTTTTTCTCTTTGGTCGCTCATCTGATCAGGAAAATTTACCATTGCATCAATCACTGAGAGAAGAGAAAGAATTCTTTTTTTAAAACCATTCAGTACGATTGTTTTCCGATCAATCTGAAGAGAAAGAAGTCCTTTCTCTAAAGCGAAAACTCCTTGTGATCTGATAAGATTATTAATCTCTTCGGCTTGAAAAATACTCATTTTCTTATTTCTCACGGCACGAAAAGTAAATTCGCCTGGTGCGGCTTGCCGGAATCCTATTTCAGATAATCTCTCTAGCAGACGATCTACTAGCAACGGACTTCCGTGACAAATAATTTCAAGCATATTTTCTCCAGTATAGGAGTGGGGAGCTCGGAACGATAACACTATCACTTTTTCGACTAGAGATGAATCAAGAAATAACTTTTTTAACCTCGCACTTCGCTTTTCCTTTCCAAAATTCTCATCTTTAATTAGAGGCTGAATTGACTTAAAAACCTCATCTCCTGACAATCTTACCAACGACAGCGCCTGCACCGCATTCAGAGTTGCTAATCCAAAGATATTGTCTTTCTCAAAGTACATTTTTACAATTAAGATTGTTTACGCTTTTTCTTTTTTTGAAAAGAAAAATACTGTGTTCAAAATAGTTGGACAAGCTGAAGAAAAAGAGAAATAGTCCAATAAATCCCTAAACCAAGCGGAGCTTTCAAGATAATAAAAAGGAAAAATAGCGATAGAGAAAGTTGAAGGAGGTTTTCCCGAAACGACGAACTAAGTAAGGAGAAAAAACTTTTTCGATATCATTCACCAAGCCCGGATTTTTCCTGAGCAAGAATTTTCTCTCTTTTGTTGAAAAGGGAAGGAGCAACAACAACTATAACCTGAATTATAAAATAAAAAAAGACAAAAAATAGATACCCTAAACGATGATGGTTAGAAATAATTTCCGAATAGGGTTCCGCGAGCAAAGAAAAAGATCAGAGAGACGCAGTTTTTACAGCACGAAGTACCCGAAGAGAAAAGAACATCGCGATTAGAAGAGGAAAAGATCCAAAGGTTGAGAATAAACTAGAAAGTGGATTAAAATTTTCCCGCTTATACAAACCAATAATCTCTTTTTGCATATCTTCTTTTGCCGTTGGATTATTAAGATACGAATAACGATTTTGAATTTCTTTAGTTTTTTCCTTTATTCGTTGGAATTTTAGCTGGTCTTCTTGAGAAACACCTTGAATAACGGTAAACTTGAGAACTGCAGTAACCAAAAAAAGCGAAAATAAAATTCCTAATGAGCTAAACGAAAAAGTATTCATTAATAAAAAAAGAAGCCAGCTGATAGGAAAAACAAAAAAAGCAAAAAAAACTGAATGAACCAACCAAAAATTTTTTCCCCAACTATCAACTAATAAATAAGGAAATTCAGATACCTCATTCGTTGCTGAAAGTGAAAAAAAGTGATGCTTGATCAAAAGAGAAAAAGAGGAGCCGAAAACGATTTCTAAATTACTTCCAACAGGAGTAAAATTGGTAGAATCATAAATAGAAACTATCTTTTGAGTCAAAATTCTTGAGTTAAAAATTGTTTCTCCGATACTCCAGATAGAAAGAAGAAAAAATAGAATCCGAAAAATTTTTTTTAGAACGACAAAAATTCAAATCAGATTTCTTCTGCTTAAGATAGGGGGGTTATGCTTTTCAATCTTAAACACGTCTTCTATTCGTAAGTTGGGGACAGTTTTTTTTTTCACTTGCCGATAATTTTGTCTAATATCCCTTTGATAGTTAATTTAATCTGCAAATAGCTTTTTTCATTAGCACTTGAAGATAATAAAAAAAACAAATCCAATAAAAAAAATTTGCTATTTTCAAAACAACAATGTAAAAAATTACATTTTCGCTCAAACATAAATGCACGAAGAGCCGCTGTTGTTCGTCGGCGGAGAAGATTTCTTTTTACCACTTCCAACTTTGGCTTTCTTCGGACAGAAATTACAAAATCTAAAACTAGAATACTTTTACATGATTCAGACAAGTGCTTATGACAAAAAAATCTCTGAAAGTGAATTCCGGTAGCAAAACGAAGATGTAAACGAGAAAAACAAAATTTTAAGACAAGAAAATCCTTAACCAAAGAAGAACCAGATTTTAATAGGTGCTGTACCCTTTTAACTTCTTTCGAAAAATTTCCCCCTCTCATGCTTAGCCTCTAA
>Ga0137368_10006073_pt1 | contig 12707 bp, 8 predicted proteins | sample SagtaG_13_FD_104917 | JGI IMG/M metagenome (GOLD analysis project Ga0137368, IMG submission 104917) | Vadose zone soil microbial communities from Sagehorn Ranch, Mendocino, California, USA - Sage1_L_100_16 metaG | ecosystem: Environmental > Terrestrial > Soil > Vadose zone | place: USA...
AGAGCTGGTGCCGTTCGAAACTCGGATTGAAACGCGCCTCGCAGCATTGATGGGCGACCTGGCGCGGCACAAAAACATGACGGCCGGGGAGATGCTGGAGGAAGTCTTCCTTCACACCTTCGAAAAGGTGGCGCGAGGGGGCGTGGCCTGCCCGCATACCGAGAAGACCTTGTCGTACATCCAGGAGTTAAAAGAGAAGCACGGGATCGACTACGACACACACGCGAGCTATCGGTTTGTCGAAAGGACCCATCCGGATTGAGGGGACGGCAGAGGTGATTTGACGCCGGACGCCGCATAGTCCAAGCTCGGCGCATGATCGGTCCGGGTGCAAATCACGACGACCGGGTCCGGCCGCGCAGGAAACCTGGCCGAGGGCGCGCCGGGGTGAAAGTTTTCCTGATCGCAACTTTGCTTGGGCTGTTCTTCGCGGCGCAGATCTACTACTCGGCGGCTTCGTTTCACCATTCCGTGAGTTGGGGCCAGGCCCTTTACTGGGCGTTTGGTGATTGGTATGAGTGGGCGCTGCTGTCGCCCGTGATTTTCTGGCTCTGCCGGCGTTCTCCGTTTGACCGGCAGTCCTGGCCGAAAACCGTGCCCGTTCACGTCGTCGGCGGCCTGATCGTATCGGCCGTTCACGGTGTGCTGTGCGCGCTTGCCGCCATGCTCCAAGGCTGGGTCACCGGAGCTCCGACGCCGTTTGGCAGCGAAGTGCACAAAGTTTTGGCGAACCGCACGCATTTTAACCTCGCCGTTTATGCGGTGATGGTTTGCGCGTGGCATGCCTGGGACTACCATCGAAGATACCGCGAACGCGAAGCGCAGGCTGCGGAATTGGAGACGCGCCTCGCGCAGGCCCAGTTGCAGGCTTTGCGTATGCAGCTTAACCCTCACTTCCTTTTTAACACCTTGAACGCCGTTTCTTCACTCATGCTCAAGGACGTGAACCTGGCCAACCGGGTCATCGCCCGCCTCGGTGAACTGCTCCGCTTGACACTGGAAATCAACAACGATCAGGAAGTGCCCCTCCAGCAGGAGCTCGAATTGCTCCGCCGCTACATCGAGATCGAACAGATCCGGTTCGGTGACCTGCTCCAAGTGAAGATGGAGGTCGAACCGGCGACGCTGGATGCCACCGTTCCGAATCTGATCCTGCAGCCCCTGGTCGAGAACGCGATCCGGCACGCCATCGAACCGCAGGCGACCGGCGGGAAGATTGAACTCCGTTCTGTGCGTAGTAAGGGCAGCCTCTTGTTGCAGGTGTCCGACCACGGACCGGGGCTCAACTCTCAGCCGTCCGCTACTGACGAGAAGTCCAGCCAGGCCCGCGAGCGCATCGGCCTGAGCAATACGCGCCAGCGGCTTCAGAAACTCTACGGCGACCGGCAGAGCTTCGAGCTGGTGGCGAATCCGTCCGGTGGCATGACGGCCAACATCACCATCCCGTTCCGGCTCGCAAATGCGTCCGCGTGAAGAACGCACCTATGATCATCCGCGCCTTGATCGTGGACGACGAACAGCCGGCTCGCGACTTGATCAACACTTTGCTCCGCGACGAGCCTGAGCTTGAGGTGGTCGGCGAGTGTTCCAACGGAAGGGACGCCGTCGCCGCCATCCAACGGCTTTCGCCCGACCTCGTTTTTCTTGACGTGCAGATGCCCGGCCTGGACGGATTTGGCGTCCTGGCAGAGCTACGAAAGGAACATTTGCCTTTGGTAGTATTCGTGACCGCTTTCGATCAACACGCCATCCGCGCCTTCGAAGTCCACGCGCTCGATTATCTGCTCAAGCCTTTCGAGTATGACCGCCTGCGCCAGTCGGTCCGGCGCGCCCGGACGGAACTCGCTCCCGGCTCCGCCACGGCCGGCCCGGCTCGGCTGCTGGCGTTGCTGGAAGCGATGCGCGCCGGCAGTCGGACATGGGATCGGCTGGCGATCCGTGACGGCGGACGCGTCGTGTTTCTTCAGCCCGATGAGATTGACTGGATCGAGGCGGAGGGCAATTACGTCCGCCTGCACGTCGGCAAGGAGTCGCACTTGCTTCGTGAAACGATGAGTTCGACGGAAGCGCGCCTCGCCGCAAGGAAATTCCTGCGAGTGAGCCGGTCAACCATCGTGAACCTCGAACGCGTGAAGGAATGGCAGCCGCTCTTTCACGGCGATTCGGTTGTGATCCTCCGGGACGGAACTCGCTTGACGGTAAGCCGGGTCTATCGCGATACGCTCGACCGGCTGGTCGGCCAGCTACGCTGAATCGATTTCTTCCCCTCCGAACCAGTCCGTCTCGTCACCGTTCTGTCTCGTGCTGTCACATAACTGTTTTCGTGGCGCTGTATGGAGTGTAATGCGGAGTCATGACCGCCCCATCGTTATGCAGCCGCGCAAGAATTGTGCGAGATGCCCCGTACCCCTCACCCGCCCTGCGGCCACCCTCTCCCCTCCGAGGGGAGAGGGCTGGGGTGAGGGGTGCGTATGGAGGCTGCCTCCAGCATGTCCCGAAAATATTACGCAATCATATATGCAGAAGGCATCGTCCTATTCGATTTGTCGCCAGCCTGATCCTGCTCCTCCCCTGCTTGCCAGGTGAGTTTGCGCAGGCTCAAACGGCGCCGCCAACCCTCACCTCGCAACCGCGCAGCCAGTCGGTCAGTTTGGGTGCCAACGTCACGTGCCGCGTGACGGCCTCGGGCACACCACCGCCGAACTTCCAGTGGCGCTGGAATGATCTGCCGGTGAACGCCGCCACCAACAACGTCTTGGCACTCACAAATGTCACCTTGACGCAAGCCGGCGGTTACTCCGCCGTCGTGTCGAACGACGGCGGCGCTGCCACCAGCGCGGTCGCCGTGCTTTCAGTTGATCCGACGTTTACGAAAATCATCTCCGGCCGCATCGCGGCGGAGGGCGGCGATTCCTCCGGCTGCGCCTGGGGTGACTTCGATAACGATGGTTTTCCCGACCTGTTCGTCGGCAACGGCGGCACGAAGAATTTCCTCTATCGCAACAACGGGGATGGTACGTTTACCAAGCGGACGAATGCAGCGCCGGCTCTGGACAGCGGGTTCGGCGGCAGTTGGGGCGATTTCAACAACGACGGCTGGCTCGATCTGTTCGTGGGAAACCGGAGCGCGAACTATCTTTATCGGAACAACGGCGATGGCACCTTCACCAAAGTCACGCCATTCGCAGGCACGGCCGGCGCACTGTCGTGGAGCGGGAGTTGGGGAGATTACGATCGCGACGGGTGGCTGGACTTGTTCATCTCGAACGGGGGCGGCAACAACAACGCGCTCTTGCACAACAGCGGAAATGAAACGTTCACGAAGCTCACGGCCGCCCGGATCGTGGGAGACGGCGGAGTCTCCATCGGCGCGGCCTGGCAGGATTATGACGGCGACGGCTGGCCGGACTTGTTCGTCGCGAACAACGGCGGCAACAATTTCCTCTACCGCAATCTTCGCAACGGAGCATTCGCGCGCGTCACGGCCGGCCGCATTGCCACCGACAGCCAGTCCGCCATCGTGCCGGACTGGGGCGACTACGATAACGACGGCTGGCCGGACCTCGCCGTCGGTTGCTTCGGGCGCAATCTGGTTTATCGCAATCTGGGCGACGGCACGTTTGCCAGACAAACGAACGGGCCGGTGGTGCTCGACCCTCAGAACTCGGAGATCGTCCAATGGATTGACTACGACAACGACGGTTTCCTCGACCTGTTTTCCGCAAACGAAGGCGGCCAGAACAACACGCTCTACCACAACAACGGCGAGGGCACGTTCGCCAAAATCACCACCGGCAGTCTCGTCAACGACGGCGGCAACTCAGCCGGCTGCGCCTGGGCAGACTATGACAACGACGGCTTCCTTGACCTCTTCGTCGCGAACTGGCAGGGCAGCCGGCCGAACTTCCTCTATCGAAACAATGGCAACACCAATCATTGGTTGAAAGTGAAGTGCGTCGGCACCGCCTCGAATCGGGCGGGGATCGGCGCCAAAATTCGCGTCCACGCGGCTATCCGAACGACGGACCGGTGGCAGTTGCGTGAAATTTCCGGAGGAACGGGTTTTGGACAAACGAGCCTGCTGGCGCATTTCGGGCTGGGCGATGCCGCAATTGTGGAAACGGTGAGGGTTGAGTGGCCATCGGGCACGATCCAGGAACTCCACACCGTGAGCGTTAACCAGACGTTGACGGTCTTCGAACCACCCAAACTTGCCGCCCTCAAATACAACACTCTCGGCTTCCAGTCAGAGGTCGTTGGACTGCCCGGCTCAAACTATGTGATCGAAACTTCTCTCGACCTGAGCGCGTGGGCGTGGCTGACAACGGTGACCAATTCAGGCCGCAGCACTGCTTTTAGCGATCCGACTCTGCCCGACGCCCCGCGACGCTTCTATCGCGCGCGAAACCCGTAACCCACAGGTCGAAGCGGAGAGCGGCGGGGTGTTCTGATTCAAAGCGCTGCGGATCGTCTCAAACGGAATGGACAACCGCGTCGGCCCGCCCCGCGCGGATTGGGAGCGCGGAATTGAATGAGCCGCCCGGCGCGTTCGGGTTCAATGCGTCATCAAGTAAAAGATGATGTTGATGCCAAGGGGATAGGCCACCTTCTCGGAGTATTGGTTGAAGTAAAGTTCGTTCTCACCCTCTCGTTCCCAACCATCGCTGATGTCGCTGTTGTGGATGGCAAGAATCATCATCCGTTGGTGATCGTCGAGCAGGGCCCGGATGTGCATTTCCTCGGAGCCTTCGCCACGGTAGATCCGCTGGAGCGGTGACTGCGGATCGTTTGGATTATGGTCCTGGTTCCAAAACTGAATGGTGGGCACCTGCAGTCTGCTCATGGGGCCTCTGAGGTCGAAAACGCAATGGAACAGCGGATGGTCGGTCGTCAGCTCAGTCCAGGCCCGCCCCGGCAGCACCCTGTTCATCTCACTGGCAAATCCCTCCCACTCCTCCGAACCCCAGAAGTCGTTGACAAACAAAGCTCCGCCGCTCCGCAGATATTTCCGCAAGGCGACGACCTCATCGTCACTTAAGCGCAGGTACCCGGCGTGCTCCATGTAAAGCAACGGGTACTGGGGCAGCATGGGGTCGGTCAACTTCAGAACTCGCCCGTCAGGATCAGTTCTGATCGAGGTCAATTGCTGAAGGCGATACGAGAGATTCAGGTCAGCGTCGGGATAGTCCACCCACCAACCCAGCCAGCGCAACCTGCCCCGGTTCGAACGAGGGCCGGGATCGGACTTGAAGATGACCCGCGTGAACGTGAAAACATCCTGTTCAAATCCCGGAGCATTGGTCCAGTCGGGAGTGCCGGAGGCGTGGGTGTCGGTTTCCCGCGCGGTGTGAAGCTCGTCCTCGTTTACGACCAATCCCCCTTCAATCCGAACAAAACTGTCGGAGCGGCCGGAGCGAAGATCAAAACCAGGGCGAGGCCGAAGCTGAGCGAAGCACAGGCCAGCGGCCAGGACTGCCGCCACTGAAATTGTTCGCCGCGCGCTCACTTTACATGCTCACCCATTTCCTGTTCAACGCCGCCCGGGCAACCGAAGACACCTTTGCATCCCGGCGCGCGAAAGTCGAATGCGAAACCGGCTCACGCCGGCCGTCGGCCGCAGGACAGAATTCCCGTTTCCTTTGTTTCCTTGGTGTAAAGACTCCGCAAGCACTCACACTACGGAAAAGCTGACCAGGTGAGCCAGGTGGCTATCGATTCAACGATTGAAGTTCACCGGCTCAAGGGACCAGGTCTGAGCGAAAGCATGATGTCGCCCTGATCACGCCCGCAGTTCACAAGGGACATGGATTCGACCTGTGTTGAGCCCGGCGATGTATTGCTAAACATCACCGGAGTGTCCATCGGACGTTGTGCCGTTGTCCCGGATGACTTCGACGAGGCAAATGTGAGCCAGCACGTGGCCGTCATTCGACTGGCCGAGAGAAAGCTCCGGCAGTTCATTCACCTGTGCATCATTGCACCGAACTTTCAGGACCGAATCATGCAAGTGCAGGTCGGTGTTTCGCGTGAAGGACTGAGCATGACATGTCTAAAAGAGTTCGTCGTCGCTCTTCCACCCCTTGCCGAACAACGGCGGATTGTGGCAAAGGTGGAGGAGTTGCTGGCGTTGTGTGATCAACTCGAGGCGCGGCAGACCGCTGCGCGCGAACACCGCGCGCGCCTCGTCCGCTCCGCGCTCGACCACCTCACCGCTGCAAACAGAGCGCGGGTCTGCGACCCGCAGCACGTTGCCCGCAAGACCGAGTCAGAAAAAAGATCCAACGTCAGCTTGCCGTCGGAACGCTGCGGCTCACAGAGCCGCGCTCCGCAAAACGACTTCCACCGCCTCGCCACCTTCGTCCTGCGTGAATTCCCGCAACTCACCGCCGCGCTCGAAGACGTGCCCGCCCTCCGCCAAGCCATCCTCTCTCTCGCCATCCAAGGCCACCTACTCGCTCAAGATCCGAAAGATGAGCGGACGCGGAAAGTTTTAGAGCGAGTGCTCTTGGAAAATGGCAAGAAGGGATTAGCACGAGACGCTTGGAACCTGTCTTTTCCGAATAGGTGTTACCGTGGGGGGCGCCGGCGAATTGGGGGAGCGCCAAAGGCGCCGATCATACCGGCCCAGCCCAACGGGCTGGGTAATCGGACGGGTGATACCAAAGCGCTGAAAGCGCGTTCCATTTCTGCGCTCAAGGATTTCGGAAATTGGGCCGCGCCGTTGGCGCTTGTTTTTTTTGGGTGGACCCTTGACTTGGGGCGTTGCCCCAGGCTGGTTTGGGCCGGGCCTTTGGCCCGCATCACCCCGTGCCTAGGACGCCCGCCGGTGCACGTGAAAAAACGTCCAAACTCCAGCGTCGCAGCGCGACGAGTTCAACCATGGTAAACAGATACGAAGCCCACGGCTTACCGTCATGCCTTGCTCTCTACGGTAGAACCGGCGGAGCCCTGGCGCCGGATAATTGAGATGTGGGCGACCAGAATGGCCTTTTGCCTTCAGAATTCAGAATTCAGCCTTTCCCCCAAATCCATGCCTCGCTCGTTGGCCCGGCTGACCGCAGCCCTTGCCTTGTTTTTGCCCCTGGCAGTGCCGGCAGAGGATTGGCCACAGTTCCGCGGACCGAACCGCGATGGTGTCTGGAATGAAACCGGCATCATTGAATCCTTTCCGCCGGGCGGGTTGAAGATTCCTGGCGCGCGCCGGTCGGTGCGGGATACTCCAGCCCGGTCGTCGCCGAGGGCCGAGTCTTTGTTACCGACTCGCAGGTCTCTCACCCGAAAGCCCGTGAACGACTCCTCTGCTTCGATGCAAAGACCGGCAAGAATCTCTGGACTCACTCCTACGAAGCCGATTACGCGGACTGGGCCTTTGATCCGAAGAACCCGTTTGGTCCTCGTCCAACGCCCATTGTCAGCGGCAGCAGAGTCTTTACGCTTGGCGCCCGGGGTCGCCTCTGCTGCCTCAACGCGAGGAACGGGAAGGTGATTTGGAAAAAGGATTTCGCGAACAAATCAAAAGACTCAGCGATCACCCCCTCACCTCTGATCGAGGGCAAACTGCTGATCCTCGTCCTCGACGGCCTGCCGCCGGGGCCATGCGTCGTCGCGCTGGATAAGAACTCAGGCAACGAGGTCTGGAGGACTCTCGATGAGCCGGCGACACTCAGCTCACCCATCGTCGTCACGGCGGCGGGGATACGACAACTGATCGTCTGGACAGAAAAGTCGGTAAACTCCCTGGACCCGGCCACGGGCAAGCCGTTTTGGCGCGAGCGGTATCTGGGCGGGCAGAGCTATGCCGTTCCCACGCCGGTGTCTCACGGGGAACTGTTGCTGGTCAACGGCGTGATGTTCAAACTCGAATCCGAAAAACCGGGCGCCTCGGTGCTCTGGCCGGATGGGAGACCGCCATCCCGCGAAACGATCAGCGACACGTCCACGGCGATGTTTCAAGGTGATCATTTGTTCACCTGCAATCTTTCCGGCGAACTGGTTTGTCTCGAGGCCAAGACCGGCCGGATCGCCTGGACAACCCGTCAGGTGACCGATGCCCGGAGTGGCGCCAGCATGCACATCACACCCAATGGAAAGTCCGCCTTCGTCTTCAACGAAAAAGGAGAATTGATCCGTGCGCAACTCACACCCCAGGGTTACCGGGAGATCAGCCGTGCGCATCTGTTGAAACCCACCTCGCCTTTCGGGGAGAGAAAGTGCGCATGGACCCCGCCGGCCTACGCGAACGGGCATGTCTTTGCCCGCAACGACGAGGAACTGGTCTGCGCCTCGCTGGCAGCGACGCGGTGAGGGGAGCGCACGCGCACCGCCTGAGGTGTTCCGCGCCCGCATGTGTTTACCGTGGTATGCCGGACGGTAGCGGCAGCCATCTTGGCTGCCGTAGAGGGCGGCATCCTGCCGCCCGGACCCGAGTCGCTAAATCGGAAATTCCTTCCCAAATCACACGCCATTTCCGCCGGGCAGGATGCCCGGCTCTACGGCAGGCAGGATGCTTGCCGCTACAAGAAACACATACCCGCGCCCTCGCGGAACACAAGGGAGCGCTCGAATGCAATCACCGTTAAGTGGCTGCAGAGCGCACGCGCCTTCGCGTGCGGGGCTCCCCGAAACCAACGGAATCGGTCCGGTTCAGGGAATTTCCAGCGCTTCTTCTTCCCGGCCTTCGATGACCTTGGGCGGAGTTTTCCGGGGCGGGTCGCGGAAGAATATCAGGAAGAGGATGAGCACAGCGGTCGCGCCGAGAGCGGGCGTCAGCCAGATCTCGCGCCAGTTGTGTTGATTCGGGCCGGTTACGTTCGTGAGCGTGTGCAGGGCGAGGACTTTGCCGGCCAGCAGGGTGCCGACGAACGCGCCGATGCCCCACAGGATAAAGGCAACGAAACCCTGGCAGGCGCCGCGGATTCGTTCATTCGCTTCGTCGTCCACATACAGTTGGCCGGCGATGAAGAGAAAATCGTAGCAGACACCGTGGAGGAGGATCGCGGCAAAGATGAGCGGCCTCTGGAGCGTGAGCGCGTTCACGCTGCCGGCCAGCAGGAAGTAGCGCGTGGCCCACGCCAGGATGCCAATGAAAATCGTTCTCTTGTAGCCAAGATGCTTGAGCATGAGCGGCAGGAGAAACAGGAAAATCACATCGGAGATTTGCGCGAGTGTCATCTTGCCGGCGAGTCCGGTCCATCGCAGTTCCGTCAGGTAGATCGACATCATCACGAAATAAAAATAGAGCGGGATGCAAATGAGGAAGAGGCAACCGATGAAGATTGCGAACGAGGGTTTCCTCATCAGCGCGAGCGCGTCAAGGCCGAGCACCTGCCCAAGACTGATGTTTTGCCCGACTTTCTTGGGCGGCGTGTGCGGCAAGGCAAGCGAGAATGCGCCGAGAAGGATGGACACCGCGCCCGCGAGATAGAATTGAACGGGCGATTGTTCGCCTTTCATCAGGCTGAGCGTCACGCCACCGGCAATCCAGCCCACGGCGGAGAGAATCTTGACGCGCGGGAAATCGGTTTTGGAATCGCGCAGATGATGGAGCGAGAGTGAGTTCCCGAGCGCCAGCGTCGGCGCATAGAGCGCGCAATAGAGAATCAGGGTGGGATAAAACGATTTGAATGAGGTCAGATGCGGCAGCGCGCACAACACCACGCCTCCCAGGAGGCCCAGCACGGCCAGCATTTTCTCCGAAGCGAAGTAGCGGTCGGCAATCAGGCCGACAAAGAAGGGTGAAATCATGGAACCGACGGCGAAGGCGCTGTAGGCCGCGCCAATCTCCTGTCCGCTGAACTTCAGGACATTCGCCAGGTAGGTTCCCATGCTCACATACCAGGAACCCCAGATGAAATATTGCAGGAACATGAATGCGGAGAGCCTGGTCTTGAGCGCAGTTGGCATAATGGGTCGGCGGTGAAGCTACGGGATTTGGTCCGCTGAAAGAAGGAGGAAAATTCGAGCCACGCTACGAGCGCATTTTGAATACCACCACCCTCCCCTGAGGAGGAGAGGAGGCCACTTTTATTGAATGCCCCGCTCCCCAACCCGCTCCCCACTCGTTCCTCGTGGAGAGAGGGAGAGAATTTATGGTGGCAAGACGGTCCTCATGCTGCCGTGCATTCACAGTTCGTCGGTGTCCCGCGGTACCGGGCGGGGCTCGGGAGGAGACCAAATCGTCGCTGCGATGTAACGATCGCCTCTGGGTTGGTCATGGAAGTAATAGACGGTGACGATCTTACCATCCGGCCGCTGAACCGTGCGCGGGTAGCCGATGTCGGTTCCCCCGCCGTCGTCTCGAAGAATAATCTCCGGCTCCCAGGTGCGCCCGGCGTCGCGGCTTAACCGCGCACGAACTCCAAACGGCGGGGCGCGATGACCGTAGGTCAGGCAGACGCGTCCATCCTTCAACCGGATCATGCTTGGCGGATTGCCCGTCCCGAGTTCAGGCGCAGGGACAGTGTCGAGTTTCCAATGCTTGCCGTTGTCGAGCGAACGATACGTTTCAATCCACGCCCTCGCGTCCTCTCGGCACCGAATCGCAGTGAGCAGGTCCCGTTTTCCCAAACGCACTGTCGAGGGCATGATCGCGTAGCCTTTCGGATTCTCGTTGATCCACGAGACAAATCTCCAGGTGCGCCCGCCGTCGGTCGTGCGCGCGCAGAACGGCCGGCCTTCTTCGCCCTCGGGCTTCGAGGCCGTCAGGAACAATATGCAATCGCCCTTGCCATTGACGAGGTAGTCCGTGCGCGCGGCAACGCCGAGTTGGCCAAACAGCGGCAGGCGGAACGGTCCTTCCCAGTGGTGGCCGCGGTCGGTCGAGTAGTAAAACCTCGAAGGGCCGGTGTCCACATCCGTCATGCGGAGAGTCAGCGCGAAGTCCGGATGTGTGAAATCAATGCCACCGGGACAATCGCGCCAGGGCCGTTCTTTCAGACCCGGCGGCGCGACGCCGTGCAAGGCCTTGCCCGCCGGAATGAGAGCGCCTTGAGCAGCGGGATTCTCGATGGTCCAGGTTTCCCCGCCGTCGAGACTGCGCGCGAGCAGATATTCCTCCGGCCTCTCGCGATCAATGTGGTGACGATCACCAAGGTCTTTGTAGTAACCGGCACTGAAGCCGACCAGAATCTCATTGTCCCATGACCAAAGGCCGTGATTGGCAGGCCAGCCGCCAAACCGTCCCGGCACGGCGTAAACATTGACGTGCCGGAAGGCAGAAGCGTCCGTTTCTGACACCCGCAGCGGACCGCCCGCTTCCGCGACAACCTGAGATTTCCCGGCACCTGTTTGATCGCCGGCGGCCAGCGCGGCGAAAAGCAGCGAAGGCGTGATCAACCCAAAACCGAACAACCAGCAACCCAGCCAGGCCGGGACAGGCAGCGGGGAATTGGTCATGGCCGGAGTGTGCCGAAACGGCAGAGATACTGACAAGCTTGCTCGATCGAATCCGACCCTGACACCAATTCCGTGCCAACCAAGAGTTGCCGATCCCAGAAAGCATCCAACCCTTAAACAATTACAGGTCATCGCCGTGTCCCCTGATCCGGCGCTGCCGCCGGGATCGCCGGAACGCACGGCGTCCAGAAAGTCGGGGCGCGTGCCCGTCGGCTTCTGCACCGCCCGCGCAAACAACATTTTTTCCCGGCTCGTGTTCATGGCAGTTTGAGCTCCGTCTTGTCCGTCGCCTCGGCTGCGGCCATTTCCTCCATCGACGGCGCCTGCCATTATTGCAAATAGCCAAACCCACCCGTGAAGACGACGCTGTCAGTCAGCGCCCCGAGTGAGTTGCCGTCCGGCGAAAACCTGATCTTGGAGAACGTCTCTCCATCGATCGCCAAGGTGATAAGCTCCCGCCAGGTCTCCACGTCCCAGAACCTGCATAGACTATCGCCTGTGCCGCCAACTGCGAGGCGCCTTCCGTCAGGAGAGAAAGCAACCGCCCCGGACGCGTTCTTGAATCCAGCCAGTCTCGCTCCAGGAACACCGCCCGCTCGGCGGCCGGCTTTGCGACAGCCAGGGTGAAGAAGGCTTGTTCGCGTTCGTGAGACGATGGCATGGATGATCCGGTGTTGTTCAGCTGATCTTACATGCGCAATTGGAGGAGAAATAGTATGACGAATTGTTTTACTTTTCCCGACCGTTTTGCGCGTGGAAACCCTGACACCATTTTCGGCGCGCATTCGGCCCATGAACCGCTCCGGGAGAACATCGAACTTCGAAGTCCCGCCCGACCCACCACACTGTTCGGCGTTCCGTGTTCAGTGTTCGGCCTTTCCGGTTCATGGAGAGCCGCCTTGGTCTTACGACCGCGTGCGGAATCTACTTCCGTGCCCGCGAGCAGGACGAAGATGAGCCCCAGATCGCGCGGGGAATCTATCACGCTGCAGATCGGAAGGGGACGGTTGCCCTGAAGCGCGCGGTCCGCTAGGCTGAGTAAACACCATGCTGGAGCAACAGTCAAACCAGCCTCTAGCCGCCAGATCGGGCCGATCGGGCGGATCCGGGCGACCGCGCCGATTGCGTCCGAGCGGAGGTTACCGGAGGCTGCGAAGTTACCAGGTGGCCACGCTCATTTACGACGGCACGGTGTCGTTTTGCGACCGGTTCGTGGACAAGCGTTCGCGGACGCACGATCAAATGGTGCAGGCGGCGCGCAGCGGCGGAAAGAACATCGCGGAAGGCAGCCGCGCCGCCGCCACGACCAGCCA
>Ga0137368_10006074_pt1 | contig 12707 bp, 10 predicted proteins | sample SagtaG_13_FD_104917 | JGI IMG/M metagenome (GOLD analysis project Ga0137368, IMG submission 104917) | Vadose zone soil microbial communities from Sagehorn Ranch, Mendocino, California, USA - Sage1_L_100_16 metaG | ecosystem: Environmental > Terrestrial > Soil > Vadose zone | place: USA...
CCGTGGCGGTTCACTCGCCGGGATGACCGGAATTCCGGCCGGCGGGCCGTCGGCGAACGGGCCAGCCAAGATTCGTCATCGATAATGACATTTACGTAGTGGCGTTTGACGGGTGCGCGGCCTCTTCAAACCGGAACGTCCAATTCTGCCCCCGGAGAAGGACCACAAGGGACCCGTCGGGGACGCCAGAGCAGAGCGGGCGGAGTCAAAAATAACCACTACCTGCTGGCGAAGACGACCAGAGTCCGGCCGTTAGTCCGGTTTCTGGCGGTTCTAGGTCACGGATTGCAACGTCTTCTACACTCCGTCTCAACCGGTCACGGGTTGTATGGTAGTGCCGTGTGGCATCCACCCGGACGTGGTGTGGCAACGGAGCCTCCGCGGTTTCGGACAACGGGATTCGCTTGCAATTCGTGATGGTTTACCGTGTCGGATGGAGGAGAGAGAGGACGCTTCGATGACCACCCCGCTGATCGCCGTCCCAACCGCCCGCGTCGAACCAGGCGCGGTACGCGATTGGCGACCGGGCGCGTTCGCGGTGGCCGAGACGTACATCGAAGCGCTCCGCCGTGCCGGCGCCCGTCCCATGCTGGTGCCACCGCTCGAGCCGGCGCCCGCCGACGAGATCCTCGCCCCGTTCGACGGTGTCCTGCTGACCGGCGGCGGCGACCTGCAGGCGTCCCGCTACGGCGCCCAGGCCCACGAGACCGCGTTCGACGTGCAGCCGGCCCGCGACGAGCTGGAGATCGCGCTGATCCGCGCGTGCTGGCGCCTGGACCTGCCGCTGCTCGGCATCTGCCGCGGCACCCAGGCGATGAACGTCGCCTTCGGCGGCTCCCTGCACCAGCACATCCCCGACCTGCCCGGCGTCGACCCGATCGCGCACGGCGATCCCCACAACGGCGCACCCGGCGTGCACCGGGTGCGGATCCAGCCCGGCACCCGCCTGGCCGCCGCCAGCGGGACCGACCCGGTCGACGTCGTCGCCAGGCACCACCAGGCGGTCGACCGGCTCGGCGCCGGGCTGACCGCCACCGCCTGGGCGGAGGACGGCACCATCGAGGCGATCGAGCTGTCGACCGGCTGGATGGTCGGGGTCCAGTGGCACCCTGAGGTCACCGCCGCCACCGACCAGTCCCAGCAGGCCCTGTTCGACGTCCTGGTCGACGAGGCCGCCAAGCACCGCCTGGCCCGCGTGGCCTGAGACGGCGCCCGCGAACGTCGCGGCGCCGGGGTCGACGATCACCGAATCAGACCCCGGCGCCGCGCTCCACTCCAGCCCTCTAGCGTCACGGGCTACCCGGAACGTGGCGCGGGTGGGCGGTGGGTGGGCTTGCCGAGCTGGAACGGCACGATCGTCACGTTGACGTTGTCGAGATCGCCGAGCACCCGGACCAGGCCGGCCGAGGTGCGATCGTGGAGCACCAGCTGGTGCCAGCGGCTGGCGAACCGCCGCCGCGGGACCAGCACGGTGATCTCGGCGTCGTCGCGGATGCGCTCGTGGATGTCGCGCTCGGTGGTGGCGAGCAGGTTGCGGTCCGGGCAGTCGACCACCTCCAGCGGGATCGGGATCCGCACCTTGGCCCAGAGCCTGGCCAGCCGCCGGGCCCGGTCCGGGTCGACGGCGACGTGCAGGGCGGTGATCGACAGCGGGCGCAGCTCGGTGGCGTACTGCAGCGCCACGAGCGAGGGGCGGTCGAGCGCCTCGACGAGGACCACCACCTCGTGCCGCGGCTTGGGAGGCGCCAGGGCCGGGGCGGCCACGGCCGCCAGCTCGCCGAGCGCGACGCCCCTCGCCACGCGGCGCCCATCGCGGGGCTCGGCGCGAGGCACGGCCGTCACGTGGACGTTCTGGATCCCGCCGAGCGCCGACAGCAGGGCGCCGGTGCGCCGTCCGCGACGCAACCGGTCGAGCAGGCCGGTGAAGGCTCGCCGTGGCAGCAGTACCGTGACCAAGGTGTCCAGCTCCACCCGCTCGGCGACCACGGCGGCGACGGCACCGGCGAGCCCGACGGAGTTCGACCGGACCACCTCCAGCCGTAGCGGGATCCGTGCCCTCGCCCACACCGCCTCCAGCTCGCACGCGGCCGCGCGGTCGACGGCGACGTGGACGGCGACCGCGCGCTGCGCCTGCAGCTGCCGCGCGTACCGCACGGCGGCCAGAGCGGCACGGTCCAGCCCCTCGACCAGCACGATCACCTCGTGCCTCGGCTTGGGCCTGGCGAGGGTCTCGCACAGCCCCACCTTGAGCTCGGCGACCTCGCCGGAGTAGGCACGGTTGGTGCGGTACAGCAGCATGACCAGGATCGGCAGGGCGACCAGCACCATCCAGGCGCCGTGGACGAACTTGGTGGAGACGACGTCCAGCAGCACCACGAACGTGGTCACCGCGCCCAGCCCGTTGACCACCGTGCCGTAGCGCCAGCCAGGCTCGCGCAGCCGCAGGTGCCGGCGGGTCATGCCCGCCTGCGACAGGGTGAAGGAGATGAACACGCCGATCGCGTACAGCGGGATCAGGCTGTTGATGTCGGCCTTGAACGCCACCAGGAGCACGGTCGCCGCCCCGGCCAGCGTGAGGATGCCGTTGGAGAACACCAGCCGGTGGCCGCGGCGGGTGAACTGCCGCGGCATGAACGCGTCCCCCGCCGCGAACGACGCCAGCCGGGGGAAGTCGGCGAACGAGGTGTTGGCGGCCAGCACCAGGATCAGCAGGGTGGCGCCCTGGACGAACTCGAACGCGACATGGCCGAGCCTGGAGGTCGTGGCGTCGAGGATGTAGGTGGCGAGCTGCCCGACCAGGGTCGGGTTGCCGCTGGGGTAGGGCAGCACGTGGGTCGTGACCGCCAGGTAGCTGGTGCCGAGGAACAGGCAGCCGAGGATCGTGCCCATGGCGATCAGGGTGCGCCGGGCGTTGACGGCCTCCGGCCGGCGGAAGGCCGGCACCCCGTTGGAGATCGCCTCCACCCCGGTCAGCGCGGTGCAGCCGGACGCGAAGGCGTGCATCACCAGCAGCAGCCCGATGGTGGCCGTCTGCGGCGGCAGCGGGCCGGTGCGGTCGGCTGGGATCGGCGGCAGGTGCCCGGTGAGGTGGCGGAACGCGCCCAGCAGCACGACGCCGCCGAGGGCGGCGACGTACAGGTAGGTCGGCAGCGCGAACATGCGGCCGGACTCGCGCACGCCGCGCAGGTTGCCCCAGGTGATCAGCGCGATGCAGGCGACCGACATCGGCACGGTGTAGGGGGCGAGCGCCGGCGCGCCGGTGACCACCGCCGCGATCCCGCCGGCCACGCTGACCGCCACGGTGAGCACGTAGTCGAGCAGCAGCGCCGCGCCCGCGACCTGGGCCAGCCGGATGCCGAAGTTGTCCTTGGTGACGATGTAGGCGCCGCCCGCCGACGGGTAGGCGGTGATCGTCTGCCGGTAGGACAGGATCAGGATGAAGAGCAGGACGGCGATGCCGACCGAGATCGGGAAGGTCAGCGCGGGCGCCGCCGCCCCGGCGACGAGCAGGGGCAGCATGACCTGCTCGGTGCCGTAGGCGCTGGAGGAGATGTTGTCGGACGCCAGCACCGCCAGCGCGACGATCTTGCCCAGGCGCTCGTGCACCAGCCGCGAGGTCTGCAGCGGCGCGCCGAGCACCAGCTGCTTCAGCCGGTACAGGGGCCAGTTCGCGCTGGCGGGCTGGTAACCGTCACGACCCGGTGCCTCCCGCCCGTGCGGCGCCGGCGCGACGACCGGGTCGGCGGAGACGGTGCGTGTGCTCACGATGCGCCCAAACCGCTCCGTCCAGTCCAAGCCATGGGGCCAACGTAGGGGCGGGGTCTAAGGGACCCGTGAGCATCCGGCCTCGGGATCTACGGGAAGTGTTCGGGTTCGGCCCGTGGGCTGGCACACTGAGCTGGACATGGCCATCACGACACCCGCAGGGCGTACTCCCCCGCGGGACAGGCACCCCGGCGGCCGGGTCGCGGCCCTGGTGACGCGGCTGGGAATCGGCCACCTGCAGCGCCGCGCCGCCGGCTACGCCGTCGCCACCGCCGGGACGCTCGCGCTCACCGGCGGCCTGCTCGTCCTTCGCGACGACACCACGCCGCTGTCCAAGGGCTTCGGGTTCCTGGTCGTGGTGGTCGCCGCCGCCGGCGTCGGGGGACTCGGCCCCGGGATCCTCGCCTCGCTCCTCGGGTTCCTCACCTTCAACTTCTTCTTCCTGCCGCCCTATCACACCTTCGTGATCGCCCGGGCCGAGGACATCGTGGTCCTGTTCGTCTTCCTCGGCCTGTCGATCCTCATCTCCGCCCTGCTCGCCCACGCCCGCGAGCGCGCCGAGGCCGCCGAGGCCCGCGCCCAGGAACGCGACCTGGCGCTGCGCGCCGCCACGGAGGCCGAGGTCTACCGGCGGACCGACCAGCTCCGCAGGGCGTTGCTCGCGGCGGTCTCCCACGACCTGCGCAGCCCGCTGGCCGCCATCAAGGCGTCCGTCACCGACCTGCTCGGCGACGACGCCGAGCAGGACGCCGACTACGCCCGGGAGACCCTCGAGAGCATCGACAAGGAGACCGACCGGCTCGCCGCCCTGATCGCCAACCTGCTGGACATGTCCAGGATCGAGGGCGGCACGCTCGAGGCGCGCGTCCGCAGCGTCGACCTGGCAGAGGTCGTCACCGCCGGTGTCGACCGTGCCCGCCGGCAGTGGCCGCACCTGACCGTCGAGGTCGGCATCGAGCCGGCCGCGGCCACCGTCAGGGCCGATCCCGTGTTCCTCGACCGTGTCGTGGCCAACCTGCTCGACAACGCGGCCAAGGCCGCGGCCGCCAGCGGCACCGGTGTGGTCGAGCTGCGCGCCGGCCGCGACGACGGGCGGGCGGTCGTGCGCGTGGTCGACCACGGCCACGGCGTCCCGGCGGCCGTCCGCGGGCAGCTCTTCTACCCCTTCTACCAGGTGACCGAGCGGCACCCGCGTCTGGGCACCGGCCTCGGCCTGGCGATCAGCAAGGGCTTCCTGACCCTGATGGACGGGCGGATCTGGATCGAGGACACGCCCGCTGGCGGCGCCACCTTCGCGTTCTCGCTCCCCGCCGGCGACCTGCCATGACGACGCCGAGCAAGGGCCGCGTGCTGGTGGTCGACGACGAGCACAGCATCCGCCGGGCGACCGGGCGCGCGCTCGGCTCACGCGGCTACGAGGTGCAGACCGCGAGCGACGGCGACCAGGCCCTCACGCTGGCCGCGGCGTTCCAGCCGGACCTGGTGGTGCTCGACCTCAACCTGCCGACCATCGACGGGCTGGCCGTCTGCCGGCAGCTCCGCGCCTGGAGCGCCGTGCCGATCCTGGTCCTCTCGGTCCGCGAGGACGAGACCGACAAGGTCGCCGCGCTCGACCTTGGCGCGGACGACTACCTGACCAAGCCGTTCGGCATCGACGAGCTGATGGCCCGCGTCCGCGCCCTCCTGCGGCGGGCCGGCGCGCAGGCACCGCCCAGGCCGGTGCGCTTCCGCGCCGACGGCCTGGAGATCGACCTCGACACCCGCCGCGTCGTCCGAGCGGGTCAGGAGGTGCGCCTGACCAAGACCGAGTGGGCGCTGCTCGCCGAGCTGTGCCAGCACCCGGCGAAGCTGCTCACCCACAACTGGCTGCTCGAACGGGTCTGGGGGCCCGGCTACGCCGGCGACACCGACGTCCTGCGCGTGTTCATCAGCCAGCTCCGCAAGAAGATCGAGGCCGACCCCGGGCGGCCGAAGATCATCGCGACCGACCCGGGGATCGGCTACCGGTGGCTGCTCCGCCCCGCCGAGGACGCCGAGCCGCTGCCCTCGTAGGCCCAGAGGCGGGGCGGCTGCTCAGCGCCGCCGGCCCTCGACCGGCCAGCCCCGCAGCGCCGGCACGAGCGGCTCGCCCATCGCCGCCGACCAGTCGAGCCGGTGGGTGCGCCGGCGCAGGCGCCTGATCGCCATGAGGAGTCGGGTACGCATCGCCAACCTCCATCGATCTTCATGATTCGTGACACCTCGACGGTAGGCCGGCGGCGGGCGCCGCGAAATCCGCCCTTCGGCCGGGATTGACCCCCGCCGGCTAGCGAGGAACCCGCCGGCCAGCCGGGTCGGCCTCCTCGTGGGCGCCCCGCGGCCCCGGCTCGGCGGACAGCCGCGCCGCCAGCTCGGCGCGTGAGCGGACGCCGAGCTTGCGGTACACCTTCGAGAGGTTCCACTGCACCGTCCTGGGGCTGATGAACAGCGCGTCGGCCGCCTCCCGGTAGGTCCGGCCCGAGGCGACCAGCGCCGCGACCCGCTCCTCCGTCGGCGTCAGCCCGGCGGACTGCGGCGGCCGGCCGCCCACCCGTGCCAGCTCCTGGCGCGTCCTGTCCGCCCACAGCGTCGCGCCGAGCTGGTCGAAGATCTCGAGGGCGCCGCCGAGCGCCTCCCGGGCGGCGCGCTTCTTGCGGTCGCGGCGGCGCACGCTGCCGAGCACCAGCAGCGTGCGGGCGCGCTCGAAGGGCTGGCCGAGCTCGTCGTGGCGCTGGAGCGCCCCCTCCAGCGCCCGGTGGGCGGCGTCCAGGTCGCCGCCGGTGGCGTGGAGGAGCCCGCGGCAGCGGGCGGCGACCGTCCGCGCCCAGGTGCCCGCCGGCGCGGCGGCGAGCCGTTCCAGCTCGTCGAGCAGGGCCTCGGCCTCGTCCCGGTGGCCGAGCGCCAGCTTCGCCTCGACGGCGTCGCCGTGGTAGCGGAACAGCGCCGGCTCGCCGAACCCGGCCGGCCGGACCAGCGCGATGAGCTGGCCGAAGGTGGCATCCGCCCCGGCGGCGTCGCCGAGCGAGAGCTCCAGGAAGCCACGCGCCGCGAGCAGCTCGAACCCGGCCGACCGCGTCCCCAGCCGCCATGCGAGCTCCAGACCCTCGGCGATCTTCGCCGTGGCCGGCTCGACCAGTCCGAGGTGGGCGTCGACGAGCGCCTCGATCGTGAGGGAGAAGGGACGCTCGCTCGCCAGCCCCGCCAGCAGGGTGGTCTCGCCGCACTCGGCGGCGTGCGCCTTCGCGTGCTCCCAGTCGCCGGTCAGGAGCTCGACACGGGCAAGCTGGAACAGGACGACCGGGAGCGAGTGCTCGTCGCCGCGGTCCACCGCGTCCCGGTACAGCGCCTCGAAGCGGGTCCGGGAGGCGCCCAGCTGGCCGGCCCATTGCAGCAGCAGCGCGTGGATCCAGTCGGGCCGCCCGAGGATCTGCGACCATGCCGGCGCGTGCCCGAGCGCGACCGCGCGCTCGATCGTCGCCAGCGCGACCCCGCCACCCTGCAGCGACTCCAGGAAGGCGACGTGGGAGAGCGCGCCGGCGAGCAGCGTGGGGTCACCGAGCGTCTCCGCCAGCTCGAGCGCGGTGCGGGCGTGCGCCTCCGCGGCGGGGATGGTCGAGGTCGCGTGCGTGCACCACGCCAGCCCCAGCTCGACCTCGATACGGAGCGCCGCGTCGTCGGCGTACTCGGCCAGCGCGGCGCCGAACACCTCGGCGCCGGCGCGGAAGCTCTCCCCGTGCGCGCGCACCCAGCCGAGGCGTGCCAGCACGGAGGCCCGCTCCCGCCCAGGCGGCGACTCGGCGGCCACCTCCTCGAGCAGGCTCCGCGCCCGCTCGATCTCGCCAGCCTCGAAGTGGCGCTCGGCCGCCTCGACGCCGCGACGCCGCGCCTGGTCGCCAGCGCCGTCCGGGCTCAGCCGGCGGGCCTGCTCCCACAGCTCCGCGGCCGCTCCAGGCGCACCGCGCGCCCGCGCCCTGCGGGCGGCCTCGTCGAGCGCGGCGGCGACCTCGGCGTCGGGGCGGTCGGCGGCGAGGGCGAGGTGCCTGCCACGCTCCTCCGGGTCGTCGAGGATCCCGGCGAGCCGCCCGTGGAGCCGGCGCCGCCGCGCCGGCGGGAGCTGTGCATGGGCCACGGACGCGAGCAGCGGGTGGGTGAAGCGCACCCGCTCGCCGTCGAGCTCGACGACACCGGCCTGGACGGCCGCCTCGACCGCCTCCGGCCCGCCGCCGGCCGCCTCGACCAGCGCCACGGTGGGGCGTGACAGCGCCGCCGCGACCTGGGCCGCCTCGCGGGCGGGCCCGGAGAGCCGCGCGAGGCGGTCGCCGACGAGCTCCTGCAGGCTGGCCGGGACCGGCAGCTCGTCGGACGGCTGCCGCGGGTCGCCGAGCTCCAGGACGGCCCGGCCGATCTCCAGCGCGAAGAACGGGTTGCCGCCGGACATCTCGTGCAGGCGGGCGACCGTCCGCCTCGGCAGCGGCACGCCGAGGCGGATGCCGAGCAGGCGGTCGAGCTCCGCCATCCCGAGCGCGCCGATCCGCGCGCGGCGCAGGCGTCCCTCCGGGAAGGCGTGGTCGAGGTCGAGCGGGACCGCGGACGCGCCCTCGACCCGCCAGGCGACCAGCAGGCCGACCCGCTCGCCCTGGAGGCGGCGGGCGGCGAACGCGAGCACGCTCGCCGAAGGCTGGTCGACGCTCTGCACGTCGTCGATCGCGACCAGCACCGGCCCCTGGCGGGCCAGTGCGCGGAGCACGCCGAGCAGGCCGAGCGCGACCGCTCGCGGCAGCGGCCGCCGCTCCTCCGGCTCCGCCCGCAGCAGCGCCACCTCCAGGGCGCGCCGCTGCGGCGCGGGCAGCTCGGCCAGCGCCTCGTCCGGCACCTCGGCCAGCAGGTCGCCGAGCGCGGCGTAGGTGAGCCGCGCCTCGGCGGCGGCCGGCCGGCTCGCGAGCACGCGGAACGAACGGCCCGCGGCCTCAGACCGCGCCTGCGCCCACAGCGCGGTCTTCCCGATGCCGACCTCGCCCTCGAGCAGCAGCGCGGCCGGGCCGGCGCCGACCGCGTCGAGGAACTCCTCGACGAGGCGGAGCTCGGCTCCGCGGCCGACGATCGTGTCCGTCCCGGCGGGCATTGCCGCGGCGCCTCCCGTCTCCGCGCTGCTCCCCAGCCAGTTCAGGAGACCGGCAGGGAGCGACGTCCCAGGAGAGCACGCGTGGGAGGCTGACGCCACCCGCTCGGACGCCGAGGCCGGCCAGGTGGGGGCCGGACTCGGGACACTCGTCGGGGGCTGCTGCTAGGGTGGTTGCCATGTGTGGTCGATACAGCGCCTCGACCCAGCCGTCGCTGTGGGCCGAGCAGTTCCGCGCCGAGCCGGTGGGCGTCGAGGGCCATCAGCCGAGCTGGAACGTCGCCCCGGCCAGCGACGTGCTGGTCGTGATCGCCGGCGAGGACGGCGCCCGCCAGCTCCGCGAGCTGCGCTGGGGCCTGGTCCCCAAGTGGGCCAAGGACGTCAAGATCGGCAACCGGATGATCAACATGCGCGCCGAGACCGTGCGCGAGAAGACGAGCTGGCAGCGTGCCCTGGCAAAGCGGCGCTGCATCATCCCCGCCGACGGCTTCTACGAGTGGCAGGACATGGGCAAGGGCCAGCGCAAGCAGCCCTTCTTCATCGCCGCCCGCGACGAGCAGCCCCTGGCGCTGGCCGGCCTGTGGGCGGACTGGCGCGACCCCGACAGCGGCGAGCAGCTGTGGACGTGCACGATCATCACCACCACCGCCAACGGGCTGATGGGTTCGGTGCACCACCGCATGCCGGTGATCCTGCCGCCAGAGGCGTGGGACGCCTGGCTCGACCCCGACAACGAGGACGTCGAGCAGCTCACGGCGCTGCTGCAGCCCGCTCCGGACGACCTGCTGGTGCTGTGGCCGGTCGACCCCGCGGTCGGCAACGTCCGCAACAACCGCGCGGAGCTGACCCAGCCGCTGGAGGGCCACGAGCCCCGCACCGCCGACCAGGCATAGGCACGCCTTCGAGCCCCGCCCCACCCGTACCCGGGTAGGCTCTCCCTGGTCGATCGAGTGGATCAGGGGTGGTCGATGCCGGCGCGGAGCCTGGTGGTTGCCCGGAACCCGGAGCCAGGATCGCGGTTGCCGTGGCTGATCCGCCTGCCGCTGGCCGAGGGGCCGCTGGTCCTGAAGGCCGGCGCGCGATGGCCGCGGACCGCTCGGGTGTACTGCCACCTCGCCGAGGACTGGCCGGACGACCCGGAGGTCGTCGAGGTGGTGCCGGTGCGGGTCTGCGCCCGCCGTGGCGTGGCGATCGACCTGGTGCTCGACCGGCCGCGGGAGAACCGCTCGCAGCTCGTGTTCACCAGCGTGCGGGGACGGGAGGCGATCTTCTGGCAGTCGGCCCGGACCGCGGCGGCGGCTCGTCCGGGTGTGCGGGTGCCTCGCCGGCGTGCGTCCGGGCTTGCGGAGCTGGTGATCCTGGTCGACACGAGGGAGCGGTACCCGTACCGGTTCGGCGGCCGGCAGGCCCGTACCGAGCGGCGCGCGCTCGGCGCCGGCGATTACGGCGTGGAGTGGGATGGCCTGGTGGTGGCGGCGGTGGAGCGCAAGAGCCTGGCGGACCTGTCGGGCAGCCTGGTCGACGGGTCGCTCGGCTTCCTGCTGGCCGACCTGGCGGCGTTGCCACGTGCCGCCGTGGTGGTCGAGGACCGTTACAGCGCGTTGTTCAAGCTGGAGCACGTCAAGCCCGGGTTCGTGGCGGAGCTGCTGGCCGCGGTCCAGGTCCGCTACCCGGCCGTCCCGATCGTGTTCTGCGAGACCCGCCCGCTGGCCCAGGAGTGGACGTTCCGGTTCCTCGGCGCCGCGCTCGCCTACGCCCAGGCCGAGCCCGCCACCGGCCCGGACGAGCCCGGCTGACCCGGCAGGCGCCGCCGCCACGGGTGCGGCTCACTGGCCGGCGTCTTCTGGTGCGCGAAGCGGGGGCCGCCGGTCCCGGGCAGCGCACCAACAGTGGCTGACGACGCAGGCGTGCGGATCCGTCTCCTAGGTGGGTTCGAGGTCACCGTACAGGCGAGGCGGATCATGAGTCCTGGTCATCGAGGAGCCCGGCGTCGTGGACCAGCAGGGCGACCTGGACGCGGTTGTTGAGGTCCAGCTTGGCCAGGATGCTCGAGACGTGGGTCTTGACGGTCGGGACGCTCAGGTAGAGCACGGCCCCGATCTCGGCGTTGGACCGTCCTTGGCCGACCGCGACGGCCACCTCGCGCTCGTTCAGCAGGGCCAGGCGCTCCCTGGCGGTCCCACGGCGCCGGTCGCGGTCGGAGCCGGCGACCCGGGCGATCAGGCGCCGGGTCACCGCCGGGGACAGGACCGGCTGGCCCTGCGCCACCCGGCGGATGGCGGCCACGATCTCCTCGGGCGGAGTGTCCTTGAGCACGAACCCGGCCGCCCCGGCACGCAGGGCGCGCAGGACGTGGTCGTCGGCGTCGAAGGTGGTCAGGATGATGACCTCCGGCGCGTTGCGCCGGGCACGCAGGGCTTCGGTGGCGGCCAGCCCGTCCATCGCCGGCACCCGGATGTCCATCAGGACCACGTCGGGGGCGTGCCGGTCGACCAGCGCCAGCACCTGGGTGCCGTCGCCGGCCTCGGCGACCACCCGGACGTCGGGGGCGCCGCCCAGCATCATCACCAGCCCGGCGCGCACCAGCGGGTCGTCGTCGACGATCAGCACGCCGACCGGCTCGGCCTCGGGAGTGCTCATGGTGGCCAGGGTAGCCAGGCCGACAGCCGCCAGCCGCCGGCGGCGGTTGGCCCGTGCTCCAGGCGCCCGTCGGCCAGCGCGACCCGCTCGGCCAGGCCGCCCAGCCCCTGCCCGGGCGGCGGTGCGGGCGCGGGGTCGGGCGGAGGCCCCGGGCCGGTCGCGGGGGCGGCGTTGTCCACCTCGACGGTCAGGCCCCGGCCGGGCGCCCCGGCCAGGCGGACGCGTACCTCGGCGCCCGGGGCGTGCTTGCGCGCGTTGGTCAGGCCTTCCTGGACGATCCGGTAGGCGGTGCGGACCACGCCGTCGGGAGCCGGGCCGCTGGTCTCGGTGCGCAGGTCCACCCGCATCCCGGCGCGGCCCGACTCGGCGACCAGCAGCCGCAGGTCGGCCAGGGTGGGCTGGGGCAGCTCGCCGACCGGGGCGCGCAGGACGCCGATGACCTCGCGCAGGTCCTGCAACGCCTGGTGGGCGCTCTCCCGGATCGCCTTGGCCGCGCGGGCGACCTCCTCGGCGGGAGCGTCGGGACGGAACTCCAGCGCGCCGGCGTGCACGCTCAGCAACGACAGCCGGTGGCCGAGCACGTCGTGCATCTCCCGGGCGATCTCCTCCCGGGCGAGCAGCCGCGCCTCGGTCTCGGCGCGGGTCGCGGGGGTGGCGGTCCACCTTCTCTACCTCATCCCCGCGGTCGTGGTGAACGTGATCGTCTGTGGCCTGTTCAAGCCGGTGGGGCCGACGCTGGCACGGCTCGCGCTGGTGTTCAGCCTCGCCGGCGTGACGGTCGAGGCGGCGAGTCTTCTCCAGCTCTACGTGCCGCTCGCGATGGTCGAGGAGGGCGGCGCGCTCGCCGCGCTTGGCCAGGGGCAGCGGCAGGCACTGTCCTACCTGGCCATCAGCCTGTTCTCCACCGGCTTCGGCTTCGCGCTGCTGTTCTTCGCGGGCTTCTGCGTGCTCGTCGGCGTGCTGATCCTGCGCTCGCTGCTGGTGCCGGGCGTCCTCGGCGCGATGATGATCGTGGCGGGCGCCTGCTACGTCGTGAACACCATGGCGTTGATCCTCTCGCCGGCGCTGTCGGACCGTCTCGTCCCGGGGATCCTGCTGGCCGAGCTGTCGCTGGCGCTGTGGCTGGTGGTGAAGGGGGTGAAGGTGGAGGCGCCGGAAGCTCGCG
>Ga0137368_10006081_pt1 | contig 12695 bp, 14 predicted proteins | sample SagtaG_13_FD_104917 | JGI IMG/M metagenome (GOLD analysis project Ga0137368, IMG submission 104917) | Vadose zone soil microbial communities from Sagehorn Ranch, Mendocino, California, USA - Sage1_L_100_16 metaG | ecosystem: Environmental > Terrestrial > Soil > Vadose zone | place: USA...
CGATGAAGTCGGCGGTCGCCTGGTTCGCGGCCGGATCGATCGGATACGCGTTCGAGGAGTAGACCGTGACCTGCTCCCCGGTCTTCGTGGTGTAGACGCCGCCCCAGCCGTTCAGCTGGAGCGCTGCGAGCGCGCGCACCCGATTGGTGAGGACGCGACTGTGGACGCCGCTCTTGCCGTGGCCGAGCCCGGCGTCCGAGACGGTCTTCTCGAACCGGATCGTCGCGGCGTGGGACCAGCCAGCGAGCCAGAGCATCGCGAACAGTGAGGCGCCCATGGCGAGAGCGAGGCGCGTCGATCTCCCCTGCGGCGGGGGGGAAGGCGGCATGTTCGTGGCATCGGCAGCACCCCTTGGCCGCCGAATCCTCAGTTCGAGCTACCCCGTTAGAGCCAGCGCTTGTATCTGAAGAAAAGGACCATCGAGACGATCACCGCGACCATGAGGCCGACGATCACCCAGAACGCCTCGTGCGTGTGCTCGCCCGGGAAGAGCACGTTCATCCCGAAGATCCCCGAGATCAGCGTCAGCGGCAGGAGGACGACGCTGAAGACCGTGAGGATGCGCAGGACGTCGTTCTGGCGGTGCGAGATCACCGATTCGTTCGTGTCCTCGAGCGCCTCGACGACCTCCTTGAAGTTGTCCAGCTGATCCCAGATCCGCTCGCTCGCGTCGACGAGGTCGTCGAAGTAGAGCTCGAGGTTCTCCGGCAGGAATCGTTCGATGTGGCGCTCGAGCAGGCGCAGCGCTGGGCGCTGCGGCTTCACGATTTTCCGGTAGGAGATGATCTCCTGCTTCGCCTTGGAGATGTCGCTGACGATCTCCTCGGAGCGGAGCTCGTCGATGTCGTCCTCGATCGTGTCGAGCTTGTGCGCGATCTTGTCGAGGATCGGGAAGCAGTAGTCGTAGAGGTCGTCGAGCACCTCGTAGAGCAGCCGGCCCGAGCCCTTGGTGAACAGGCTCTCGCGGAAGACCTCGTCCCCCTCGCAGCGGCGGAACAGCCGCGTCACGGGGAGGAGCTCGACGTTCGGGATCGTGACGAGGTAGTCCGGCCCGAGGAAGAAGTCGAGCTCGCCGGCGTTCAGGCGCTGGATCGCCTTGTCGTACGCGGGGAAGTGGAGGACTCCGAAGAGGTAGCCGTCCTCGACGTAGTCGTCGACCTTCGGGCGCTGGCGCTTGGAGAGGACGTCCTCGACGTCCAGCGGGTGCCAGCCGAACCGCTCGCGGAGCTCGTTGACCGTCTCCGGATCGGGTGTCTCGAGGTGGATCCAGGTCAGGCCGCCGGCGGCGACCTCAGCGACGCGTTCCTCGCGCGGGCGCGGTTCGACCTCCGCCAGGGGCGGCCGCGTTCGCCGGATGCGGGGCAGGCTCGGCACCGGTACTGAGGGGGTCGTCGGTCGCTAGCGCCATGTTCGGCATGGTACCCGGGACGCCTCCGGCGGAATCCACGTCGTGGGGCGTGATCCGGACGCGTTCGGGGAGGTGCCGCTCGAGCGCGAGCGCATAGGCCGAGGCGCCGAGGCAGATCGCGCCGGCACCGATCCAGAGCGTCAGCGGGGCGTGCTGGAGGACGAACCCGCCGGCGGCCGGGCCTGCCAGGAAGCCGACCTGCCACGAGAAGCTCGAGAACGCCATGTAGCGCCCGATCATGCGCGGCGCAGCGAGGTCGGCGACGAGCGGCGCGTAGATCGCTCCGTGGAGGCATTCCCCGAGCGCGAATGCCGCGACCGGGATCGCCATCGCCAGGGCCGCAGTCGTGCCGTCGAATGCATCCGCGGCGAACAGGACCCCGCCGAACGCGGCGGCCCAGATCACGCCCATCAGCGCGAGCCCGCGCATCCGCCGCCTGCCCTCCACGAGCTTCACGACCGGGAGCTGCGCCAGTGCGACGACGAGCGCGATCTCGAACCAGAGCACGCCGATCCCGCGCTCGCTGACGTGCGCCGTGTTCTTCGCGAACGGCGGCAGCAGCTCGGCCACCACCGCGATCCCGGCCCCGATGAAGACGACGTTCAGCGCGATGTAGGCGAGGAAGGTCCGGTTCCGGACGACGTCCGCGTACCGGCCCGGCTCGGCGGCGTGCGCGTAACGGGGAGCCGGAACGAGGCGGAGAACGGCCACGAACACGAAAAACGTGGCCGCGTCGAGCAGGAACAGGATCGTGAATGTCCCCGGATGGGCGGTGCGTGCGATCAGCCCGGCGACGAGCCCCCCGAGCGCGATGCCGAGGTTCATCGTCATTCGCTGCTGCGCGAAGGCGGCGTGGCGCCGCGCGGGCGGCGTCAGCGCGTTGAGGAGCGACGACTGACTGGGCCAGAACGAGCCGCTGCCCGCGCCGGCGAGCATGTTGAGCGCGAACGCGTGCCAGGGCGATCGGATCAGCGGAAACAGCGCGAACGCGACGGTCATGACGACCAGCGCGCCGGTCAGCACGGCGCGCGGTCCGATCCGGTCGGCGAGCGCACCGCCGACGAAGGCCGAGATCAGCCCGGCGAGCGAGTTCGACGCCGCGATCAGCCCTGCCACTCCGAGCGAGATCCCGCGGACGTTGTGCAGGTAGATGATCAGGAAGGGGACGACGACGCCGTTCCCGAACATGTTCGCCAGCCCGCCCGCCTGGAGGATCCAGACTTCGCGGGGCAGCCGCGGGTCGAGGCTGCGGAGGTACGCCCGCACGATCCCGAGCCTAGCCGCGCGCGTCGATGGTCAAGGCGCAGATCGGGGCGTACTCTGTGGATCGTGGGCGTCGCCGTCTGTCCACAATGCGGCGAGCGGAACTCCGCCCGTTCCCGCTTCTGCGGCGCCTGCGCCGCACCTCTTTCGGCGCCGCCTGCGCGGGAAGTCCGGAAGATCGTCTCCGCGCTCTTCTGCGACCTCGTCGGCTCGACGGAGATGGGCGAGCGCCTCGACCCGGAGTCGTTCCGGCAGGTGCAGGCGCGCTACTACGCGGAGATGCGCCGCGCGATCGAACGCCACGGCGGCCAGGTCGCGAAGTTCATCGGCGACGCGATCGTCGGGACGTTCGGGGTGCCGAGGCTCGAGGAGAACGACGCGGAGCGCGCCGTCACCGCGGCGTTGGAGATGCGCGAGCGGATCGGCGAGCTCAATTCAGAGCTCGAGCGCGACTGGGGCACTCGGCTTCGGATCCGCATCGGAGTGAACACCGGGGAGGCGGTTGTCGAGGGCACGGGCTCCGTGGGCGGAGTCGGCGTCCTCGACGACGTCATGAACGTCGCCGCACGGCTCGAGGCTGCCGCCGGCCCGGGGGAGATCCTCCTCGGGCACCAGACCTACGCGCTCGTCCGGAACTCGGTGGAGGTGGTGCCGGTGGGCCCGCTGGCGCTGAAGGGGAAGAGCGCGCCGGTCCGGGCATGGCGTCTCGTCCAGATCACCGCGCCGCACGGCCGGCCGCAGGAGTTCGATTCGCCGCTCGTCGGCCGCGCGCGCGAGCTTGAGGTGCTGCAGGAAGGCCTGACGGCGACCCGGAACGCGGGCACGGGCCGGCTCGTCACGATCCTCGGGCCGGCAGGCGTCGGCAAATCGCGGCTGCTCCACGAGTTCGTCTCGTCGCTACACGGGAGCGCGACGGTCCTGCACGGCCAGTGCCTCCCGTACGGCGACGGAATCACCTTCTGGCCGGTCGCGCAGGTAATCAAGCAGGCTTGCGGCATCACGCGCGACGACTCGGCCCAGGAGACGCGCACGAAGATCTCCGCCCGTCTGCCCGCTGACGAGGCACGTTCTCTCGTTTGTGAGCGCATCGCGGGCGTTCTCGGCCTTACCGAGGGGGCTTCGGCGACAAGCGAGACGTTCTGGGCGATCCGCAAGCTCCTCGAGGCCGTCGCGCACCCACGGCCGCTCGTGGTCGCGCTGGAGGACGTCCATTGGGCCGAGCACACGTTCCTCGACCTCGTCGAGGACCTGGCTGCACGCCCGCCCGCAGCGCCGATCCTGTTGCTCTGCCTCGCGCGCCCTGACCTCCTGGAGAGCCGTCCGGGGTGGGACCGGGAGCTCGAGAACGCAACCGGCGTTCACCTCGATCTGCTCGACGACGCGGACAGCACGCTGTTGATCGAGAACCTCGTCGGTGGGCGACCGTTGGGCGAAGAGGCGTCCCGACACCTGACCGACGCGGCAGGCGGCAATCCGCTCTTCCTCGAAGAGCTGATCCGGATGCTGGTGGAGGAGGGAGCTCTCCGGGAGAAGGGCCGCGGCTGGGTCGCGACAGCCGACCTCGCGACGATCTCCGTCCCGCCGACGCTGAGAGCGCTGCTCGGCGCTCGACTCGACCGGCTCGACCTCCACGATCGAAGCGTGCTCGAAGCGGCCGCGGTCGTCGGCAAGGAGTTCGGGCGCCGCGCCGTGGCGGAGCTCGTGCCGGCGACCGCGCGCCGCCGGATCCGCGGCCGCCTCGAGGGACTCGTCGACCGCGGGCTCATCCGCTCGCGCAGCGCCGACGAATTCCGCTTCCACCACATCCTGATCCGCGATGTCGCGTACGAGTCGATCCCGAAGCGCGCCCGCGCCGACCTGCACGAACGGCACGCCGTCTGGCTCGAGGCGCGGGCCGGTGAGCGGCTTCCGGAGATCGAGGAGATCGTCGGCTACCACCTCGAGCAGGCCGTACAGCTGCGCGAGCAGCTTGCTCCCGCAAACGCGCACACCCGCGCGCTGCGTGACCGCGGCGGCAGAGTCCTGGCCTCCTCAGGCCGGCATGCCGCCGGCCGCGGTGACCTGCACGGCGCCGTCAAGCTGCTCGCGCGGTCGCTCGCACTGCTTCCCGAGGAGGGGTCGGACACGGGGTGCGCCTCGATTTCGGCGTCTCGCTGCTCGAGGCAGGTCGCGACGAGGAGTCCGAGCAGGAGCTGACGCGCGCGATCGAGGTCGCGGCCACGCGCGGAGATCAGCGCGTCGAGGCCTATGCGCGGATCGAGCGCTCGGGTCTGCGGGTCGACGTCGACCCCGAGCTCGGCTGGGAGTCCCTGAGGGAGGAGGCCGAGGAAGCGCTCGCGGTGTTCGCCGAGGTCGGCGACGACGTGGGGCTTGCCAAGGCCTGGCGCAGGCTCGCGATGGTGGACGTCGTCGCGTGTCGTCTGGCGCCCGCAGCGGAGGAGTTCGAACGAGCGAGGACGGCCGCGCAACGAGCGAAGGACACGCGTGAGGAGGCGCGCGCCTCGAACATGATCTTCCATTGTCTCGTCGTGGGCCCGACACCGGTGCCGGCCGCGATCGCCCGTTGCGAAGAGCTCGTCGAGGAAAGCGGCCGTCACCGGAGCGTCGAGGCGTTCGGACTTGCGGCGCTTGCGAACCTGCACGCGATGGTCGCCCGCTTCGACGAGGCGCGCCGCCTCCTCGCTCGCAGTGACGCGATCTTCGAAGAGCTGGGGCAGACCCGGCGCAAGGTCGAGACGGCATTCTTCGCGGCCGAGGCGGAGCTGCTGGCCGGCGATGCGGCCGCCGCTCACCGTACGCTCGCACGGGCCTACAGGACGATCGCGCCGACGAACCAGAGGGGATATCTCGCGTCGCTGGCAGCCGCCCGCGCCGAGCCCCTCGAGGAACTCGGGCACTACCGCGGCGCCGAGCGGCTGACAGCGGTCAGCCGGGCGCTCGCAGGCGCGGACGACGTGGACGCGCAGGTGAAGTGGCGGCAGATCCGGGCAAGGATCTGCGCGCGGCGCGGCGACTTCGAGACTGCGTCGGCGCTGGGTCGCGAGGCGATCCGGCACGCAGACGCGACGGACGCCCTGAACATGCGCGCGGGAATGCTCGTCGATCTCGCCGACGTCTTTCGGTTGGCCGGGGAGGTCGACGCGGCCGAAGCGACGGCCGAAGAGGCGGCCGGTCTCTACGTCCAGAAGGGAAACCTCGTGGGCGAGCGGCGGGCCCGTGCGGTCGTCGCGCAGCTGGCGGCGACCGTCACCGGCGCCGAGCACCGGCCTGAGATCAAGGTCTGAGCTTCCCGGGGTCTTGCACCGAGCCGGTCGCGGTGCTATCGCTAACGCCCGAAGATCACGAGGATGCGCGTCGCCTGCGGCTCGCCGCGCGTACGAGGAGGCAACGTGCGCCTAGGAGGCTTGGTAGTCACGGCTGCGCTCGGCTCGGCGCTTGCAGCGGGTGCGTCGGCGGGCGGCGGCCACGATCCCCGCGTCGGCTCGGGACCTCCGCAGCCCGGGTTGCGCGACGCGCAGAGCGAACCGGCGATTGCGGTGGACGTCGGCGCGATCGCGCGTCACGTGCCCCAGGCCAAGCAGCCCCTCGCCGTCGGGGCGAACGACTACTTCGACCAGGCGATCTGTAGCAGTTTCTGCAAGTTCGCCGCGGGCGTGGGGATCTCCGGCGTGTACTTCTCCGACGACGACGGCTCGAGCTGGACGAAACAGGGCGATCTGCGTTACCCCGGCCGCACGATGCGGACGGAGCCCCCGCGTCGGGGCCGGATCATCACCGTACCGCGCTTCGCGAAGAAGCTCGCGTCACACGGCGACCCGGCGCTCGCTTTCGGTCCCGTTCCCGGTAAGAAGTTCGACTGGAGCAACGGCTCGCGCCTGTACTACGCCACGCTCGCGCAGCGCTACAAGTCGCCCGACGACGGGCCGCAGACCATCGTCGTGTCGCGAACGGACAACTTGGCAAACGCGGCCTCGACCGCCTCCAATGCCTGGAGGGCCTGGATCGCGCCCGTGACCGTCAGCCGACCGAAGCGCGGCGGCGACTACTTCGCCGACAAGCCGGCGATCTGGGTCGACAACGCCGACTCGAGCGATCATTTCGGCAGCGTCTATCTCTGCTGGGCGTCGTACAGGACGGCCGCCGAGGCGGAAGCAGGCCGCGGTAGCCCAAGGCCGCTTCTTCTCGCCCGTTCGATCGACGGCGGGAAGGTCTGGTCGAAGCCGATCCCGCTGTCACCCGGCGCGGGCGGGTCGACGCGTCAGGGATGCGCAATCCGCACCGACAGCAAAGGCAGCGTGTACGTCGTCTGGGAGGGATCCGGGAGCAAAGCCGGCAACTCGATCTATCTGACGCGGTCCGACACCGGCGGCGCGAGTTTCCCAGCGGCCCATCCCGTGGCCACCGTCTTCGACGTCGGAGCCACCGGTACGGGCCTGCGGTCCGACTTGCGGGCGCGAACGTTCGACGGCGTTCTGGGAGCCCGGACGAACAGCTGGCCGAGCATCGACATCGCCAACGGCGCACCCAGCGGCAAGGACGCACCGAACACGATCGTGCTCGCCTGGGCCGACGCGCGCGCCGGCCGCGACAAGGAGCAGGCACTTCTCCAGTACTCGAGAAAGCGTGGCGACGCCTGGTCGAAGCCGGTGAACGCTGCCAATCGCAGGCCGCCGTCGCCGTACACGCTGGAGCGCCCCGACTTCCCCGCCGTTGCGATCTCCCCGAGCGGGCGGCACGTCTACGTCGTCTACACGGCGTTCCACGATCCCTGGCGCTCCGACACCACGAGCCCGCGCCGGATGGGCGGCGTCATGCGGGTGACGACGTTCGCCGACCTCATGGCCCGCGGCGGATCGGCCTCGTGGACGGAGCTGACACCCCGCCCCGCCGTGGGCGACGCACGGTTCACTGCCAGCGTCGGCGGCGAGGAGCGGTCGCTTACGCGCGGCGCCGCCGTCGAGTTCATCGGCGACTACAACAGCATCGTCGCCACCGACCGTGCTGGCTACGCCGTCTGGATCGACGTCAGGGATACGGAGAACTGTGGCCCGGTGCGCCTTTTCCGCAGCAAGATCCTCGCCTCTCCGAGGAGGCGCTTCAAGCAGCCGAACATCAGGCTGAGGTGCCCAGAGAAGTTCGGCAATGCGAACCTCTTCGGCGGCGTCCTGAAGCCGAAGTGACCGGCGTCTAGCGGCCGTTGCCTACGGGAACCGCCTCGGCGAGGCTGCCCTGGAGTGCTCCATGCGCCACCAGCCGTGATGCCGCCTGAACCGGCCGAAGGTAAAGAACGCCAACGGCCACACCAGCCAGAGCACGTGGGCGTCGGTCGTGACGGCCAACGCAACGAGCACGCCGATCGCGACGAACGCCGCTAGCGGATGCGGCAGGTGGCGCGGGCGCCGCGGGCTCGTCGGCTGCCGGCGCTGAGGGCCCGGAAGGTCGGTGGTCAACGCGTCGAGCTCGCCACGCGTCTTCGCCGCGTAACAGCGCTCGATCCGCTCCTCGAGCTCCTGGGTGTCGAGCCGGCCCTCTGCGTGATGGCGCCGGAGTAGCTCTGCCGTCTCGCTGCGCTCGGCGTCGGACGCGCGCAGCTCGTTGTTGCCTGTGTCCATCTTGGGCTCCTCTGGGTCACGTCGGGTCATGCCTCGGACTCCTCTCCGAGGACCGAATAGATGCGCCTGCGGGTGTCGCTGAGGATCTCGCGCACCTTCGCCACTTGCTCGTCGGTTCCGGTGGCGGCCGCCTGCATCACCGCGGCCGCGACCTGAAAGCCGGCTTCACGGAGTTGAGCGCCCGCGGCACCGGCCTCACCGCCGAGCGCCTCCCAGGGCGGCGGTCCCTCCCGGCGGTCGGCCTCTGCGCGGCCGGCGTCGGTCAGCGAATAACGCCGCCGATCCTCAACCTCTTCGCTCTTGACAAGAACTTCGTCTTCGAGCAGCTGTAGCGTCGGATAGATCGAGCCCGCGCTGGGACGCCAGATGCCGCCGCTCCGGGCGTCGAGCTCCTGAATCATCTCGTAGCCGTGCATGGGCCGTTCCAGGAGGAGGGCAAGGATTGCCGCCCGCACGTTGCCCCGCCGCACACGCGGCCCCCCGCCTCCCCAGGAGAAAGGCGGACCCCAGGGCGGAGGCCACGGGCCCCGTCCGCCACCCTGCCAGCTGTGATGCTTTCCGCGCACTAACGCGATATATCGTAACACGTCGCGCGGCGCCACGCGCCGGCCGCTCCGAGTCCCAGATAATCCGAACCGCGCGGTGGCTGCAATGCCCCACCTTTTGGAGGGAGTCGACCTGTGGTTGGTCGACAGCCTCGTGGTGCCCGCGAGCCTGCACGACGCGGAGGGCCGGTTCCTGCACATGAACGCCGCGGCGGAACCAGCCTCCGGGAACTCGAACGCTCGCCGCTCCGGCGCTTGGGCCGCAGCCGGCCGACGCGGACGTTCGCACGGGGTGATGCGCCTGGCAGGAATCGAACCTGCCTGCAAATCGGCTACTTCCTAGACTCGAGGACAGCACGGAGGACAGCACCATTTGCTCGCGTGCGGCGGCGTTCGAGCAGTTTCCGCGTGGTTTGGCTAGCGCGAGGTCAAGGCGTGGGCGGGGTTCGCGCGTGCCTCGGCGTAGAGCGGCTCGGGTGCCATGTCGAGGCCGTCGGGCCAGGCGATCGTTCCGGCCCCGCGGTCGACGGTTACCCTCGCGAAGTACTCCGGATCGCGCAGCGGCTCGAACACGCCGCCCCACGCGCGTCCCGCGAAGTCGACGTCACCGACCGTCCCGTCCGCGAACGTCAGACGCAGTCGGGACCCGCCGATCACCTCGACGCTCGTGATGTCCACCTGAGGCTCCACCGGGCGCCATGGTAGCCGTCGCACCCTGTACTACGTTTTGTGGTACAGTACGGATATGCCACGGACGGTGCAGGCTCGACTGGACGAGCGTTCCGAGCAAGATCTCGCTGTCCTGCGGAACGAAGGACACAGCGACTCCGAGGCTATCCGGCTGGCATTGCGCGAGGCGGCGGAACAGCGGAGGCGCAAGAGCGCGTTGCGCGTGGAAGCCGAGGCGGCTGGGGCCGACCCCGACGACCTCGCCGAGGCGCGCCGCGTCCGCGCAGAGATGGACGCCATCGCAGCCGTCTGGGACGACGTCGAGTAGCTCGTGGTCCGCGGCGAGGTCTTTCGTCTGCGCGTCCCTCGCGGCACGCGCGGCTCGGAGCAGCGAGGCGCCCGCTATGCCGTCGTCGTGCAAGCCGACGAGCTGCTCGCGCTCTCTACGGTGCTGGTCTCGCCTATGTCGACGACGGCTCCGCCCCGGTCGTTTCGACCGACGATCGACCTCAAGGGATCATCGACGCGCATCCTCGTCGAGCAGACGACCGCCGTCAGCCCGGACAGACTTGGCGAGTCCGTCGGCCGCCTCAGCGCGAGCGAGCAGCGCGACCTCGACACGACCCTCGTGCTTGTATTCGGACTCTGAGCCCGGCGTCCAGTTGAACAGCATCTTCAGGCCTGTCCCAGGAGGCCGGCGTAGTCGAGCTCGGCTTCGTCGGTCAGGACGTGCGTGTACGTGTTCGCGGTCACAGCGAGGTTGCGCTGCCCCACGAGCTCGCCGATCCGGGCCCAGGGGACGCCGCGCAGGTGCTCGAGCGAAATACGCCGGTGGCGCAGGTCGTGGGGCGAGAAGGCCGGCACGCCCGCGGCCGTGCACGCGCGCGCGATCGCGGTGCGGAAGCGGTCGCCGCCGAATCCTTGGAACACGCGCCGCTCAGGCGTGCGGTCTTCGCGGGGCACGAGCTCGAGCGCGGCCTCAAAGATCCCCGGCGGCACATGCACCCAGCGCCCGCGGCCGGTCTTGGAGACGGCCTGAGAGACGCGCCAGCGCACGCGCGGCTCGTCGACATCGCCCCAGGCGAGGCGCTCGAGCTCGCCCAGGCGCATCCCGGTCGCGTCGAGCACGAGTAGCGGCAGGCGGTAGCGGCTCGGGAGCAGCGCGTATACCGCGAGCACGTGCTCGGCCGCCGGCGGTGCGATTTCCGGGCGCCGCTCGCGAGGGAGCCGGACGTGCACGCGATCGCGCGCCGGGTTGGGCGTGACGCCCGCGTGGTCGAGGACCATTGCGACCGCGTTCACGACCTTCCGGATCGACTCGCGCTTCGCGCCCTCCGAATCCAGTCGAGCGACGAGGTCGGCGAGGTCCTGGGCCCTGATCGTGTCGAGCCGGCGCTTGCCGAGCACAGGCAGCGCTTTGCGGAGCGCCGTGCGGTGCTGCAACTTTGTCGCCTCGGCGACGTCGACGCGCGACTCCTGCCAACGCTGCGCGGCCTCGGCCAGCGTCGGAGCGAGCACCGGCTCCCGGAGAAGCTTGAGGTCGGGGACGCGAAGAGCGGCAAGCTCGCCAGCGATCCAGTCGCGGCGAACCTTCGCCTCGCGCATCGTCGTGAAAGATCCGCCGTAGTGGCTGCGGCTCTCGCGCCCGCCGAGCCGGTACTCGACGCGGTAGCGCTTCCCGTTCTCCTTCGTTTGCCGCGTCCTGATCCAGACGCTAGCCATAAGCATCTACCGCTTCCGCCATCGGCCGAACTCGATCATCGCGATATGTGCAGCGCTCGACGAGCTCGAGGTATTGCTCGACGCGGATCATCGGGCGCGAATAGCCGGGCAGCGCCACCACTGGAAGCGCTCGGAACACGGCGTCGACCGCACGGCGTTCGAGTCCGAGCTCGCGCAGATGTGTGCGGTTGAGCAGTGATCCCGGCGTCTCGAGCAGTTCTCTCGCCACCGGATGAGGTCGGGTTGACTGCTGGGCCGTCGCTTCTGCGGATGCGGCCCTTGCGCCGTCGCCCATTCTTGCCCGACCGACCGAGGCATGGCCGTTGGTGCTCGTCGCTTCCGCACTTGGCCGCTCCTGCGCCGAGCGACTCGCGTTCAGAGTCTCGGCCCAGTCGTCCAGCGTCAGTTGGCTGGCAGCGGGAGCGAGGTTTGGACGAGCGCGTGCCATGTCGGAGACTCCTACGGTCGTGGCACGATGAAGCTTAGAAGCATATCAGCCACTGATGACGGAATGCGGTCGGAGCCGTAGAATCGACCCCATGCGAAGCGGCGATCTGATCCGGGAGGCGCGCCTGCGGGCCGGCCTGACCCAGTACGAGCTGGCCGAGCGGTGCGGCCGCGACCGCTCGGTCATTGCACGTTGGGAGCAGGGCACAGTCGCCCCGAGCATCGAGACGCTCGTCGAGCTCGTCCGCGCCTGCGGCTTCGACCTCCCGCTCGAGCTGATCCCCTACGACCCCTCGCGTGCCGAACGGCTGCGCAAGAACGCGCTTCTCTCGCCCGAGCGCCGCGTGCAGCGGTTCGTGCAGGCCCACGGCAGGGCCGCCAGCCGCGTCCAGTGAGCGCGAGGCCGGAGCGGTTCGACCCGTACGCAATCCTGACCGCGCTTGAGCGCCGGCGCGTCACCTACGTCTTGATCGGCGGCTTCGCCCGGATCATCCAGGGCACCGAGGAACTCACACACGGGCTCGACCTCGTCCCATCGATGCGCCTCGAGAACCTGCGCCGGCTCGAGCTCGCGTTCGAGGAGCTCGACGCCCGCCTCTCGAACGGGGAGCGGCCGAACCTCGACTGCGATCTCGCCAGGCAGGTGCTGGAGCTCCGCACGGACGCCGGCGAGCTGAAGATCGTTCCTGAGCCCACCGGCACCCGCGGCGGCTACGACGACCTCCGCCGCGCCGCCACCCGCGAGCCAATCGGCAGAGGCCTCCGCCCCAGAGTCGCCTCGATCGGCGACCTCGCCCGCATGCTCGCCGCCCTCGGCCGCGACCAAGACCTACCGCCACTCCAGCAGCTCCGCACGCTCGCCGAGCTCGAGCGCAGCCTCATCCGCGAGATCGGACGCTGACCGGCCGCCGGAGCCGATCGCACGACTCAGGCGTACAGCAACTACCCACCGCGTTAGCAGGCGAGACACAGATGCATCAAGATGCAAATACGGGTCATGGTTTATGTACGCTTGTACGTGTGTCCCGA
>Ga0137368_10006082_pt1 | contig 12694 bp, 16 predicted proteins | sample SagtaG_13_FD_104917 | JGI IMG/M metagenome (GOLD analysis project Ga0137368, IMG submission 104917) | Vadose zone soil microbial communities from Sagehorn Ranch, Mendocino, California, USA - Sage1_L_100_16 metaG | ecosystem: Environmental > Terrestrial > Soil > Vadose zone | place: USA...
ACCGGCCAGCCCTGGAGCCCGGCGTACGTCTCGATCTGCGACCGATGGTGCACCTCGTGCTCCAGGCACATCATCAGAATCCGCCAGCCCGAGAGCTCGCCGGCGGTGTCGATCATTCGCACCTTCCGCGTAAGCCACTCGGCCGGTGTCCCTTCAAGCCGGCGCCGGAACTCCGCCATCGACTCCTCGAGGCACGGCAGCCAGTCCGCTTGCGACGCGCACTCCCGCAGCGGAAAGTCGAACACCCAGCCTTCACCGCGATAGGCCCGCGCGAAGTACAGCCGCGACCCCGCCATGTGCCGCACGATCTCGCCGATTCCCCAGGCGGCTTCCCCTTCGCCCGCGTGCGGCCTATAGGACTCTGCTTCCTGAGGGAGCGCTCCTATGTCGCGAAGCGCCCGGCGGTTCACGCCGTCGAAGTAACGGAGGAAGGTCTCGACGTTGGTGAACACGGCGGAGCCATTTTAGCACCGTGGAGGCCGAGTTATCCCGACAGCCGTGCTCCACTCATTCCTTCGATACCTCAGGATGAGCGGGAATGGACGACGTTCGTTCTCGGAACCACCTGCCAGAGTATGCCGCGGGCGGGCGCGAACAGAAACGCCAGCACGAACAGCGCCGTCGCCGTCAGCACGATCGATGCGCTTGCCGACAGGTCCGCATGCCACGCCAAGTAGAGCCCGATGACCGATGAGGCGGTGCCTATGGCCGCGCCGAGGCCCATTATGGCCGGCAGGCTGCGCACCAGAAGCTGCGCAGTCGCCGCGGGTGTGATCAGCAGCGCGACGACGAGTATGACGCCGATAGTCTGGATGGCGATGACGACAGTGAGGGCGACGAGGACAAGGAGGCCGTACTGGAAAGCAGCGACGGGGAGCCCCGAGGCGGCGGCCATCGCCGGATCGTACGCAGTGAAGAGCAGCTCCTTGTAGAACACCACCACGAAGGCAAGAATGGCAACACCGATGGCCGCCGTCAGCCACACGTCGTCCCACGTCACCGAGAGTACGCTCCCGAAGACAAACGCGAACAGGTCGCCCGTGTAGTTGTCCTGCCGGCTGATTACGGCGAGTCCGAGAGCGAAAGCGCCTACGAAGAGGATGCCGATGGCCGTATCCGACTTGATAAGACCACGACGGCTAATGAAGCCGATAAGCAGCGCGGTGACGACCGCCGCTATCGCACCGCCCAGGTACAGGCTACCGCCCAGCGCGAAGGCGATGGCGACGCCGCCGAAGCTTGCGTGCGGTAGCGCGTCGCTGATGAACGCCATCCCCTTGAGGATGACATAACTGCCCACAACCGCCGCTACGACGCTTACGAGAACGGCAGCAATCAGCCCCCGCCGCATGAATTCGAGGCGCCACGGATCTGCGAAGAAGTCCGCGATGTCGCTCATGGTCCGATGATCGTAGTCCCCTGCGGGAGCACGAACAGATGGCGCTGGAAAGCCTCGCTTAGCTTCTCCTCGGTGAAGACGTCTGCCGGGCGGCCGAAGGCGATAACGCGGCGGTTGATCAGCACAGCGTGGTCGAAATCGGCAGCCACGCACGAGAGGTCGTGAGTGGCGACGAAAAGCGTCTTGCCCTCCGTGCGCAGCTCCTCCAGCAAGCGAAGGAGATCGTGCTGCGCCGTAGCGTCGAGACCGGCGAGAGGCTCGTCCAGAAGGAGAAGCTCGGCGTCCTGGGCGAGCGCGCGGGCGATGAGAGCGCGGCGCTGTTCACCGCCGGACAGCTCTCCAATTCGGCGCTGGGCCAGATGCAATAGGTGGACCCGTTCAAGAGCGGCCATCGCCACGTCGCGGTCCCCCTTGCCCGGGCGGCGGACGAGGCCAAGCTTGCCGTACCGCCCCATGAGCACGACATCGAAAACGGAGACGGGGAATGTCCAGTCCACAAGCTCCGTCTGTGGGGTGTAGCCTACGTCACCGTGGCCGGGACGCTCTGTGTGGCCGAAGATGAGGACGCTACCGGACCAGGGCTTGTGCAGGCCGAGCATCACTTTGAGCAGCGTGGACTTGCCACTGCCGTTCGGGCCCACAAGGCCGGCCAGGCAGCCGCGCTCAATCGTGAAGGTTACGTGGTCGAGCGCCGTGTGGCCGTTATAGCCAGCGGTCAGGCCGGAAACATCGACCGCGCACTCGCGGTGCGAGGCGTGCTCAATCGTCAAGGTCATCCGAGGCAGCGCGCCAGTTCGTCAGCGTTGAATCGCATCAACTCAATATAGCTCGTAACATCATCGTCGAGGGAGTCGCTGTAAAGCACGCAGACCTCGACACCGGCGTCGGCCGCGGCTTGTTCGAGGATCTGGCCCTCTTCGTGCACCTGCGGCTCTGCAAAGACGGCGGGAATGTTCTCGTCTTCGATGGCCTTGGTGAGCTGCGCGATCTCGTCGGGGCCGGGGTCCTGGCCGGGAGATTCGGCAACGGTGGCGACGGCTTCAAAGCCTATGCTGTTCGCGAACCAGTCAAAGGCTTCGTGGGTGGTCACGAGTTTGCGGTTCTCGACGGGGATGGAACTCGTCTTCTCTCGGAAGTATGCGCCAAGTTCTGCAATTTCTTGACCGTAGCGGCTGTAGCTGTCTTTGTAGGACGGGGCGTTCTCAGGATCGAGCAGGTTCAGCTTGGTCATAACAATGTTGCCATAGCGATTGCCCAGCCGGTAATCCATCCATAGATGGGGGTCCGACTTGGCAATCAGTGGGTCGAAATCACCGATGTTGGGGGACGCTTTTGCCTCCTCGCCTAGCAGAACCAGTTCCGCATCGTCCGGCAGGTTCGCCTCAAGCACCTTGATCGCCGCAGGTTCGAGGTCAAGGCCGTTGGCGAAGGCGATGTCGGCCTGGGTTACGGTTCCTACGTCGCGGGGGGACGGCTCGAACGTGTGCGGGTCGGCGCCGAGGGGGAGGAGCGACGTCACCTCGACCCGCTCGCCGCCGATGTTGCGGACGAAGTCGGCGAACAGAGGAAGGCTCGTAACCACCTTGATCTTGTCGTCGTCGTTGGCCGAGGTGTCATCGTCGCCACAGCTCATTACGAAAGCAGACGCAACAGAAATCAAGATCAATAGAATGATACTAAGTCTCACTATGCCTCCAAAAAAACTATGCCGTGGCTCCGGCGCTGACCGGCTCGCGGCAGGCGGCGCACTGACCGTAGAACTCAAGCCAATGCCCCTCGATCTCGTAGCCGGACGTCCTTGAGAGGTCCCGGACGAGGTCGCTGACGGAGCAGTCGTCGAGGTCCTGGACCTTGCCGCAGCCCGTACAGACCAGGTGGTGGTGGTGGTGCTGCGCGCGCTCGGACAGCCGGTAGTGCAGGCTGCCGTCGTCCAGTAGCACGCGACAGACGACGCCCAGCTCTGTGAGAAGGCGGATCGTGCGAAAGACGGTAGCGCGGCCCGCACCCCGGCAGCGATGCAACAAATCGTCCACAGTGAAATGACCCGACTGCTGCAGTGCGGCCGCGATCACGGCGCGTCGCGGCGGCGTCACGCGGTATCCCCGCGCTTCGAGCTTCAGGCTGACGGCTTCGAGATCAGACATGATACGTCGTCTCAGTGAGACAAAGTATCAGGCCCTTGGCGCAATGTCAAGACTACCGGGAGACATTTCCCAATGAAGTGCGAAAGCCCGCTACGGCCCAAGCGCCGCGACGGCCAGGTCGAGGCCGCCGGCGCTTCGGCCGCTTCCGTCCGGCGACGGCTCGCCAAACGAAGCGTACAGTAACCACGGGCGCGTCGGGCTATCGCTGCCGCCCTCGGGCTCGACGCTGATGCCGATGCCCTCAGGCCGCCAGTCGATGCGGCTCATGTCCATCGGGATCTGGCAGCCGCCGTCCTGAGGGACGAAGGTCGCCACCGGCTCCACCATCCCATCGGTAACGAACCAGACCTGGTAGACGCGGCCCGCCGCCTGCGACGGGAAGTTGTGGCAGACTACGAACCCGGACGCGTTCTCCCGGCTCCAGTTGTAGACGCTCTCCGCCTGCGATCGGAGCGCGGCCGGCTCCATCGCGATCTTCTGGCTATCTTCAGCCGATAGCACCGCCACGATCTGCCGCTGTTGCTCGAGTTCAGCGCTCGCGGCTGACAGTTGGTCAGCGAGTTCGTTCTTGTCGCCGCGAAGATTGCTCATCTGCAATTGAAGGGAACCAGCGAGCACTAGCGCGGCAACTCCAGCAAATCCTACCAGCCGCGCGGCAGTGCGCCAGCTGGGCCGCATTAGCCACGCGATCGCCGGCGCCCCCGCCGCGCGCTCCCGTTCGGCCCGCGCGATAATTCGGCCTATCAGGTAGCGGGGGGCCTGCCGGATGGGCACCGAAAGTGCCAGGAGAGCCGCCGTCCGCTGGGACTTGACCAGCTCCTCCCAGCATGGGACACAGTCCGCGACATGACGCTCGACCTCGGCCGCTTCCGCCTTATCGACGGCCCCAAGCGCGTACGCGTCTAGCAGCTCCAGGATTTCCTGACAGCCTGCGTTGAGCTTCTTGATCGGGTCCATCAGCGCTCTTCCAGCTTGAACTCCGGTGTCAGCGCCGCGCGCAGCTTCTGCATCCCCAGCCGAATACGCGTCTTCACGGTCCCGAGAGGCTGCGACAGGCGCTCAGCGATCTCCTGCTGCGTGAGGCCGCCGAAGTAAGCGAGCTCAATTATCTGCCGCTGCTCCACGGGGATCTGCGCCAGCGCAGCTAGTATCAGACGCCGCTGATCGGATAACTCCGCTGTCAGCCCCGGATCATTTGTGTCCGGCGCCGGCAGCTCCCGCTGCTGCTCTTCAGGCGAAGCCGTCTCATAGCGGAAGCGGCGACCGCGCGAGCGGATTTCGTCAACCGCGCGGTTGCGCGCGACCGAGGTGAGCCATGTCACGAAGCGTCCCCGCTGCGCAACGTAGCTTTCCGGTCTTCGCCATATTCGCAAAAAGATCTCCTGTACCATATCCTCAGCTATCTGACCGTCCCTCACGATGCGAAAGGCCGCCGAGTAGACCAGGTTGCCGTACCGATCGTAGAGGGCCCGGAAAGCCCCCAGGTCCCGGTAGACAAGCCGCTGCATGAGCTCTTCATCGTCAAGCCCGCTGTAGCGCGTCTCGTCAGGGGATACGTCCCGCATACTCACACAGATTTCCGGCCCGTTGAAGCGGTAGCTCACATTTTACAGACCCGAAACAATCAGAACCATCGGATCGTTGTATCGTAAGCTAGAGGTGAGAGGGAGCAGCCCGTCGTTGCCACGAAGAATTGCGGCAGTTTCTATCGCTGTCATCGTACTCATGGCCGGCTTGATTGCCGCCTGTGACGATGACGGCCCGCCGGCGGTCACCTCCTCGCCCACTCAGACGGCGCAGCCGGTGGCGTCGTCGAACGGCGTAGCTGCTCCGACCGCCGCCCTCGTAAAGCTCCTGCGCCCATCAGTCGTCCACATCAAGAGCGAGGCGGCCACGCTTGACGTCTTCGGGCAGCTCGTGCCAAGTACAGGCGTCGGCACCGGCTTCATCATCGACAGCGACGGGCATATAGCCACCAACAACCACGTGATCAGCTCGGACAACGGCAGCGCCGCGGACGATATCACAGTCACGCTGGACGACGGCAGCCAGCACGAAGCGACGATAGTAGGGCGCGACCCGCCGACTGATATCGCTGTCCTCAAGATCGACGCCCAGGGACTAAAGCCGGTCACCCTCGGCGACTCCGCGGCGTTGCAGGTGGGCGAGGACGTCATCGCCATCGGCAACGCCCTCGACCTGCCGGGCGGGCCGACGGTCACCAAGGGCGTCGTAAGCGCGCTCGGGCGCCTCATCCAGGAATCGAACGTCTCCATCCCGGATGCCATCCAGACAGACGCCGCCATCAACCCCGGCAACTCCGGCGGCCCTCTCGTCAACCTGGAAGGAGAGGTCGTTGGAATCACGACAGCCGTCATCCGCGGCAACGCCGAGGGCATCGGCCTCGCCATCTCCATCGACACCGCGGAGCCTGTTATCCAGGAGCTGATCAGCAATGGCCGCGTGAACCGAGGCGTCTTGGGCGTGACGATACAGGAGATAACACCATCCCTTGCCCAGCAGTTCGACCTCGCCGTAGACCACGGCGTCGGCGTTCGCAGCGTGCAGGCGAACGGTCCCGCGGATAAAGCAGGACTGGAGCAAGGCGACATCATCGTCGGCCTCGGCGGAAGTGAAATCCGCACCAGCGGCGATCTATTCAGCGCGCTCACGGAGCACCGCGCCGGCGATGTGGTTGAGGTAGAATACTTCCACGACGGCCAGCGCCTGACTACGGAGGTGACGCTGGGTTAGCTAATTCCGAATTTTCCAGCTCAACCCACTTGTGATTTTCTTCGCAAAGTGCCATCCTAATAACTGAGAAATTCGTAAATATTAGCGAGACCAATGACAATCTTCACAGACGCCCTCTACCGCAATATCGAGATCCACCAGGCGCCGAGGCGTATCGTGTCTCTGGTGCCCAGCATCACGGAGGCTCTGTTCACCTTCGGCGTTGGTGACGCCGTCGTCGGTGTCACCCGATTCTGCGTCGAACCGCGTGATGGAGTCGCGGCGAAGCAAAAAGTCGGCGGGACGAAGACGCTTGATGTGTCGAGCGTGCGCCAACTCGAGCCGGACCTCGTCATCGCTAACGTCGAGGAGAACCGGCCCGAAGACGTGCGCCAGCTCATCGCCGCCGGGCTCAATGTAATGGTGACCTTTCCGCGCACCGTGGCAGCCGGCATTCAGATGATGCGGCAGATAGCCGAAATGACGGACTCGGTCGCCACAGCTCGTCCGATCATCGAGGAGGCAGACGCCGCGCTGGCGATGCGCGCGCGAAGAATGAGTCCCGCCGCCCGCTGCGCGTATTTTGCCCGATCTGGCGGAACCCCTGGATGAGCGTTGGCCCCGACACCTACATCCACGACTTCCTGCACGTCTGCGGCGGGCTCAACATCTTCTCCCGCCGCCATGAGCGTTACCCGATCACGGACCTCAACGAGATCGCCCGGCGCGACCCGCAGGTGATCCTGCTCCCGGACGAACCATACCGCTTCAGCACAAAACACCTGCCCGAGCTGACACGCTACGAGTACGTCTCTGCGGTCCGGGACGGCAAGGTGCTTTTGATCGAAGGTAAACACCTGTGCTGGTACGGCCCCCGCATCGCTGGCAGCCTCCGCTTCGTCCACGAACTCCTCTGGGCCGAACGCCCGTAAGGGCTCTGCTTGAGCAGCCAACGAAGTATAAAGGCGTGTGGAGTGAACTTGTGACCCTGTTTCGGTTGGATTAATCTGTAGGTGGAGCGCGTTAGTGTCGCGCTCCGAGGTGAAAACGGACAAATGCGAAACGTGAAAACGGTCTTTCTCTTGACGCTGCTGTCAGGAATACTGCTTGCCATCGGCTACGTGCTCGGCGGTAGCGGCGGCCTTATCATCGCTCTGATCTTCGCGGGCGTGATGAATATCGGCTCCTACTGGTTCTCCGATAAGCTGGCGCTAGCGATGACCGGCGCCAGGGAGGTCACGCCGGACCAGGAGCCGCGGCTGCACGCTATCGTCGACAGTGTGGCCGCGATGGCCAACTTGCCCAAACCCCGCGTCTACATCATCCAGAACGACTCCCCCAACGCCTTCGCTACAGGCCGCAACGCCAAGCATTCCGCCGTGGCGGCGACGACGGGTATCATGCGCATTCTGGACGAGCGAGAGCTGACAGCAGTATTCGGTCACGAGCTGGGTCACGTGCACAACAAGGATATCCTCGTTAACGCGATCGTGGCCACAGTGGCCTCCGCGATAATGTTTCTAGCCTTGATGGGCCGCTGGGCAATGATCTTCGGCGGCTTCGGCGGCCGCGACCGTAACGGCGGCCTCATCGGCATCTTCGCCCTGCTGGCGACCATCATCTTCGCACCGATCGCCGCCTCCCTAATCCGCCTGGCCATCTCCCGCCAGCGGGAGTTCGGAGCCGACGAGACGGGAGCGTACATCACCCACGCACCGCTCTCGCTCGCGAGCGCACTTCAGAAGCTGGAGGACTACTCTCGCGCCAAGCCGATGCAGGTCAACCCCGCGGTCTCGCACCTATTTATCGTCAACCCGCTGGGCAAGGTGGACTTCGCCGCTCTCTTCAGCACCCACCCGCCCGTCCAGAAGCGCATCGACCGCCTTAACGAGATCGCCCACCGTACCGGTAACTTTAGCTAGAATATCCTGACCGGCAGCAAAGTAGCGCCGGAAGGCGTTCAGACAAAACGCTCCGGCGCTTGTTGCTCCGGAGAGGCCGCTGTTACAATCCGGTCGACTGGTTCTGACTACAGGGTGCGGCAGAAGGAGCGAAGTCCGTATGCGAATCGTCTTGCTCGCCGGCGCAGTCCTGACCGGCATGTTGCTCGTAGCCTGTGGGGACGATGACGAGGAAGGAGGCGGCGGTGGCAACGAAGTTAACGTCACGCTACAGGAGTACTCGGTGAACCCTGATGCGGACTCCGCCGGCGCAGGCGAAGTCACCTTCAACGTAGAGAACAAGGGGCCAGACGAGGTTCACGAGTTCGTCATCATCAAGACTGACCTCAAGCCGGATGCCCTGCCCACCAACGATGACGGCTCCGCCAACGAGGACGCCGCTGGCCTGGAAGCCATCGACGAGATCGAGGACATTCCTGTGGGCGAAACCCAGACGCTCACGGTGGACCTGGACGCGGGCAAATACGTGATGATCTGCAACATCGTCGAGGAACCGGACGGCGAGACGGAAGGCGAAGCCCACTACGAGCAGGGCATGCGAGCCGCCTTCACGGTGGAGTAGCCGCGGGGTCCGCCCTTAGACGGCAACCTGCATAACGGTCCCGACAAGCTCGTCCGTACGCACGCGCCCAGCACTGCCGACGGCGTCCCGTCCGTGAACTCAACCCCTGCCAACGATACGGTGCTCCCGAGGACTGAAGCAGCCTCCCGGTACGTCGGCGAGGCTGCCTGCGTTGTGCAGCCGCCGGTAATTCCTTACAATCAAGTAAGGAGGTAAATCCTTACCTTTGATAAAGGCCAGGTTGACCAGCAAGGGCCAGGTAACTGTACCCAAAGCCGTCCGCGATGAGCTTGGTTTACAGTCCGGAGACGACATCGAGTTCGTCAAGGAGAACGGCAGCTTCTCCTTGCGTAAGCGCGTCACGGACAATCCATTCGAGGAGTGGCGCGGCTATCTCAAGCACCTTTCGGGCAAGCGCACCGATGATCTCATCGAAGAGATGCGCGGGCGGTGACAACCGCCGTTGACACAAACATAATCGTCGATGTGCTTAACCCCGGAGAACCATTCGCACTGAGTTCGGAGCGCGCTCTCCTGGCCGCGCGCGGCTCGGGACGGATCATCGTGTGCGAACCTGTGCTCGCTGAGCTGGCCGCCTACTTCGGCAATCAGCAGGACCTGAATGATTTCACGTCTAGCACGGAAGTTCATCTGGAGCCATCCACCAAAGAGGTTCTGTTCCGGGCCGGCAAGGCGTGGATCGATTACAGTCGGCGGCGGCCCTCACTGCTCGCTTGTCCAGCGTGCGGTACCCCCCACCAAGTCAACTGTCAAAGCTGCGGACGGCCCATTCGCCCCCGTCAGCACATCCTATCCGACTTCATCGTCGGCGCGCACGCACTCGTACAAGCGGACCGTCTTTTAACCCGCGATCGTGGATTCTACGCGACTTACTTCCCGGAACTAGAGCTCGCGTAACCCCGCCATCCCCAATACCTCCAACACCACCTCCTCCATCTGCGATGCCAGTTCCCCCGAAGGCTCCCCATCGTCGAACTCATCGTCCCGCGCGTAAAGCACCGACACCGGCACGCCATTCAAGCTGGTGAAGAGCGGGCGCAACCCGTATTCGGGCGAAAGCGCGTGCTCCCGGGCGATGCCCGTCTGGAGCCCAATGCAGAGCTTTCCGCGCAGATGACCCGGGGGCATCAGGTCGAAGAAGCACTTCAACAGTCCCGTGTACAGCGCCCGGTACGTGGGCGTGGCGGCGACTACGACCTGCGCCTCCCCGATGCTCGCGATCGCCTCATCGAGCTCCGGCCACTGTGAGCGCGCGAGAAGCCCTTCGGCCGGCAGCATCGCGAGGTCGATCATTCGCGTCTCGCAGCCGCGCTCGCCCAGCACCTTAAGTGCGAGTTCGGCAAGCGCCTTCGAGCGCGAGGGCGTTCGCGGGCTCCCCGAGATGGCGACCGCGAACGTCACGCTGTAGCGGTCGCCGCCGCCCGGCCGGCGAAGTGCGGCATCACGTACTTCCCGAAGCGCTGCGCCTCCTCAAGATGCGGATAGCCCGAAAGGATGAACGTTCCGATCCCCTCGTCAACGTACTCCCGGAGGCGGGCGGCGACGTTCTCACCCGAGCCGACGAGCGCCGCCCCCACCCCAACGCGCGCCTTGCCGATGCCCGTCCACAGGTTCGGCCCGATGACAAGGTCCTCACTTCCGATTCGCATCCCTTGCTGCCGTTTCTCGCCCTCGGAGTCCGTCCGGCTCAGGACCTTGTCCATCGCCGCCTGGAACCCCTCAGGAATGTGCGCGATCAGCTCGTCCGCGGCCGCCCAAGCCTCGTCTTCCGTCTCCCTCACCACCACGTGGATGCGCATTCCGAACCGAAGCGTGCGCCCCACGGCTGCCGCGCGCTCTCGCATGTCGGCGATGCGCTCTCGCACCATCGGCTGAGTCTCGCCCCACAGGAGGTAGACATCGGTCTCCTCTGCGCCCACCTTCTTGGCGGCCTCGGACGCCCCGCCGAAGTAGAAGGGTGGGTACGGCCGCGTGAACGGCCTCGGAAAAACGTTGCCCCCCTCGATACGGTAATACTTGCCCTCGTGGTCCCAGCGCTTCTCCTCCGTCCACGCCCTGCGGACCACCTGCATGAACTCCTGCGTCCGCACGTAGCGGTCGTCGTGGTCTGTGAAGTCGCCGTCCGCCGCCAGTTCCGCCGGATAGCCGCCCGTTACCACGTTGATCAGCACGCGACCGCCCGTCAGCTGGTCGAGCGTGTTAGACATCTTCGCCGCGACCGTCGGCGCGATGAATCCCGGACGCATGGCGACCAGGAACTTTAGCTTCTCCGTTCGCGCCCCAACAACTGCGGCCGCGAGCCAGGCGTCCTGGCAGGTCGTCCCTACCGGCACGAGGGCGAAGCTGAAACCGGCCTCTTCCGCCGCTTTCGCAACCTGCACGAGGTAATCAAGCGTGGCCGGCCGTGTCGGCGGGCCGATTACCTCCGAATCGCCCATCGTCGGCAGGAACCAACCGAAATCGACTGTCATATCGCGACCTCCTCGATCGTTCAGGTTAGCGCCGTGCGGTCTCCACGCCCACTACGTCAGCTCTTCAACGCCACCGCGCAGGCGCCCAACTCGGGCACCTCCAGCACCGCGTGGTCATCTATGTAGCGAACGATCCCCTGCTTGTCGATGCCGATGACGGCGCGATGCGCGGCGCCGTTTGGGTAGAGCAGGCCATACTTCTGGGCAACCTCACCGTGCGGGAAGAAATCGCTGAGAAGCGGAAAATCGATGCCCATTTGCCTCTTAAACGCCTCCTGCGCCCACGGACCGTCGACGCTCACTCCGACGAGAATCGTATCGTCGCCGAACTTCGACTTTTCTGCCTCAATGCTCGTCATCTGATTGGAGCACACCGGCGAAAACGCGGCCGGGAAGAAGTTCAGAACGACATTCTTTCCTCTGTTTTCGCTCAACTTGAACTCGGTGTTACCAGTGGCCTTCAGCTTGAAATCCGGGGCCTCATCCCCCACCTTCAACGTCTGGGTCTGATCAGCCATGTTTCCTCCTTCGGCTCAGTTTCCCCACGCGCTCCCGTGCTCCGGTTTCGTCATCATAGCACCGCCCTCCACTCTCAACTCTCAACTCACAACTCTCAACTAGTTGGGCACCGCCGACACGAACAGCAGCCCCTTCGCCAGCACTTCGCCCGAAAGCACCAGCGCCATCGCGATATAGAGCAGGCCCGTCGCCGACTGCATCGCACGCACGCCGCTCGAGTCGTACGCCATCCAGGCCAGCAACATCGGAAACGCCAGTCCGCCGCCCACGCGCATCCAGAAGAACGGGTTCTCTAGGATCGGTGTGTCCACTGCGTTCGCGATCGGGTCACGCGGCAGCGCCAGCGCCGGGATGATCAGCAGCGCCTGTACCACCATCGCCACCAGCAGAAAAAGCGTCATCTCGCGCAGCGGTTGCTCCGGCAACCTCGGCGTCACCAGGTACCAGTGCCCCAGCACCATCCCCATCGACACTGCGCCGACTACCAGCCCGCCGACCACGAACGCCAGCAGCGTCCCCGCGTAGCCCCACGTCGGCAGCGCGAACACCTGCGCCAGAAAAGCGATCGCCGCGAGCCCGGCGATCGATGTCGCGGCACCCGCCGCCAGGCTCGCAACGCGCGAACCTCGTAGCGTCAGCACAGCGTACGGCAGCGACAACCCGAACACGAGCCCGAGCGCCACCCTCGCCTCCGGCATATACGACGGATCGAGGGGGTAGCCGTCAACCTCGTCGTGCACCGTAAGCTTGGCGGCCAGCCAGAACGTCAGTACCGCCATCACAGACACCATCCCCGCTCCGAACTTGATGAAGGAGGCCGCGCACTGCCCGCGCACGTGCGCCGCCCACAGTACCCAGCGACCGCCGACCGTGAACTCGACGAG
>Ga0137368_10006083_pt1 | contig 12694 bp, 14 predicted proteins | sample SagtaG_13_FD_104917 | JGI IMG/M metagenome (GOLD analysis project Ga0137368, IMG submission 104917) | Vadose zone soil microbial communities from Sagehorn Ranch, Mendocino, California, USA - Sage1_L_100_16 metaG | ecosystem: Environmental > Terrestrial > Soil > Vadose zone | place: USA...
GCTACGTCGCCTATCGCGTGCGCCTCGAGATCGACCGCGCGCCGGATCGGCAGGCGGCCTTCGTCCGGGTCCGCGAGGTGCTCGAGCGCTCCGAGGACTCGCCCGAGCGACAGGCGGCTCTCCGCTATGTCGCGGACCGGCTCGACCTACCGAAGGAGACGCAGGCAGGGCTCGCCCCGAAGGCGGGTGCGAACGCCACCGGCAGGATCTCGCCCCGCCTCCTCGACGCGGGCGACCGCCTGGAGCGAAACGCCCTCGCCGGCGTCGCCGCGCACCGGTCGCTCGTCGCGGTGCTCGCCGAGCTCGGTCCCGAACACTTCGACTCCGACCTCCACCGCCGGCTGTGCGGTCATCTCGTCGAGGGCGACACGCCCGACGACGCCGATCTCGTCGGGCTGCTCGCCGAGCTCGACGCTCGTGCCGCTGCGGAGGGAATCGACGAACGGACGGCGGAGGAGCTCCTCCTTCGTCTCCGCGAGCGGCGGATCCGGCGCGAGCTGATCGACGCCGATCCCGAGCGGACGCTCGAGCTACAGGGCGCCCTCGCCAAGATTCACAACGCCGTCGAGCAGCTCGCGACCGCACAAGCCTGACAATCGCGGGTTACACTTGTCGCCATGGCGACCGAGGCGGAGCTGCTCCATGCGCTTCTCCACGCGCAGGGCCGCTCCGTCGCCGAGCTGGCAGCCGAGCTCGGGATGACGCGCCAGCACGCTCACCGACTCCTGACCGGCCGGCGTAGCGCCGGGGCGCGCGAGGCGGATCTCGAGCGGGCGCTCGCGCTCGGGCCAAGGCCGGCGACGGGAGACCCGGTCTACGCGGTGGCGACAATGGAGTCCGGGTCGCCCGAGCTCGTTCCGGCCGGAGACACACAGCCGCTCTTCGAGTCGCGCGAGCAGGCGACGAGGGTCGCCTCTCGGCTCCAGGAGTCGCATCCGGATGTTTGCGTGGTGCCGGTCTGGCCTGGTTACGCCTGGCGCCAGGTCGTTGCCTTCCACGCCGCGTGGGGCGTGCAGCCCGAGCCCCGCAAGATCTTTCTCGTCGACGATCGCGATCCCGAGCTTCCCGTCGACGTCGTCCTCGAGGAGCTTCGTGCGGGGTTCGGCGAGACGCTGCGGCTGCGGAAGTTGGGCCGAGATCCGTCCCTTCTCGCCGAGGTCGAAAGCGCGGTTCACCGGGTACACTGACCCGCGCTGCCTTCCCCAGTAGCTCAATTGGCAGAGCATCCGGCTGTTAACCGGAGGGTTGTTGGTTCGAGTCCAACCTGGGGAGTAAAAGAAGGGCCTGGAATCAGGCCCTTGTTCTCTCTTTTATGGGTCGCTGGATGCCATCCAGTCAGTACGCGCCGGCCAGCACGAGCACGAGCGCGATCACGAGGATCAGCCACAGCCAGCCGCTGAAAGCGGCGCCGCCGACCACCGCGAAGATGATCAGCAGCACGACGAGGAGCCAGAGCAATGGCATCTTCTATCCACCTCCTGTTCGTTTCGTCTGGCGCTACCGCTCCTCGCGGCGCCCGAGGTCGAGGTCTTCGCGCGGGTCCCTGGCACGGCTGCGGCTAGCGGCCTTGGCGATGCCGCGACTGATCATGTAGGCCGACGTCGCGATCGTCGCCAGGAACCAGAACCGCCAAGCGTCGATCTGGGCGCTCGTCGCGGCGGCGATCCCGAGCCCCATCAGGTACAGGACGTACGCGAGGAACTCGCTGGTCAGGAAGAACGGCTTCGTCTCGCTCGTGTAGGCGAGTCGCGGCGGCGCGGCCCAGCGCGTCCGCCAGGCGCCGGCCATTGCCGGATCACGAGCTTGCCCGGTTGGTGTTGCCATCACCCCTCCTTGTTGCAGTGTTGGGATGTTCCGTTTCCGCGGCAGGTGATACGAAACAGGCAACTGCGGAGCCCGTGGCGGTTCGTTCTTGACGTGGTGCAGGGCTTTCTGCACTGAATACCGCATGCTCTTGAGGGAGGTCGAATACGCTCGTCCTGCGAGCGTCCAGGACGCCTTGCGCCTTCTCTCGGGGCACGAGGGGGCGCGGGCGCTCGCCGGTGGACAGACCCTGATCAACGTGATGAAGGCCCGTGCGGCCTCGCCCGACGTGCTCGTCGACCTCAGTGCGCTCGACGATCTCCGGGGCATCGACCTCGGCGCCGACGGTACGCTCACGCTCGGCGCGATGGTCACCTACACGGAGATCGTCGAGTCGGTCGAGGCGCGGGCACGGCCGATCCTCGGCGAGGTCTGCAGCCAGATCGCCGACGTCCAGGTCCGCAACCGCGGCACGATCGGCGGCAATCTCTGCTCCAACGACCCGACCAACCACCTGCCGCCGCTGATGGTCGCGCTCGGCGCGACGATGACGATCCTCGGGGCGGACGGGGAGCGGCAGGTGCCGGCCGACGAGTTCTTCCTCGGCGTCTACATGACCGCGGTCGCCCCCGGGGAACTGCTCATGCGTGTCTCGATCCCGCCCGGGCGGAGCGACGGCTTCGCCTCCGTCCCGATCGGCCGGGACGGAACCTGCATCGTCAACGCTGCTGCCTCCCTCGGCGGCGGCTCGCCTCGTCTCGCAATCGGCTGCGTCGACGCCGTGCCGGTGCTCCTCACGCCTGGCTCCGTCGAGGAGGACGCCGTGCGCGAGGCGGTGCGCGGCGCCAACCTCGATCCGCCCTCCGACGTGCACGCCTCCGCCGACTATCGCCGGCACCTCGCCGAGGTGCTCGCGGCCCGCGCCGTGCAACAGGCCCAGGAGCGAAGGCACTAGATGGAGGCCGGGACTGCTCAGACCGTGAGGTCGCAGACCGTCGCAGTGGAGGTGAACGGCGTCCAGTACGAACGCGAGGTCGACGCCCGGCGCCTGCTGATCCACTTCATCCGGGACGACCTCGGCCTGACCGGCAGCCACATCGGCTGCGATACCGGCAACTGCGGGGCGTGCTCGATCATCGTCGACGGCACGCTGCTGAAGAGCTGCATGATGCTCGCCGTCCAGGCCGACGGAGCCGGCATCGAGACGGTCGAAGGGCTGGCCGACGGCGACGAGCTGACGCCGCTCCAGCAGGCGTTCTCCGAGCACCACGCGCTCCAGTGCGGCTATTGCACGCCGGGGATGCTGATGAGCGCGACCGCCCTGCTGCGGCAGAGCAAGAGCCCCTCCGACGACGAGATCCGTAGGGCGATCCAGGGGAACCTCTGCCGCTGCACCGGCTACGTCAACATCGTCGAGGCGATCAAGGCGGCGGCGAAGTGACGGAGACGACGACCGTCAGCCCCGCGCAGCCGCTCGTCGTCGAAGAGGGCGAGGAGCAGCGCGGCTTCATCGGGCAGAACATTCCGCGCAAGGAGGACAAGCGGCTCGTCCAGGGGCAGGGCGTCTTCGTCGACGACGTGAAGCGGCACGAGATGGGCTACGTCCACTTCGTCCGCTCGCCGTACGCGCACGCACGAATCAAGCACGTCGACGTCGCCAAGGCGCTCGAGCTGGACGGTGTCTACGGGACGCTGACCGGAGACGAGGTCGCCATCCTCACCGACCCGTTCTTCGAGCTCTCGACGCCGCCGGGTGCGCACATCAAGGACTACGCCCTCGCGGTCGGCACTGCGCGCCACGTCGGCGATCCCATCGCCGCCGTCGTCGCGAGCACGCGTGAGCTCGCGCGCGACGCGGCCGAGCTCGTCGAGGTCGAGTACGAGCCGCTCCCGCTCGTGCTCGACGGGGAGGAGGCGCTGAAGTACGACGTCGTCCTGCACGAGGACGCCGGCTCGAACACGGTCTGGTCGGGCACCTTCGACTGGGGCGACTTCGACGCCGCGCTCGCGGAGGCCGACCACGTCGTCAAGATCGAGCGCCTCCACTTCGACCGCTTCTCCTCGACGCCGCTCGAGTGCTCCGGCTGCCTGGTCGAGTACAACCGCGGCACCGGCCAGTGGACGATCTACGGCAACCACCAGATGCCGGGAGTGGGGGCGATCTGGATGGCGCCGGCTCTTCGCGTCGGGCTCGACAAGCTCCGGTTCGTCAGCCAGGACATCGGCGGCGGCTTCGGCAACAAGATCACGCTCCATCCGCAGTTCACGGCCTGCTGCTTGCTCGCGCGCAAGCTCAACCGGCCGGTCCAGTGGACGGAGTGGCGGACCGACCAGCACACCGCCAACACGCACGGGAACGAGCGCACGTTCCTCGACGTCACCGTTCCCGTGAAGGCGGACGGGACGATGCTCGGCTTCTCCGTGCGCGCGATCGACGACTGCGGCGCCTTTCCCCGCTACGAGCCGCTCGGCTGCATCATCTGGGCGCAGGTGACGCCGGGCTGCTACCGCTGGCGGAACGTCCGGGTCGACTTCACGCAGGTTTGCACGAACAAATCGCCGGTGGCGCCGAACCGCGGCTACTCGCGGATGCAGCACCTCTGGCTGACCGAGCGGATCGTCGACATCGTCGCGCAGGAGCTGGGCCTCGACCCGGTCGCGGTCCGGAAGAAGAACTACGTCAAGCACGAGGAGTTCCCGTACGAGACGCCCAACGGCTGCGTCTACGACTCCGGCGACTACGCCCGGTGCCTCGACATCGCGCTCGGGCTGATCGGCTACGACAAGATCGAGGAGCGCCGGGTCGACGCCGAAGCGCGCGGGAAGCTGCTCGGCGTCGGGATCGGCTCGACGCTCGATTCCGGGACGAACAACTTCGGGCAGTCGATGATCCTCAATCCGGAGCTCCAGTTCTCCGGGAACAACGAGGTGGCCACGGTCAAGCTCGACATCTTCGGCGAGATCGTCGTCACGCTCGGCACCGTCCCGCAGGGCCAGGGCCACGAGACGACGACGGCGCAGGTCGTCGCCGACATCCTCGGCTGCACGCCCGACGACGTGAACGTGCGCGCGGGCCACGACTCGTACTGGAACTCACACGCCGGCTTCTCCGGCACGTACGCAAGCCAGTTCGCGGTCACTGGCCTGGGTGCGGTCAAGGGGGCGGCCGACAAGCTGGCCGACGAGATGAAGCGGCTCGCCGCCGCCGTCTTCGGCTGCCCGCCCGACGCGATCGAGCTCGCCGAGAGTCAGGCACGGATCAAGGGCAACCCCGAGGCGGCGCTGCCGTTCATGGCGCTCGGCGCGATCCTGAACGCGAACAACGCCGGGCTCCCCGAGGACCTCGACGTCACGCTCAACGTCCGCCACGTCTACCGGCCGCCCTTCGAGAAGCCGGACCTCGAGCGCAAGTACGGGAACCTGACGCTCACGTACGCAACGCAGGTACACGCCTGCGTCCTCGAGGTCGACCCGGAGACAGGCGTGTACGAGATCGTCGACTACGCCGCGGTGGACGACTGCGGGAAGCGGATCCACCCGCAGATCGTCGAGGGGCAGGTGCACGGCGCGACCGCGCAGGCGCTCGGCGCTGCGACCCACGAGATCTTCACGTACGACGAGCAGGGCAACCTCCTCACGCCCAACTTCTACGACTACCACGTGCCGCACGCGCTCGACATGCCGCCGATGCAGACCGGCTTCATCGAGTCGGAGTCCCCGTTCACGCCGCTCGGCGCGAAGGGGATGGGGGAGGGCGGCGGCGCCGGGATCCACGCCGTCTGCGCCGGGCTCCAGGACGCGCTGGGCCGCCGCGGCGAGGGCCCGATCGTCTGGCGCAGCTGCAATCCGTACCACCGCGTCTGGGAACTGCTGCAAAAACCGGGAGACACCCGTAGGCTCGTGTCCGTGGAGAGCCGATGAAGGTCGAAGGGGAGCGCGAGCTCGCCGCGCCGCGCGGGACGGTCTGGCAGGTCCTGAACGATCCGTCGCAGATGGCGAAGACGATGCCCGGCGTCGAATCCTTCGACATCAAGGACGACAGGCACTGGCGCGCGAACGTGAAGATCCCGCTCGGGCTGGGCGGCCTGAAGATGTCCATCGACTTCGAGAAGACCGAGGAACGGGAGCCGGAGTTCGCGAAGCTGCACGCGAAGGGGAACGGGGTCGGCGCGATCATGAACATGGACACCGCCTTCCACCTCACGGAGGCCGGCGAGAAGACCCACATGAAGTGGGAGGCCGACGTTCACATCCTCGGGCCCGTCGCCTCGATGGGACAGCGGGTGCTGCAGCCGATCGTGAACCAGCAGGTGTCGAGCGTTCTCAAGGCGCTCGACAAGCAGGTGCAGGAGGCGGCGGCGCAGCCGCCTGTCCGCGACAGCGGACCAGTGGAGGGGGTTCCGGGGGAACCGGGAGGTTCCCCCGGCGGGCGCCCGAAACCGGCCGAGCACGAGGGAACGAGCGGCGCCGAGGAAGGCCTCAACCCGTTGGCGCCGGAGTCGTACGGCACGGAGCCCGAAGGCCCGACGACCTCAGCCGGCGGAGAGGGCTAGCGAATCCCGAGAGCGCGCTCGACCTCGCCCATCGGGATGAAGGTCACGGCCGCTTGCGTCCCGCTGTTCGAGGCAACCGCCACGCCGGCGCTGTCGATGACCGCAAGTGCCGTCCGCCGTGTGTCCGCGAGCTCGGCGCGCCGACCGTCGGAGAGCCTGAGCGCGATCACCTTTCCTCCCACGGCGATCACGGCGACGCCGTAGCGCGTCGAGACGGCAGCGGCCCGGCCCGGGACCCTCCAGCGGTGGACACGATTTGCGGCGATGTCGTACACGTCGATGCGTCGGCCTGCAGCCGTTACCAGGGAGTCGCCTCGAAGCGCGATCGCTTGGACGTTGCCGACGTCGATCGACCTCACCGGATCCCCCGTGGCCGACACGATTGCCACCTTCCCGTCTGGCTGAAGGAGCGCGACCCGGTCGCCGTTCGCGGACATCGCCTTCGGAGGCTGCCGGAGCAGGACCTGCCTCTCCCGCCATCCGGTCGTGGCGCCGGACAGCGACAACGTCGTCGTTCCGTCGGCACCGTGGGCGGTTGCATACGCGACGATCCGGCTGTCCCCGGCAACCCCGAGCAGTTGATCCCCGGATCCCGTCCGTGTCTTGGCCGTGAGGTGCTGGACGCAGTTCTTGCTGCTCGACCAGACAAGCCGCTGTCCCTCAGGCGTGTGCAGGATCCAGTGCGCCGTGATCCCTGTAGCCGCGACGGCCTCGATCCGGCTTCGGCCACGCGGACAGCCGGGCCCGGAGTCCATTGTCGGCTTGGCGACGTCGTGCCGGAGCACCTGCCAGATACGAATCTGGTCGCACTCACCGCGCTGCCCCTGGAACGTGACTGCGAGGTTGGGACCGTCCATCGAGAGTCCCGTGATCGGACCGGGCGTCCGGAGCGTCCGGAACGTTCTCCGAAAGTCGTGCGCGATCGCGCCGCTCGGGACGAACTTCACCGGAACCCGGTGAGCCGCGCGATCGCGATCGTAGGTCGCGTCCTCGTAGACGACCCCGGCGGGCTCGATCTGCGGCGTGTCGCCGCCCCAGGCCGGCGCGACCAGGGTTGTGCTCGGAGCGCATAGACGCCGCTGCGGCCTGCGCCGGAGAAGAGCGCGACTCCTCCGGCAAGGTCTAGCGTCACGGCCCGCTCGACGAGCGGCCAGGAGCCGAGTGAGCGTCGGCTCGACGTGTCGTAGACCTCCAGCCGGTCTGGACGGTCAGGGATCTGAGAGCCCCGGACGAGGATCACGAGCCGTGATCCTCGAAGGACGGCCTTGAGGGCCGGTCTCGTCGAAGAGCGGCGGATGTGCGCGATCGGTGTGCCGCGGTTGAAGAGCGTGACTGCCGTTGCGCCGACGACCGCGCGCCTCGAGCCGTCGAAGGCGAGCACGCGGGTCGGCTCGACAGCGGGGACTCGCACCATGTCACCGAGCCCGGCGCGACCCGTGCAGGCCCCGGCACTCCTGCCGACGACGCGCCGCAGCGGTGCGACCGCGATGTTCCAGGAAACCCGCCGCGCGCAGCCCTGCCCGTCCGTGAACCCCAGCTCGACATGGCTCGCGCGGAGCGTGTAACCGGTCACCCGGCCGTGGACGACGAGAACCCGAGTTCCGGCGGGATCTGGATGACATACCTCAGCAAGCGCGGTGCCGCACAGAACAGCGCCTGCTAGCGCGGCCGCAAGCATCCCTGGCGCCTGCATGTCCGCGAGCCTACGCCAGGATTGTTACGAATGCAACGAGTCTGAACGGTTTGGCTGCGTGAGAGGATCGCAGCGATGGCGCCGCCGTTCCGCATCGGGGTCATGCAGCTGACGATGGAGCCGCTCGACGAGATGCTCGCCTCGGCGCGCGCCATGGACGCGGCCGGGATGGACACGATCTGGCTGGCCGAGGCCTACCCCTGGTGGCGCAAGCACGGGATGGAGGCGCGCTCGTCCACCGTCACTTCGGCGCTGATCGCGCGCGACACCGAGCGGATCACGATCGGCTGGGGGATCATCTCGCCCTTCACGCGGCATCCGGTGCAGGTGGCGATGGACGCGCGGGTCGTGCAGGAGGTGGCCGGAGACGGACGCTTCATCCTCGGTTTCGGGACGTCGAAGATCTTCCTCAACAACGCCGGCATCCAGACGAACCGGACGCTTGGGCCGATGCGCGACGCGGTCGAGATCGTTCGTGGGGTGCTCGCGGGAGAGCCGTTCGAGTACCGCGGCGACACTTGGAGCGCGTCCGTGCCGGCGCTGCAGGACGAAGCCCACACACCGCGCGCCGTTCCACCGGTCTACGTGGCCGCGACCGCGCCGAAGATGCAGGCACTCGCGGGCGAGATCGGCGACGGCTGCCTGACGCCGTCGATCACGACGCCGGCGTTCGTCGGCTACACGCGCGAGAACGTCGCCGCGGACATCGACATCGGCTGCACGATCGTCGCCTCGATCCACGAGTCCGACCGCGCCGCCGGCCGCGAGGGCGCGCGCGAGATCGCCGGGATGTACCTGGCCAACAAGGTGCAGAACATCAAAGGCGCGGCCGACACGCTGCTCGATCTCGCCGGCCTCGAGCAGGACGAGATCCGGCCGATCGCGGAGGCGATGGAGCAGGGCGGCCGGCTCGCCGCGAAGGAGCGTGTCACGGACGAGATCCTGGACAAGTGCAAGCCGATCGCCGGCACGCCGTCCGACTGCATCGCCGCGATCGAGGAGTACCGCGACGCAGGCTGCACGCACGTGATGCTGGAGCTCTGGGGCGACCGCCGCCACGAGCAGATCCGCCTATTCGGCGAGCGCGTGCTGCCGCACTTCAGGTAGATGGCGACCATCAAGGTCCGCGGCAAAGGGACGGTGAACGTGCGTCCGGACGAGGCGGTCGTCGCCTTCGAGGTTGCGTCGATCGCCGACGCGCCCGCCGAGGCGTTCGCGGCGGCTGCCGAGCGGGCCACCGCGCTCGACGGGGTGCTCGACGAGGCAGGGATCGATCGCGACCTTCGCTCGACCGTGGGAATCGTCCTGCACGAGCACCATGAGTTCGCGCCGAGCGGGAACCCCCGGCGGATGCACAGGGCCTCGACCGTCGTCAACGTCCGTCTTGCCGACGCAGGCGCCATCCCTGCGCTGTTGCAGGCCGCCGTCGAGCAGGCGGACGCCTACCTCCGAGGGCCGTTCTGGAGGCTCTCCGACACGGCCGCCGCCGAAGGGGAGGCGTGCCGCCTCGCCGTCGCAGACGCCACCTATCGCGCAGGCGCGTACGCCGGCGCCCTCGGGCTGCGCGTCGGTGCCGTCGAGACCGTCGAGGAGGCCGCGGCGGTCGTGGCGGGCGAGCCGTTTCGCGCCGCCGCAGTCGCCATGCGCGCCCCTGAGCCGCCGCCGCTCTACCCGGCTGAGCTCTCCGTCTCCGCCGTCGTCGACGTGGTGTTCACGCTGGAGCCGGCGTGAGTGGAATGGACGTCCAGATCGATCGCGACCGGCTGGTCGAGCTCGCGATCCGCCTCGTGTCCGTGCCGAGCTTCACCGGTGCCGAGGAGGCGGTGGCCCGCGTGATGGGCGACGTGCTGGAAGAGCTCGGCCTCCAGGTGCAGTGGCAGCAAGTCGAGGACGGGCGCGCGAACGTGCTCGGCACGTGGGCGGGCGCAGGCGGTGGGCCCACGCTCATGTTCAACGGCCACTTGGACACGTCGTACTCCGGGCGTGAGCCGTGGCTCCAGGGCATCCTCGGGTTCCAGCCGCAGGGGTTCGAGCGCGACGGGCGGATCTACGGGCTCGGCATCTCGAACATGAAGGGCGCGCTGGCCTGCTACGTGGAAGCGGTGCGCGCCCTCCAGGAGGCCGGTGTGCGCCTTCGCGGCGACGTCCTGATCGCCGCGGTCGCGGGCGAGATCGAGAAGACCCAGCAGGGAGACGCGCAGGGCGCCGAGTACCGCGGCTATGCCGCCGGCTCGCGCTACCTCGTGTCGCACGGTGGGGCCGCCGACATGTGCATCCTCGGCGAGCCGACCGAGAACAAGGTCGTCCTCGCCCACTTCGGCTCGCTCTGGCTGCGGCTCTCGACCCACGGGCCGTTCGTCCACACGGCGTTCAGCGAGGGGCGCCGCGACGAGAACTCGATCCTGAAGATGCGTCCCGTGCTGGAGGCCGTGCTCGAGTGGCTCCCGAGCTGGGAGGAGGAGATGGGCTTCGACGGCGTGCGCGGGGTGGCGAACGTCGGCGGGATCGAGGGCGGCTTCGGCTGGCGGGCGTCTCGGACGCCGCACCGGACCGACCTCTTCCTCGACCTGCGCGTCCCGCCCCACGTCGACATGGCCGAGGCGCGGCGCAAGGCGCTCGAGTTCGCGCGGTCGCTGGACGGCGTGGACGCCGAGGTCTACGTAACTGCACCGGGTGCCCGGATCGCCGAAGGGCATCCGCTCGTGGCGGCGATCGACGACGCCCACGAGGCGGTCTTCGGCCGGCGGCCCGAGCGGGACGTGACCCGCTGGTTCTCGGACGCCTCGGTGCTGACCCGCTACGGGATCCAGACGGTCAACTACGGCACCTCGAGCGGCCTGCCCGACGCCGAGCTGGGCGAGAATCTCAGCGTGGACGGCCTCGTCAAGACCGCCGAGGTGTACGCGCGCGCCGCCGCCGAGGTCTGCGGAGTCGCCGAATGAGCGGCGTGCACGATCCGTACGTGCTCCCGGAGGGTCTGCCGGTGCCGGAGGACGACGGCGGCGCCGACCACCTGCCGGGTCTCGAGATCCCGAACCTCGTGCTGCCCTCCTCGCAGGGCCCGGTCGATCTCGCCGAGCTCGCCGCGGGCCGCCTCGTCCTCTACGTCTACCCGCGCGCTGGACGGCCGGGCGTGCCAATGGTGGCCGGCTGGGACGAGATTCCCGGAGCCCGCGGCTGCACGCCGCAGTCGTGCGGGTTCCGCGATCACGCCGCGGAGCTCGAGGCACTTGCAGCCCGCGTGGCCGGGCTGAGCGCCCAGTCGCTCGAGGATCAGATCGAGTTCGCCGAGCGGAACAGGATTCCATATCCCGTGATCAGCGACGAGTGGCTCGAGGTCGAGCGCTGGCTCGGCCTGCCGACGTTCGACATCGAGGGAATGACGCTGTACAAGCGCCTCGCGCTGGTCGCGGAACGAGGACGGATCGTCAAAGTCTTCTATCCCGTCTTCCCGCCCGATCGGAACGCGGAGGAGGTGGTGGCGTGGCTGACGCAGGCGCGGGCCGGCTGAAGGCTCTGGACACCTTCCTGCCGTCGTACGAGTTCATTGCGCGGTACAGCGTCGCCGTCGACGCGGAGGCGGGCGAGGCGGACCGGGCGCTGCGGGCGGTGACGTTCCGCGAGGTGCCGGTGGTGCGGGCGCTGCTGTTCCTGCGCGGGCTCGGCTCCGCGGCGGTGGAGGGCTCCGTGCTGGCGGCGATGAGGCGACGCGGCACCGTCCTCGACGATGTTCCCGGCGAAGGAGTCGTACTGGAAATCCGAGGGCGCTTCTGGCGCCTGCGCGGGGACGGCGGCGAGCCGGAGGCGACGGCCGTGGTCGATTTCCGGGCGGTGGACGGTGCGCTGACGACGGAGACGCGCGTGCACGTGCCGGACGACGCTTCGAGGCGTCGCTTCGCCCGCTACTGGCGCATCGTCGGTCCCTTCAGCGGGGTGACGCGGAAGCACGTTCTGCGCGCCGCCAAGCGGCGAGCGGAGCGGCCGGCGTGAAGCTCGTCACCTTCGACGACGGCCTTGTCGGGGAGGTGCGCGACGGCACGGTCGTGCCGCTGGACGTCGGCTCGATGCGCGAGTACTTCGAGCGCGCCGGGGCATCGCGAGCGACCGGCGAGGAACGCGCGCTCGAGGAGGTGCGGCTGCGGGCGCCGATCGTTCCCAAGAAGTTCCTGCATACGGCGGGAAATTTCCGCGAGCACGAAGTGGAGTCGAAACGGGTCGGCTGGTCGCACGAGATCGCGCCGTGGATCGTCTTCTTCCAGAACGTGGACGCGATCGTCGGCCCGGACGAGCCGGTCGTGTACCCCGAGCACTTGACGGAGGAGCTGGATTACGAGCTCGAGCTCGCCGTCGTGATCGCGAAGGCGGGCAAGTGGTTCGGGCCCGACGAGGCCGGCGACTACATCGGCGGCTACGTGATCTTCAACGACATCACGGCGCGCGACATCCAGCGGCGGGAGATGCGCTCGGGCGTGTTCTCGTTCTGCAAGGGGATCGACACGTTTTGCCCGCTCGGGCCGTGGATCGTGACGCCCGACGAGCTCGGCGACCCGCACGACCTCCGGATGGAGCTGCGCGTGAACGGCGAGAAGCGGCAGGAGTCCTACAGCGGGAACATGTCGGTGACGATCCCGGAGATCCTCAGCCA
>Ga0137368_10006087_pt1 | contig 12690 bp, 10 predicted proteins | sample SagtaG_13_FD_104917 | JGI IMG/M metagenome (GOLD analysis project Ga0137368, IMG submission 104917) | Vadose zone soil microbial communities from Sagehorn Ranch, Mendocino, California, USA - Sage1_L_100_16 metaG | ecosystem: Environmental > Terrestrial > Soil > Vadose zone | place: USA...
GGTCCTGTACGGCGCCGTCGTGCTGGCCGAGAAGATACTGATGCCGTGGGGATTTGACAGCGGGCACAAGCTGTGACGATTACCACAATCGGTGCTGAGACTTTGGTATGGCTGCACGCGAATGACTCGACATCGAGCCCAGGCGTTCAACCGGCATAGCCGCAATAACGCGAGAGCGTAACGCAAAGCGCGAGCAGCGCCTCGTCGCCGCCCGCCCAGCCGATCAAGGAAAGGCCGATCGGGCAGCCGGCAATCGATCCGATCGGCAACGTGACCTGGGGCAATCCGCTCAGCCCGGCGATGCAAGTCAGCCGCATGACGCGGATGCGGAACGATTCCAGACCGTCCGATGGAGTATCGACGGGCGGCGCGACGCAAGGCGCGGTCGGCAACGCAAGCACGGTGCCCGGCGGCGTCATGGCGCGGATGCGCTCGCGCGCCCGCGCGTGCACCTCGCGCGCGGCCGCGACGTCCCGCTCCGAGACCTTGGCCGCGAACTCCATGCGTTCGCGGATGCCCGGCCCGAACCGTGGTCGATGCGTCTTCACGAATTCTCCGTAGTTGCTCCAGACCTCCCCGGCCTGGATGATGCGGAAGCTTTCGCGCCACGGATCAAGACCGTTGCGAGCCACGCGCTCGCGGCGAGCCTTCGGCAAATCGTGCGCCATGTCGTCGAGCGCGGACTGCAGCAGCGCCGGGAGGTCTGCGTCGGCTTCCGCGAACGCATCCTCCAGAACGATCAGGCTGCCAATAGGGGCTGGAACTTGCGAGCGATCGAGCACCACGTCGCCGACGCGCCGGAAGACTCCCGGGCCATTGGCGAACCATCCCCCGACATCGAATGATGGCGCCATGGGCATCGCGCCGGAAAGGTCGATCCGTCCGTGCGTCGGCCGGATGCCGTAGAGCCCGCAGAATGCGGCAGGCACCCGCACCGATCCGCCGGTGTCGCTGCCCAATGCGAAGTCGCAAGCTCCTGCGGCGGTCGCCGAGGCCGATCCGCTCGACGAGCCACCCGGCAATCGGCCGGGCGCGCGCGGATTGATCGGGGTGCCGTAGTGTGCGTTGGCGCCGGTCACGCTGAAGAAGAACTCGTCGCATACCGTCTTGCCGATCACGGTGGCGCCGGCATCCAGGATGCGACGGACCGCGGCAGCGGTCGACCGGGCCGGAGCCTGCGCATCGAGCCAGTCCGGGCTGCCCCCGCCCGTGCGCGACCCGGCGATGTCGTACATGTCCTTGACCCCCGCGGTCAGGCCCGCCAGCGGGCCATGGGCGGCGCCCGCAATGGGCGCGGCCAAATCGTGCGGAACGAAGGCGGAGCGCGATCGAGCTGCCGACATCCAGGCCCCCGAATTCCTATCCCTGCTGGTGCTGAGCGAGATACCAATCGAGGATCTTGGCGCCGTCCCAAGCGACCACGCCATCCCGTCCCAGAATCTCTTCGAAGGTGCGCTGCACATGCCCGATGCGGTGCGGCACGCCGGAAAGATAGGGGTGGCAGGCGATCGACATGACCTTCGCGCGCTCGGCCGACTCCTCGTACAGACAATTGAAGTGGTCGAGCGCGCGCCGATACATCATCTCGGAGGGGTGATGCTGAAGCGCCATCATGACGATGTCGTGGAGCTCGAAATTGTAGGGGAGCGCGACAACCGGACCGTGCGTCGTCTTGAGCGTGACCGGTTCGTCGTCGAGCACCCAATCACCGATATATTCGACCCCGGCCTCGGCGAGGTAGTCGAGAGTGTCGTAGGTTTGGGTGAGCCCCGGACCGAACCAGCCGCGCGGTCGCTTGCCCCAGAATTTTTCGATGATGTCCATCGATTTCATGATGACGCCGCGCTGGTCGTCGAGCTTGTGCATCGGCACTTGGTCATAGCTGTGGGCGTTGAGCTCCCAGCCGTTCTCGACGCAGGCCTCGACCACCTCGGGATAGGTCTCGCAAACCCTTGCATTCAATGTGACCGTGGGCGTTGCGCCGACCTGCCGCAGCATTTTCTGAAGGCGCCAGAAGCCGACCCGCATCCCGTATTCGTGCCAGCTCCAGTTCGGCATGTCGGGAAGCTGAGGCTGTCCTTGCGGCGGTGAAATGACCATGCGCGCCATCGGGCGCGAAATGTCCCACTCCTCGAGCGCCAGCACGGGCCAAACGACCAGTCGAATTCCATCGGGGAATCGCAACGGTGCGCGTTTGGTGATGGGAGAATACCGGAGCCGTTCACGTGGCTGCATCACCTGTCCCGTATGCTGGTCCCGCCGTTACGAACTTCATACATCATCCCGTCGATGGGGGCCAAGGCGGCGCCCCCGACCGCGACGAGACCGGTGTCTTCAGCACGGACTGAACAGAGTATCATGAGACCGGTGCTTTCCGACAAGCCGCGCGCTAGGCTTGGCTGCGCGATTACAGTCCGCGGCCGGCCGGATCACCCGCGCCGTCCCACTCCCCGTCAACGTCATCGCCGGAGCACACCGTGAGCATCCCCAAACCGGTCTACAACCCGCCATTCAACGTCACCCGCGCCAGCCATGCGGTGCTCACCGTCAAGGATCTCGCCAAGAGCCGCGCCTTCTACGTCGACCTGATCGGCTTCATCGTCAGCGACGAGGACCAGGACACGCTCTATCTGCGCGGCGTCGCCGAGGCCTGTCATCACAGCCTGGTGCTCAAGCGCGCGCGCGGGGAGCCGGAGGCCGAGCGCGTCGGCATGCGGGTGTTCACCGAGGAGGACCTGGAAAAGGCCAAAGCCCATTTCGACAAGGCCGGGCTTCCGGCGAAATGGGTCGAGGTGCCGCACCAGGGGCGCACCTTGCACGTCGCCGACGCGGGCGGCGCGCCGATCGAGTTCTGCGCCACCATGGCGGTCAAGCCCCGCCTGATCGTCGAGTTCGCCCACCATCACGGCGCGGTGCCGCAGCGGCTCGATCACTTCCAGCTGCTGGTGCCGAACGTGCGGCAGGCCTGCGAATTCTGGATGAGCCTGGGCTTCCGGCTGTCGGAATACATCTCGCCCGACGGCAGCGAGGAGCTGCTGTTCGTGTTCCTGCAGCGCAAGGGCAATCCGCACGACATCGTATTCGCGCCCGGCGCCGGGCCGCGGCTGCATCACGCCGCGTTCAGCCTGCCGGAATCCTATCAGTTCTTCTACGTCTGCGATCTCGCCTACGATATGGGCTTTGCGGCCAACATCGAATACGGGCCCGGCCGCCACGGCCCCGGCCACGCGCTGTTCGTCTATATGCGCGATCCCGACGGCCACCGCATCGAGCTGTTCAATACCCACTACCAGTGCATGGATATCGAGAACGAGCCGGTGCGCTGGGATTTGTCCCACGCGGCCAAGCGCCGCTGGCAGCTGCCGCCGCGGCGGCAATGGCACGTCGAGGCGAGCCGCTTCGTCGGCGTCGAGCCGCGCGACCCGCCGCACAAGGGCGATCCGATGAACCTCGAGAAGTTCATCGCCGCCGGAATGCGGTGAAACCGAGCCGCGGCGTGGCAGGCGAGGAGGGACTTTCTGCACTTCCTGCACTTTCTGCAGCATAAAACCGGTTTGCATGACCACGGGCTCGATCGCAGCCGTCGCATGGATCGCGCCGGGAGCTATTCGAGCAACGTGCTGGGGCGGCATTGGAATCATTAGACTTTATCGGGTTTGTTTGGCCAAAATGTTCCGCCAAAACGGTGTTGGGTTCGTTCCGCCAAAACGGGGTTGGGTTCGTTCCGCCAAAACGGGGTTGGGTTCGTTCCGCCAAAATGGTGCGAACGACTCTGACCGATTCCCGACCCGGTTTGCATCAGGACCGGCTCGATCGCAGCCGTCGCATGGATCGCGCCGGGAGATATTCGACCACGTGCTGGGGCGGCATTGGAATCATTGGGCTTTATCGGGTTTGTTTGGCCAAAATGGTGCGAGCGACTCTGACCGCGTGCTGACCGGTTTGCATGACCACGGGCTCGATTGCAGCCGCTCGCGCCATCACTGCGAAACCAGCCCCGCGCTCACCGCCGCCTCGTCCCAGATCTTGGCGTCCTTCCTGATCATGGCGGCGAATTCCGACGGCGTGTTCGCGATCGTCTCGAGCCCGTTGTCGCCGAGGATCTGCTGCACCTCCGGCGAATTGAGAATGCGCACGATCTCATCGTGCAGGCGCGCGGTGATCGCGGGCGGCAGGTCTCGCGGCGCCAGCAAGCCGATCCAGGCCCGTCCGGGCTCGAAGCTCGGCACCTCCTCCGAGATGATCGGCACGTTCGGCAGCTTCGAATAGCGCTTGGTGTCGAACACGGTCAGCAGGCGAAGCCGACCGCTTCGGATATGCGGTAGCGCCGCCGCCAGGCTGACGATCGCCGCCGGCACGTGGCCGCCCAGCAGATCGTTGAGCGCGGGCATCACGCCCTTGTAGGGAACGTACAACATCTCAATTCCGGCTCTCTTGTTGAGAACCTGGCCGTAGAGATGGTGCGCGGTGCCGATGCCGGCGCTGGCGTAGGAGATATCGCCCGGCCGCCCGCGCACCAGATCGATGAACGCGGTGAGCGAAGGCGCGCTGATCTGCGAATTAACCACCAGCCCCGCCGGGTTGTCGGCGATCGCCGTGATCGGGGTGAAATCCTTGGCGATGTCGAACGACGCCTTCTTGTTCTGGATGAGATCGATGGTTTGCGCGAGCGAGATGACGACGCCGATGGTGTGCCCATCGGGCGCGGCACGTTTGAGCATGTTCATGCCGATTGCGCCCGATGCGCCGGCTTGATTTTCGATGACGACCGGCTGGCGCAAGCTCTCGCTCAACTTCTGCCCGATCAGCCGCGCGCTGATGTCGCCGGCCCCGCCGGGAGGATTTGGCACGATGATGCGGATCGAGCGCGACGGATAATCCTGCGCCGCCGCGGTGAGCGGCAGCGCAGCGAACACCAAGAGTAACAGTCGAAGCCAGTGCAGGAGCATGTCTCGCTTCTCCTAGTCCTCGATCGCTCGATCACAATTTGGAACCGGTCATTTAACCCGATCGCAAACGTGACCGCCGAGCCCGACCATAGCTCGGCGCTATCGCTAGAAGGTTGCTGTCTCGTACAGATGCAACTAAGATGTACACTGCGAACGTCGATGCCGACATGAGGCCGTGAGTATCGCACGGGAATTGAAACCGGTTGTCGTTCGCATCGGAAAAGTTTTAGCCGGCCTTGCCTTTAGGCGCGCTGCTGCGCGGGGGGCGATACTGACCATCACATCCGAACGTTGCGATCAGCTCCGTCGCCGTCTGCAAGCGCACTGCCAGCGCCGTCCTGTGGGGTAGCGGTCAGGCGAACCCATAGCAGTGATCGAAGGAGGACGTCATGACTACTCGAATCTTGAGTCTTAGTGGCGGCGGGATCCGAGGCATTTTTCAGGCGGTGTATTTGAGAGAAATTGCTGCGCAATTTAAGAAGCCGCTTCGAACCTATTTTGACGTCATCGCCGGTACATCCACCGGAGCAATCATAGCGTTAGGAGTAGCCCTCAATATTGATCTCAAACGAATTGTTAGTCTTTTCGAAGATCACGGCGGCGAAATTTTCCCGCAAGACGTGCGGCGGGCCTCCAAGCGGATGCATACGTGGGGCTTTACAGGCCCTCGTTACAAGCAAGAACCTTTGCAGCGGATCTTGAACGAGGTGTTCCAGGCAAATGGAAAGCAACTCCAAATCCGTGATTGCGAGCCGTCCGTGATCATCGCCGCCGCAAATCTGGACAGATACAAAATGCGGTCGTTCACGATGTTGGACCGGTCGGGCGCACCGCCAGATATTGAGAGCCGCGATGGCGAACTATTCGCTGCGGACGTCGCGCTGGCAAGCGCGGCTGCGCCCCTATTCTTCCCTGCGGTTCGCCCCAAAGGACGCACAAAAAAGGGAGTTGGTAACGGAGGAGCGCACGTATGTCGATGGCGGGGTGTGGGCGAACAACCCCTCATTGCTGGCCGTGTTGGATGCGCACGATCACTTGAAGATACCTTTTGACGACATGCGTGTGATCAGTGTCGGTAACGGAGAAGTCCCTGATGGGGTGGTAGGTGTCGATTTCAACCAAATGTTTCGAGCGCAGATGTTGGGTCCAATTATGGATATGATGTTCGCAATGCAAAGTGAACTGGCCGATCGCGCCACCGCGTCTCTTTTGCACGACAAGGATGGGGATCGTGTACTCCGGGTCAACGTAACGCTTAATAAAATTGTTGAACTGGATGACGTAGACGAGGCCGTTCGACAGCTAAAGCCTCTTGCCGAGCGCGAAGCGAGAACCGGAATTGGAAAGTTTATGGAAATGGTTGGAGGCGAAGTGATTTAGATGCAACGAGCGCAAGAGATATTCAAAGGGCTCCGGATCGTCGATCAGTCTGTTTTCACCTGCTGCTCCTTCAGCGCCCATTCACCATCGCGCAGCCGCATCAGAACGCCTTGCTCGTACAACGCGTGTAGCTCGAGCGCGACTTCGCGTCCGTCCTTGCTGCCGAGGGCTTCCATGATCTGCGCAAAGAACATCGGCCCGGACTGCAGCGCGTCACGAACGGTGGCGTGTCGCTTCCGCCCGTCGAACCGCGGCGCCCGCGGGCGGCGCGTTTCGATCGTATCGGGAATCCCGTAGGGGGCGGTGAGGTCGAAGCCGGCCTTGTCCACCAATCCCTGCTCGTCCGTGCTCGGGTCCATGTAGAAGCCCGGATAGCCGGTGGCGATCACGATATCGCTCGCCGCCCGGAATCGGGTCGACATCGCCCATTCCATCTGCTCATCGGAAAAGACGTCGACGTCGTCGTCGACGACGAAAACGTGCTTCACCCTGGGAATCGCGTGCAGTGCCGAGATCGCGTGCCTGGCCTGCCCGCGCTGTCCGCGGCGCAGCGCAACACGCACATGCTGGCGTCCGTTCGATGCCGGCACCGCCAGCAAGGCGGCGGGCTCGATGCCGGCCGCCCGCAAGACCTTCCAAGTCTGCAACTCGGCATTGAGCCCGCCGAGATTGCCGGAATCGGTCCAGCTCAGGTGGCCGCCGCTGTGAAACACCGTCTGATGCAGGGCGTCCTTTCGCATCGTGATGGCGGTGACGTGAAACACCGGGTCCATGTGCACGGGTCCGTAGAAGCCGTAGAACTCTCCATACGGGCCCTCCTGCTCGCGATAGCCGAGCTCGTCGAAATAGCCCTCGATGATCATCTCGGCGTCGGCCGGCGCAAGCACCTGGTTGGTCAACCCGCGCACCATCGGCACCGGCTCGCCGCGCAAGGTCGCGACCAGGCCGAATTCGTCGCCCGGAAGCCGCAAGCCCGCCGCCAGATAATCGAGCGGATGCGAACCGATGGCGAAGCTCGCCGGCAGTTTCTCGCCGCGGTCCACACAGGCGATGTAGCACTTCTTGAGATCGGACGGCTGGGAGAGGTTCGCGCGCATGGTGCGCCGGTCGCGAAACATTAGGCGGCGGCAGCCGACATTGGTGCGGCCGGTCGCGGGATCGACCGTATAGTCGATGCCCGACGAGATGTAGGGCGCGCCGTCGAGCTCGTGCTGGAGATGGAACGGCAGCTTGGTCAGATCGATCTCCTCACCCTTGAGAACGATTTGGTGCACCGGCGCGTCCGACGACGACACCTCCACGACCGGCTGCGGATCATTCATCCGCCGCATGTATTCGTGAATCATGTTTCGCTCGTCGGTGCCGAAGGCGGCGGCAAGCCGTCGTCGGCTCCCCGATACCGCCGCGACCATCTCGTATCGCTCGGCGCCGACCCGCTTGAAATATTTGGCTTTCGGCGAAGACTCGATCACCGCGCTGAGGTCGGCAAGCGAAACCGCCTCGTCGTGCACCTCCATTTCGCCGATGGCGATCAGCTTCTCGACGAAGGATCGCAAGCGGAACTTGTCGAGGTCGACGTTGCGGGGCGACATCGGTCATTCTCCCTTAGTTGTGCGCCTTGGGTACCATCTCGCTCGACGAATTGATCACCGAGTGGATGCTGCGCGCGAACTCGATCGCGCCGTGCACGTCCATGTCGAGGGCCGCGCGCGCGTAATCCTTGCAGCCGACCCGCGCCGGCCGCGGCGCCCGCATGATCTGCGCGCACAGCGACTCGACCGCGGCGTCGAGCTCGGCGGCCGGAAAAACCTCGCTGACGATGCCGGCCTCGCGCGCCCGCGCCGGGCCCACCACCGCGGTCGACCAGACCAGATAGGTCATGGCCTTGCGCGGCACCCGGTCGACCAGCGCCGACATCACCATGGTCGGCATGATGTTGTGCGCCATCTCGGGAACCTGAAACTTGGCGGTGTCGGCGGCGAGCGTGATGTCGCAGACCGCCGCGATGGCGCAGCCGAAGCCGAAGGCGCGGCCCTTGACGACGCCGATCACCGGGATTTCGCAGCGCCGGAAGGCGCCGTAGCAATTGAACACCACGTCGTTGCGGCGGCGAAGCTCGAGCGCCTCGGGCTGCGCCCCGGGCGGGCGTTTTCCCATGGTCTCGCGGCCGACGCAGAAATCCTCGCCGGCGCCGCGCAACACCACGATTTCCGAGCTCTCCCCCGCGCCGAGCAGGAGTTTGGTCAGCTCGACCGCCATCGCGTCGGAGGCGGCATTGCCGATCTCGGGCCGGTTCAAGGTGATTTCCAGCACGGGGCCCTTGCGGGCAGTCAGGATCTGGTCGGCCATGGTCGCTCCTTTTGGCAATGGAAATTTGCGCCGAAAGAATTCAACATGACCCTGCACACCGCGGTCAATCGTGCTGTAAACGATTGCAGCGATTGTCCAGCGGCCAGCCATCGAGGGTCAGTGCCCATGCCTGCCAGCGATACCCCTAGCTTGCCACCCCAGACCGAGCCCGCGCTCCGCGCCATCGCGATGCCGGCTGACGCCAATCCGCATGGCGATATTTTCGGCGGCTGGCTGCTCTCCCAGATGGACCTCGCGGGCGGCACAGTTGCTACTCGACGGGCAAAAGGCCGTACCGTGACAGTGGCGGTCACCGCCATGACCTTCCATCGCCCGGTCTTCATCGGCGACGAGGTGACCTGTTACGCCGACATCATCAAGGTCGGAAATACCTCGATCACCGTGAAGGTGGAGAGCTGGGTCCGGCGCGGCATCGGGGAGGAACAGATCGCGGTGACCGAGGGCATTTTCAGTTATGTGGCGGTCAGCGCCGATCGCCGGCCATGCCCGGTGCCGCCTGAAAGTTGACCGGATTGCGCGCTATCGATGGAACGCCAGGTCGGAACGAATGGTACTATCAATTGTTGAGCCATTTTGATTCGGCGTGTTTTAATCAAACTGCTTCGCGGAGCTGCGACCCCCAATGAGCGATTTTTCGTTTCGCCGAGACTGGATAACCAAGCCGATCTTCCGGTGGGCGCAGCACGTGCTGCCGAGCCTGTCCGACACCGAGCGCGAGGCGATCGAAGCGGGCGATATCTGGTGGGACGCCGATCTGTTCACCGGCAATCCCGACTGGGCGAAGCTGTTGGCGTTCCCGACCGCAACGCTGTCGGCGGAAGAGCAGGCCTTCCTCGACGGCCCGGTCGACGAGCTCTGCCGCATGCTCGACGACTGGCGCATCAACTGGGAGCTCGGCGACCTGCCGCCCGAGGTGTGGGACTTCCTCAAGGCGCACAAGTTCTTCGCGATGATCATCCCGAAGAAGTACGGCGGGCTCGAATTTTCCGCCTATGCCCATTCGGAGGTCATCCGCAAGCTCTCGACCCGTTCCGTTTGCGCGGCGGTCACCGCCATGGTGCCGAACTCGCTCGGCCCGGGCGAACTGCTGCTGCAATTCGGCACCAAGGCGCAGCAGGATTACTGGCTGCCGCGGCTCGCCGAAGCCAAGGAGATTCCGTGCTTCGGGCTCACCAGCCCGGAGGCCGGCTCGGATGCCGCCTCGATGGTGGATTCCGGCGTGGTCTGCCGCGGCACCTGGCAGGGCCGCGAGGTGCTCGGCATCAAGCTCAATTGGCACAAGCGCTACATCACGCTCGGGCCGATCGCGACCGTGCTGGGCTTGGCGTTCAAGCTTTACGATCCCGATCACCTGCTCGGCGCCGATGACGAAATCGGCATTACCGTCGCCTTGGTGCCGACCCACTTGCCGGGGATCGAGATCGGCCGCCGGCATCTGCCCGCGTTGCTCGCCTTCCAGAACGGACCGAACTGGGGCCGCGACGTGTTCATCCCGATGGACCATGTCATCGGCGGCGTCGAGCAGGTCGGCAAGGGCTGGAAGATGCTGATGAGCGCGCTCGCCGCCGGGCGCGGTATCTCGCTGCCGTCGCTGTCGGCTGCCGGCGTCGCCTTCACGGCGCACGCCTCCGGCGCCTATGCGCGCGTGCGCGAGCAGTTCCACGTTCCGATCGGCCGGTTCGAGGCGATCCAGGAACGGCTGGGGCGGCTCGCCGCCACCGCCTATCTGCTCGATGCCGCGCGCCGGCACACCTGCGCGGGCATCGACCACGGCCACAAGCCGGCGGTGGTCACCGCAATCATGAAGGCGCAGGCGACCGAGCGGCTGCGCGTCTGCGTCAACGACGCCATGGATATCCACGGCGGCAAGGCGGTGCAGGAAGGTCCGCGCAATTACATGGGCAGCCTCTATCGCGCGGTGCCGGTGGGCATCACGGTCGAGGGCGCCAATATCGTCACCCGCAGCCTGATCCAGTTCGGCCAGGGCGCGATCCGCAGCCATCCCTACCTGCTCAAGGAAATGCAGGCGCTTGAGGAGCCCGACCGCGCCCGCGGCCTCGACGAATTCGACAAGGCGTTCTGGGGCCATGTCGGCCACAGCATCGCCAATGCGATGCGCGCGTGGGGCCGGGCTTGGACCGGCGGACTCTTTGCGCCCGCGCCCGACGCCGGCGACGCGACGCGCTTCTACAAGCCGCTCGGACGCTACGCCGCCGCCTTCGCACTCGCCGCCGACCTGGCGCTGCTCACCCTCGGCGGCGCGCTCAAGCGGCAAGAGATGGTGTCCGCCCGCTTCGGCGACATCCTGTCGGAGCTTTATCTGTTGTCGGCGGTACTCAAGCGCTGGCAGGACGAAGGCCGCCAGCAAGCCGATCTGCCTCTGCTCGAATGGTGCATGGAGGATGGCCTCGCCACCATCGAGCGGCGCCTCGACGAAATCTTCGCGAATTTCCCGAACCGTCCGACGGCGTGGCTGCTGCGGTTTCTCCTGTTGCCGCTCGGCCCGCGCCGCCGCGGGCCCCCCGATCGCTTGACGCAAGCCTGCGCGGCGATTCTGCTCGAGCCGTCGGCGACGCGCGATCGGTTGACCGTCGACATTTTCCACGGCAGCGGCGACGAAGACCTGGCGCGGCTCGAGCGCGCCTTCGACCTGGTGATCAAGACCGAGCCGCTGCGCCATCGCCTGCACCAGGCGCAAACGCGTGACGTCGCCAAGGCACGCCAGCAAGGCATCATCAACGACGCCGAGGCGGCCGCGCTCGAAGCCGCCGCGCAGGCGGTTGCGGCGGTCGTGGCGGTCGACGATTTCGCGCCCGAGGAACTGTCGCCGCGCCGAGCTTCCCAAGGAGAGGTGCTATCGAAAGCGATGTCGCGACCAACCGCCGCGGAGTGATCGACCGTCCGGTCTATATCATCGACGGCAGCCGCACGCCCTTCATCAAGGCGCGCGGCCGGCCCGGCCCGTTCACACCGGTCGATCTCGCGGTCGCCTGCGGGCGGCCGCTGTTGCTGCGCCAGCCGTTCCCGCCGGACGCGTTCGACGAGGTCATCCTCGGCTGCGTCAACGTCGTCGCCGACGAGATGAATCCGGCGCGTGTCGCGGCGCTGCGCCTCGGCATGGGCGAGGCCATGACGGCGTTCACGGTGCAGATCAATTGCGGCTCCGGCATGCAGTCGATCGACACGGCGTATCAGTACATCCGCGAAGGCCACTCCGACCTGATCCTGGCCGGCGGCGCCGAGGCGCTGAGCCATGCGCCGCTGGTGTTTCGGCGCAGCGCCGTCGAGTGGTATGCGCGGCTGTTCGGCGCGCGCAATGTCTGGTCGCGCCTCAAAGCGTTCGCCGGTTTCCGTCCATCGTTTTTTACGCCGGTGATCGGCCTCGAACGCGGCCTGACCGACCCGGTGGTCGAGCTCAATATGGGTCAGACCGCCGAGATTCTTGCCCATGTGTTCCATGTGTCGCGGCGCGACGCCGATCAATACGCGGTCGAGAGCCATCAGCGGCTCGCCCGCGCGCAAGAGCAGAAATGGTTCGAGGGCGAGCTCGAGCTCGCGTTCGATCGCGACGGCAAGTTCTACGACCACGACGACGGCGTGCGGCCGGACAGCTCGGTGGAGAAGCTCGCCGAGCTCAAGCCCGCCTTCGAGCGGCCGTGGGGCAAGGTGACGCCCGGCAACAGCTCACAGATCACCGACGGCGCGTCCTGGGTGATCCTGGCGTCCGAGGCCGCAATGAAGGAGCACGGCCTCAAGCCGCGCGCCGTGATCGTGGACAGCCAATGGTCGGCGCTCGAGCCATCGATCATGGGGCTCGGTCCGGTGCTGTGCTCGACCGCGATCCTGCGCCGGCACGGACTGGCGCTCGGCGACATCGGGCTCTGGGAGCTCAACGAAGCTTTCGCCGCGCAGGTGCTGGCCTGCCTGGCGGCCTAAGAGAACAAAACTTTCTGCCGCCAGATCCTCCGCCTTCGCGGCGCGGCGGGCCGGA
>Ga0137368_10006094_pt1 | contig 12681 bp, 11 predicted proteins | sample SagtaG_13_FD_104917 | JGI IMG/M metagenome (GOLD analysis project Ga0137368, IMG submission 104917) | Vadose zone soil microbial communities from Sagehorn Ranch, Mendocino, California, USA - Sage1_L_100_16 metaG | ecosystem: Environmental > Terrestrial > Soil > Vadose zone | place: USA...
GCGTTGACGGCGCGAGTCGGGCCCGCCAAGATTGATCGCGTGCTGTCATATCGCCTGCTCTACCGCCTCGGCTTCACCCCTTGGGATAACGCGCCCGGGCCGCAGCTCCTGGATCGCGTGCTCGACAGCGACTCAGCGGGCGCCGGCCGCCGAGCGCTCGATGTCGGATGCGGGAAGGGCCGCGACGCGATCCACCTTGCCAAGAAGGGCTGGGAGGTCACTGCTGTCGACCTCGAGGAGCGCGCGATCGGGAAGGCGCGGGAACGGGCGGCGGAAGCGGACGCCAACGTCCACTGGATAGTCGGCGACGTCACCAAACTTGGCACACTCGCCACGCCACCGGGCTACTCGCTGATCTACGACCTGGGCTGCATTCAGGGACTGCCGGACGAGGCGGCCGCGCTTGCAGCCGGAGGCATCACCTCGCTTGCCGGCGAGGATGCCACGCTCCTCCTCGTCGCCTTCGCCCGCGGCCGCCGGATGATCCTGCCGCCCGGGATGGACGGTGACCATGTTGAGGCTCTCTTCGGCCCCGCCTGGCGTCTAGTCGGTACCCACGATGTGCTTCAGCTGTCCGACCACAAGGTGCCGCCGCCAGTCCGCAAGGCAAGGCCGACGGCGTATCACCTGGTCAAGGCGTAGACCCGAAACGGCCGGGGCAGCATCGCAACGTGACGCTGGCATGTGCGAGCGTGCTCACGCCCGAGTCGCTTCGATTCGAGTGCGCGATTTGCTGCCTCGGTCCGGTTCTTGTTTCGCCGCTTGTATGTCGCCGCTGCTTCTAGCTGCTTCTTAATTACACGGGCGGGCGAGAGTGGTGACTACTCGAAGAGTTGAAGACCGGTGGACGGTGCTACCACGTGCTACCACGAGGGTGCGCAAACGGGTGCTCGACAAGCTGGGGGTCACTGGTTCGAGCCCAGTGCGGGCCACTGAACTTGGCAGTGCGCGAAATGCGAGCGTCACGACGCGGCAGCTCGGCAGGTGGCGTCTAGGTGACGCGCGGCTCGAACTCCAGCCGCATGACGACTTCGCCACCATGTTCTTCTCCCGTGAGGCGGAAGCCGAGTGATTCATAGAAAGTGATTGCGCCGGGATTTGCCGGCACGACGCTCAGCGTCGCCTCGGCTGCTCCGAGGCCGCGCCAGCGTTCGAGCACCAACTCCATCGCCCGACGGCCGACGCCGCGACGCTGGTAACGCTCGTCGACCATGAACCGCCAGAGGTAATACGCCCCCTCCGCCAGATCCTCATGGGTAAGGACGAAGCCCGCGGGCTCGTCGTCGGCATAGATCGCCCGCATCCAGTGCCTCGGGACAAAGTGGGCTTCGGCGATCGAGAGCGCGTTCGGCGCAACGAATTCGCGCTGTTCGTCCGCCACCTTTAACTCGCAGATCGCGCGTACTGTCTCTCTGGCAATTTCGCGCAGGTCGACGTCCATGGTCGCGATTCTAGGACGGCCTCAGCCGACGCGAACTAGCTCGGCCATTAACAGCGGATGGTTTGCGCACCGACAAGGTCCGCCGACTGAACTTCGCGGTGCGCAAGACCGCACTGTGAGGACAAGGTAGCTCGAGGAGCTAGACGCGTTAGAAGTGCGCGCCGCGGGCGCGTAGTTTCTCCTCGGCCTGCGGGAAGAGCGGGTCGAGCGCCGCGAGCAGATTCCGGGGGACCGCGGTGCGGTACGCGTTCCGGACGACGAACTGCCGCAGCGCGCAGTCGATCTTCGCGGTCTCACCGAGAGCGGCGAGCGCCTGGACGGTCTGCACGTACAGGCCGCGCCGGATCGTCTCGAAGTCGCGCGACTGCCAGAAGCTCATCGGCTCGCCGATCCGGTTCCGGACTCCTGGCGGGATCGGTGTCGCGAGCATCTGCGAGAGAGAGTTCTCCGGGCCTGTTTGAGCCCAGGTCGCGAGGCCTTCGCTGAGCCACGGGTCGCGCGACTGGTCGTTGCCGACGAGCGAGTAAAACCATTGGTGCGCGGTCTCGTGTGGAACGAGAACGAGGCTTCCGTCGCCGAGGAAGCCGAGCGTCGGGTACGCGGTGCCGTTCAAGCCGCGGAAGTCCTTCATCACCGCAAGCGAGTAGGTCGACCACGGATAGTCGCCGAAGCGCCTGGCGTAGAAGCGGAGAGCGCGCACCGTCGAGACGAGGAAATCACGAACCGAATACACGGATCCGCGCTCGAGGCCAACGGTAACGCGCACCGGTCGCGGAGCATTCACCGTCGTGCTGGCGACGTGAAAGGAGCCCACCGCGAGCGCAAAGTCTCTGACCGCACGCGCGCGCCAATGACCGGCGCCGATCTGCGCGCCCGACGCCAGTGCGCGAACCCGCGCCGGGACGGTGACCTGGACATCGAAGTCGGCCGCCGGCGATGTCGACCAGAAGGAATCGGTCCGCACCGGACGCTCCGTCGCCCAGCCCGTCCCGTTCCACGCGAGCAGCGGGAAGAACGACAGGAAACGTGCCGAATGACCGCCGTGGAGCTGCAGCCCGGCCGGCCGCGGCAGGTGAAGCGTCCAGTTCATCGAGACCGAGATCCGCTCGCCCGCCGCGAGGGCGCGGCGGACGACGAGCGTGGTCGCCTCCGGACGGGCGGTCGGAAGCCGCCGCCCACCGGACGTAACGTCAGGAACGGTCAAGCTCGCTCCGCGCTTCGCATAGAAGGGCGAATTCGGCCACAGCCGGAAGACGACTCGATCCGTGGCGACCGAGGGCGTGAACGACACCGTCAGCGTTCCTTCCGCGGCCATGAGGCCGGCCTCGACCCGGACGCGCAGCACGTAGTGCGGCCGGTTCCGCGGCGGCGCGTGCAAAGAAGTCCCGACAACGCACCCAGCGGCTGTCGCAGCCGGGGCCGGAACGGCCGAAGCGATCCCGGCGACCACGGCGAACGCGCACGCCAGACCCACGCTGACCCGGGGCATTCGCCGAGGCTACGCCGCCCCCAACCGACCAGCAAGCTCCGCAACGGCGGGCTCAGCTAAGAACCAGCTGATCCCGTGGGGTGCACAAATCCGGCCGTCAGCGGGAAGTCTCCGATTTGCAGCGGGATCGCATTCGTATACCCCACGCACCTGACGTGGGCCAGCGTTCGTAAATGTCCCCCGACGCGACTCGCTGGCCAGGATCGGCCCGGCGCCTTTCTCGCTTGAACGCTGAGGCTTCGTGTGGGACTAACACACGATCTCTGCGAGCGAGTTACACGTGCCTCACGGCGTCCCGTGCCCCCCGTTTAGGCTGGGCTCGTGGCTTTTGTGTACCACCGCGTTCCGAGCGAGATGGTTGGAGATGTCATCTATCCGTTGAATCAACTCGCTGCGATCGCGCCGGAACGCTACGAGTTGCAGAGATCAAAGTATCTCGGCCGCGAAGCCGTGCTGGCTGCCCGGATCTCGCAGGACGGCTTGCTGTTTAACGACACGGTGCACTGCGCCCCGCTCCACCCGAATCGGTTGTTCGCCGCGCGGGAACGGCTCGGGTTGCATCCACCGCGTGCTGACGCGAGCCGCGCCAGGAACACGAGCCGCTTCAGCGGGCTGTTCTTCGAGATTCCGCTCGACCGCATCTCCACTCATCGGCTTCTCTGGTACCGCTGGGAGACGCCATGGATCAATGGATTCCCGAACGAGGGCGTCCCACTCGCTCCCCCGCTCGAGGAGTTCGAGCCGTTCGATGCGTCACGCTACCGGGAACTCTCTGACGTGACTGACGCGCACGCGGCGTATCTGTGCCGGATGAAGGAGACGGGAAAGCAGCCGCTCCTGTTCGTGCACATTCCTCACGTCCTCGTCGCCGGTCCGATCGACGCGCACCGGCTCGGCGTGATCCGATGGGACGAACGGCCGCCCGACCGGCATGCGATGCTTCGGGACGTCGTGGAGTAGGACGACCGCATGCGCGAGCGTGCGGGGATGTCCCTTGAGCAATGGCGACTCAAGCGGGACCGCAAGCTCAGCGCGCGGAAGCCACAACGAGCACCCGTCTGCTGATCGCGTCGAGCGTGGCGCGCATCTCCTTCAGGCGGGTACGCATCTCCTCGACGTCGGCAGCGGCCTCTGCGGCGAGTTCCTCGACGTGATCGAGCAGTGCGTCTGTCGTCTCGAACATGCGGCGATGCCAGTCCTCAGTCTCCTCGTAGGCGAGAACGTCGAAGCGGGCAGTCTGGAGGTGGGGGCGGTGATCGTCGACCTGCGGAGGACGTCCCTCCGGCTGACGGTGATAGTCCCAGGAGGTGAAGACAAGTCGACCCTCGGGTCGCAGCACGCGTCGCAGCTCTGTAAGCGCGGCACGCTTGTCCAGCGCGAACAAGAGTGCATCCACGCTCATGATGCCGTCGACCGTTCCGGAATCGAGTCCGGTGCCTTCGAACGACCCCTCACGGAACTCCGCTCGATCCTCGACGCCCATCGCCGCGGCACGCGTGCGGGCCGCGTTGAGTGCGGCGGGCGCAATGTCGATCCCAACGACGCTCGCGCCCGTGTTGGCGGCGACCCACAATCCCGCACCACCGCGGCCGCAGCCAATGTCGGCAAACGTGTCACCATCCTCCAACTGCAGCTCGCTCGCGATCCGTCTCAGCTCGTCCACGCTCACAAGGCTGTTCGGATCCAACCCCGCCGGGTACGCGTCGCCGAAAACCTCTCGCCAGATCCGTTCGGCTACCGCTGACGGCGGGCCCGTGTACGTCTTCTCAAAGGAGGCTTTCCAGTCGCGGTCGCTCACCACTCCGCCCGGACCGTACACGCGGCGGTTTGTTGCGCCAGCCCGAGATGTGGGAGTCACTCGCTCGACCGGCGAGACCGCACGTCCCGGTGCGACCGTTCGAGAATGTCCCTCGAGACCGATACCGCGACAACGAGCACGTTAACCTCTCGAATCGATGCACCACGAGCACGATGCGCCGCTCGCGGGAACGGTGACAGTCGTCATGGCAGAGGGGCGGCGCCTGATCCGCCTTGGCCGCGAACTGTCGTCACCGATCTTCGACGCGCTGATCAACGAGTACCAGCGTTTGACCCGCGACGTCATGGAGCGAATGGGAGGACGCCAGTTCGAGGTCTTCCAAGACACCGCGATCGCTGCGTTCCCAACTGCGAAACAAGCGGCACTGGCAGCAGCCGCCCTGCAGCACCTCGTCGCGACTCATGAGTGGCCGCACAAGGGCGACGTCGCCGTCAGCGTCGGAGTTCACTCCGGTGACGTAGGAATCGGGCTAGGTCCGGCGGCGACGATCTGCTGTGAGGCGCTATGCGACGCAGCCGAAGGCGGCCAAATCTTTCTCTCTCCTTCAGCAGCCTCGCTGCTCGAAGAAGAAGACCTTGGCGATCTCGCCATCCGCGATCCTGGCGAGCAGGTAACGCGACGCGGCGGATCTCGCGTTCGCGCGTTCGAGCTTGTCTCTGCCGCTCCCGGCCACGCCCCAGGGATTACCGCGCCAGAATAGACAGCGCCTGCTTGCGCCACCGTGCTCTCGCCTGAGCTGCTTCGACCTCGAGTGCGCAAGGGTCGAGGGCGGGGCGGACGGTGCTACCGCGTGCTACACGAGTGTGCGCGGAAGGATGCAAACGAGCACCAACCGGTGCCGCGGCCGGAACGGAAAACTCGACAAGCTGGGGGTCACTGGTTCGAGCCCAGTACCGCCCACTGAACTTGGCGGTGCGCGCGTGATCGTGCAGAGCTCGCCACCGATCGTGGACCTTTGCCGAGGGCGCCGACAGAAGACGCGCTAGCGCGTTCGCTTGCGCGCGACGACCTGGAAGAGGTGCCAGTGCTTGGGGTCGCCGACTGCCGTCTCGCCGTCCTCCTCGACCTCTTCGAAGTGCTCGACCGCGAGCCCCCGCAGCAACTCTTCAGCATCCCGGCGCGTCTGGAAGGACATATCGGGTTCCGTCGCCCAACCGTCGCGGTCCCCGAAGAGTTGTCCGCTGAAGCGACCGCCGGGCCGCAACGAGGCGACGATCCGCTGCCAAACGGCTGCGAACTGGGTCGGCGGACAGAAGGGGAGCGCATAGCTCGAGTTGATCAGGTCGGCCTCGGGCCACTTCGCGTCTTCGAACCGCGCGACTTGAGTGTCGAGGCGGACTGCGCTGCCGGAGCCCAGCCCGCGCCCCAGCAGCCGTTGGATTGCCTCCGCCTCGGCGTCGATCGCGAGCACCCGCCAACCGCGCCGGAGCAGCTCGACGCTGTCTCGCCCCGTGCCGCAGCCGAGATCGACGGCGAAGAGTCTTCTTCCCTTGGCGCCCGCTTCGGCGGCGAAGCGCTCGAGCGCGAACAGGAGCGTTTCCCACGGTTGTTCGCCGGCCGCGTCGTAGTAGCGCGTCCACTTGGTACTCATCGCCGCAGACAAACTAACGCCGACGCCCGGGCGAGACGTCTTGGAGTCGGGCCCCGCGTGCGACCCGATATCGCGCCGATGACTTTCCCAGGCTCTGCGCCCAGCCAAGTCCCGCCCACTGAGCTTTGCGGTGCGCAAGCCGCACTAGTCATTTGTGCGCGTATCAGTATCGCTGCGCGAAAGTTTTGATCAGGATGGCGAGTTCGCGGGGCCACTCCCAGTGAACCATATGACCGCTGTCGAGCCACGCAAGTTCGACGTGCCGGAAACGGGCGGGGAGTGCGTTCACGCGCCGTCGGAGCTCCGCTGTCATTGGCTCGCCCTGTACCGAGCCATGCTCGCCGCAGACGAGGAGCACTGCGCAGCCGATTGACGCGTAGAGGTCGTCGCCGGTCAATCTGGACTCCAGGCTTGCCGCGAACTGCGACATCGCGTGGACGAACTCCGCTGGAGGCCGGCGTTCGAAGTTCCCGTCCGGCCGAAGGTGATGGGCGCGGCGAAAGCTTGCCCGCGCTGGCCCGGCGGGGCGCGCCTGGGAGAGCCGCTCGAGCTGGTGTTTGCTCCCCGTCCAGCCCACCCCGGCGGAACGGATCTGCTCTTCGCCTGCGGGCGCGCGCGGCGGGTCAGAAGCCTCGCGCACATACGCACCGTCGATCGAGATGACGCAGCGAGCGCCCCGCCGCTCGGCCGCGTAGAGCAGGACGACCACCCCTCCCATCGAGTGGCCGACGAGGATCGGCCGCCGAAGCCGCAGCGCGGCGGCAACGTCGTCGACGGCATCGAAGAAGTGGGATAACCGTGGCGCTTCGCGCGGAGCGTCCGAGTGTCCATGTCCTGGGGCGTCGTATGCAACGACGCGAAAGGAGCGCGCCAACAGTGGCGACACCTCCTCCCATGCGGCGAGCGTGTCGCCACTGCCATGAAGCAACAACAACGGCGGGTCTCCGTTGCCGCCGTAATCCCGGACGGCGAGCATCGTGCCGGCCGACTCAACGACGACGTCCCGCCATCCGAGCGACGTTTCACGCATGCATCAACAAAGTGAATTGCAGCTGAGTTCTGACATCGTCAACGAGATCGTCGCACGTTGCCGCCGCACCAGACCGAGTCTTTGAAGCTACTTCACTGTAAGCGCGGGCGCAGGCACGAGAACCTGGTTTGCGCACCGACAAGTTCCGCCCATTGGAGCGTCCGTCGCGCGAGCCCTTCGGGCTCGGGCGGCGGCCTTTAACCTGCGCACTCCGCGGCGGCGGTTCGTGCCGCCGCTACGCCGCGCGTCTCCTCGCCTTCGGCTTCGTCGCTTTGGAGGTGGGAGTGGCCCGGTTCCTCTAACCCACGTCGAATCCCGCGGGCGGGGCGGCATCATCGCCCCGCCCGCGTCCTTGGCATCAGCGCTGTGGCTTCAGCTTGATCGTCGTCTCGACGACCGGTGCCGGCATCATCGAACTGCCGTAGCTCGTTGCGCGGACATCCGCCGAGCCGGCCACGAACAAGCCGTTGCCCGACGTCGCCGCGAAGCTCCACGGCGCGCCCGGCGACGAGCAATCGATCGGCGTGGCGGTGGCGAACGACCCGAAGCTCGCGCTGATCAGCGTTCGTCCGACCCTTTGCGTGAGGCTGCCGTAGACGTAGATGGACGCGCTAGTCGGTGCGCCGCCGCGCGTGCACTCGACCGTGCCGTTGATCGTCGCAACGCCTGTGACCGCGTTCACCGTGCCGTCCGTGATCGCCAACGTGACCACGAGCGGCTGCAGCACGGTGACGGAGAAGCTGCCGGTCGCCGTGTTTCCCCACGAGTCCGTCGCGCTGCACTGGACCGTCGTCGTCCCGATCGGGAAAAAGCCTGGCGGCGGCGTACATGTCACCGGGTCCCACCCGTCCCAGTTGTCGGACGCCGAGACGTAGTAGTAATAGTTGGCTCCGGTTGTGCTGTCCGGTTCGAGGATCACCGGTGATGTCGGGATCCCGTACAGAACCGGCGGCGTGGTGTCGGGTTGCAACACCGTCACCGTGAAGGTCCCCGTTGCCATGTTCCCGGACGAGTCCGTGGCGCTGCACTGGACAGTGGTCACACCGAGCGTGAACTGCGAGCCGGACGGCGGGGAGCAGTTGACCGGAACGCTTGCGTTGTCCCCGGCGTCGAACGCGGACGCGTCGTACCACGAGACCCACGCCCCGGCCGGCTGCCAGGCGTTGACAGTGATGTCGGCCGGAAGCGTCAGTACCGGCGGCGTCGTGTCGCCGGGAACGTCCGCGGCGGCAACGCCGGGAATTGCGAAGACCGCAAGCGCGGCCGCGATACACAAGAAGAGCCGAAAGGCCAGCATGTCGCACCTCCGTTGAGTTGGTGCAGCCACGATCCCGCGACGTTCTAACCGGGCTCTAATCGGAACGGGCTAGAGGGACGGTCCTTGGCGGAGACCCCGTCGCCGGCCTCCGCTCACGCCACATTCGCACCACAGGCTCTCCCGTGATGCGGTGGGTCGGCTGGATCTGGGGAAACACGCTCCCGGCCGCCAGACGCGCCGATCACCGGCTTGCGTCCGCGACTCGAGCACATGCTTGAGCGTCGCGAGGTCGGCTATCACCGCCGCCGCGTCGCGCTCGAAGTCCTCGTCGCTCATTCCCGCCTCGCGCCGGAGCGCGAATACGACCTCGCAGCCGTTCCCATCGGGAAAAACGCGCATCGGATCGTAGAAGGCCTCCCCTGAGGGCAACGTCACGTGACAGTCGAGCACCCCGAACTGGTTACGCGGGACAAACGCGAAACCGACGCGTCTCATCGGCGTCGCGACAAACCACGCGTCACCGACGCGCTCGACGCGTTGCCGAGACCCGGAGCCCACTCCGGTAAGTGCGCCGGATGCGACGCATATTCGTGGATAACCCGGCCGAGCATTCGACCCACTCGGAGATGTGCTTCGACTCCCGACCTTCCCGCACGAGACGATGCTACGGCCGCCGCGCCCGCGATCACTTCACGGATGGCGTCCTAACCGATCGCGATCGTCCGCGCGGTCAAGGCCAGCTCCTGGTTTGCGCACGGCCAAGTTCCGCCCATCAGCAAGGTTGTGGGATTCGTCGAGGTCGATGATCGCGAAAGCCCGAGTCGCCCATCGGATTGCAGGAGCCGCAGGGCAAAGCCGCTGCGGGGGCGCTTTGGCCGCGCTAGTGCACGACGAACGACGTGCTCGCGCCGCGGTCGGACCGGTACTTAAACAGCGATCCGTAGGGGTCGCCGGTTCCGATCTCGACATGCCACACTTTTCGTCCGACGAACTGCTTGCCCGTGCTCATCTGGAGGTCAGGGCCGGAAAGGCGGAAACCGTCGCGTCTGCTCCGGTCCTGCACGATAACCGTGTAGGGACCGGCGTCGAGTGTCGTTACGACAGTTCCCGGTGCGGTCTTGAGCGTGGCCTTCCCGAGCGCGCTTACTGAGGCGATGAGCTTGGGCACGGGTATGAGGGGCAGAGGTGACGGCGTTGGCGGTGGCGTCGGAGCGCCGGTCAGGGTGGTGAGATACGCGTCGGCGTGATAGGGCGCCGACACGCACGCACCGCCGTTGGTCGTCTGCCACCACTCGTAGACCTCGGAGACCGGCCGCGACGACGAGTCCATGAACCGCTTGATGTCGGCCGCCACGGCCGGGTTCTCGTACGAGCTCTCGCCGATCACGAGCGGTTGAGTCAACAACCCGTTCGCCCGCAGCGTGTCGTCGACGGCTTGCAGTTCGTTGAAGACCTCTGGCGACGTCCAATCCGGATGAACTTCGAACCAGTCGGGAAAGCCGAGGCCGGTGGGTCGGAGCGCGTCGATTAGATGCTGAAGCCGATCGCTCGCGTCGACGGGTCTGCCTTTCGCGATGATCGAGACCGTCACGTCGTCCTTGCCGAACGCCGTGACGTAACGCGTCCACATCGTCGCGATGTAATTCTGCATGCGGTCGATGATGAAGGCCGGCTGATATTGCGAGGGTGGGCCCTCTGACATGAAGTCGAAGTGCGTAGCGTCTGGGCCGTACTCCTTCACGAGCTTGTGGACGTCGGCGACGAAGCCCCAGTTTTCCTCGAACTTCGTTGGATCCCATCGATCGGCAGTCAATCCATTCGGCCCGTACTCGCCGACCGGGTTGTTCGTCCACTGCGGCGAAAAGTGCACCGTCAGCAGTAGGAATCCGGCCGAGCGCACGTCAGATGCGAACCGGATGAGGTTCGACCGATATGGCTCAGGGATCTTTCCGCCAGCCGAGGGGACGACGCCCCAGTCCTGCCCTGTGATGTCGGACATGTTCCACAGCAGGATTCGGACTGTCTGAATACCAGCCGCATACATCGCCGCGAGCTCACTGCGCACGAGCCGGCGCATGCCCGGTCGCTCGTAGTGGAGGACGATGCCGTTGAAGTCGAGAGCGCAGCCGGAAGGAATGGCGGCGTGTGTGAAGGTCACCCCGATTAACGGCGGTGACGGCTGGGCGACGGCGGATCCACTCAGGAGCATGAGTGACACGAACACGATTCCGCATCTGAGAGCCGCCACTCGAGGGATGATCGCACCCGGAGTGCCAAATCGGGCTGGTGGCCACGACGACAAGCCGATCCTCCGTGAGCCGGGCGGGGCTTCTAGCGACTCTTCAAGTGGGACCCGGGTGCTCGAAGAGGCGGTAAGGCCAAATCGAGAATACGTCCGCACAACTGCCCGTGCGCCGTGCGGCGTGTTGGGAGATTCGTTGCGCAGGAGCGATGGGGCTCGAACCCGGGAGAGACACCCCATCGAAATCTGAGAGAAGCTGCACGGCGGAAAGGCTTGCGAAAGACGAAACGACGCAATCCAAGACGCGCACCGCCCGAAGCTAGCCGGCGGCAGGCGGATTCTTGCCGCCCGTCGCGACGAAGCTGATGCAATCGCCCTGGTTCTTGAAGACGCCGTACGACTGCCAGCCGCCGGTCTTACACTGGTCCTCGGTCGTCGGCAGCGGTTCGACCGACACGTTGTCGATGAGAACGCCGCCGCAGCCAAAGTTGGTCAGGCTCGTGAAGGAGATCGTCGTCGTCCCCGCCGCGCCGGTGAACGGAAGCGTGACCCGGGTGTAGACGTTCGTCGGGCCGGACGTCACGTTGATGGAAGAGCTGCCTGCAGCGGCCGTCGCCGAGGCCGTCCCGCTGCCGTTGGTCGAGATGCAGACCGGATGGCCGGCATACCAGAACGACAGGATGTAGAGCGCGCCCGGCGTCGTCGGCACGGCCTGTTCGATCGCTCCTGCGTCGTTGTACCCGATCAGATCGATTGTGTGGATCCCGTCCTGTGCGGCGGGTTCCAGTGGGTCGGACGTGTTGTTGTGCCAGTCGATGCCGCCGCCGGTCTGCACCCAGCCCGGGATGGACGTATCCGACGGATTGCAGTCATAACCGACCTCGTACCAGTTGATGCCGCAGACGTTGTCGCCCGGATACCCGACCTCGAAGCTTCCGTTCTGGACGAGGTTCGGAGCCGCAGTCGCCGGCAGAGCGCCAATGCCCACGAGGGTTGCGACGAGCACAACTCCGCGCGCGAGCATGCCGAGTTTCATCCGCGAAGCTCCCCCTTGGATCCGCGAAGCTCCCCCTTGGCCCTCCGCCCGCGCCAATTGCGCGAACGAACGATCCGATCTTGTCACTCGGCCTGGTTGAGGTCAACCTGCGCACTCCTGAGCTTCGGCCCCTCCATCAGCGAAGCTGGTCGCGACCATCCTCCGCCGCTAGGTACGGGCGCCGCAGTTCGAGCGGGGTGTAAACGACAAGCTGGGGGTCACTGGTTCGAGCCCAGTACCGCCCATCGGAGCGCCCGTCGCGCGCCTCTTCGGGGCTCGGGCGGCGGGCTCTTTCCTGCGCACTCCGCGGCCGCACCTCATGCGGCCGCTACGCCGCGCGTCTCCTCGCCTTCGGCTTCTTCGCTGTCTGTAAACGACGGCGTCGAGCGTGCGACGATTGTCGCGATGGCGGGACATGAGGTCCTTGGACGAGAGCAGGAGTTCGCCTCGGTCGCTGCGTTCCTCGACCGGCCCGTGGAGGCGCCAGCGGCGCTCGTGCTCGTGGGCGAAGCCGGGATCGGGAAGTCCACGCTCTGGCTGGCGGCCGTCACGGTCGCGCGGGAGCAAGGTTTTCTCGTGCTTTCGTCGCGACCGGCGGAGGCCGAGCGCAACCTGGCCCACGTCGGGCTCGGTGATCTCTTCGAGGACGTCCTCGACGACGTCCTGCCTCGGTTGTCGGTGCCGAGGCGGCGTGCGCTCGAGGTCGCGCTGCTACGCGAAGACGCCGCCGCCGATCCCATCGATCGGCGCGCGCTCGCCGTGGCCGTACGCGACC
>Ga0137368_10006104_pt1 | contig 12676 bp, 14 predicted proteins | sample SagtaG_13_FD_104917 | JGI IMG/M metagenome (GOLD analysis project Ga0137368, IMG submission 104917) | Vadose zone soil microbial communities from Sagehorn Ranch, Mendocino, California, USA - Sage1_L_100_16 metaG | ecosystem: Environmental > Terrestrial > Soil > Vadose zone | place: USA...
GAGGTTTGCCCATGTTTGTCTTTGCACTTCGTGTATCAAAGAGGTTACCGACGCGGCGTGCTGTGCAGATTTTGCGAATAACTGTGCAATTCTTGCGAGACCACGTTGCTGTTTTTCATCCATCGCTTTGGGGAGCACGTGGGAAATTGGCGCATTCTCATTGGTATGACGTTTCCATTTCTCACTTCCTACTACGGAAACACCGGGGCGAAGTTTGCGAAAAAGATTCGGCTTCTGCCAGAAAAATTCGACTGAATTGCCTGTCTGCGCCAGGACCAGGGCAGCGCCGATTTCTTTTTTCGTGCCTACGGTGCGTCGAATTATCTTGCTCATACTTTTCTAATTATTGTTGGGAATTCGTTAGGGGGTTTTGTTAGGGGGAATTGAGTTCTGGGGGGAATCTGGGGGCTGGGGGGCTGGGGATTTGGGGGTTCGGAGTTAGAAGGGGTTGCAAATGGGTGCGGATTAAGGATTTCATAGTTCAGAGGGCCGCGGTCGCGGCGGAAATGGCGTCAAGAAGCGTGCGGTCATGCACTGGTTTGCGAAGGAAAGCTGATGCGCCGCCCTCCAGGGCGCGCTCACGGGCCTTCGGCAAGTCGTGACCGGTGACAATGATGACGGGGAGTGCGGCGCATTTCTGGGCGAGAGATGCTTGCACGTGGAACCCGTTCATTTGCGGCATGTGCAGATCGAGAACGACGCAATCCGGCAGGCGTGTCTCGATGGATTTCAAAAACTCCGCACCTGAGGCGAATGTCTCCACACTCAGGCCGGCGGAACGCATTAACCGCATCAGTGCTTTGCGGACAGGTTCGTCGTTGTCAACGACAGCGATGAGCAGACGAGCTTTGGTCACAAGGACGCGAGAGTAGCGGAGCAGAGCAGGCCCGCGCTATTAGACCTTAGATTGTTATACCTAAGGCTACTATACCTTAGGCTAACGTGGGGACAGAACGCTGATAGCGCTACTTTAAAGACGAAGCCTCTTCGTCAACCCATCCTTACCTTTGTCATTCCGAGCGGAGTCGAGGAATCTCTGACTGTGCTATCTAATCGATCGAAAGACCTCTCGACTTCGCTCGAGATGACAATTTGTTGAACAAGAGAGGACGCTTAAGCCAGCAGCCTCAGTCTGCTGATTAGTGAGGCGTACTAGTGACTATTCCTCTGATCCCGCAAACCTCTGCCAACCGCACCAAATCGGCGACCCCCTGTACCTTCATTTTCGTCATGACGCGGGCGCGATGCATTTTGACTGTCGCTTCAGTAATGCCCAGGTCACTGGCAATTTGTTTATTCAACTTGCCGGCGACGACATGTTCGAGCACTTCCCGCTCGCGCGGTGTGAGCGTGTCGAGACGCGCGCAGATTTCGGAACGCTTGGCCTGTTCGCGACGGGCGACAGCATCTCTTTCGATGGCTGCGCGAACGGCCGGAAGGAGATCTTTCTCCTTCACTGGTTTCGAGAAGAAATCAAACGCGCCATGTTTCATCGCCTGCACACTCTTCGAAACGTCGCCGTGGCCGGTGAGAAAAATAATCGGCAGCGTACAGCCTTTCATACCGAGTGTTGTTTGAAGCTGAAGGCCATTGATGTCGGGCATCGCGAGATCAAGCACGAGACATCCCGGCATGTCTGGATCGTACTGGGCAAGAAATTCCCTGGGTGACGCAAAAACGGCCACGGCAATGCCGGCCGAACGCAGCAAACGCGAGACAGCTTTTCGTACCGCTGCGTCATCGTCAATGACAAACACGGTGGGGCTGGGAGGAGGAGGCATTACTTATTCAGTGATCACTGCCTCGTTTCTGACGTGATTAATGGGCAGGCTAAAATGAAACGTCGCGCCGCAGTCGGCATTCTTCGTCGCCCAGATTTTCCCTTCGTGTTCGTTAATGATGCTGCGGCAGATGGAGAGGCCAAGCCCCATCCCCTCCTTTTTCGTGGTGAAGAAACGCTCGAAGACTTGCTCTAGTTCTTCCTCCGGAATGCCGCCGCCACGATCGGTGACGGACATCCGCACCGCGCCGTTTTCCAAGTTAGAAGTGATGAGCAATTTGCGTTCCGAAGGATCCGAATCGGTCATCGCTTCGCAGGCATTTAGCAACAGGTTAAGTACGACCTGTTGAAGCTGGACCCGGTCGGCTCTGATTGCTGGCAAATTCTGTGCGAGGTCAGTATCCACGGTCACGTTTTGATTGATGAGATCGTTGCGCATAAGTTTTAGGACGTCCCGTGCCACTTCGTTCACATCGACATCATCGCAGTGCTTTTGCGGTTCCCCTTTTTTTAGTAGCGAGCGCAGACGGTGGATTACTTCGCCAGCGCGTTGGTCTTCCGCTACAATGTCATTGAGGATCTCGCGTAACTCATTAAGATCGACATCGTCACGGGCCAGGAACCGCTGCGCGGCCTGAGCGTTGCTGAGAATAGCGGTAAGCGGGTGGGTTAGCTCGTGCGCGAGCGAGCTGGAAAGCTCCCCTAGCGACGTCACACGCGCGAGGTGTGTCAATTCTTGACGCTGACGCGCCGCCTCTAATGCCGCGACCTCCATGTCCTGTTCCGATTTGCGCAGTGCTGCCTGACTCGCTTTCAATTTCCGCGCGAGCTGCGCCGCTCGAGTGATGTCGCTACTCAGCTCATAGCCCATCGCCACCACGATTCCCGAATATGCGAAGGAGAGGAAAAACGGGATGTCGATGATTCCCCAGATCACGAGCGGGACGTGCCATGCCACAATCGCGCCTAAAATCATGCTGCCGCCGACAAGTAAAGCGCGTCCCCTGTCGCCCCGCCGCCAGACGGTAATCGTGGCATCGACGAAAAAGATAAGCAGCAACAGCAGGCTCACCGAACTAAGCAGGCCCCACGGATTCGCCACGCCGATCGGCACCGAGATGATCTCTCCGCCCCACGAGAACTGGCGGAGGCCTGTAATTTGCCGGTAGTTAATACTCGACGTAAAAATGAAATTGAGAATCAATACCAGTGTCCGCAGGCCGCAGATACTCCACGCGAGCCATAGCCGTCCGGCGTGGAGATAGAGTCGCACGAAGATGACGAACGAGACAATGAGCGCCCACACTGGCACGTGTATCCAGCGCACGAGTGCTTGGTATTGCTCGACTGTCTCGGCATGCATCATCGCTAACTCGAACGCGGCGATGGCCGCCGCCGCGATAGCGCTGCACGAAAATAGCAAATGCACAGAGTTCTCGCGCTGTTTGGACCAGACCACGCAATAGAATCCCGCGAGCGTCAAACACGCGGTTGCGTTCATCGACCAGAGAATAGTCATCCAGCTCATCGCAATACGGCAGCTGAGCGTCAGGCGCTGGAAGAATGGTTGGTCGCCAAGCCGAAAGGCCGCTCTCCAAACGCAGATGGAGCTGCGACGGCAACAAATAGATCGGACGTCTCCATTACTGGCTCATTCTCCTGATGAGTCGCATATCGCAAAGAGCCTCTTGAGCTCGTCGCAAGTGGCTTTGGGGGCTTTTTTCATCGCGTAACCGTCTGCGCCTGCGCGCAGCGTGCGCTCTGCAAAGATTGTTTCCTCAAAGGCGGAATACACAAAGGATCAGTAACCCGGGTTGTTGTGCCTTGAGCGCCTTAACAAATTCCAAGCTGTCGCCGGTACCCAGGCGCAGGGCAGTCAGCAGCAACTGAGGCTTGCATTGCGCGATCTTGTTGCGTGCATGGCGAATGTTGTCAGCTTCGCCGCACACGGTCATGTCCGGCTGAGAATTGAGATAATGGATCAGCAAGTAGCGAAGCAGCGGATGCTCTTCCAAGACCAAGATTCGCGTTCTTACAGGATTCTTTTCTGCGATGGACATGCCTGTGCAATGCGCAAAGTGCGGTTTTTGCCATTTAAGCGGCCCTCATGTCAAGCATTTAGAATAAGAAGTTTCGCCGGCCATAGCCCAGCGTATGCGGGCGTAACCGGGTAGCGGTGCTTGTGTCAAGCACCGGCGCAGGCGTTTGGCACAAACGCCTCTACAATCCGCTTGGGCAATCGATGAATTCGCTTGGAATTTTAAATCGCCTGGACAAATGCGCAGCCAGCGCTTTCACACCGAAGACCTCCGTGGCGTAATGTCCGCCGAGCAGAAGATTCATGCCGAGCTCTTCAGCGGCAACAGCCGCCCAATGCGGAGCTTCGCCTGTAATAAAAGTGTCGATGTTTTGCTGCGCGACCCGGTAGATTTCCGAGCCTGCGCCACCGGTCACAAGGCCGATCATGCGCGTTTGCTTCGGGCCGAAATCGAAAACCTTCACCGGGCCATTCAATGCTCTTCGCAATTTACGAACGAGTTCGCTAAGCGGCATCGACGCACGCACTTTCAGGCCGATCGGCTGGCCTTTTTCTTCGAGAAATGGCTGCGCCGATTTCAGTCCAAGCGCCGCGGCGAGTTGTGCGTTGTTGCCAACTTTCGGATGGATATCCAGAGGAAGGTGCGCGCTGTAAAGCGCGATATCATTTTCAAAGGCAAGCTGCAGTTGCCGGCGCAACGCGGTCCTCACCGGTTGCAAGCCAGGCCAGAACAAACCGTGGTGGGCGATCAAAAGATCGACATTTTTCTTTGCGGCCTCGGTCAAAACGCGCGTCGAAGCATCAACTGCCGCGCCGAGCCGCGTGACTCGGCCTGAATTTTCAATTTGCAGACCATTGAGCGCGTTGTCCCAGTCCCCGACCTCGCGAATGCGCAGGAACTCGTCAGTGTAACTGACAATATCAGAAAGCGAGGCCATGATTAATGATTAAATCTCTCGTAATGGCGGTGGCTTTACAATGCGAGGACGAAATAGATTCGGAGGTTTTCTTCTGCTAGTAATCCGGTGCGGGCAGCGAAAGCGTTAGCGCCAAAAGCGCGGTTACATGTTAGTCTGGGGCATCGCCCCAGGATTCATGGGCCCCAAACCCATCGGCGCTGAAAGCGCGATTCAGTTCCGGCGCCAGTTTGCTTCGATCAATGGCGCTATCGTCGAGCCACCGGATTGAAACGCGCTTTCAGCGCTTGTTACGCGGCAATTTGAACCCTGGGGCGCTGCCCCAAGCTTGAGATTGATGCTGCGTCTTTGGCGCTAAACATATGTCCCGAAAGCGGGTGAGACGGACGACGTCGCGCCTGACGGCGTTCACACACACGACCGCTACAAAGCCGTCGTTCCTTGCAAGTTTGCTTGACGAATTCCACGCAGCTTGTGAACCTTCAATGTCTGAAATGAACGTGGAATACACGGACGCACCGCCCAGTCGGCCCGAACCGAGCGCGGAAGATAAAATACCCTGTCCATACTGCGGGCATCTCCTGCCAAAGGATGCGCAAAGTTGCGACCGGTGTGATTGGACGCGCAGCGCGACTGAAACTGCGGAAGGCAAAGCGAGCGACGCAGTAGCGGTTATGTTCAGTATCATTCCGGGACTGGGACACATTTACAAGGGACATATATTGGCGGGCTTTCTCTGGATGGCTGGCGCGATCCCGGTCGGGATCTTTGTGTTCCTGGCTGCATTCGCGTCTGCCGGGTGGGGTCTCGGTCTCTTTTTCTTTTATCTTGGCGCCGTAATGCTTCATGCCTACGCCGTGGATGATCGCGTAGCGCCGCCACGAGAAGATGAAGGCGAGGAGTATTGAGGGCGTTACAACGTTGAAGCGCTGATCCGTTGAAGCGGATCAACCCGCAACGGCGTGATAAATTTCTTCGAGAATTTCGCGCATCCCGTAGCGAAATTTCCATCCTGGATAATGCGACTGAAACTTTCGCACGCCGCTGATCCACCAAATGTGGTCGCCGATGCGGTTCGGTTCCTCATAGGTCCAGTTTAATTTTTTGCCGCTGATTTGTTCGCACATCTCGATGGCCTCAAGCATCGAACAGTTGCTATGCCGACTGCCGCCGATGTTATAGACTTCCCCAGCGCGCGGCGTGCGAATGAATTCCGCGAACGCTTCGACGAGATCGAAGCTGTGGATGTTGTCGCGCACCTGTTTGCCTTTGTAGCCAAAAACACGGTACGGCCTGCCGCTCACAGTGCAGATCATCAGATAGGAGAGAAAACCATGCAGTTCCGTTCCAGCATGCGCCGGCCCCGTAAGACAACCGCCACGGAAAGAAACCGTGGGCATTCCGAAATAGCGCCCGTACTCTTGAACGAGGATGTCCGCGGCGACCTTCGACGCTCCAAAGAGGGAATGCTTCGTGTAATCGATGCTCATCGTTTCTGAAATGCCCGGCTCGTATTCGTGGCCGGGCTCGATTTCCCAGCGTTTCTCCAGCTCGCGCAGCGGCAAACGATTCGGCGTGTCGCCATAGACTTTGTTAGTCGATGTAAAAATGAACGGCGCCTCGGGAGAAAACTTTCTCGCGGCTTCCAGCAGATTCAGTGTGCCATTGGCGTTTACCGTAAAATCGGTTTGCGGATCGCGAGCCGCCCAGTCGTGTGACGGTTGCGACGCAGTGTGCACAACCGCTTCGATTGCGCCGCCGTGCCGTTTGAATAACTCCATCACTCCGGCGGCGTCCCGGATATCCAGATCGTGATGTTCGTAACCGCGAACATTCGCGATCAAGTCGTCGCGGATTTTTTTTGTAGAAGCTTCGGCACCGAAGAATTCTGCCCGCATGTCATTATCGATCCCGATCACGCGCGCGCCCTCGTCGGCGAAACGCTTGACCGTTTCCGAGCCGATTAATCCGGCCGAACCTGTAACAATAATCGTGCGCATCATGTTGCAGCAGCGCGGGCGACTATTCCGCGATTATCCATGTCAATTCTCCTGCCGAAGGATCCACGCGCGCGGCGGGCAACTGCCGGTCACCTTCCAACACGCGCTCGATTAACCCCGGGCTTTTCGTCGCGCCCACCAGGAACAATACGTGCCGCGCGTGGTTAATTAGCGGAAATGTGAATGTCAACCGCCAGGCGTTCAACTTAGGAACAAAATTTGCCACGACTCGCCGTATCGTCTCTTCCAATGCGGGGGTCCCAGGAAAAAGCGATGCCGTATGACCATCATCGCCCAAGCCAAGAAGAATCAGATCGTGCCGATAAATTGGTTCACCACGCTGAGTCGCGATGAGATCGAGACGGTCTTGATACTCCTGTGCCGCGATTTGCGGATCAATTTCGCCGCGCATGCGCATAATGGATTTTTGAGGAACCGCGGCTGGCACCAGAAGAGTTTCCCGGACCATCCTGAAGTTGCTGTCCTTATCGTCCGGTGGCACGCAACGCTCGTCTCCGAAGGTGATGCGAATCGACTCCCACGGCAGATCACGCGCGACCGCCGCAAGCCGGGCGTAAACCGGCCGCGGCGTGTTCCCCCCCGAGAGGGCAATCCGGAATTCGTTGCGTTCGCCGATGGCCTTGTGCGCCTCTCCAAGAACGAAGTCCGCGGTGTCCGCCGCGAAACTTTTGGTTCCAATAACGTGGCGACCCATTCGCGATGGCAATCAGATCGCGCAATGTGACTGGCCGCGCTTTTGCAGATAACGCTGATGATATTCTTCAGCGCGCCAGAACGTCGGTGCGGGTTCGATTTGCGTTACCACCGGCCGATTGACGCGACCGCTCTTCGCTACTTTGTCTTTTGACGATTTGGCCGCCGCCTCTTGCTCGGGCGAATGATAAAAAATCACCGAGCGATATTGCATTCCGACATCCGGGCCCTGCCGGTTCAAGGTCGTGGGATTATGATTTGACCAGAAAATATCCAAAAGTTCATCGTAACTGACCTGCGACGGATCGAATTCCACCTCCACCACCTCAGCGTGCCCGGTCCTGTCGGTGCAAACATTTTCATACGTCGGATTCTCCTTTGTCCCGCCTGCGTACCCGACCGCTGTGGACAAAACGCCCTTCAAGTTGCGGAAAGTTTCTTCGATTCCCCAGAAACAACCTGCGCCGAATGTAGCCTTCTCCGTTTGCATACGGAGATGATGATGCGATTACTCGCGGCGCGCAACCACGCGCTTGTCGCCATTCACTGCTTGACTTGCCGGCCTCGGTCTTTTTCATAGCCCTAAAGTCCCATAGCAAGCCAATGCAACCGCTGGCACTATTGGAAGCCTTAACGAATGAATACCTCTGCCACTACTCTCCAGCAGATCCGTCCGCTGCTGCCTATTCGGCTCCTCAATGGATGTGGCGCATTACTGGAAAGAACGCGAATTCCATTTACCCCGGCGCTTGCCATTGATCTGATTAAGACTGCAAAACAACGTTGCCGCCTCGATGACTTCGGCGAAGGCGACTTTTTTGAAGCCTTGTTGCGGTTGCTCGAGTCGTGCCAGAGCGAGGCACGGCTAAACCTGATCGGAAAGATCGCCCTCAGGACCGATGTCTTGCAGACGTTGTGCTCGCGCTTGCAAATGGAGCGGGACCGGCAGCTTTATCCCAAGATCGCACAGCAGGAAATCCGCGACCCGCTCTTTATCGTAGGGTTGCCTCGCAGCGGTACCACCCTGTTGCATAGTCTGCTCGCCGCGGACCCGGAGCATCGATGTCCACTCATGTGGGAAGTGAGGTCGCCATCTCCACCTACTCTCGTCAATGAGAAACGCCGAATTCAGCGCGCGGCCAAGAGTTGTAACTTCTTCAATTGGCTCGCCCCTGCTTTCCGCTACGTGCATGCCGTGGGGGCAGAAGTTCCGCAGGAGTGCATCAGTCTTATGACTCCCACATTCATGAGTGATCAGTTCGATGCGATGTATTATGTGCCATCATATCGTGCCTGGTTTTTTCGCCAGGATTTGCGGCCTGCATATGAATATCATCGGCGGTTTCTTCAACATCTGCAGTTTCGGCGGGCTGCCCGCCGTTGGATATTGAAAGCGCCCACTCACATGTCCGCAATGCCCGCCTTGCGGTCGGTCTATCCGGATGCGCTGTTTGTGCAGACGCATCGGACGCCAGTCGATGCGATGGCTTCGGTATCGAGTCTGGTGACTATTCTTCGCAGCGCCTTTAGCGACGCCGTCGATCCGTTTACAGTCTGCCGGGAGGCAATCCAGTACTGGTCCGAAACCATGGACAAATTTTTGAATGAACGCGATCGACTGGCCGGCAACCGCATTTGCGACGTAGAATATGACGAAATTTCTCGCGACCCCATCGCCGCAGTCAGACGAATCTACAACTATTTTGGCTGGTCGTTGTCGCAACAGGCAGAGAAGCGCATGCGCACCTTGGTTGCAAGCCACGCGCAAAGGCAACCTGGGAATCACCGATATCATCTATCGCAATTTGGAACCTCTGCGGAGGAAGTGCTCACCGCATTCGCGCCGTATTGTCAGCGATTTGGCTTATTCCCGTCGGATGGTGAGAAGCTCTGGTCATCGCGTCGAGACCCCTCGTTTCCAGAAGCACATAGGCGTTCTGGCATTGTCTCGTTTACCGGAAAGAATACTGAACCTAGTGGGTAAGGAACCTGGAGCAGACGCTCTCTGGCTACAGCGGGCAGCAATCAACGACTCGGCAGGTTGCCTGATCTGATGGATGAAGGAGATTTCGTGAATGACCTTTGAAGTTCGCCGGGCGATTAGCGCTGATCATCCAAGCCTACCAGGGCATTTTCCCGACGCGCCTCTTGTACCCGGGGTAGTCATCCTCGACGAAGTTCTCGGAGCGTTGCTTGAGTGGCGCAAAGATTGTCGGCTTACCGGCATACGAGCCGTCAAATTTCTCGTGCCACTGAAGCCTCAGCAGACGTTCAGCATCTGTTTATCCACGAGTAATGATAGCGCGAGCGACGTCAATTTTTCTTGTCGCATTGAAGACCGCGTAATAGTTGAGGGTCAACTTGAAGTTCGTTACGGGGACAAAGTGATTTCGTGAACGCGGTATTATCGAACGCGCATAAGTTTGAAACCCAGCGGAGCGATCCGCGCCTGGCGCAGTGGCTCCAGCAATTCCCGCCGACGGTGTTCAGCGAACGCCTCTATCAAAGCATTGAATTAATGGAGCGTTACAGCATTGAACTGGCAGTTGATCTTTCCCGCCAGTTAAACCTGGTAGATCAACTCGGTGACTGGCGAACAGCGGATGAACTTTGTCGCATGCTGTCTTTTCAGTCGCGTTTCAAGTTCGCTTTATCCTGGATCTTGGAACGGTTGGTCGAAAGTGGCTGCGCAGAGGCACGCACCGACGGACAAATCCGCTCCTATCATCTGAGGCAGCGACCATGGCAGCCCGATCTCAAACACTTTCGCGCCGCGGGCCTAACCATTGATCCCGCCAACACGGCGACGCTGGATTTGTTAGATCACGCTGCAAGCGTTTATCCGGCCGTTGCCCTTGGCCGGCAAAGCGGCGATCATAATCTGCTCGGACCACAGGGCGTGCCGCTGTGGCTGAATTATTTCCACAACGATAATTTGACCTACGCGGTGAATAATTGGGTAGGCGCAGTGTTAGCCGCAGATCATCTTTCCGCTCGACACCCGCTCCAGATTTTAGAAGTCGGCGCCGGCACCGGTAGCGCCAGCGAAATTTTGCTCCAGTTGCTTGCTGAACGCGGCCTTTTGCCACGAGTCGAGCGCTACCTCATTACAGAGCCGAACGCGTACTTCCGACGCTGCAGTCAACGTAAACTAACAGGCCGATATCCAAATTTAGCGCTGGAATGGGCACCGCTGGACCTCGACTTGCCATGGAAGACCCAAGGTATCACCTCGGGAGAGTTCGATCTCGTATACGCTGTCAACGTGATGCATATCTCCAAGAATCTTTTGTTTAGCTTGAATGAAGCCCGCTCGGCTCTCGTCGACGATGGCTGGCTTGTGATCGGCGAATGTGTGCGGCCTTACGATAATCAGCCGATCTATCCGGAGTTGATGTTTCAGATTCTAGATAGTTTTACAAACGTCCAGACAGATCCGGAGATTCGCCCGAACCCGGGGTTTCTAACTGCAGAGCAATGGCGCCGCGCTTTTTCGCGCGCAGGCTTCGGTCACGCCGAAGTGGCACCGGACATTGATCGCATTCGCGAGATCTATCCGCATTTTTTCACCGGCGCCATTTGTGGACAAAACACGGAAACGGTAAATGATCCCGCAAGTTCTCGGGACTAAAGCTTCAGAGGCAGATCGCTGGGCGACCCTGCCGGAACGCGGCACGCCCACTTCGCTGCGAGTAATTGCCTGGATTGCAGCGCACATCGGACGCTGGGGGGCAAGGCTGCTGCTGTACCCGATCACACTTTATTTTGTAATCACTGCACGCTCTGCACGGCGGACATCGTACGAATACTTGAAACGTTTGCGCGGTGAGTCAGCCCGCTGGTGGCATGTCTTTCGCCATTTTCATTGCTTCGCCGCGACCATTCTGGATCGCGTTTACCTGCTGCGCGGCGACTTCGAGCGCTTTGGCATCACGGTTCATGGCAAGGAAATCGTGCATCGCCAGATCGAAAGCCGCAAAGGCAGCATCCTCCTGGGCTCGCACCTGGGCAGCTTCGAGTTGTTACGCGCGTTGGGAGTACTGCAGCGGAGCTTTTCGCTCAAAGTGCTGATGGACCCGTTGCACAACCGAAACATCACGCGCTTTTTTGACGCGCTGAACCGGGAGATTGCTGCAACGGTAATCGCACCCGATCGACCGGATACATTGATAAGAGTCAAGGAGAGTTTGGATGCTGGCTGTTTCGTCGGCATGTTGGGCGACCGCGTCTCGGGCGGCGACAAGACTACGCAATGTCAATTCCTTAACGCGCCGGCCACGTTCCCAGCCGGCCCTGTCCTGCTTGCCGCCATGATGCGTTGCCCTGTGATTTTGTTTTTTGGACTCTACCGCGGCGGGAATCGCTACGAGATTTACTTCGAACATTTTGCCGACCAGATCGATTTAGATCGCGTTCGTCGCGCCGAAGACATTCAGCTCTGGATGCAGCGTTACGCCGAGCGCCTTGAGCATTATTCGCGTCTTGCCCCTTACAACTGGTTTAATTTCTATCCGTTTTGGGACTAGTTAGGGTAGCGCGAGCGTCTCCCTTGCGATTAGGGTGGTGAAGATGGTTGACGAAGTCCCTATAACCAAAGCGGAAATTCGCACATTGATCCCCCACTCTGGTCTGATGTGCTTGTTAGACGAGGTCACGCAATGGGATGACCGATCCATTGTGTGCATTACCAATACCCATCTTGATCCGCTCAATCCGCTGCGCCGCGGCGTGAACTTATCTGCCCTGCATGCTTTCGAATACGGCGCCCAAGCCGCGGCGGTTCATGGCGGATTGCGAGCCCGCTCGCTAGGCACAAGAGCCGCTCCGGGTTACCTAGCCGCATTGCGCGATGGACGGCTACATGTAGCACGATTGGATCGCATCCATTTGCCGCTCCGCATTTGCGAGACGCGTCTGTTCGGCGATCGCGCCAACACGGTGTATGAATGGCTCGTCTCGGCCGCCAGCGTTCTTGTAGCAGAGGGGCGTATTATCATCTTGGAGCGCGCGTGATGGTAGGGTCGGCGCGCTGCGCCGACTGGACGCCGCAGCGCGGCATCCCTACCACGTTCACATCACGATTCCACCCTCAACGCAGACCACATGGCCGGTGATGTAGCCTGCTTCCGCCGATGCAAGGAATACCACCGCGCTGGCAATTTCCTCTGGCGTTGCAGTCCTTCCGAGCGGGATTTTAGCATGAATCGTTTTCTTGATGTCCTCGGAA
>Ga0137368_10006116_pt1 | contig 12668 bp, 10 predicted proteins | sample SagtaG_13_FD_104917 | JGI IMG/M metagenome (GOLD analysis project Ga0137368, IMG submission 104917) | Vadose zone soil microbial communities from Sagehorn Ranch, Mendocino, California, USA - Sage1_L_100_16 metaG | ecosystem: Environmental > Terrestrial > Soil > Vadose zone | place: USA...
ATTGCCACAAAGGATACGGCACAGAAATCGGACGAACAGCTTTTGAAGGTTATCGCTGAGGGCTCCGGCAAAATGCCTGCGTCCAAACTGAGCAAAGACGAGCAAAAGCAAGCCTTGGGTTACGTCAGATCGCTGGCAAAATAATGCGTTGGTTCCCGCTAACGAAAGCCAAGGCGAAGGAACTGGCTATAGCGGAAGTTAATTGGCCGCTGAGGGCGATGGAGGAGCGAAGATGATGAAGAACAAGCCAGGTTGGATGGTGCCCGCGATAATCCTGTTCGCATTCGCTGCAATAGCGGGAAGCTGCGCGGTGCTTGGCATTGCGCCTTCAGAGATAACAGGACCAAGGCTTTTTGGTTTTCCCGGCGACTGGGAAAAGATTCCGGCTAAGACTGTTACTTTGTTCTACCCCGGTCAGGCCTCCTGGGAGTTCCTGACAAGCGATGCTCATCCGGGCGCTGGAGCTATAGATGCGGGCTGCGCCACGTGTCACACGGGTCAAGAGAAAGCGCTCGGCGCCAAGTTAGTTCAAGCTGGTCCGCGCGAAAGTGATCCTATTGTCGGAAAGGCGCCCACTATCGACCTTACGGTTCGCGCTGCCTATGACGCAGAGTTCGTATACTTCCAGTTCCGCTGGGCGACTAAAATACCGCACGCGATGCACACGCTCTGGCGCTATGATGGCAAGCAGTGGGTGGAGTGGGGAGGAGAAAAACCCGAAGCGACCAAGAAAGGGATCCCGCCCAGCTACGAGGACCGGCTGGCGATTTTACTGGATGATCCTAACAACGTCAGCGCCTTTGATGGTTCAAGCGCAACGTTCTCGCAGGTTGGCTGTTGGATGACTTGCCACAATAGCATGCGCGCCATGCCCAGAGACGTCGCACGGAGCGCGATTGACCCACATCCATACTGGGGCGCGAAGGGCCGGCGGGTCGGCGACATCCGAAAATATTTGTTGATTTCGCGGACGGCTCAAGATGAGGCCGGCGCATGGGATAAGGTGAAACCGGCGGCTGATCTGAACAAACTCAAGACCGCCGGGAAATTTCTCGATCTCTGGCAATGGCGCGCCGCTCGCTCTAACGCTGTCGGCTACGCGAGCGACGATTGGGTGCTAGAGTACCGCAATGGTGACGCCGGACGCTCGCCGTTTTTTAACCCGCCCAAACCCCAGTTCATGTACAATGAAAAAATCACCGGCTTCCGAGCCATCCCCGAAGCCGATCTCGCTACGCGCATGGGACAGGCAGCGCTGATCGAGAAGAGGAACGCGGTGGCGCTTGACCCGAACGCTAAGTTCGCTGTGGGAGACCTTCTGCCACAATATCTTCAACGCGAGCCCGAGGGAAGCGCTGCCGACATCCAGGCATTCGGGCGGTACGCCGACGGGTATTGGGTCGTAGAACTCCGGCGCAAGTTGAACACCGGCAATGCGGATGACAAGGTCCTGCGACCGGGAACCGCCTACCCCATCGGATTTAGTATCTTCGACGACACAGTGTCCAACCGGCGGCACTATGTGACGCTGCCCCTGACCCTAGGTCTTGGCGTTAAAGGGGATGTGACGGCGGTAAAAGTCGGACCATAAGCCCGCACGGGTTCTCGCGAGCGACCTTTTTTCCAGTTTGGCATCTAGCCCGAACCTAGCAACATGGTGAAAGAGAGCCCTCTCCGATTTCTTCGGCATGGCTCAGATCGATTGAACTTTCGATGTGCCAAGAAAGAAAGACCGAATATTAGCACGGCTGCATGCAATCTGAGAGTAGATGCCGGTCAATGAGTGACAATGGCAATCAAGTAAGTGACTATGCCGGCGGTGAGGAGAATGCCGCCGAGAACAATGAATACCAGAAAGCTCATTGGATGGCTCCAATAGAGGCTGATTCCTTCAACGACGAGACCGGTGATCAACAAGTATGCTGCCGTCTTCAGTTTGCGCTGCAGGCGCGACGCGTCGTCTGTCATGTGCCCGGTCCTTTCCATTGTTTGGCCTTATCGATATTCGCCACGTCATGAATTTTATTGTGGCATGTCAGACACGACATCTGGTTGTCGGTTAGCTGTTCCTTCATCTCCTTGTGCGGCGTGGTCTCTTCGAAGGATCGCGCGCCGGCGTGGCAGTGCAAGCATTCGCGGTTTTCGAATGGCTTGTAAAGCTGAACTTTGTTCGGGATCGGTTTCAAATAGTAGGCGTAGAGATGTTGCAGCCCGCGCATTTTGGAGTTGAGGTCGCCGAACATCGTGTAATGGGTATGGCAGGTGAAGCAGGCCTGGTCTTTCGGGATGCGGTTGTTTTGAAAGTGGGCGGCGGGAACATAGGTGGGATCATCTCTAAAAAGGCTTTTGCCGTAGGGCCCCATGACGTGGCAAGACAAGCAGAACTGCGTCGACTTCGAATTTTCTAAATGAATCGAAGCGCCCAAGACCGTCGCGACGATCGGCAGGATAAAGAACGCGATGAAGGCGACGATCTTGCCTCCTTGTGCTGCCGTTATCGAAGGCCGGATCAGCAATAGGCCGATCAGAATGATACTCAAAACGATGACGGTAGCGACGGCGTAGTTTGCCACGGATTATTTCCTTCCGTGTGTCGGCAATTCGTTAGTTGATTCGTCGATCATGCGTAGCGTATACCGAATCGTCGTGAATTATCCAGAAAAAAGTACTCATGGGCGATTTGGCTATTATGGAAAAGGGTCGAATCTCATCTCATGCTAAAGACCGCTGAAGGGATTATTGAATATTGCTGGCGCGCCCAGGGTCCAAGGTGCGAATATAACGTTGACAGTCGCCTGCCTTGATTGGAAGCCTGAGAATCAGTAAAAGAGCGAACCAGGAGGATTCCCGTGAAGCTCAAACCAACTCTACCTACGACCGCACTTATTCTTACTTTAGCCTGGCCGATCAGCCACGGGCTGGCAGCCGACGCCGATGCCGGTAAAACGGCCTACGAGAAGAACTGCGCCGGTTGCCACGGCGCGGACGGAAAGGGCAACCCAGCGGTGGCCAAAACCTTGGGCGAAAAAGAGCTCAACATCGTCGGCAAAGAAACGAAGCAGAAATCGGACGAAGTATTATTGAAGGTCATCGCTGAAGGCTCCGGCAAGATGCCGGCGAACAAGAAACTTACCAAGGATGAGCAAAAGGCCGTGCTGCAGTACAGCCGTTCTCTGGCGAAATAGTCTGGAGTGTTTCGAGCCAACAGGATGCTGACGAAGACGGGAAAGTTGCGTCACATACAGCACTGAACGGAGATATCGTTACTCATTACTGTCCCAATTAAATTGGAAACGACCGATAAAGCGATAAGCGCTCGGCTTGTTTTACCTCGCTTGTCGGTAGTGGTTCAGTTAGGTCAAGATCCTCACTTCGTTCGAGATGACAAACCGTCTATGGCGTGGTCATTCCGAGAGCGAGGAATCTTTCTCCTGAAAATTTGTGGCGGCCTCTAAATGAACCAATACACGCTTGTCTCTCTCCAGTTCAGGCCACATCCCAAAAAAATCTTGTTGGCAAGGACGCCCCGAGCGACGTCGGTGCCGCGCCCGCCAATCGTAAGTTACTTTGCGGTCGACGCGATCCTGACGCCGAAGCTCGGCGATGAAACGATGTCGAGCGGCTCTGCACATTTTTGCATTTTTGGAGGGACTGTTTGATGCCCGGGAAAATCTACCGCCATCTCGCCGACGATCACCGGCGCCTCGATGCCTTGCTCGAACGCGCTATGTCCGACCCGGAGAATATCGACGGCGCGGCTTATGCCCAATTCCGCTCGGGTTTGCTCAAGCACATTGGGATGGAGGAGAAGATTCTTCTTCCGGCGGCGCAAAAGCTACGCGGCGGCGAGCCGCTTCCCGTCGCGCCCAGGCTGCGCCACGATCATGGCGCGTTGGCCGCGCTGCTGGTGCCGACACCAACGAGACCGGTCATGGCGGCAATCCAAGCCATTCTCAGGGTCCATAATCCCATCGAAGAAGACCCCGGGGGTATGTACGATCAGTGCGAGGAACTGGCTGGCGCCGAGGCCGATAAGATTTTGCAGCAGTTGCGAGAAGCGCCGGAGGTCAGAGTCGTGCCCAACGTCGATGGCCCGCATGTTATGGAAGCGACGCGCCGGGCACTGGCGAAAGCCGGCTACGATTTGGAAGTGTGACTTAATTTGTGAGAATCGCTCAGCCGCGCCGCTTTTTTATGCTGGATGTTGCGCGTCGATTTGACTTCTCAAGACAAACAACTCCGGCGCTGATGCAAATCGCGACCTAGTCGCTTCGCGACATTTCTTTGTAGGTCATGGTGTGTCGTATACGAGTCAAATCGCCGACGGTAACCATTCGGTATTTTGCTTTATGGCTTCGCATTCTTCGCTGGGGCCTTCCTGAACGCCGCCACTGAATTGCTTTGTTCGATATTCAGCTATTTTCCTGGCTCCGAATCGTAAGTGTAAAGCATGCGCGGAAGCTCGGCTTCCGCTTCAACGCGGCGCGGATTCGGATAGCGCAACGCCTGTGAGCAGAGCCAGAGCAGAGGCAGAGCTCCGCCTACTATGAATAGAGCGTCGCCCGGCAGGCGCGACCATTCGAGAACATTGACCCAGGGTAAATTGATAAAGGCCAAACTCCGCGCGTACCAGTAGCCTAGATCCACGGCATAATAGAGCTGGACAATGCCGAGCGGAAAAAGATTGACAAACGCCATCCACGCTAAACCGATATTGAGAGACCAGAAAGATATTTTGGCTGCGCGATCGCTCCACATTTCGGGGCGTGTCAAGTAACGCAAGCAGAAGAGCAAAAGTCCAGCGGCCAGCATGCCGTAAACTCCCATCATCGCGGTGTGGCCGTGATTGGCAGTGAGCGCAGTGCCGATTTCGTAATAGCTTACGACCGGAAGATTGATTAGGAATCCAAACACGCCGGCGCCGAGAAAATTCCACACACCTACGGACACTAGAAACCAAACTGCCCACTGGTGGAGGTGATAGCGCTCACTAGTCTTCTGCTCGCCCGATTTTATAAATGACCAAGCCTCGAGGGACAGCAACAACAATGGGATCACCTCCATAGCGGAGAAAGTAGCGCCGAGAGCGAGGTGCGCCACCGGCGTGCCGCTAAAATAAAGGTGGTGCATCGTGCCGATGACGCCGCCGAGGGAGTAGAGGATAATATCCAGATAGATAACGCGCAGCGCCGTGCCTTGGCGAACGACTCCCAGTAAGACGAACATATAGGCGACGATCACAGTGGTGAACAGCTCGAGAAAATCTTCGACCCAAAGATGCACCACCCAGAAGCGCCAGAAGTCATTCACTACGAATCCTTCGCGAGGGCTCGCAAGCAACCCTACCGAGTAGAAGGCGGGAATCGCGAGAGCGGCGTAAAAGAGCATCCACGGCATATTGCCGAAGTGTTGCTCGCGCAGGGTCCCGCTGAGGCCGCGAAACAAGATGAAGACCCACAGAAAAAGACCAACGACGAGCAGGATCTGCCACAGCCTGCCCAGATCGAGATATTCCCAACCCTGATGGCCAAGCCAAAACCATAGTCCATCGCCTAACCAGCCGCGCGCGCCGGCGTACTCGCCCGCGAGACTGCCGAAGACCACGATCGCAACGGCAATGAGAAGCAGAATGGTAAGCGCGCCCTGGCCCGAGCGCTCGCGCCCCGCGATCAGCGGCACAATGAAAATACCGGTTGCGAGATAAGACGCCGAGACCCAAAAAATTGCCAGCTGAACGTGCCAGGTGCGCATGATGTTAAAAGGCAGAATCGCCGAGAAATCGATGCCGAAAAATCCGGCCGGTTCGGCGCGATAATGCGCGATCAGGCCACCGGTCAAAGTTTGCAAGACGAAGAGCAACGAAGATACGAAGAGAAACCACAGCACGGCTCTCTGGGCCGGCGTAACAGCCACTTGATCGATCGGACGGAATTGGACCGGCTTCGTTTCCGCGTCGCCCCAACCAAGCCAATCATACCGGCCAAAAAAATACAGGATGAGACCGGTCCCGCCTAACAGGCCGATGATGGAAATCACGCTCCAGGTGATGGCGTCGGCGGTAATGAAATTACCCGCGAGCGGCTCCGGCGGCCAATTATTGGTGTACGAGTAGGATTGTCCGGGACGATTCGCTGCCGCGGTCCAGGCAGTCCATGCAAAGAAAGCGGTGAGTTTGCGAATATCGTCGGGATTCGTAATCCACTCGGCCTGCGCTCCGCCTCGCGTTTGTTTTGCAGAAAACATCGAGCGGTAGTGCTCTTCCATGAGGTTGTGCGCCGCGGCTCTCGGCGCACTCCAGGCGAGCGAATCTTCCGCAGGATTATAGGTGTTTTTGTGCAGCTCGGCGGTAACCCGCTCGCGCGCTGAAAGACCGCTGGCGGGCGCGCCTGCATAAGCCGCGACTAGAGACTCGGCACTCTTGTGCAGGTACTCCGCGGTGAAATCAGGTCCGAGATAAGCGCCGTGACCGTACACCGAGCCATACTCCATCAAGCCGTAACGCTGAAAGACATTCATGCCGCCGAGAATATCGTCGCGGCTAAACAGAATCTTGTTGCCTGCCAGGACTTTTGCAGGCATCGGCGGTTGGTCACGGTAGACAAGATAGGCAAGGATGCCGAGCACGGTAAAACCGAAGAGGTAAGTCAGCATCGCTCCTTGAAACCAAAGAGACGAAATCGGCATGGGTTCTCGCGCCATAACGTGATACCTCCGTGTTAGTCTTTAGTAATATTGCTAATGCTCTTTAGAATGGTTTAAAGAAATCGGTTCGTGCAGCTGTGAATCCCCAAATGGGACAATTCGCATCCAAAGTCTCGAAATACCCATCAAACCAAGCATCATCATCCAGATCTCTTTAAATTCCTGGATTCCCGGTCGGGCTAATTGCCGGCAGCTTGCCCCGGATATAAACAAAGCTGCGACGTGCCGCACTAATTCCTAACTAAACAAACCTTCGGTGGGCCTGCAACGAAAAAAACCAGAACGGTAAGGTTAACGGCGTTCCCCAGCTTTTCGTCTATGTCTCGCCAGCGGCACAGCGCGGACTGTCAGGAAAGAATCATGGAAAATCATTGTTTTATCGACCCTGTTCGGACGGAACCGATTCTGGACGCAAGACTTTGGCAATCTCCAGACAAAGAACGGCCATCCCTGGCGCACTGATTGCAACCATCAAATCAGCCCATCCCAGTTCTGCGAAGCGAAATACCGCGCGCGCTTGCGGAATATAAATCACGGCCGCGAGAAAGGTTAACGCTCCTCCGGCAACCCACCAGACAGCGCGATTCGGCAAACGAAGCACGCGCCAGAGATTTTGCGAACGTGAGCGATTGACGAAGATCAGCCCCAGCATGCCGAGCACTAACGTCGCGAATGTAAGCGTACGCACCTCGGCTTCACCGTAACCGCGGTAAAGAGAGAAGCCGAACACCAAAAGTACGGCCATCAAACCGACGAATCCTTCGAATAGGCTAAAAACGATTTGGCCCATGCCAAAAAGTGGTGCGTTTGGATTGCGCGGCGGCCGCTCCATCACATTAGCCTCCGCGGGCTCGGCTTCGAAAGCGATGGAGCAAGCCGGATCGATGATCAATTCGAGAAAGACGATATGCACGGGCGTGAGCACGAGCGGCCAATCCAGTAGCAAGGGGAGCACGGCTAACCCTGCGATCGGCACATGAATGGAAAAAATAAATCCCATCGCCTTTTGGATATTATCGAAAATGCGCCGGCCGGACCGAATCGCTTCAACGATGGTCGCGAAGTCATCGTCGAGCAACACTAGCGATGCGGCTTCGCGGGCGACGTCGGTGCCGCGTCCGCCCATGGCGATGCCGATATGGGCGGCTTTGAGCGCCGGGGCGTCATTCACGCCGTCGCCAGTCATGGCAACGATGTCGCCGTTTGCTTTGAAGGCTTCCACTAGATTCAACTTTTGCTCCGGCAGCACCCTGGCAAAGATATTTGTTTTTGGGATGAGCCGGCGCAGCTCGGCTGCACGCAATTCCTGAATATCGAGCCCGGTTACGATCCCGGTGCCCGCGTTTAAACCTGCCTTACGCGCGATTGCCTGCGCCGTCGAGGGATAGTCGCCTGTAATCATGACGACTTTGATGCCGGCGCCGTAGCATTCCTTGAGTGCCGCCGGCACCGAGGGGCGTACCGGATCAGCGAGGGCTATCAACCCGAGGAAGTCGAAATCGAACTCATGCTGACTTGTGGGCCATGCCGCTTTTCCAAAGCGCGCTTTAGCAACCGCGAGAACACGCAATCCATCCCGGGCCATAGTATCGACTTGCTGAGACAGCTGTTCACGTTGATGGGAATCGAAATGGCAGAGATCCCATACGGCTTCAGGAGCACCTTTGGTGGCGATGATATATTCGTCGCTGTCGGGCGTTTTCCAGACGTGGGACAGAGCCAGGAGTTCCGGCGACAGCGAATATTCATGCACCAACCGCCAATCTTTGCCGTTCTCCAGAGATGTCAAATAATGATCGCCAAGTTCCTTAAATGCCTTCTCCATAGGGTCGTATGGATCGGGTTCGCTGGCGAGAATGGAGAAAAGAATCAACTCGTGAAATCGTTGCGGCAGCAACCGGTCGTGGATTCCTTCCACATCGTAAAACTCGCCGCCGGCATAAAGCCGGCTCACAGACATGCGGTTCAACGTCAGCGTGCCGGTCTTGTCGACGCACAAAACGGTGGCTGAACCGAGTGCTTCGATCGCCGGCATGCGTCGCGTTAAAACTCGACGTTGTGACATGCGCCAGGCGCCGATGGCGAGAAATACCGTCAGCACGACTGGAATTTCCTCAGGAAGAAGCGACATCGCGAGCGCGATGCCTGCTAAAAAACCGCCCATCCAGTTGCCCCGGGTCGCACCGTAAAGAACGATCACCACGACGCACAGCGAAAGACCGACGGCCGCAAAGGTACGAATCATTATGGCCGATCTTTTCTGCAAAAAGGTTTCGTCTGGTTCGAGCGCTTGAAGCGCCTTGCCGATCTTGCCGATCTCAGTGTTCACGCCGGTTGCAAGAACTCGGGCGACGCCACGGCCTTGTACCAGCATCGTGCCGGAGTAAACAAACGGCAGATCGTCGCCGCCGGGCCGCGTGATTTTTTGCGTGTGGTTCAAAACGACTTTTCGAACGGGAACGGATTCGCCGGTGAGCAGTGATTCATCGACCATCAAATCGTTACAGGCTAGGAGCACGGCGTCTGCGGGAACCCGGTCTCCTTCGGTAAGAATCAAAATATCGCCGCGCGCCACTTCGCGTCCCGCGATCCGCTGCTGCTCGCCATCGCGAATGACAAGGGCGCGCGGGCTCGAAAGATCGCGCAAAGCCTCCAAGGCGCGCTCGGTTTTTCTTTCCTGAAAAATCGTGATGCCGAAGATGACGAAGAGCGACAACGAGAGAACTAAAGCTTCGCGCAGATCTCCCAGCCCGAGATAGATGGCCACGCTCACGATCAACAGCAAAAACATCGGCTCGCGCGCAACTTCGACCGCGATGGCGAAGGTCGAACGCTGCCGCGTCGAAGGAAGTTCGTTATAGCCTTCTTGATCGAGGCGAGATCGGGCTTCGGCCGAAGAAAGGCCTGTGAGCGTTTTCAACTCTGGTGGGAAGTTCTGCTGGCCATCCATCTGCTTGATTGGCTAGTGAGATGGCAGCCGATCCGAATGAGCGCGGAGAAACTTGTACGCGACATCAGTGAGATTGGGGTGGCTGATTTCTTCCAAGTCGTAACGCACGCGGCAATACGGCTTGGAGATCGGGATCAAACGCGCAAGATCCACGGGTGTGGCTATGACAACGGTGTCGCAATCGACTGCCGCGATCGTGGCGGCGAGGTCGTCGAGCTGTGATTGAGAATAACCCATCGCGGGCAGTGCGGGCCCAAGCCTTGGGTATTGCTTAAACATTTCCACCAGGCTGCCGCGCGCTGCCGGCCTGGGATCGACAATTTGTGCTGCGCCATATCTATGCGCAGCAATTCCTCCGGAACCGTAGGGCATCTCGCCATGAGTCAACGTCGGCCCATCCTCGATCAAGAGAACTCGCTTGCCGCTAACCAAATCCGGCCGATCGACTTTGACCGTCGAGCGCGCCTGAATCAGCGACGCGCCGGGATTTATCGTAGCGACATTGGCGAGAACCTCCTGCACTCCGCTGATCGGCGCCGAATCCAGCTTGTTAATAACCAGAACATGCGCACGGCGCAAATTGGTTTCGCCGGGGTGATAGAGCAATTCATGTCCGGCGCGGTGAGGATCGAGCAAAACAATTTCTAAATCGGATTGGTAAAACGACCAATCGTTGTTGCCACCGTCCCAAAGGATGACATCCGCTTCCTGCTCTGCTTCCGCAAGCACCCGAGCGTAATCGACCCCGGCATAAACGACGACACCGTTTTTAATGTGCTGTTCGTATTCCTCGCGCTCTTCGATCGTGCAATGCGCGCGGTCGCAGTCTTCGAGGGTAGCGAAGCGTTGCACGGCTTGAGCGCTTAAATCGCCGTAGGGCATGGGGTGGCGCACTACGACGGGACGCATTTGAACTGCCTTCAATAATCCGGCGATGCGGCGGACTACAGAATCCTTGCCGCAGCCGGTGCGTACCGCGCAGACCGAGATCACGAGGCGCGATGACGAAAGAGAGCTCCGGTCCGGTCCGATCAGCCCAAAATCCGCGCCACAGGCCAAAGCCCGCGAAGCGAGATGCATAACCGCGACGTGGGCGAGATCGCTGTAAGCGAGAATCACCTGCTGAACATGCTGCTCGCGAACCAGCTTCTCCAAATCTTCTTGCGGATAAATAGGGATGCCTTGCGGATAAAGCGGTCCACTCAATGACGGAGGATATCTGCGGCTATCGATCCCGGGAATTTGCGCGGCGGTGTATGCCACGATCTCGAAATTCGGGTCGTTGCGAAAACAAACGTTGAACGTGTGAAAGTCTCTCCCGGCAGCGCCGAGAATCAGCACGCGTTTGCGCTTCGACGCCAGACTTTTCTCCTTATCCGATTGCGCCACAATTGACTCCAGATTTGTTCACCGGTGAATTGAGCAATATATATGCCTCATTCGTCTAGGCTGTTTTACCGCGACCGGCCCAAGTTTTCTGCTGAATTGGCGACGGTCCCGTGACTGCTTCCCATGACTGGGAATCCCGGCGTCCAAAATTCTCATTTCAATATTTAACCGTCGCATTCACGCTACGAGGATGGTTTCGGAAATTAGCCGACGAAAGAGGATGTGTTTAGGAACCCCGTTCGCTGTTGCAGAGATTCGCAGCACTGCAAAAGGGAAACTGTACTTTGTCACAATTGCAACGACCAGAGGTTTGCACTACCGAAAACCTAAGCTTTTTGCTGGTATGTCTCTTGCTCTCTCTACTATCAGCGATGCCGGCTTCACACAGGCTCGCTGCAAGTAGCGAAGGGAGCCACTTATGTCTCCAACTGAAACTCAGAATGAAATCACTCCGGAGCAAATCCGCCACCAACAAATCAACAAATATTGGGCCGGAGATTTAGGCAGGAGAGTTTACCTGCTGCGGCGTCAGCGAAAAGCGATCCTGGAAAATTGCCGCCGGATTGCCGTGATCGGTGCCACGGCGGATCCGAACAGCCCAAGTTTTGCCGCCGTCGAAAAGCTTTTAGGGCTCAGCCTGGAAATCATCCCGGTTTTTCCGGATCGAGAAAGCTTTCTCGGGTTACGTTGTTACCGCACTCTGCGCGACGTTCCCGGTAAGATCGATATCGTTCAGGTCTATCCGAATGAGGGCATCGATTTCGTCGAGCTGGCGCGCGCGGCGGTTGACCGATGTGTTTCGACCTTTTGGATTGAACAGGGCGTAGCGGCGTCGCGAGAAGTGGAAGATATACTCGCCGCTGGCCGCGTACAGCTGGTGGAGTACGAAAATCTCGAACGCGAATATCTCAAGCATATACCGTTGGCGATGCCGGCGGCACCTTCAGCGCGCCGCGATAGAAAAGCGGCTAAGGTAAAGGAGCGGATGTCCAAGAGCCCCGCCACCGTACAGCCGGACGACCTGCTGAAAGATGCGCTTTGGAAGATGGAACACGGTCACTTCCGCCACTTGCCGGTGATCGACGACCACGGCAAGGTGATCGGCATGTTGACCGATCGTGATGTGCGGCTGATTCGTCCATCGCTGGCCTTCGTCAACAAGGAAGACGCCGCAGTTCAGCTTTGGTCGATCGCGGTTCAGCAAGCCGCGGTGTTCGACCCGGTGAAAGTGACGCCAGAGACGACTCTTAAAGAAGCGGCTGAGCTGATGCTTCGTTGGCAGGTGGGCGGGCTTCCGGTTGTAGGCGAGAAGGATAAGCTCATTGGTATCATCACGTATACGGACTTGTTACGCGAACTCGTAGGGCACGAGTAGTCATAATGTGCCCGTCTCTTCTTGCGCAATCGCATCGGCGGCGCAATCCGCGTGCGCCGGTCGTGTCGAGAATGCTGGATGCGCGTCCAGCTTGGCATCACGCTCTTCTCATTTTTGATAATGAAAATGCCGGCTCTCCGAAAAATGAGAAGAATGTTCGGAGGCTAGAAGCGAACGTGCTGACAAAACTGCTATCGTTCATTGGCCCTTCTCTTGCTCCCTTTATTCTGCAGTGAATTGTTTTGAACACGG
>Ga0137368_10006117_pt1 | contig 12667 bp, 9 predicted proteins | sample SagtaG_13_FD_104917 | JGI IMG/M metagenome (GOLD analysis project Ga0137368, IMG submission 104917) | Vadose zone soil microbial communities from Sagehorn Ranch, Mendocino, California, USA - Sage1_L_100_16 metaG | ecosystem: Environmental > Terrestrial > Soil > Vadose zone | place: USA...
CCATCACGAATTTCTTTTTCCTTTACTCGATGATGCGCCACTACACGAAACGATTGGAGACTGGCGCCATGCTGAAAACCATTGGCAAACTGCTTCTTGCCGGCTCGGTCTTGGCCGTCATTTGCTGGGTGGCATCGAGCTTTTTCTTCATGCGCTACCCCCATGCTCCAGGGTGGCAAAACCTGCTGGTGGTGTTGATCACCATCGTTTGCGGCGCAGGCGCATTTTTTAGCGCTACGTACTTGCTGCACGTAGCCGAAGTCCACGACGTTGTCGATCTGCTCCAACGACGTATTGGTAGGGGCGGTTCACCTGAACCGCCCAAGGGCGATTGCAGTCAATAGCACTACCTTAGCGCATGCTCGACGTCTTCGATCAGATCATCCGCGTTCTCGAGCCCGATGGACAGGCGCAGCAAACCTTCGGCTGAAGTCGTTCCCGGTCCCTCGATGGATGCGCGATGCTCGATCAAGCTTTCCACCCCGCCCAAACTCGTGGCCCGAATAAAGATTTTCGTTTTCGCCGCGACCGACATCGCGGCTTCGCGGCCATCTTTCACTTCAAACGAAAGCATCCCGCCGAACAACGACATCTGCCTCGCGGCAATCTCATGTCCGGGATGCGACTGCAATCCGGGATAATGGACGCGCGCCACCTTTCGGTGTTGGACGAGGAAGTTCGCAACCTTCATTGCGTTCTCCGAATGCGCGCGCATCCGCCATGGCAACGTGCGCATCCCGCGCAAAATCAGCCAGCAATCGAAAGGCGAGGGGACTGCACCACCTTCGTATTGAATGCTGCAGATGCGTTGAAAGAAATCGCTACCTTCTTTTGCAACGACGATTCCTCCGAGAACGTCGCAGTGGCCCCCAAAATATTTTGTGGTCGAATGTAAAATGAAATCGGCGCCCAGATCGAACGGACGCTGTAGCACGGGCGCCCACGTGTTATCGCAAACGCAAACCGCACTGGCGTCGTGAACGATTTCGGCAACCGCGGAAAGATCGACGATTTTTAGTAGCGGATTGGACGGCGTTTCCATCCAGGCTAGTTTCGTTTTTGGTCGCACCGCTTTTTTCACAGCGTCGAGATTGCCCATGTCGATGAAGTCGGCTTGCAGTCCCCAGCGCAGGAAAATTTCGCGCAAGAGTCGCGACGTGCCGTAGTAAGCGTCCACATGCGCAAGCACATGATCGCCCGGCGCGAGCGCTTGAAAAATAGACATGGTCGCGCCGGTGCCGGAGGCGAACGCAGCCGCGCCCGCGCCGCCTTCAAGCGCGCTGATTCCCTGCTCCAGCGCCTGGCGATTCGGGTTGTCGTTGCGCGTGTACATGAAGCCGCGCGGGTACGTTCCTTCGACGTCGCGCTCGAACGTCGTGGAAAGGTAAATCGGGGTAGCGACTGCTCCGGTTGCCGGATCAACGGCGTGTCCGGCGTGAACGGCTAGAGTTTCAATTTTCATTTGTGATCAGGTTATCGAAATTAATCCGCGATTGTCGATCCCTCCGGCGCATTTGTTTCATGCGTCGCAGCCGTCCAATTGGAACCGCGTTTTCGATTTGACGCCGTCACTTCACCAGCGCAAATAGCAACTTCCGATGGACACTCAGGTTTCGCCAGATTCATCCATGACCATTTACGATGACGAAGTTTTCCAGATGGCCTGCGAGCAGTTTCGCGTCATCGCCGATTATCTGAACATCGACAAGGACGACCGCGAATGGGCGACATACCCGAAGCGCGCCGTCGCCGTGACGTTGCCGGTGCACATGGACGACGGGAGCACCAAGGCTTTCCAGGGTTATCGCGTCCAACATCACATCGCGCTCGGTCCGACCAAGGGCGGCACGCGTTTCGCGCCTTCGTTGTCGATGGGCGAAACGGCGGCGCTGGCGATGTGGATGAGTTGGAAATGCGCGCTGGCTCAGCTGCCGTACGGCGGCGCGAAGGGCGGCGTCGCTGTTGACCCCTCAAAATTATCGCGCACGGAACTCGAGGCGGTTTCGCGCCGGTACATGCAGGAAATGATCCCGTTCGTCGGGCCGCACACCGACATCATGGGGCCGGACATGGGCACCAACGAACAGATCATGGCTTGGTTCATGGACACTTATTCCGTTTACATGGGCTACGCCGTCAACGAAATCGTCACCGGCAAACCGGTCGCCATCGGCGGCACCGAAGGCCGGCGCGAAGCAACCGGACGCGGCGCTGTTTACCTGATCGAGCGCGCCATGAGCATGCTGAAGATGGATCCCGAAAAATGCACGGCCATTGTGCAGGGATTCGGCAATGTCGGCTCGGTGGCGGCTCTGTCGCTCGCGTACAAAAGCGGCGTCAAAGTCGTCGGGATCAGCGACGCGTATGCCGCGATTTACAATCCCAAGGGAATAGACGTTAAGGCGGCCGAACAGCATATGCTCAAGAAGGGAAATCTGCGCGCGTTTGCTCAAGGCGACCATATCGATCCAAAGGAATTCCTTACTCTGCCGTGCGACGTGCTTATTCCCGCCGCGGTCGATCGAGTGATTACCGGCAAAAATGCCGGCCAAATTAAATGCCGTATCCTTGCCGAAGCTGCCAACGGTCCGACTACGCCGGAGGCCGATCTGATTCTCGAAAACCGCTGGGACGAAATTTTCGTGATCCCGGATATTCTCTGCAACGCCGGTGGAGTGATCGTTTCGTACTTCGAATGGGTGCAGGGTTTGCAGGCCTTTCTGTGGACGGAATCGGAAGTGACGGACAAACTCTTCCGCATCCTCGAGCATTCGTTTGCGCAGGTGATCAAGCGCGCGAAGGAGCACAAGGTTTCGCATCGCACGGCGGCCATGGCCATCGGAGTCGAACGCGTTATTAAGGCCAAACAAGTGCGCGGCCTGTTCCCATGAGCTGCGCAAATTTTCCCGGGTAGTGGCGATTGACCTCAATCGCCTGCTCCCATATGCGATTACGCACAGGAAGGCGGTTCGGTGAACCGCCCCTACCAACCAATGAAATTCTCGCACACCGAGGACAAGCGGGATGATCGACATCTCGATATCTTGACAGATGAAGAGAACGGTCTCCGCCTCATCGTCTCGCGTCTGGGAGCGGAATTAATTAGTCTCGCGCGAGTCAATGAAGCCGGAGAGTGGACAGGCTTTCTTTACCGGGACAACGATCTGTCAACGCCGTCTCAGGGCTGGGCAAACCACGCGACCGTCATGGGCTATTATCTTCATCGGCTCAAAAACGGTCGCAGCCTGTACCGGGGCCGCGAAATCAAAGGCGGGAACCACGGCTTCCTTCGCTCCAAGACGTGGCGCCTCGCAGGATTCTCTGATGAGGGCAGCGGTGCTTCATTGAGATATCGAATTACTCCGGAGGACTTTTCGCCTGTTGAATACCCGTTGAAAGTCGGTGTGGATCTAACGTACAAGATCGAATTGAATACGGTCAGCGTTCTTTTCGAGTTTCAGAACCATGAGCCTGAACTGACCGCGCATGTGGCGTTCGGATTGCATCCGGGATTCGCAGCGACTTCGTTCGAAAGCTTTCATCTGCAAATGCCGCGGGGTTGTTATCGCCGGTACTTTTCGCCGGATAATTTTCTCTCGGGTCAGACGCGCGACATTGAGTTTGCCGGCGGCGAAACGCCGTTTCCGAAAACGGAGTTGCCCGGTTCGATCATCCTCGAACTGGTCGATGTTCCGCGGCGGCTATTCTCCTACGTCGATCCGCCGAGTGGGCGGTGGATGACGCTGAATCTGACCGGTGTTCCTTATGTGACTCTGTGGTCCGACGGCGGATCCTTCCTTTGCATCGAGCCTTGCTGGGGGCTGACTGATCACCACGAACAGCGCGCATTTGAACACAAACAGGGTATTCAAACGATTTCGCCCGGCGGCGCGTTGCGCGCGTCCTTCAGTATGATTCCGGACCTTGCGTCCTGCGATTAGCGATGCCTTCGCGGAGGGATGAACGCCGAGTAGTCACAAAATTTGTACATAAAAAACCGCACCGCGGGATCGAACCAACAGTGCGGTTGCTCGTGGCTACCGCCTAGAGACCAGCTGGGGGGTTGCCCCTAGGAGGGTTGCCCTTGGGAGGATTGTGTCCGGGAAGAGTGGATACCGCACCGCGGGATCGAACCAACAGTGCGGTTCTCTGACCTTGTCAGTTGCCCAGGGGGCCGTGGCCGGTTGGGGGGTTGCCTTTGGGGTTATGGCCGCCGGGTGCATGGTTAGGTTTCTTTAGTTGGATTGTTTAGTGTTTGTTTCGCGTCAGTAGCACCGAACAGCAATTGATGTCCGCCTGTAACATCCTGTTTTGGAATCAGGTCATCCAGACGAATCACTTTATCTTTCCTGCGCTTTGGCCTTTGATTTCCTGACTCTCCGGCGGGCGCATTTTTTTTGTTCTTCGGTGCAGTCACTTTGGCTATCTCTGTTATCAGTATTCGTGCCAAGTCTCGGAGCGAGCTAAGGAATAGCGAAGGAGCAGTTGCGGATTTCTCGTTAATCGATAAGCGTTTACGCAGAAATTTGTTCTGCGGAAACTGATAATTTGCTACAGAAGTTATCGGAGCGCCTGGCCCTGTTTTTAGGCCGCCCTGGCTACTTTTTCGGGCCACAGTGCTTCACTTTTTGACCATACCTTGAAGATAACGGGTCAGCGTGGAGCGAGAAATGCCAAGCAATTTTGCAGCCTGCCGCTGGTTCCGATTCGCCCGCTCATAAACGAATCGGACGTGCCTTTTCATCGCGCTTGCCATCGACAGATCGGTACCAGCGTCGTTCTCTTTGTTGTTGCTGGCCAGGGTAGGAAACGAATTGGCGAGTTCAGAAGTAGCTCGATCTGGCTCCAAGTCGGGAGGAAAAATGACATGTTCGGGCAGAATCACCGAGCCATTGCAAAACAACGTCATAGTGCGCACCGTGTGGCTTAACTCGCGCAGGTTTCCACGCCACTGGTGATTAAGCAATTTTTCCATCGCTTCGGGATGGATAGCCGCAATGTCTTTTCCTTCCTTCAACCCGGCGGCTTTCAATTCAGTCGCAATCAATGCCGGCAACTCCTCCAGGCGCTCACGAAGCGGGGGGATGAGCAAGGTCAGGCCGTTCAATCTCTGATAAAGGTCCTCGCGAAATTTTCCCAATCGCACCCGCTCGCGCAGGGAGCAGTTTGATGCGCAGATGATTCGCGCGTTGGAAGTGAGCATTCTTTCGGAACCGAGCCGCTCAAATTCACCGTATTCGAGCACGCGCAAGATTTTCACCTGGGCGAGGGGGCTCATCTCCGAGATTTCGTCCAGGAATATCGTACCGCCATCAGCGAGCTCGAATTTTCCCTTGATGTTTTGCTGCGCGCCAGTGAATGCCCCGCGCTCGTGACCAAACAACTGACTTTCGAGGAGTGTATCGCTAATTGCCGAGGCGTTAAAGGCGATGAATGGGCGGCCGGCTCGCGCGGATGAATTGTGGATAGCGTGGGCAAGCAACGTCTTGCCGGTGCCGGTTTCGCCAAGAAGTACGACCGGCACGTCTGATTTAGCGGCCAGCGCAGCAAGTTGCAGACAACGCGCCATGGCTAGATTGCTCGTCGTCAGGTCTTCGAGTTTGAGCTTTGAAGGTCGTTCCTTCATGCGTGCGCGAACCGTGTTTAGATTCCCAGCTGCTGACTGGAAAGGTAATAGTACAAACCGCGATGGGCCATCAACTCATCATGTGTGCCAATCTCGGCGATGCTCCCTTTCTCCAGGACCACAATGCGATGGGCTTCACGGATCGTGCTCAAACGATGTGCAATGACAATCGTTGTGCGGCCAGCCATTAGCCGCGAAAGGTTTTCCTGAATCGCGCGTTCGGATTCTGTATCCAGCAAGCTGGTCGCCTCGTCGAAGATCAAAACCGGCGGGTTGTTGTAGATTGCCCGGGCAATTGCGATGCGCTGTTTTTGCCCGCCTGAGAGAGACAGCCCCGATTCGCCGATCTTTGTCTCGTATCCGAGTGGGAGACGGCTGATGAACTCGTGCGCTGCTGCTGCCTCGGCTGCCGAAAGTACGCGATCAAGGTCTGGCTCCGGATCACCGAACGCGATATTGCGCGCAATCGTGTCGTTAAACATGTGGTTCTCCTGAAGAACAATTCCGACCTGCCGGCGGAGATCCCGATAATTTATAGTCTTTGAATCGACTTGGTCGAAATAAATGCTCCCTTCGGTAGGCGTCAGCAGACCGGCAATTAGTTTTATCAGCGTTGTTTTGCCTGATCCGCTGCGGCCCACGAATGCAACCATCCGGCCGGGCACGAGATCCAACGTAATATTTTTTAAAATATCAGGTGATTCGGGTCCGCCGTATTTGAAACTGACACCGCGAAGCTGGATTCGGCCTTCGAGACTGTGGACCGGGATGAGTCGAGAGCGGTCATGCCCTTGCTCCGGCTCTTGTTCGAAGATGTCGTTAAGCCGGTTCAGCAGGACAGCCGCTTGTTGCGTCTTCTGCCAAACGCCAAGCACGCGCAGAATTGCCGCGTATCCCATCGCGGTCAGAGAACTGAATGCGACAAAGCCGCCCAGACTCAGCTGTCCTTTGATCACTTGGGTGGCGCCAACCCAGAGAAAAATCGCAGTGGACAGCAGGCCGATCGTCTGCAAGACGCGGTCCCAGGACATGACGATGAAGGTCGCCTTGAAAAGTTTTTGTGAGACCGAGAGAAACTCGTTCAGCATCGCATCACGAACGGTGCTTTCGGCCGATGCCGCTTTAACCGCTTCGATGCCTTTGATGGCATCGATTTGCTGTGAACTGTACTTGCCCTGGCTTTCCTCTACGCTGTGACACAGGGGCCGGAGGACCTTCACCGAAAAAATCATTAGCCCCGCATAAAATGGCGTCGTGGCCAAAAACGCCAGCGTGAGCACCGAGCTATACATCGCCATCAAAATCAGTGCGCCGATGAGAAACACCAATGCCAGCAAGGCGCCGATTCCGTGTTGCACGACAAACTGTCGAAGCTGTCTGGCGCCTTCCAGCCGACGCTGGATATCACCCGTGCGGCGATTTGTAAAATAGCTCATCGGCAGAGCAAAAAGCTTCCGGCTCACGAAATCGAGAACCACCGCATCGAAACGCGCGGCCGCAAACGCCAGCAGATACTCCTGCGCGAATGCGGAGAGCTGCACAAACACGATCGCCGCCAGCATGCCAAGCAGGATGGTTTTCAACAGACCGAGGTCATTTTCGACAATGACCTTGTCCACGACGACCTGAGTGAATATCGGAAAGAGAAGTTGAAGGAAACTGACGGCGATCGCCAGGCCGAGCACTTGAAATAAAATGACTTTGAAGCGCGAGAGAAACGGAACCACCCAGGCAAGGCTTGCCTTGCTCTCCGGTGCCTGTTCGAATGCCGGGGTATAGTCGAATAGGGCCGCGTAGCCAGTCCACTTTCCTTCGAATTCGCGGCGGGGAAGTTTTCGCAACCCGCGCGCAGGATCGGCGACCCGGACAAACTGCTCGTCGACATTGTACAGCACGATCCAGTGATTGCCTTCCCAATGAACGATCGCTGGCAGCGGCATGAGCGGGAGATTGCGGACCGAGGCTTTCAAAGCGCGAGCTGCCAAGCCCAGTTCTGTCGCAGCCCGAGAAATCGCCTTGAGACTAGTGCCGTCAATTGCCGTGTGACAAAGCTGTCGAATCCGTGCCAGACTCACTTTGCGTCCGAAATGCCGGCAGATCATCCCGAGACACGCTGCGCCACAGTCCATCTCGTCGATTTGCAGGATATGATCGATTTTGCGGATCCGCTTACCGCGTTTGCGAAATAAACCGCGGTCGTCCGTGAATGGGTCTGCGTCCCGTTCAGCGTCGCTGGGAGGCCGCGGATCATCCAACTCGACTTTGTCGTGCACCTGCGTCTCCGCAGGAAGCAACTCTGTCGTGAAATCCAGCGGGAGGCGCGCTTCTGTCTTTGCTTGATAAAGGGCGAGTCGCTCCGTCAAGAGTTTATCAAATTCGGGAAAACGTCGGCGCAAACCGCGGCCCTCCGCGAGTTTCAGCGACAGCAATTCGCAGTCAGTGAAGGCTTGTACCGAGGCGGCTCGCGGCGAGCCGTTCAAGATCGACAATTCACCAAAAAAATCGCCTTCGCGGTAAAATGCCAGATTTCGCTCCTTCCCATCCACTCCAGTAAAGGCTCGCGCTCTGCCTTTCTGTACAACGTAAAGAGGCCCTGCGCCGTCACCTTCGCGAATGATCAGGTTTCCCTTTTCAAACACGGCGGGTTTCAACGTCTCGATCACGCTGCGCAACACGGGCGTCGGCAGCCGACCGAAATTGCTGAATTGATAAAGGAAGCTTTGCAGGGCGCGATTTCGACCGGTGGTGTCGACAAATTGTTTTAGCTCCGGCTCCTGGCGTACCAGCTCGAGAAAATCGTCGCGATCTATTCGCAAAACGTCGACTGCGGTGCTACAGCGCACGGTCGCCCTTCGAGTTCCACCCTCGGACAAAGCAGCTTCGCCGAAGCAGTCACCGGGCTTTAACACCCCCAGCGGGATTTCTTCGCCGCCGGGTTTAATCTTTATGGCACGGGCGCGTCCCCGGCTCAGCACGTAAAATGAGTTGGCGGGGTCGCCTTGCTTTACGATCACATCGCCGAATTCGTAGTGTTCTTCCTCAAGCAGAGGCTCGATCGCCGCGAAGTGTTCATCGGAAACAAAGCGAAACACCGATGAGCGTCGCAGAATTTCGCTGTCCTTTACTTTCATTCTGCCGCAGGAGTGGAAACGCCACCGAGCCGCCGCTGGACGTGTCTCCTGGCAAGCTCAGAGAAATGCCGCTCCAGGAGCCGCTGATCGATTCGCGACTGGACGTTTGGATCGTCAGCTTGCGGCTCGATTTTATTAATCACACGACACAGCTCGAATCCGTTGCGTCGCGCCAACGGTCCCAGAATGTCGCCGGCCGAAACGCTCACGAACCTCTGTTGTGCATCGACGGGGAGATCTTCCAAAAGAAAGTCCGCACGTCGGTAAGGATACCGTCCCTCGGTGGCCACTTCTTCCATTGACATGCCGTCCTCGCGCACGCAAAACAGCGCTTCCCGGGCGGCATCGAGCGATTCCAACTCGATCACTTCAGTTTCGAATCTCGTTAAAGGCAGCCGCAAAGCTAGCAATTCGCGTTGACGTGCTTCAGGGACCAGCAGCGTGTCGCAATGCCTCCGGTATGCTGCCTCGATCGCGAGCATTTCATCCAACCACTTCGAATCGCGCCCCAATTTCTCCAGCCAATCCGCCCGTTGTGCCGATTTAATCCTATTCCGATGCAAGAATTTCCGCTCCTCGGCCGTAATTGCCTCTGTGGCCGGTTCTTTTCCTGCGCAGCGTGCAGCGAGACGCGCCATCAAATCGCTGGTCATTCGGTCCAAATCTCCTGATAAAATCAATTCCGTCAGGAACGACCTGCGTAGGTCGGGCGACGCGCACTGATATTCCACTTCATCCGGGGCGACCTTTTCGCGAATCGCGGTGGCAAAGTATTGACGAGTAAAATAGTCGCTGAAGTCATCGAAAGTCAGGCTACGATTTGCAAGCCATGCTTCCGTTTCCTCGGCAGTGATCAAATCGTATTCGTAACGAAATGCTTCTGCCGCACCCGAAATTGCGGACTCGTCTGGCTCTACGTCTAGCTCATCCGCCCGTCTTTCCGCTGCGACTTGGTGGAGAAATTCTTTCCATTTTACATCTAACTCGCCCCTGAAAATTGCCGCATCGATTGCATCGCGCGCAGTATACTCCTGTCCTCCGCATGCACACACTACCAAGTCAAGGCCTGAGGTCGACTCCGTCAGCTCCATTTAAAAGCCCCAATTTCTACAGCATTTCGGAAAGAAAGTCGAGCCTGTCGTTAAGCGCTCGCCAGTAGCGATTTGACCCAGCAGGCGGGCGAACGCACGGTTCGTCCATCCCATGCCGACCGCTTCCCTTCAGGCTCTGCTCGCGAAATCGATTGATTATGCGGGAATGTTCCCGCCGTGCAGTCTTGCGCTCGAACCAGCCTTCCAGAACCACGCGAAATATGTGTGGTCGCCCGAAGCGTGGATGCTCAACACATTCATTCTTCCCGTTGAACAATTCGACTCAACCAAACAACTCCTTTCGCAATTCGATCCTTTGCATCCGTTGCGTGTCGCTGCGCTCGGTCCAAAAACTGGGAACGCCGATGCCTTTCTTGAAGCGCTCGAAGAAGCTGATGCGGCAATTCGTGCGCTGTCCAGATACGATGTCGATCTCCTTTCGATTAGTCACCTCGAGATGTTCTTGCCGCATGATGTGGATCTTGCATTGCTGGAAGAGGCCCGATCGATCCTCGGTGATTTGCCAGTTTTCTGGGAAACGCCACCTGACAGAGCAGAGCAAACCGCCGCGTTGCTGGCGGAACACAATTCCGATGAGGACGCGGCAACGTTCGGTTACAAATTGCGCACCGGCGGAGTGACAGCGGATGCATTTCCCACTTCGAGGCAGATCGCCAGCGCCATAGTGACGCCGGCAACGCATCAACTCCCGATCAAGTTTACGGCGGGGCTGCATCATCCCATCCGCCAATTTCGCGATGAAGTGAAAACAAAGATGCATGGATTCCTCAACGTGCTCGGAGCCGCAGCCCTCGCCGCTGAGCATCGGTGGAATGCACAACAGGCCGCGATCATGCTGGAAGATGAAAACGCAGCGTCGTTTTCATTTGGCGAAGATTGTTTCGCGTGGCGCGAGTGGAAGATCGATACCGAACGGCTGCAATATCGTCGAAGGTTCGTTGTGTCGTTCGGCAGTTGCAGCTTCGACGAGCCGCGCGAGGATTTGCGCGCGCTGGGACTTCTTTGATCACCACGAAGGACACGAAGAGCACGAAGTTCTTTGGAGGTGATTCTGAATTTTCTTCGTGGCCTTCGCGTTCTTCGTGGTTAAATCACGCTGATGAGTTCGCCTTTACGTAGTTTTGACGACGTTCCAGCCGATTCGCATTTCCCAATTCAAAATCTTCCCTTCGGTGTCTTTCAGCGGAAAGGTGGTAAACCGGGTGTGGGAGTAGCCATCAGTGATTTGATTGTCGATCTTTCCGCTCTCGAAGAACTGGGTCATTTTCGCACGCCGGAATTTCAGGACCAAAAAGTCTTTTCAGAAGATTCACTAAACAAGTTTCTTGCGCTCGGGCGCCCGGCATGGCGAAAGACGCGCGAGATCCTGCAACGCCTTCTCTCGGTTGAGACGCCCACGCTGCGCGATGACGCGCAGCTGCGCAAAAAAGTTTTTCATACGCAAAGAGACGTAGTGATGAAACTGCCGGCCTGCATCGGCAATTACACCGATTTCTATTCGTCGTATCATCACGCACACAACGTCGGCACGATGTTGCGCGGGCCGGAGAATGCTCTGATGCCGAACTGGAAATGGTTGCCGGTGGCGTATCACGGACGCGCCAGCTCGGTTGTCGTAAGCGGGACTGACGTGCGCCGGCCAAGCGGCCAGATCAAATCGCCAGACGCAGGGGCCCCAACGTTCGGTCCAACCAAAAGCATCGATTACGAATTGGAAATGGCATTCCTGATCGGGCCTGGAAATTCGTTGGGTGCGCCGGTGCCAATCGATCGTGCAATCGATCACATCTTCGGCTTTGTCCTGATGAATGATTGGAGCGCGCGCGACATTCAAGCGTGGGAGTATCAACCGCTCGGCCCGTTCCTGGCCAAGAACTTTTGCACGAGCATTTCGCCATGGGTCGTCACACTGGAAGCGCTCGAACCTTTCAGGAAACCGCTCCCGCTACAGGACCCCGAGCCGCTTCCGTATCTCCGCAGGGAAAATGATTTCACGTTCGACATTCATCTCGAAGCGCACTTGCAAACTTCAGCGATGAAGGCGCCCCAGATCATCACCCGCACAAATTTCCAAAATCTTTACTGGAGCGTCGCGCAGCAACTTGCCCACCACACCGTGAATGGCTGCAACCTGAAACCCGGTGATTTGTTGGCGAGCGGCACGATCAGCGGAGCAACCGAAGAATCGCGCGGTTGCATGCTCGAATTAACCTGGCGCGGCGCTAATCCATTAAAGCTGTCGAACGGCGAAACCCGCAAATGGCTCGAAGACGGCGACACCCTCACCATTAGTGGCTGGTGCCAGGGCGACGGCTATCGAATTGGTTTCGGCGAAGTAGCCGGACGAATCATTGGAAGTGGCGCGTGAATAGCGACAAGATCGACCTCAAGCGCGCTGTTGTCTTTGCGCGATGGGTTTCCTGGATCGGGCATCCGTTGGTTTTCATTAGCCTGTCGGTCGCCATTATCATTGTCTTGCGCCTGGCTAGCCGCGCAGGCCTCGCACTTTTCCTGACTCTGTTGGCGACACTGATTTTGCCGATGGCACTTTTGCTTTTCCGTGGAGTCCGGTCGGGCCGATGGAGCGACGTAGACGTTTCCGTTCGCGCGGAACGTATCCGATTTTATCCGCGCGCGATTCCAATTTCGGCGGTGGCCGTGATTGGACTTTGGCTTCTGCGCGCGCCTGCTTTCGCATTGCGCGGGGCCGTGGTGACGTGGTTCGTGCTCGTTGTGGCTGCGCTAGTCAACTTTCGAATCAAGCTGTCGTTGCATGCGCTTTTCGCTTTTTACAGCGC
>Ga0137368_10006122_pt1 | contig 12660 bp, 11 predicted proteins | sample SagtaG_13_FD_104917 | JGI IMG/M metagenome (GOLD analysis project Ga0137368, IMG submission 104917) | Vadose zone soil microbial communities from Sagehorn Ranch, Mendocino, California, USA - Sage1_L_100_16 metaG | ecosystem: Environmental > Terrestrial > Soil > Vadose zone | place: USA...
GAGCTGCAACGCCTCGCGCGGACGGGCGGCGGTCAGCACGCGGTAGCCGTTCTCGGTGAGCATCGTCTCGATCAGGATGCGCACGAGCTCGTCGTCCTCGCAGACCAGGACTGTCTCGGTCCCGGTCAGCTGCTCGGGCCGGTGCCTTGATGCAAAGGCGGGGACGACGACCGGGCCGGCCGTCGCCGGGAGGTAGACCTTGAAGCTCGTGCCGAGGCCCGGCTCCGAGTAGACCTCCAGGTGGCCGCCGGACTGGTTGACGATCCCGTGAACGGTCGCCAGGCCGAGGCCGGTGCCGGCGCCGAGGTCTTTGGTCGTGAAGAACGGCTCGAAGATGCGCGATTGCGTCTCGCGATCGATCCCGGTTCCGGTGTCCGTGACGGACAGGCACGAGTACTCCCCGGGCTCGACGCCCGCGTGCTCGGCCGCGTAGCGCTGGTCGAGGTGCACACCTCTCGTCTCGATCGTCAGCGTGCCCCCCTCGGGCATCGCGTCGCGGGCGTTCACCACGAGGTTCACGATCACCAGCTCGAGCTGCCCCCGATCGGCCAGGACCGGCGGCGCGTCCTCCTCGGTGAGCACGCCGATCTCGACGTCCTCTCCGATCAGGCGCACCAGCATCGGCGTCACTGCGCCGATCACTTCGTTCAGGTCGAGGACGACCGGCTCGAGCACCTGCTGGCGCGAGAACGCAAGGAGCTGTTGCGTCAGCTGCGCCGCGCGGTCTGCCGCTCGCTCGATCTCGTCGAGGTCTCTTGTGCCCGGCCCGACTCCGATCCGGTTTCGGGCCATGCCGCCGTAGCCGGAGATGACGGTCAGCAGGTTGTTGAAGTCGTGGGCCACGCCGCCGGCAAGCTGGCCGACAGCTTCCATCTTTTGCGCCTGCCGAAGCTGGCTCTCCAGCCGCTCGCGTTCGCCCACGTCCTCGGCGACGACGCAGTGAGCGGCGCGACCGTCGAATGCGACCGCGTGGACGATCGTCCTCACGCTCAGCTCGCGGCCGTCCTTCCGCCGGTGGTGTGACACGCCGGCGAGCGAGGCCGGCTCGGCCGATCCCTCGCCGCCGAGCGCTTCGCCCGGAGCCGCGATGTCTGCCGTCCTCAGAGCGAGAAACTCGTCGCGCGAGTAGCCGTAACGCACGAGGGCCGCGTCGTTGACCTCGAGGATCGCGTGCGTCTCGTCGTCGTGGATCCACATCGGCAGCGGACTGCTCTCGAAGAGGAGCCGGTAGCTGCGCGCCGAGCTCAGCGCATTCTCCTCGGCTCGCTGACGCTGGAGTAATTCGCTGTCGACCGATCTGATCAGGCCGTTGACGCCTTGGCCCAGGCGAGTGATCTCCGCCGGGCCCGAGACCGGGACCGGCTTGGGCGGCGTGAGCGTGCTCGTCGCGCGCACGTGACCGGCGAGCCGGCGGATCGGCACGGCGACGCGGCGGTACACGGCCAGCGTGGCGAGCAGGACGAGCAAGAGGCCGGCGAGGATGATCAGAAGCTGCCGTTCGCGCAGACGGTGACCGGCTGCGAGGGCCGCGGCTTCGTCCTCCCCGGCATAGAACGTCCAGCCGGCACCGGGCACGTCGGCCTGCTCGTAGATCCTCCGGGTGCCGTCTACGTCGCGGCCGTTTTCGGCTGCAAACGGCGTGCCGGCGACTTTCGCTCCGGTCCAGCGATCGGGCTCGATCGAGCGCGTGAGGATGGTCCGTCCGCCCGCGGTCGTGATGAGAAACTCGATCGGCCGGCCACCGCCGTACACGTCCACGAGTGACCGTCCGACCGGCGCGAGCGCGAAAAAGGCCGCGACGACTCCGTGTCCCGGCGTCGGAGCGGCGCTGATGACGGAACGATCGCCCGTGGCAGTGTCGAGGATCGGCCCGAGGAACACCGGCCCGCCGCGGGCGCGCCTCAGCCAGTCCGCGCCTGCGTATCCCTCGAGCGGTGCTTTTCCCCGGCGCGGGCGAGAGGAGCATGCCACCGAGCCGTCGGGCCGGATGATGTCGACATGGCCGCGGCTGAGACCGCTCAAGCCGAAGCTGAGCGCGCACGAAGGCTGCTCGGCGGCCTGGTCGATTTTGGGCGTGGCCGCGAGATTTGCGACCGTTTTCTTCAGCGCCGTCACGCCGGTCGCGAGATTCCTGGCCGCCGTCCTGGCCGCGAAGCCCGCGTTCTCGTGGGCTGTGTGGCGCGAGTCGCGGTCCGTCTGGACGAAAACGTAGACCGTGGCGGCGCCGGCCGCGACGGCCACTACGGCGACGAGCAGCGCGAAGTGGACCGTGAGCCGCCAGCCGGGACCGCCCACGGACGCGCCGCTTCCGGCATCCTGCTCGACCTCCCCGAGGGCCTGGGCTGCGCTCGTGCTCACAGCGAGCCGCAGACACTACGTTCGCTGTTCGACACCTGTCAACCTGAAAAACGGCTGCAAATCGACTGACTGATCAGTCAGATTGCCGCGTCGAGCCGGCTACGCGGAGACGGGCGCCTCGACCGGTTGCGGCGCCGCCTGGAGCAGCTGCTCGAGCAACTCGCGATTTCCCGCGACGGAGACGCCGTCGGAGCGCCCCTCGGTGAAGAACCAATAAATCCCGCCGGGGTCGCCCTCGATGACGACGTCCGGCTGCTCGATCGAACCCGGGCGAGCCTCGCCGTCGACGAGCGACGCGACCTCGTCGCCGACGCGGAACTCGAAGCGGCCCACCGGAGCGACCGGCGCCAGGATCGTGTCGAGTGCATTCTCGAGCCAGCCCGGGAAGAGCTCGTCATCGTCGGTGGGAGGCCCCAGCGAGCGCGCACCCCAGAGCGCGAGCTCCCGCATCACCGTCCGGAGCGAGCGGCCGTAGTCCGTGAGCTCGTACACCTGCGAGGCGGCCGGCGGCGGCAGCCTCCGCTTGGCGACGATGCCGCACTCCTCGAGCGCGCGGAGCCGGGCCGCGAGGATGTTCGTGCCGATCCCGGGAAGGTGTCCCGCCAGGTCGGTGTAGCGCTTCGGGCCGTGCATCAGCTCGCGCACGACCAGCAGGGCCCAACGCTCGCCCACGAGGTCGAGGGCATGGGCGATGGGGCAGTACTGCTCGTACCTTTTCCGCATGGCTGCGCGCATCATAGCGCATCCGCTTGCGGTTGTGAAGAAAAAACTTGCAAAAAGCAAGTTCAATCTGGTAGGTTGCAACCTTCTTCTACCAGAACGAAAGGAAACCGACGAAATGGTGGCTTCAGATCGACGCAAATGGCTCGCGCTGGCACTCCTGAGCGCGGTGCAGTTCATGGTCGTCCTGGACATCGCGATCGTGAATGTCGCCTTGCCCTCGATCAAGGTCGACCTCGGGTTCTCGCAGGAGAACCTGCAATGGGTGATCAGCGCCTACGCGCTCGTCTTCGGCGGCTTCCTGCTGCTCGGCGGGCGTGCGGCCGACCTGCTCGGACGCAGGCGCATCTTCTTGGCGGGCATCATCGTCTTCACGGCAGCCTCGTTCCTCGCCGGGCTCGCATGGTCCGAGACGTCGCTGATCGCGGCGCGCGCACTTCAGGGACTCGGGGCGGCCGTCATCTCGCCAGCTGCATTGTCGATCCTCTCGACGACGTTCGCCGAAGGCCGCGAGCGGAACATCGCTCTCGGCGTCTGGGGCGCGGTCGGAGGCTTCGGCGCCGCCGCTGGTGTGTTGCTCGGCGGCGTGCTCACGGACGCGCTCAGCTGGGAATGGATCTTCTTCGTGAACGTGCCGGTGGGCGTGGCCGCGTTCGTGCTGACGCCGTTCCTGCTCACGGAGAGCCGGGACGCACGCGTTCGGTCATTCGACATTCCCGGCGCGGTGCTCGTGACGGGCGGCCTCTCGTTGCTCGTCTACGCGATCACGCAGGCGGGGCAGGACGGCTGGCTCGCGGGCAAGACGCTCGGCTTCTTCGGGGCGTCGCTCGCGTTGCTCGTCGGCTTCGTCGCCTGGGAGATCCGCCACCCCGAGCCGCTGATGCGCCTCGGCATCTTCCAGATCCGCACGGTGAGCGGCGCGAACGTGGCCGGTTTCATCCTGGGCACGGCGATGTTCTCGATGTTCCTGATGCTGACGCTGTACATGCAACAGGTGCTCGGCTACTCGGCGATGAAGACGGGTATCGCGTATCTCGCGGTCGCGGGGACGGCGATCCTCTGGTCGGCCGTGGCGGCGCAGCTCGTCACACGTGTCGGCATCAAGCCAGTGCTCGTGACAGGGATGGTGACGCTCACCGCCGGGCTCATCTACTTCACGCAGGTCTCCGTCGGAGGCTCGTACGTCGGCGACTTGCTGCCGGGCTTCCTGCTGATCGGGATCGGCATCGGCTTCGCCTTCGTGCCGATCTCGATCGCGGCGCTTGCCGGGGTGCAAGCCTCGGAAGCCGGCCTCGCGTCCGGCCTGATCAACACGTCGCAGCAGATCGGCGGCGCGCTCGGCATTGCAGCGCTGTCGACGATCGCGACCTCACGCACCGACGACGCCGTGGCGGGCGGCTCGGCCTTGCCCTCCGCGCTCGTCGACGGGTTCACGGCCGCATTCGTCGTCGGCGCGATCGTCGCGGCGGTCGGAATCGCCGCGGCGGTCACGCTCATTCGCCGCGAGGAGCTCGAGGTCGCTCCCGCGGCCGAGCCGGCGTTCGACGTGGCGGCCTGACGAGCCTACGAAGCCAGCTCGCGCTCCACCTCGTCGACCAGATCGAGGTGGAGCGCGAGCAGCCGGCGCAGGAAGCCGGCGAAAGGCTCACTTCGTCTCGCGCCAGGGGCTTGTAACGTCGCGCCGAAACTATGGACAATAGTTACGACGTGAGAGCGGACGAAAGGAGATAGGACGATGATCCTGGTCACCGGAGCGACGGGTACCACCGGCTCTGAGGTCGTGCGGGCCCTCGAGCGGCGGGGCGCACGGGTGCGCGCCTTCGTGCGCGACCCGGGCAAGGCGCAGGTGCTGTTCGGGGACGCCGTGGAGCTCGCGACGGGCGACTTCGCGGACGCAGAGTCGGTCCGGGCTGCGCTCGAGGGCGTCGACACCGTGCTTCTGTCGTGCGCCGACGACCCGCGGCGCGTCGAGTGGGAGACCAGTGCAATCGATGCCGCAGGCGCCGCAGGGGTGGAGCGGATCGTGAAGCTTTCGACGATCGGCGCCGCGCCGGACGCTCCCGTCGCGTTCTGGGCGTGGCACGGCGTCGTCGAGCGGCACCTCCGGCTTTCCGGAATCCCCGCAGTCGTGCTCCGGTCGACCTTCTACATGTCGAATCTGCTTGCGGCAGTCGATCCGGTGGTGCGGGAAGGCCGGCTCTACGCGCCTGCGGGCGACGCGAAGGTCGCGATGATCGATCCGCGCGACGTCGGCGCGGTCGCGGCGGCCGTGCTGACCGGCGCGGGTGACGACGGGCAGACTTACGTCCTCACCGGCCCGCAGGCGATCACCTGGGCCCGGGTCGCGGCCGAGTTGTCCACCGCGACCGGCCGGCGCGTCGAATTCGTCGACGTGCCCGACGACGGCGCACGGCTGGCGCTGATCGAGACCGGTTTGCCGGAGTTCGTCGCCGAGCAGCTCGTCAAGATCTTCGGCCTGTTGCGTGAAGGTGTAGCCGAGCAGGTCACGGACTCCGTCGAATCGCTCACGGGAATGCCGGCGCGAGCGTTCGCCGAGTTCGCCCGGGACCGTGCCGGCCTGTTCGCGCCCGTAGCCGTCGAGCGCTGAGCCGTTGCGGCCCGGCCCCGAAGCAGGGGCCGGGCCGCTGCTTGTCGACCGTCAGCCGGCGTCGATCGAGCCGAACAGTCCGTCGTGCTCGTCGTTCGGGCCCGCCGTGAAGAACAGCCGGCCGGCGGGGGCGGTCGCGAGGCCGTTGCCGAACTGAAGGGCCCAGAGCCCGTCGATCGCGAGCGGCGCACCGTCGCCTGCACTGAGCCGGCCGCGATGCTCGAAGCGTCCGGTCGGCAGCTCCGCATAGGCGTTGATCTCGCCGTTGCCGAAGTTGCCGACGAGCAGGTCGCCGCCGAAGCGCCCGAACGTGTCCGGCGCCCACGCGAGACCCCACGGCGCATCCAGCTGGCCGTGCTGCGCGACCCGCGCCAGCAGGTTGCCGTCCGTATCGAACGCGTCGACGATCCCGAGGCCCTGTCCGTGGAGGTCGTCCGAAGCGTCCTCGTCCTGCTTCGCATACGTGACGAAGATCCGGCCGTTGACGTTCTGGATTCCGAACGGCGCGTAGCCGGCCGGAAGGGCAGGATCGACGAAGGTCGACGAGGTCGACACGAGATTCCACGCGCCGTCCCAGACGTCGACGCGCCCGTTGTGGAAGTCCGTCGCGTAGAGGCGAAGGTGTCCGGCGGCGGGATCGATCGCGAGACCTTTGTATTTCGCGCCGCTCGCTCCCGACGCGGTGACGACCGCGGCGGTGAGTCCTCCGGCCCAGCCGCGGATCTTGCCGTCCTCGCTCGCGAAGAGGAAACGGGCCGTCGCGCCGCTCGGCAACAGGAACACGCCGCTCGCTCCGTTGAAGACGACGCCGGTCGGCCCGCCGTCGACGGTCGGATGAACGGCGGCGTTCTTCGTCCCGTCACCTGCGTAGAGCGTCGAGATGTTCGCACCGTTGTCTGCCACCCAGAACGGTGTGGTCGGGCCGGCGACCAGGCCCCACGGGTTGACGAGGCTCTCGTCGGTGAACTTGGCCGGCACGGCCCCGTTCGAGACGAGGTTCGTGACGGTGTACGCGTTGCGGTCGGCGCCCCAGAGCGGTCCGGCGACGACGAGTGCTGCCCCGATCAGCGCTGCCGTCAGGACACGGCGTTTGAACAGTCCTCTCTGCATGCTCCTCCTTTTTCGGCTTCCCGCTAGCACTTCTCCGGGAGCGGCGAATCGGATTTTGCAAGGCGACGGTTAGAGGATTCGCCGAAATGGGTAAGAAACGGAAAGCACATGAGCTCACCGGTCCCCCCGAGTGATCTTGCTGCCCGCGAGTCGTACGTCGATTGGGACGAACTTGCGGGCCTCGACAAGATCGTAACGCTCTACCAGGTTGGCACGAACACGGTCATCGTCGAGACGTGCGAGGGCCGCGAAGTCCGGATCACCGGCCGGTTCGATCGCCGGAACGGCCAGTACGTCGCCGACTTCGAGCGCCGCACCACCGTTTCCAACGGCGGGACGAAGCTCCTCGTGTGGGCGCAATCGCCGGCGTACGCGCGTTGCGTCGCCGACGATCTCGTCACCTGCCTGGAAGCGGCGATCGTCGCGGTCGATCGCATGCACGTCTACTGACGGGGAACCTTCCGCGCATCGCCGATGTAAGGGCGCATGCGCTTATCGCTGATCCTTTTGATCGTCGCCGCGCTCCGCGGGGCGATCTAAGCTAGCCAGCCGGTGGACGCAAAGATCAAGGAGAAACGCGAGGTCGCGAAGGGCACGCTGATGGTCGTCTTCGACCTGCTCGGCGCAGAGGTCGACTTCCGCCCCGGCCAGTACTTCTGGGTCACGCTGCTCGATCCGCCCTACGACGACGAGAAGGGGCCGCGGCGGCACATCTCGGTGGTCACGTCACCGAACGAACGAGGCGTACTCGGATTGTGCACGCGCCTGCGCGACAGCGCCTTCAAGCGCTCGCTGGCCGAGTTGCCGGTCGGGACCGACGTCGACGTCGAGCAGCCGAAAGGCAACTTCCTGCTTCCGGAGGACACAGAGACGCCGTACGTGTTCGTCGCGGGCGGGATCGGGATCACCGTCTTCCGCTGCATGCTGCGGTACATCGCCGAGGAGGGACTCGCTCACCGCGTGACCCTCGTCTACTCGAACCGCGATCGCGAGTCGACGGCGTTCCTCGACGAGCTCACGCAACTCGAACGCGACAACCCGAACTTCCGTCTCGTCCTGACGATGACCGAGGATGCAGGCTGGGACGGCGAGAGCCGTCGGATCGGTGTCGACCTCCTCCGGGACCAACTCGGGGAAGATCTGAATTCGTTCAGCTACCTCGTCGCGGGGCCGCCCGCAATGGTGGAAGGCGTCGTCGAGACGCTGAAGCAGGCGGACATCCCCGAAGAGCAGGTCCAGGCGGAAGGCTTCAGCGGCTACTAAAGAACGCGTCAGCCGCGCAGCGTGACCTCGAGGGCCGTGCCCGTGCCCGGTGATGTCCGTAGAGAAAGCGCTGCGCCGATCGAGGCGATGCGCGCGCGAATGTTGCGCAACCCCTGTCCGCCTTCTGCTGCGTCGCGGTCGAAACCTTCGCCGTCGTCGATGATCGTCACCAGCCGGTGGCCGTCGCGCTGCTCGATCCGCACCTCCGCTCGTTCCGCGCGTGCGTGGCGGCGGACGTTCGCGAGTCCCTCCTGGACGATCCGGAAGAGCTCGATCTGCTCGTCGGGATCGAGCCGCATTCGCGGATCGATCTCCAGCTCGACCTCGAGCGCACCGTCGGCCGTCAGCAGCTCGACATAGCGCTGCAATGCCGCGTCGAAGGGCGCACTGCCGCTCGCCGAGGAGAGCGCGAGGATCGCGAAGCGTGCTTCCTGCTGCGCGGCCGCGGCCGCGTACTTGATCTTCGGAACGATGTCGGCCGCCGAACCGCCCTGCTCGAGCATCGCCGCGTGCGTCGAGAGCGCGAACAGGTACTGCGCCAGCCCGTCGTGGATCTCGCGCGCGAGACGCGAGCGCTCCTCCGCGACCGCGCGTCCGAACTCCGCAGCCTTGATGGCGCGCCATACGCCGACGCAGAAGACGCCGTACCCGAGCACGCGCAGGAAGTCGCCCGGCGAGACCTCCACGTTGCCGAGCAGGGGCGTGAAGACGAGATGCAGCGAGGAGAAGAGCATCAGCGACGCCCCGAACGCGAGCCAGCGGTCGAGGTCGTCGAGCCGGTTGCGGAAGCGGAGGCCAAAGCCGACGATCGCGGCGAGATTGAGGAACGCGTTCGCCGAATACGCGAACGTGAGGAGGAAGGGCGGCGCGTTGCCGACGTTCGGCACGAGTGCGGGCAACGACGCGTCGATCGAGCCGATCAGTCCCCACAGCAACACGAGCGCAACCACGAGGAAGGCGAGCCAGTTGCCGAGCGTCCGACGCGACGACGTGACGACGCCTCCCGCGAACGGCGCGGCCGCGATCAGGATCCAGGCGATCAGGCGAGATACGACTCCCGTCCATGCCTCCGCACGCGTCAGGTCCTGCTCGGCGATCGACGGTGCGAGCCCGAAGGCTGCCGTCGAAACCGCCGCGACGAAGAACCCGAGGCAGAGCAGGAGATCGAACCGCCGGCGCTCGGTCGTGAAGCGGACGCCGGCGAGCAGGGCGACCAGACCGCCGGCGAGCGCCCCGACCGTCTGCAGGACGAGCTTCAGGTGCGGCAGCGCGTAGCTCGAGTGTGGTTGCAGGCGGGTCAGGAAGAGCGCCAGCGCCGCTCCGAGCAGCGCGAGCAGCAGGACTTCCCCGAGCAGCCAGGCCTGGTAGGCGTCCCTTTTGCGCCGCATGTGTTCGTTGTCGGCACGAATGCGGGAACCTATGAGGCTGTGGATCCGCGAATCCTGATCGTCGACGACCATCCGCTCACCCGTGACGCGCTTGCCGCGCTCCTCCAGCAGAACGGATTCACGGTCGTCGGCGAGGCTGCCGACGGCGAGACCGCCGTCCAGCGGGCGGCCGAGCTCGAACCGGATCTGATCCTGCTCGATCTCTCGATGCCGGGCATGAACGGGCTGGAGTCGCTGCCGCGGCTGCGCGCGGCGGCTCCCGCCGCGGAGGTCGTCGTGCTGACGGCGTCAGGTACCGAGGAGAACCTGCTCGCCGCGATCCGGGCAGGCGCGGCGGGTTACCTCCTCAAGAGCGAGCCACCCGAGCGGATCGTGGAGTTCCTGCGCGGGGCCGCGCGCGGCGAGGCGGCGCTGTCGGGCTCGATCGCGCGGCGGCTGCTCGAGACCGTGCGCGAGACCGGCGGCCGCGAGACGGGCGTTCCGGACTCGATCGCCGCCGAGTTGACCGCCCGCGAGGTGGAGATCCTGCTCCTGCTCGACGACAGGCTCGAGACCGACGAGATCGCCAAGCGCCTCTTCATCTCGGAGCACACGGTCCGCTCGCACGTGAAGAGCATCCTGCGCAAGCTCGGCGTCTCGTCGCGCCGCGAGGCCGTCGAGAAGCTCGCCGCGGCCAGGATTACCCAGCGTGGGTGAGAGGATCCACCCGCCGGGGGCGATGCAGATCTTTCCACGGCCGCCGATGATCTGATCAGCTTCTTTGGCTCTTCGGGGCGATGGCGATTGACCCAGCGGTGAACGGCCGGCTTTCGAGCCGGCCGTTTCTCTATCTATCCGAAGCCTTCCAGCGCCGCGCCGACGAGGCCGGTCAGGGTCTCGAGGTTGTAACCGCCCTCGAGAACCGCGGCGGTGCGCGGTGCGAGAGACGTGCAGCGCCGCGCGAGCACGCGGAATCCGGCCTCTGTGACCTTCATGTCGGCAAGCGGGTCGTCCTCGTGGGCGTCGAAGCCGGCGGAGACGAGGACGAGGTCCGGCGCAAATGCCGTGACGGCAGGCGCAACGGTGTGATCGAACGCGTGCAGGTACTGCTCGTCGCCCGAGCCGGCCGACATCGGAACGTTGAGTGTCGTCTCCCCCTGTTCCCGCGGACCGCCCGTGCCGGGATAGAACGGCCACTCGTGGAGTGACGCGAAGAAGACGCTGTCGTCGTCCCAGAAGATGTCCTGCGTTCCGTTGCCGTGATGCACGTCGAAGTCGACGATCGCGACGCGTTCGGCCCCTGCCGCCTGCGCCGCGCGCGCCGCGATCGCGACGTTGTTGAACAGGCAGAAGCCCATTGCGCGATCGGCAGACGCGTGGTGCCCGGGCGGCCGCACCAGCGCGAAGCCGTTGCGACCCGCTGCCTCGATCGCCGTGCCTGCAGCGAGCAGCGCAGCTTCGTAGGTGGTCTCGGACACCGGTGTGTCCGTGTCCAGCCAGGTGGGCGCCTCGATCCTGCGCACGAGCGCAACGTGCTCGTCGGCGTGGCAGCGCAGGATCTCCTCCTCCGTCGCGGCGCGACCCTCCTGCCAGGGGAAGGCTTCGAGCAGCGCAGCGAGCCGCTCCGGGCGTTCCGGGTGATGCCCGGTCGGGTGCAACTCCGCGAGCCGCGCGTGGCTGAAGACGTCTATCGCGCCCTCGCGGCGAGCCGGTCGCCGAGCTGGTTCAGCCCCCACGAGCGAACGAGCTCCGCGCCGCCTGCCCAGTCGGGCTCGGCGTCGGGAATCTCCGGGAGCGGCGCCGCTGCGTCCATCGCGGCGATCCTGCGGTAGAGGCGCAGCTCGTCCGCCTGCGCGGAGAAGCGCCCCTCGGCGAGCAGCGCCTCGAGCGAGGGGTACCGGCGCAGCAGCTCCGCGGCCGTCTTCGGGCCGACGCCCTTCGCGCCGGGCAGCTTGTCCGACGGATCGCCGCGCAGGGCGATGAAGTCGGGCACCTGAGACGGCTCGACGCCATACCGCTCGCGCACCTCCGCCGGGCCGATGCGAGCGAGCTCGCTGACGCCGCGCACGGGATGGAGCACGGTCGTCCTGTCGCTGACGAGCTGAAAGGCATCGCGGTCGCCGCTCGCGACGAGCGCGGTCCCACCGCGCGCTTCCTCATGCGCGACCGCCGCCGCGAGAAAGTCGTCCGCTTCATAGCCGGGGCCTTTCGCGCATGCGAAGCGCAGCGCCGTGCACAACTGCGGCAGCAGCGCAAGCTGCTCGAGCAGCGACGCGTCGAACTCGCGTCCCGACTGATACGCCGCGAACGCTTCGTGCCGGTACGTCGGCACCTCGAGCGTGTCCCAGCCGACAAGCACGGCGCGCGGCTCCTCCTGCTCCCACAGGCGCACGACCATGTTCGTGAAGCCGACGACTGCGTTGCGGTTGATCTTCTTCGGCAGCGCGTGGTAGGCGCGGTGCGCGAAGGAGTCACCGTCGATCACGAGGAGCGGACGCGTCATAGCGACTCGTAGAGCGCCTGGATCTCACGCATCAGGCGTTCGGTTGCCGCCGACGCATCGGCGCCCGGCTCGAACGGCTCGCCGTACGCGACCCTGAGCTTTGCGAGACGCGAGAGCCGATCGGTTCCCTTGATCGCGACGGGCACGAGCGGCGCGCCGGCGAGGTGCGCGATCCGCGCGGCGCCGGTGCGCGGACGCGCTGTTCTCTTCTTTCGCAGGCCCTTCTTCCGCCGCGTTCCCTCGGGGAACATCATGACGACCTCGCCTGAGCGAACGAGCTCGACGGCAGTCTCGATCGCTTCGACGTCACCTTCGCCGCGGTGCACCTTGAACGCGCCCGCGCCGTCGAGGACGGCCGAGAGCGGCCACCAGTAGAGCTCGGACTTGGCCATGAAGCGCAGCGGGCGCTTCGGAAAGAGGGGAAGCCCGACGGGCCACGGGTCGAGGTTAGACGTGTGATTCGCCGCCATGACGAAGCCGTCGCGCGGCAGCCGCTCGAGGCCTTTCGCCTCGAGCCGGAGCACGCCGTAGACAAGAGGGAGCGTGACGTAGGCGATCAGGCGGTAGATCCTGGGCGGCCGCGACATTCGGGCGCATCATTCCGCCTTCGCTACCCTCGTGCCGATGTCCAAGCGCCTCGTCATCGTCGAATCGCCTGCAAAGGCACGCACGATCAAGGGCTTTCTCGGTCCTGAATTCGTGGTCGAGTCGAGCATCGGGCACATCCGCGA
>Ga0137368_10006124_pt1 | contig 12657 bp, 7 predicted proteins | sample SagtaG_13_FD_104917 | JGI IMG/M metagenome (GOLD analysis project Ga0137368, IMG submission 104917) | Vadose zone soil microbial communities from Sagehorn Ranch, Mendocino, California, USA - Sage1_L_100_16 metaG | ecosystem: Environmental > Terrestrial > Soil > Vadose zone | place: USA...
GGCCGGCCTGCATCGCGGGGGGCGACAGCATGGGCAGCTCACCGCCGTCGTCGGCAACCGAGGCCGCGTCGCCGATGACGAAGACCTCGGGGTGCTCGGGCAACCGCAGCTGCCCGTCCACGCAGAGCCTTCGGACTCGGCTTCGCTCCAGCTCGGGCTGGTCCAGGGGATCCGATGGGCGCACGCCGGCCGACCAGACGATCGTTCGCGTGGCGATCTCATCTCCTCCGGAGAGGAGGACCAGCTCATCCGTGGCCTTCTGCACGAGGTTGGACGTGCGAACCTCGATGCCGTGATCCCGAAGGATTCGCGCGGCGTACTCGCCGAGCTTGGGATGGAAGGCTCCGAGCAGGCGATCCTGGCCCTCCACCAGCACGATCCTGGCGAGCCGCGGATCCAACTCCGGGAAGTCGCGTCCGAGAACCAGGCGAAGCAGCTCGGCCAGCGCCCCGGCGTATTCGACCCCGGTCGGCCCGCCACCCGCGATGACGAACGTGAGCCAGGCCCGCCTCTCATCGAGAGAGCCCGTCCTGGCAGCCAGTTCCAGGCATGAGAGGACGTGATTGCGCAGGCGCATCGCCTCGGCCAGGGTCTTCATGCCGAGCGTGTGCTGGGCAAGCTCCTCGTCGGCGAAGTAGTTGTTCTCGCTGCCCGTCGCGATCACCAGGCTGTCGTAGGGGAGTTCTTCGTCGTCCTGGGTTCGCACGATCCTGCGGTCGAGGTCCACGCCGACCACTCGGGACTGGCGGAACCGGACGTTCGTCGAGCGTCGAAAGATCGATCGGTGGGGATAGGCGATGTCGGAGGGGTTCAGCAGCGACGTGGCCACCTGGTACAGGAGCGGGGTGAACAGGTGGTAGTTGTGCCGGTCCAAGAGCAGGACATCGACGGCCTTCTTGTCGAGCGCTCGGGCGCATGCCAGGCCGCCGAACCCTCCTCCTAGGACGATCACACGATGACCGGTCGGCATGACCACCTGCCCTGTCTCCCCGTTCCCATGGAGTCGGACGTCACCTCACAAAGTGTGTCACTCCTGGCTCGAGGGAACAGATGCATTGTCGTCTTCAGGTCTTGTGGCGTACCGTTCGGCGATGGGCCGTGCGCCGCCACCGCTCCCCAACCCCACTGACGACCCCCGAAGCCGACCCATTCCGCGGGTGGGTAGGGTCAGCGAGTTCGTGGGGGGCCGCCTGCTGATGGTCTGGGTGGTCGCGGGCGTGCTGGGGTTGGGGCTGCTTCTCTTCGCCGGGATCAAGTTGTGGCTCGTGGTCACCAGGGGCACCGTGGGCCGAGACGCGGTCTCGCTGGTGATCGCGGGCGGCCTCGCGTTCGCCCTGCTGTCGATCAGCGGTTCGGCCAGGAGGAACGGCCTCCGATACCTCCGGGGCGACAAGACCGTCGCCGGCGACTTCGCGCGGTTCGTGGCCCGGCGCCTGGAGCGGCGTCGCCGGGCTCGCGGCCGCTGACCGGTTCGCTTTTTGAGTCTTCGAGGAGCCAGGGGGTTCGCAGCTGCCTCGCTTCGCTCGTTACTGCTACCCCCCTGGACCCCCGTTGTTCGCGATGAACTTCAGGATTCGGGTCCAGGCGTCGTCGCATTCCTCACGGTATTTGGCGAAGGTGCGGTCGAAGAACGAGTGGGGAGCGCCCTCGTAGATCATGATCTCGTTCTTCACGCCGGCGTCGTCGAGCGCCCGCCGGAACGCATCGACGTGTTCCCGGGTGATGCTCTGGTCGGCTCCGCCGAAGAGGCCGAGCACCGGGCAGGCGTAGTCGCTGGCCAGGTCCGTGGGAGCGTTCGCGTCGCTCTCGTCGTTCCGGGCCACCCGTCCGTAGAACCCGATCACGCCCGCCAGGCCATGGCCTCTGGCTGACTGGTTGAACGAGTTGCGCCCGCCAAAGCAGAACCCCACGGTGAACACCGAGGTCGCCTCGCCGCCCTCGGGCGAGCGGACATGAGCGATGGCTGCGGCGACGTCGGCGGTGATCGCATCGGGGCGGCACTGCTCGACGTGGGGTGTGAACTCGAAGTCGTCGTCGCGCTTGCCGAGGCCCGCTGTTCGCCCGAAGTAGTCGAAGGCCGTGGCGTGCACGCCGGCTTCGGCGAATCGGACCGCCAGATCCTCGTAGAAAGGGTGCAGCCCGCGAATGTCCGGCAGGATCACCATCCCCGGCCCGCCGGGCGTGTCCGTCGTGACCGAGTACGCGGCGAATCGGTTCCCATCTTCCGCCGTGAGGACGACATCCCGTCCTTCGCCCACCCCGGCTCCCCCGGAGACCGGCGGGATCGGCGGCCGGGCGCTCCCCTCGTAGCACATCGATCGCTCCTCTCTCTACGTCGGGCTCACCAGCTCGCTGATCTCGAGGAGGTACCCGTCGGGGATCCCTTCTCAGGCCGGGGCAGCGGAGGCCGGCTGCCCGGCCAACTGCGCGGAAGTCGAGGCGACGCGCTCGAGCCAGGGTCGCGCTCCGAGTCCTTCGAAGATTTCCCGTGCCTCAGCCAGCAGCGGCGCGGCCCCCTCCGTGCGCCCGCGGTCGCTGAGCCATTCGGCATGTTCCAGGAGCGTGACCGCCAACCAGAATGGCATGGGGATAACGCGGAACTCCCGCGCTGCGGTCCCGAAATTCGCCGCCACGTCGTCGTGGTCTCCCCTCGTGGCATCGATCTTTGCCCGCAATCTGGCGCTCTGAGCCCGGAGCGAAGGGGCCAGCACCTGCCGCTGCGTTCCCTCCAGCTCCGAGAGACGTTCCTCCGCCTTGGGAAGATCCCCAAGTGCCAGGGCGGCCTCGATGGCCTCGACTGTCGCTCCCTTGATCGCGCCATGCTGCCAGCCGACCGTACCCTTTGCTTCGAGCGCGCGTTCGGCTGCCTGAAGCGCATCCTCGGCTCTTCCCTCTGTTCGTGCGGTGATGGCTTGGTACAGGCCGTAAATGCTTCGGGTCTGGACCTCGTCCGATTCCTCCAGTTCGGCGAACCGCTCGAGAAGCCGCCTGGCCTCGTCCAGATCGCCGCGTCGGGCATGGATCTCCACGCTGGCGATCAGCTCGTTCCACGCGAAATGGACCATGGCGAAGTCCTCGGCCGCCGCCTCGAACTCAGCCACCCTGGCGAGCGCGTCGTCCCACCGTCCCAAGGCCACCAGGACCGACACGTCTCCGGCCAGGAAGTTCAGTTCGAATGAGCGGAAGCCCAGCTTCCTGGAAAGCTCCCGAGCCTCGTGGCTCAGCTGGAGAGCTTCCTGAAACAACTCGGCTTCCGAGCTCGTTGCGCTGAGGTTGTTGTAGGCGCGGAGCGCGGCCCAGTACACCTCGTTGTCCAGTGCCACCTGCAGAGCGTGTCGAAGCAGCAGAAACGCTTCCTCCCGACGGCCGCGAGTCCAGAGCATGATGGCCTTGTTATCGAAGGCCTCGGAGAGAACCTCGGGCAGCTGGAGCCTCTCCCCGATATCGAGGGCACGCTCGTTCCGCTCGAAAGCCTCGTCGGTCTTTCCGGAGAAATGCAGCATGCGTGCTAGCTGCACTGCCACCATTCCCAGGGGCTCATCTGGCTCGCCCTGAGCCAAGACGTCGAACGCCTCCTGCATCCGGGAAGCAGCCTCCTCCAGTCGTCCGACGCTGAAGGCAACATCGGCGAACCGAGCCGTCACCCGGGCGGCGTCGCGCGGACGCCCCTCCCGTTGGAACAGTGCGACGGCCTCCTCGTAATGTCCGGGGGCGTCATTCGGCCGTCCGGCCTGGAAGGTGACCACGCCGGCCCGCTCCTGCAGATCGGCCAGCGCGATCGGGTCATCCGTGAGCTCGATAGCCTGCGCGTAGTAGCGGTAGGCCTGATGCGGTGCCGCCAGGGACTCGGAACGCCGCCCCGCCTGGACCAGTGCCTCGTGCGCCTTGGCCTTGATCTCTCCGGCATCGGGAGCACCCGGCGCCGCCATGTACGCCTCGAGGTAGTGGGATGCCAAGACCTCGACGATCTCGACCTCCTCACGTCCCCACTCCGACTCCAGGTGAGCTGCGGCGGCCAGGTGACGCGCCTTCCGCTCCTTGATCGAGAGTCTCTCGTAGGCCACCTTCCGCACCAGGTCTTGAAGGAACCCGTAGTGTCCTCGCTCCGGCGAGCGGGGATCTGCCTGGATCCCGAGGATCTCCTTGCGCACGAGAGAGGCGAGCACCGATTCCAGAGCCTGTTCGGATAGACCGGTCAACGCCGAAAGCGCCGGCTTCGTGAAGGTCTTGCCCAATACCGACGCGTCCTGAAGGACGGAGCGCTCCTGCGGATCGAGTCCGTCGAGTCGTGCCGCTATCAGCGCGTGGAGGGTCTCCGGGACCTCCAGCTTCTCGACCTCACCTGTCAGGCGGTACGCGGTTCCTTCCTGGGCGAGGAGCCCTCGGTCCAGCAGCATCCGGACGGTTTCCACCGCGTAGAGAGGCACGCCTTCCGCCCGCTCGAGGATCTGGCGGGTCAGCCGCTCCGGGAGCCCCGGAACGAGCCCTGTGAGCAGCCGTTCCATGTCCTGATCGGGCAGAGGCTCCAGGTGCACGGTCGTGGAGCCCCGGCGTCCGGCCGCCCACTCGGGATGCCGCTCGGCGATCTCCGGACGGGCCAACCCCATGATGAAGAAGGGATGGTTGCGCGACCAATTCATCAAGTAGTCGATGAAATCCAACAGCCCCCGGTCGGCCCACTGCATGTCCTCGAACACCATCGCGGTGGGGTTGCGGTCGGCCAGGCGTTCGAAGAACAGTCGCCACGCGCTGAACAGGTCCTCCGGCTCTCTGGCGGTCCGTTCCTCCAGGCCCAGCAGGTGGGCCAGGCGGGGCTCGACCCAGGCTCGCTCCTCAGGATCCTCGATCCATTGCACCACGCAGGCGCGGAGCTTCGCCAGCGAGGATGCATCGTCCTCACCCTCGAGGATCTCCGCCCGACCCCGCACCATCTCGGCCAGGGCCCAATACGTGACGCCCTCGCCGTATGCCAGGCACCGGCCCCGGTGCCACCAGACGACCTGTTGCAGCCCGTCCATGTACTTGAAGTACTCCCAGGCCAGCCGGGACTTGCCGATGCCGGCGATCCCGATCACCGAGAGCAGATGGGCCTTCCGGTTGTCGGCCGTCCCATGGAAGATCTCCTTGACCAACCGGAGCTCCCGGTCCCGACCGACGAAGGGCGCCTCGAGCCCGGCCGACTTCATCGTGCCCCGGACGCCGGCCACCACTCGCAGGGCCCGCCACAGGGGCACCGGCACTGCCTTCCCCTTGAGGTCGTGGACCCCCGCGGATTCGTACATGATGGCCGCCTCGGTCGAGCGGCGGGTCGATTCGCCCACCAAGACGGTGCCCGGCTCGGCTTCCGCCTGCACGCGAGACGCGGTGTTGACCAGGTCTCCAGCCACCATCCCCTGACCCTCGGCGCCGATGCTGACGGCCGCTTCCCCCGTCAGGACGCCGATCCGCGGGTTGAGCAGGCCCGAGCCCACCGTCTCGCCGAGCGCCCGAACGGCCTGTACGAGCTCGAGGGCAGCTCGCACGGCCCGCTCCGCGTCGTCCTCCTGGGCGACAGGCGTGCCCCACACCGCCATGACCGCATCGCCGATGAACTTCTCCACGGTTCCGCCGTACCGGGCGATCAGCTGCCGGCACGTGTCGAAATACTGCGAGAGCAGGTCCCTGACTTCGTCCGGATCGCGGTTCTCCGAGAGGGAGGTGAACCCGACCAGGTCGGCGAACAGCACCGAGACCAGGCGCCGCTCGGACACCGGGGGAGCGGTCACGGCACCGGCGATCCGGGCGGGGGGTGCGGCCAGCCCGGGGGCGACGGCGCTCGCGGCGGATCCAGAGAGCGGAGCTCCGCATTCTCCACAGAACTTGAACCTGGGTTCGTTCGGACTTCCGCAGTTCGGGCAGGCCAACGCCAGGGCAGCGCCGCACTCGCCGCAGAACTTGCGGTCCACTGGGTTGTCCGTGCCACAGTTCGAACAGTTCAAGGCCTACCCCCCGCGCGGTATGGCGGTTCGAACGGTAGCACGCGTCTGGTGAGGGTCGGCGGGGTGTTTGCTAGAGCCCTTCGCGGTCGTCCCTTCCACCCGTGCTTGATCTGCAATCCCCTGATCGCTCGGGCAACGTAGGGCAACGTGGAGCGACCCGACACCGTGGAGGAGGCCTCATGCCGAGCACAGGAACGGTCACCGAACGAACGACGATCCCGTCGTGGGGCGGACGATACGTGATCATCGGCCTCCTCGGGCGGGGAGGGACCGCCCAGGTCTTCGAGGCCACCGACAGGCTGTTGGGGCGGCGGGTCGCGGTGAAAGTGCTGCGGGAAGGCACCACGCCCGACCCACAGGCCGTCGCGAGGTTTCGCCGGGAGGCCCGGGCCGCGGCCTCCCTCAACCATCCCAACATCGTCACGGTCCACGACGTCGGGATGGACGGCGAGCAGCCCTTCATCGTCATGGAGCTGGTCCACGGCGAGCCGCTCTCCGAGCTGCTGGACCGCGAGGTGAGGCTGACCTTCGGACGTGCCGCAGCCGTCGCTCAAGCGATCGCGGAGGGTCTGGCCTGCGCCCACGAGGCCGGCATCGTTCACAGGGACCTCAAGCCCAAGAATGTCATGCTCAAAGCGAACGGGCTGGTGAAGGTGCTCGACTTCGGAATCGCTCAGGCGCTCGACCGCACGCCTGTCGACGAGCCACTGGGCACCGCGGAATACCTGTCACCCGAGCAGGCCACCGGGCTACCCCTGGACGGACGATCCGACGTGTACTCCCTCGGAGTGGTCCTGTACGAGATGCTCGCCGGCCGTCCTCCGTTCACCGGAGAGCCGGCCCTGGCCGTGATGCACCAACACGTTTACGACGAGCCTCCCCCGCTCGCTCAATTCCGTCCCGACATCCCGGCGCCGCTGCGGTCGATCGTCGATCGATGCCTGAGGAAGCAGCCCGATGCCAGGTACAGGGATGCGAGGGCGCTGGCCATGGAGCTTCGCCGATTCCAGTCGGTCGGCCCGGAGGCGACCGATCCTCTTCCCCCGACACGGGTGACGGACTCGCTTGAGGCTGATCGGCCGGAGGATCCACGCGGAACGAATCATTCGCCGCGAGCCAGGGTGGTCGGAGCATGGGCGGTGGCGGGATTGGCCCTCGTCATGGCGGGGGTGGGATTGTTGATCCCGCTGATGACCCGGCATCCTCCGATGGCCCAGGCTCGGCCCGAGATCCTCCGTCCGGCCATGGCCCTCCAGGTCCGCGGGGCATGCGGAGGATTCTTCAAGGCCAGGGCGTCGCTGGCCTGGCGAGCGTCGACCTCCCGGATCACCGACGGGTACGTCGTCTACAGGAGCCGGACTCCGAACGGGCCGTATCAAACGATCGGGATCGTTCCTGGTCGGACCGCGGTCCGCTACGTCGACGAGCGGCTGGACGTCAACGCCACCTACTACTACCGGGTCCGGGCCACGTCGGGGAGCCGCCTCAGCACTTTCAGCGGGCCGGCCCGGGCAGAGACGCCGTTCTTCTGTCTCTAGCGTCGCCCTACGGCCTCCCGTCGCCAAGGGCTCCGGAGGGGGGGCCTGTCAGCCGGCGCCCCCGCCCCGAGGCCATGAACCAAAGTGCCGTAGCTTCCCGAGAGTCGCAGCGGACGCTCGCGGTCGAAGACCAGTCACTCACACAGGAGCCGAGGCTTCGGCTCGAGCCGGTAAGCACCGAGTTGACGATCGAGCGAATCGCAAACTCGCATAACGCGGCGGTCCATGCCCAACGCCACGTCGAGCGGACGTAACGGTAGAGCGAACTGCTGGAGCCGCCGCGCAAACACGGCCGAGAGAAGCCAGCCGACGGGCCAGACCGGCGGACACCATTGCGACCAGACGTCGAGACGCCAATCCGTCGTGCGCTGGTAGAACGCAACGATCGGCGGTTGCAGGCGGCGGGGATCGAAATCGGGGCTCGCGAGGGCGTCAAAGGACGGCAGCAGGCCTCCGCCTTCCTGCAGTGCGCCACCCAAGCGCTCGGCCTCACTAGCGAGCCACGACTCGGCCACGTTCCGGATGCAACGACAGCGTTCCCTACGCAAAGCCGAACCGGTTCGGCTCCTGACGACCCGCGTCGATGCGACAGGTCGCTTCCACGAAGCCGATCGGCGTCGGCGGACTCAGCGCGACGTTCGTCCCGACCGTGATCGGGCCATCGCTCGCGACCTCGAGACCGGCGCGCGTATGCACGTGCCAGGAGCGGATCGCGTCGACTCCACGATCGAACGCAGTTGTGCCGCGAGAGCTGTCGTGCATCCACGCCGCTGCAGTCCGAGCGGAGTCGCGCCACCGAGCGAGTCCCCGACCGGCTCGTAGCTGATTGCTTGGGACCAACGTTCGAGAAGGGGGGCGAGGTGTTCGGCCCATTGGGTTCTTAGCCTGGACCGAAACACTTCTGAGCCCCGGCAGCGACCGGGAACTTGGTGGGCGTACCCTGACTGACCAGTGGAGCGGGAGGTATCGGCAGGAGCTGAGGCCGCCACCGCTGGGGCCGAGGTCGCGAAGAAGCGGCCGACGAACGGTCGGCGCGGCACGTTTCATTCCCTGCGGGTCCGCAACTTCCGCCTGTTCATCCTGGGCCAGCTGCTCTCCACGACGGGCACGTGGATGCAGTCGGTGGCCGCGCCGTTCCTCGTCCTCCAGCTCACCCACAGCGGCGTCGCCCTGGGCATCGATACGGGACTCCAGTTCCTTCCCATCCTCCTGTTCGGCGCCTGGGGCGGAGTGATCGCCGATCGATTCGACAACCGCCGGCTGCAGCTTGCAAGCCAGGTCGCGTTCGGCCTTCTGGCGGGCACGTTGTGGCTGCTCGTGGTGACCGACGCGGTTCGGATCTGGATGGTCTACTCGCTGTCCTTCCTCCAGGGGATCGTCATGGCTGTCGACATGCCGACCCGGCAGAGCTTCTACCTGGAAATGGTCGGTCGGGACGACCTCACCAACGCGATGAGCCTGAACACGGCGACCATGACGGGAACCCGCATCGCCGGGCCCGCCATCGCCGGCCTCCTGATCGGAGCGTTCGGGGTGGCACCGGTGTTCCTGATCAACGCCCTCTCCTACATGGCCGTGGTGGCGGCGCTCCTGGTGATGCGGACCGTCGATCTCCATCGCCGCCAACCCGTGCCGAGGCGACCCGGACAGATCCGAGAGGGCGTGGCCTACGTGTGGCGCACGCCTGGGTTGCGTCTGCCGATTCTCGTCATGGCCGCGGTGTTCCTGTTCGCCTTCAACTTCCCCGTGTTGTTGCCGCTGCTGGCGGTCCGGACGTTCGGGGGCGACGCCGGGACCTACGGCAACATGCTGGCGCTGTTCGGGGCTGGGTCGCTGGCCGGAGCCCTGGTCATGGCGGGGCGGGTCTCGAAGCCCAACGTCACGATGGTCGCCGTGCTCGCGCTGGTCGTGGGCGGCCTGTCGGTGGCTGTCGCGGCCGCCCCGGCGCTGCCCGTGACGTGGCTCGTGCTTCCCTTGCTCGGGGCCGCTGGCATCTCGTTCGCCATCTCCGGCAACTCCGCCCTCCAGCTGACCTCATCGGACCAGATGCGGGGCCGGGTGATGGCGCTCTACACGGTGGTCTTCCTGGGGAGCACCCCGATCGGCGGTCCCATCGCCGGGTGGATCGGCCAGCATGCTGGCCCTCGGGTCGGGCTGGCCGGCGGGGGCGCCATCGCGCTGGCCGCGGGCATCGTCGCGCTGGGGTGGCTCCCCGGCAGGCGAGAGGTAGCCGGATCTACGGCTGTTGGCTCTGGAACAGCCCGAACATGAGCCCATGCGGATCAGCGAACCGAGCGAAGGTCGTCTGGGCCATCGTCGTCACGGGGACCAGGATCTTGCCGCCCAGGGTCTCCGCACGGCTTACCCTGCGGATCGGCGAAGAAGGCATACGTGACCATGTTGGGAACCTCTGTCACCGGCGCGAGCGTCTTCCCTCCCAGTGACTCGGCCTTGTCGAGCAGCGCCTGGATGACCGGACCCTGCGCATAGAAGGCCAGGAACTGATCCTTCCGTGACGTGATCCGGCTGTTGATGCCGGTCCCGAGTGGGCGTCGATGAGCCAGTAGTTTGCGCCTGGGACCTCCTGAACGTGCCAGCCGAACAGCTCTCCTAGAAGTTCGTGCTCGCTCGGAGCTGCGGTCACCCTTTCGGGCGGGCTCCGAGCCGTCGGGCGGCACCCAACCCTTGGGCCTCGGTAACGAGGCGGTACTGTACCGACCGCCATCATGCATGTCGCTCTGACCTTCGATGCCGAGCATCCCGATCGCCCCTACTACCCGCCTGCGAACGAGCAGCGCCTCCTGGACGTGCTGGCCGGAGAACAGGTGCCCGCGACGTTCTTCCTCCAGGGACGGTGGGCTCAGGCCCATCCGGAGACGGTTCGCCGAGTGGCCGAAGAGAAGTACCTGATCGGGAACCACTCGCACTATCACGCGCGGATGCGGCTGCTGACCGCAGAAGGCTTTCGCACGGACGTGCTGAACGCCGAGCGAGCGATCATCGAGGTTGGCGGGGCCAACCCCCGCCCATGGTTCCGGCTTCCCTTCGGTAGCGGCCATCGAAGCGGGCGGCTGGCCCGGCTCTTGACTGCGCTCGGCTACCGCCATGTGGGATGGGACGTGGACTCGTTCGACTGGGTCGAGACGAGGTCGACGCGGGAAGTCGAGGACGCGGTAGTCGAGGCCACAACGGCCTGCGACCCCCAGGCGATCGTGCTCATGCACACGTGGCCTGAGACCACCGTTCGCGCAGTTCCCCACGTGATCGGCCGTCTGCGTGATCAGGGAGCGGTGTTCTGCACGGTTGCGGACCTGCCCACCGAGCCGACGACGACCGCATCCACCCCGAACGAAGGGTCGAGCCTGGATCAGCTCGTGGCGGAACGAGGGTCCGACGCGCCGACCAGCAGCGACGCCCCCCCCGATTAGCCGCTGGCGGGTCGGTCCAGCCGAGAGGCATCCACGTGGTCGAGCGCCTGGCCAGTCGACGAGGCGGGCCGGTAGGCACGATCCGAACGGATGGCGTCCCATGCGTCGGGCACGGCGTGCAGGGGCGACGAAGATCAGGCTGGGGAGGGCCCGCTCGAAGGCGCTCTTGAGTTTCCACATGAGGTGCAGAGATGTACGGCCGTCGGGGGTTGACCCCTCGTCCCTCATTGGAATAGAAGGGATGCCTTGCCTGCGTGAGGGAGAGGGGGAGCTCATGCACGACCCGCGAGAGCCCGAAAGGGGAACTACGGGCAAGGTCAGCCGGAGGAAGTTCCTCGGGTACACGGCACTGACGGGCGCGCTGGCGGCCGGGGGTCCCGCACTTCCCGCGCTCACCGGCACGGCGCAGGCAACGTCTCGAGCCGCCGCCCCCGCTCGCTCCGCCTCCTCTGCTACTCGAGCCGCCGCACGCGTTCCCCACTTCAAGTGGGAGGAGGCCACGATCGCCGAGCTTCAGGCGGCCATGGAGGAGGGCCACCTCACCTCCAGGCACCTCACACACGCCTACATCGAGCGAATCCGTCAGATCGACTTCAAGGGCGTCCAGCTCAACTCGATCCTGCAGATCAATCCCGATGCTGAGGCCATCGCCGAGCAGCTCGACCGGGAAAGGAAGCGCAAGGGCTCACGTGGGCTGCTGCACGGGATCCCCATCCTGATCAAGGACAACATCGCCACCGACGACAGGATGCAGACCACGGCCGGCTCGCTGGCTCTCCTCGGCTCGACGGTGCCGAGGGACTCGTTCATGGCCAAGAAGCTTCGTGAGGCAGGCGCGGTCATCCTGGGCAAGACCAATCTGTCCGAGTGGGCCAATTTCCGGTCGTTCCAATCGTCCAGTGGGTGGAGCGCCCGGGCCGGCCAGTGCCTCAATCCCTACGTGCTGGACCATAACCCCTGCGGGTCCAGCTCGGGCTCGGGGGCGGCCCCATCGGCGAACCTCTGCGCGGCGGCCCTGGGCACGGAGACGGACGGCTCGGTCACCTGCCCTTCGGCCCTGAACGCGCTGGCGGGCATCAAGCCGTCGCTCGGGCTGCTCAGCCGTTCGGGCATCATCCCCATAGCCCACAGCCAGGACACCGCCGGGCCGATGGCCAGGACCGTGGCCGACCTCGCCGCGCTCCTCGGTCCGCTCACCGGGGTGGACCCGCTCGACCCGGTGACGAAGGACAGCATCGGGCACTCCTTCCAGGATTACACGCAGTTCCTCGACCCGAACGGGTTGAAGGGCGCCCGGGTCGGTGTGTGGCGGGAAGGCACCTTCGGCTTCAACAACGAGAGCGACGCCATCACCGAGGCCGCCATCAAGGACATGAAGGATCTAGGCGCGGTGATCGTCGACCCGGCCGACATCCCTCACGCCACAGACATCTTCGAGCCCGAGTTCATCGTGCTGCTCTTCGAGTTCAAGGTGGACGTGGCCAAGTATCTGTCTGAGCTGTCCAACACGAGCATGCGGACGCTGGCCGACTTGATCGCGTACAACGACGCCAACGCGGATCGGGAGATGCCATGGTTCGCCCAGGAGATCTTCCTCCTGTCCGAAGACACCGACGGCTTGGATGACCCCGTGTACAAGAAGGCATTGGAAGACTCGAAGCGCCTGGCCGGGCCGGAGGGGATCGACGCGATCATGGACCAGCTCGACCTCGA
>Ga0137368_10006156_pt1 | contig 12620 bp, 5 predicted proteins | sample SagtaG_13_FD_104917 | JGI IMG/M metagenome (GOLD analysis project Ga0137368, IMG submission 104917) | Vadose zone soil microbial communities from Sagehorn Ranch, Mendocino, California, USA - Sage1_L_100_16 metaG | ecosystem: Environmental > Terrestrial > Soil > Vadose zone | place: USA...
ATCGGAGAATCCTCGTCTGCGCGGACCGGGATGACGCCGTAGCAACTCTCGCCCGCAAGGATTCGAAGCGCGTCGTCTCCTCCCTTGTGGACGGATCGGGGCGGCGGCCTTTGATCCTTCTGCTGCCCGGCGTTGGGGATCATTACGTCGGGATGGCGTACGAGCTCTATCAAACGTGGGATGTTTTCAAAGAGGCGGTGGACCGATGTGCGCGCCTGTTCCAGCCGTACCTGGGAATTGATATCCGGGAAAACATTTACCCGAGGAGTCTCAGTTGGAAAAAAGCGGGTAACAAGGGAATCGACTTGAAGAAAATGCTGGGTCGAAAAACCGATGAACCCGAGGCCCCGGAAACCTTAGCGCTGAACCAAACACTCTGTGCACAACCCGCGTTATTTGCCACTGAATACGCGCTGGCGCGCCTGTGGGAGTCTTTTGGCGTTCGTCCCGATGCGATGGTTGGCCACAGCATGGGAGAATACGTGGCGGCTTGCCTGGCGGGGGTTTTCTCACTCGACGATGCGTCGCGGCTGATTGCTGTCCGGGCAAAGCTCGTTCAGGAACTCCCGCAGGGCGTCATGCTCGCGGTTACATTGCCTGAGGCTGAAATTCTGCCGCTGCTCACCCAGGATCTTTCGATCGCCTTGATCAATGGTCCGAATCTGTGCGTCGTAGCCGGCCCCGTTGCAGCCATGGCCGAGTTTGAAAAGATGCTGAATGAAAAAGGCATCATTTGCCGGCTGGTCCAGAATGCGCATGCGTTCCATTCGAGAATGCTCGATCCAATCGTGGCGGCCTTCGAAAAGGAGGTCAGAAAAGTTCAACTGAGGGAACCGAGAATTCCGTTTATCTCCAATGTCACCGGGAAGTGGATTTCGAGTGCGGAGGCAACCGACCCGACTTACTGGGCCAGGCATGCGAACCACTCGGCCCGGTTCAGCGACGCATTGCACCACATGTGGCAGTTGAAGAACGCGATTCTCCTGGAGGCGGGGCCGGGAAGAACGCTCGGTCTTCTCGCGATGCAACACCCGGACCGGACGAATGCTCAGGACCCCGTGACGATTGCCTCCCTCCGTCACCATTACGAGAATCAGTCGGACGTCGAGTTCCTGATGCACAGCATCGGCAAGCTCTGGCTGTTGGGGGCCGGGATCAACTGGGAAAACCTGCACGCCGGTGAGCGGCCGCGTAGAGTATCCCTGCCGACGTACCCCTTTGAAAGACAGTATTACTGGACGGAGGCGGTTCGTGTTCCGGTTGTGGCCGGGCAAACACAGGTGTCCGTTCAAAAGCACTCCGAGCTTTCGCGGTGGTTTTACCTGCCATCCTGGAAACGCCTTTTGTCGAAGGCCGTTGGCGTTCACGACAGGCCCGCGAGCGCGGAAACCCGGCGAACGTGGCTTTTCTACGCCGATGACTGCGGTTTGGCCTCGCAACTGATGACACGGTTGACGGCTGCCAACCAGGAAGTGGTTGAGGTCAGGGTGGGTCAGGGCTATCAACAGGTGAACCCCAGGACATTCGTTATCGAAGCCGGTAATTCTCAACATTATGATCGGTTGATCCGTGCGCTGCAGACAACCGACTTGGTGCCTGATTGTGTCGTCCATGCGTGGAGCGTCACCGGAAACAGTCCGGGTCAGCCAGAGGACGGCCATTTCAAGCAGGCGCAAGATTTGGGATTCTACAGCTTATTGTTTCTCGCCAAGGCGCTGGCAAAACAGAACCTCAGAAGTGGAATCGAGTTATTCGCACTTTCGAACCATCTCCAGGAGGTTCATGGCAAGGAGCCATTGCGCCCGGAAAAATCAACGTTGCTGGGGCCGTGCATGGTCATTCCGCAGGAATATCCGAACGTCCGCGCGAAGAGCATTGATTTGGAATGGTCGGAAAACGCCGCCGCCAATGCCTTGACCATCGATCAGGTCGTGGGAGAGTTTTTCAGCTCGGACCCGGAAGTATTTGTGGCCTACAGAAACGCCCAACGTTGGGTCCAGACCTACGAGCAGGTTGGCTTGGAAAAACCCGGTCCAGGCAACTCGGCATTTCGGGAGGGCGGTGTGTACCTCATCACCGGCGGATTGGGTAACATTGGCTGCGCGATTTCAAGATACCTGGCAAAGAATTACGGAGCCAAGCTGGTCTTAACGGGGCGCTCCGCCTTGCCGGACAGGGAAACGTGGCACACCTGGATCGACCGTCCTGCACCCGACCACGCACTCCGCGATAAAATCCGGAGAATCGCCGAAATCGAGGAATTGGGGGCCGAAGTTCTGTACCTGCAGGCGAGCGCGGCGGACGCCGACGCCATGCGGGGAGCGATCCGGCAGGCGTATCAGCGTTTTGGCAGCCTGCACGGAGTCATCCATGGCGCAGGCGTTATTGGGGAGGCGGGGTATCGCGAGATTAAGGATAGCAATGATGACAATTGCGACGCGCACTTTCAGGCAAAGGCGCACGGGTTGGTCGTTCTGGAAAACCTGCTTGGCGGCAAAAAGCTGGATTTCTGCCTCTTATTGTCGTCATTGACCTCCGTTTTAGGCGGAATTGGGCAGGCGGGCTATGCTTCATCGAATATTTATATGGACACGTTCGCACGCCGGCATAACCGGTCATCATCGGTGCCTTGGCAGAGCGTGAACTGGGACGTTTGGCGCGTGCGAAATGACGCCGGAACCGATTCCGGCCTTGGGAAAACGCTCGAAGCACTGGGCATGAGCGCCGAAGAGGCAACGGAAGCGTTGGAAACCGTATTGCCCCTCAAGAACGCCACCCAGCTCGTTGTTTCAACCGGTGACCTGAATGCCAGGATCCGTCAATGGATCAAATTGGAATCGTTGGGAAGCGGGAGACAGGCGGACCAGCCAAGCCCAACAATATTTTCCGAGCGGCCTGGTTTGCAAACGAACTACGATCCTCCGCGGGATGAAACCGAGCGCCAGATCGCTCGAATATGGCAGGATGCGCTTGGGATTGATAAAGTGGGCATCAATGATCATTTTTCGCTGTTGGGAGGACACTCGCTTTTGGCCATCAAGATCATATCCGGGCTGCGAAAAGCCTTCCAAATCGACTTGCCCGTTCGAGCGCTTTTTGATACGCCCACGGTTGCCGACCTGTCGAGTTACATAAAAGAGCAAATCATCGATGAAATTGAAGCGCTCAGCGACGAGGAAGCGCGGCAGCTTGTTTCAAACCGATAGCCAGGCCAGCTCACACGGGCGTGTGAGATTTCCGGCTTCGGGATCACGAAACTGCGCGGCGGGAGTTTGGTTCGTCAACGGAACACGATAACGATGGAACGAGCTGCAAAACTTTCTCCGGAAAAGCAATTGTTGCTGGAGCAGCGCCTGACGAGGGGTGCCCAAAGGCAATCTGGATGTCCGGTCATACCCAAGCGCCCAAACCCTGACTCCGCCCCCCTGTCGTTCGCCCAGCGTCAGATGTGGGTGATCGATCAGATGACACCGGGCAATCCGGCCTATAATTTGCCGGTTGGCTTTCGCATCATGGGTCCTTTGGATGCCACGGCCCTGGAAAAGGGATTCAATGAAATCATCCGGCGGCACGAGGCACTCAGGACCACGTTTGCCATGAGCGACGGCGAACCACTGCAAGTCATCCATCCGGAAATAAGGATTAAAATCAGCGTCACGAAATTGGATCACCTGACTCGCGAGGAACGGGAAAACCGACTGCAGAGCCTGGCCTCGGAAGAATCCCTCCGCTCGTTTAACCTGACGCAGCCCCCACTGATCCGCGTTTCTTTGTACGTCCTTGGCGAGACCGAGCACGTTTTGATCGTCAACGCGCATCACATCGTGGTGGATGGATTTTCACTCGGGCTGATGTGGGACGAGCTGAATACATTATATCAAGCCTTCACCGGCAGCACTGCTCCCAGTTCATCCGATTTGGCGGTGCAGTATGCCGATTTCGCCGTGTGGCAAAGACAAGCCATTGCCAGGGGATCGTACGCCAGCCAGGTCGAGTTTTGGCGAACGCAATTGGAGGGTAAACTTCCGGTGCTGGAAGTGCCCTGTGACAAGCCCAGGCCGGAATTCCAGTCCTTCAGGGGATCCAACGTATTCTTCGACATTCCCAAGACGCTGGCCGAGGAATTAGCTGCGCTGGGTGCGCGTCAGGGATGCACCTTTTTCATGACCGTCCTCGCTGCCTTCCGCGTGCTCCTGCAGCGGTATTCCAGCGCCGAGGACATCATTGTCGGTACGCCCATCGCCCGCAGGACCCCCAGCGAGATCGAGCCGCTGATTGGGAATTTCCTCAACATGGCTGCATTGCGGTTCGATCTGTCGGGCGATCCCACGTTTATCGAAGCGCTGCGCAGGAGCCGGGAAACGGCGCTCAATGCCTTTTCCAACTCGGACCTGCCTTTTGAAACCACTGTTGAAAACCTGAAATTTGAAAGGGATCCTCGTCGCAACCCCATTTTTCAGGTCATTCTGCAGGTGATGCCGGCCAAGGAGTTGAAGCTTGGAGAATTGACCGTCGGCCCGTACCACTTCGATCTGAAATCGGCCCAGTTTGATTTGAGTCTTCATTTGTACGAGGACGCTGGAGGTTATTCGGCCCGATTTGAATACTGCACGGACCTTTTCCATGCCGACACGATAGAAAGACTGTCGCAGAACTTCGTGCATTTGCTGGCAGGGATCGTGCGCGACCCCGAACAACGGCTATCGGAAATCTCGATTGTAGCGGAATCGGAGAGACATCAGATCCTGGGCTGGAACAGCACCTCGCGCCCCTACCCCAGGGAAAAATGCCTGCACCGCTTATTCGAGGAAGCCGCCGGCCGGTTCGGCGCCCGCGTGGCAGTCGAATGCGATGGACGGTTACTGACGTATTCGGAACTGAACGCGAGGGCGAATCGATTGGCCAATTACCTCGTCAAATCCGGCGTGAAGCCGGGGACCTTCGTCGGGATTCATCTGGACCGCTCGCTGGAGCTGCTCGTTGGATTGCTCGGCATTCTGAAGGCCGGTGCGGCTTATGTCCCCATGGACCCTTCGTTCCCGCAGGATCGACTGGGCTACATGATGGAGGACGCAGACATATCAACGATTGTCACGCGGTCAGACCGATTGCGCTCATTGCCTCTCTCCAACCGGGCAGCCATTTGCCTCGATACAGAAGGGCATAGGATTGAACGCGAGGATGCGGCGAATCTGAACATGCCGCTGCCCTCGACAAACCTGGCCTATACGATCTACACGTCGGGTTCCACCGGCAAACCAAAAGGGGTGATGATCGAACACCAATCCGTGGTGAATTTTCTTCTCTCGATGCAGAAGGAGCCCGGATTCAGTGAGAATGACGTGCTCCTCGCGGTCACCACCATCTCTTTCGACATTGCCGCTTTGGAACTATTTCTGCCTCTGATCACCGGAGGCAAGGTTGTTGTGGCGCGGAAGGACGAGGTCGTCGATGGCCAGTTGCTTTTGAAATTGATACAGCGTGCCGGCGTAACGACACTTCAAGCCACCCCCGGAACCTGGAAGCTGTTGATCGATGCGGGCTGGAAGAGCACCCCCGCCCTCCGGATGTTGTGCGGGGGCGAGTCGCTCCCACGAGACCTGGCGAACAAGCTGCTCGAGCGAGGTGGTGAACTCTGGAATATGTACGGGCCGACTGAAACGACGGTATGGTCTTCCGTCCAGAAGATTGGCCCGGGCAGTAGTCCGGTCGTGATTGGGCCGCCCATTGCAAACACCCAATTTTATATCGTGGACCGGGAAATGCAACTCGTGCCGATCGGCGTCCCCGGCGAGCTTTTGATCGGCGGCGACGGTTTGTCACGGGGATACCTGAATCGCCCCGACCTGACCGCGGAACGGTTTGCAGAGAATCCAGTTTTGCATTCGGTAGGCCGCATCTACAAGACCGGAGACCTGGCGCGATTCCGTTCGAATGGCACGATCGAATTTCTGGGGCGTCTGGATTCCCAGGTCAAGTTAAGAGGTTTCAGGATCGAGTTGGGTGAAATTGAACAATGCCTGATTCAGCACGCCGGCGTACGCGACGCCGTGGTCGTGACCTGGGACCAGGGAAACGACGACAAGCGACTAGTGGCTTGCTTCATCCCGGCGTCCGGAGCGGAAGTTTCGGGGAGCGGACTCAGGGAATTTCTTCAGACGAAGTTGCCGCCCTACATGATCCCTTCGTTTTTCGTGGAGATGGAAGCGTTTCCGCTCACGCCGAACGGCAAAATTGACCGCAACGCTTTCCCGGATCCGGAAACCTCGAAGTTGGATAGCCACTCCGGTTTCGTCGCGCCCCAAGGCGAACTGGAACTGCAATTGGCGGGGATCTGGCAAAAGGCCCTCAAGGTCGAGCGTATCGGAGCCAACGACAACTTCTTCGAATTGGGCGGCCATTCGTTGTTGGCCGCCCAGCTTTTCGCGCAGATCGAACGGAAGCTTGGGGTGAACCTGCCATTGGCAATTCTATTTCAAGCCCCATCGATTCGGCAGCTCTCGGAAAAAATCAAACAAAATACTTGGAAGTCCAGTTGGAATTCGTTGGTCCCGATCCGGACGGAGGGAGACAAGCCGGCGCTGTTTTTGATCCATGGAGCGGAAGGGAACGTGCTTCTTTATAACCGCCTGGCTCAGAAGCTGCGCAAAGACCAGCCGCTTTACGGATTGCAATCCCGCGGGCTGGACGGTCGCGAGCCGATGGAAACCACAATCGAAGGCATGGCGGCCAAATACTTGCAAGAGATTAAGGCTGTTCAACCGAAAGGACCCTATTATCTGGGGGGCTATTGCCTGGGCGGAACGATTGCCCTGGAGATCGCCCGGCGCCTCAAGATGACGGGGGATGCGGTTGCGCTGCTCGCGATGATTGAAACCTACAACGTCCAGAGCAAGCTGCCCATTTCCTTCTCTCTACGGGCACTCCATAAGGCCCAGAATTCATATTTTCAAGGGAGAAACCTGTTGCTGAGCCTATCCGAGGGAACCTCCAAGTTTTTTACTGAAAAGTGCCAGGTCGAGATTGGCCGTTTGAAAGTGAAATGGGATATCCTTTATTCCAGAATCTTCAATCAACTCAATCCCAGCCGCCGCCTCGGATATCAACATCTCCAGATCCGCATTGTAAATGACAACGCGCAAGAGGCGTATCAACCGGCCCCCTATGACGGCAGAATCGTCCTGTTCAAAACGAAGGCCCATTTTCTTCGATTTGACGATTGGTATTGCGGCTGGAGCGAAGTCGCCAGGCAGGGCGTCGAGATCGTGGACATGCCCAATTATCCAAGAGGATCGCTGAACGACCCGTTCGTTGAGGTCTTGGCGGAAAAGCTGAAGGCGGAAATCGAGAAGACTTTTCACATCCCCGCCACCGGCGAGGTCGAAATCCCGGAAAACGGGAGCTTTGAAACCGGACCTGCTTCACCCGGGTTTTCTCCGACAAAGTCCTTGAAAAGTCTTATTCCTTCCTATCCCCTCTGGATTTTTGATTTTTTCGGTTGAGCCGTTTTGCCGCGTCGGAGCGAGACCCGGATTCTGGAGGTTACTCGCCGGCCGAGTTCCGCCTTCGGCAGTCACTCTCCCGTTTTTGACATTGCCTCATCGTCGGCTTCCGACGAGCTTTCTACGCATGAACCGGAGCGCGGACAGGCCTGTCCGCGCGGACAACGCTGTCCGCGCTCCTGCGCCGCAGGGCTCCTGCGCACGATGCGGGGCAAAAAAGCCGTGGCTACTGCCCGCGGAGTCCGTCAAATTCAAGCTGTTGGCGATTTGTTTCGCGCTGCTTTCAGGCGTCGGCGCGAGGGGGGCAACGAATCTGATCTCGGGGAACGTGACGAACGACTCCAGTTGGGCGGGAACCAACCTTCTTCAAGGAACCGTTGTCATCCGGTCCACTGTGGTCGTGACGATCGATCCCGGAACGCGGCTCCTGATGAGCACCGGCGCAACGCTGCGAGTGGAGGGGCAGTTGATCGCCAATGGATCCAGCAATCAACCGATTACTTTCACCCGCTCCACTGCCAGCACGAATTGGGGACGGATCCTGTTCGTCCGAGCCGCTGACAGCCCGCTGCGGCATTGCGTCATCGAGTATGCCAATTCAGTCGGCAGCCACCTGGATTACTACGACGACGATTGCGACGCGAGCACACCGCCGCGTGCGAGGAATTACCACGAAGCGGTCGTGATCGTGGCGAGTCACGTTGATTTCGACGGCTGCATTTTTCGCAACCTGCCTGATAACAGCGGGACGGGGGAGGGCGACGCCATCGCCGTCATCTCGGATGATCCCCAAAATCCAGGCCCCGCGTCGGCGAACATCCGGAGCTGCGACTTTCTCGCGATCGGCCAGGGGGTGCACACCCGGTACAGCTACGTCCTCGTCGAGAATTGCTTCTTCACAGGGCACCACGGAGACAACGACGACGTGGACCTGTATGGCGAGAGCGCGCCGGCTCCGCTCATCCGGAACAACGTGTTTCTGAATCCGGCCCACGACGACACGGTCAATCCCACCCGGTGCTCGGCGGTGATTATCGGGAATGTGATGTCGGGTGGTGACGATCACGGGATTGTGTTGCGCGACAAATGTTCGCCCGTCGTGATCAACAATTTGATCTACAACTTCGCGAGCGGCGGCATCGCCGTGCAAAACCAGTGTGACGCGTTCATTGCGAACAACACCATCCTCAATTGCACGCGGGGCATCCGGTTCTTCGATCACACCTCGCGGTGGGGCCCTCCTTATTGCCTGGTGCCCGGTAGCGGTCGCGCCACGGTGATCAATTGCATTCTTTGGGACTGCGCTACATCGTTCGAGCTGGCGGACAGTCCCTATACACAGGACCGCGGTTCCCATGCGACCGTTCTTTATTCCGACATCGAAGGCGGTCAGGCAACCGCGTCCGTTTCCGCAAACTCCACTCTCACCTGGGGTGCGGGGAACATCAATTCCGACCCTCAATTCGTCGGGCTCAACACCAACAACTTTCATCTCCGCACCAATTCTCCCTGCCTTGATGTGGGGACCAACCTAAGCGCTTTCAGCACCAATCTGAGCGCCGCCGTCACCAATGACTTCGATGGCATTCCGCGGCCGCTTGACGGAGACGGGGATGGCTTGGCCCCCTTTGACCTCGGAGCGTACGAGTACTTGCTCGCCACCGCCGACTCCAACGGCGACGGCATTCCCGACGGCTGGACCTGGCGGCACGGCATGAACCCGACCGCTCCTGGCCTGGCGGGCGACAACCCAGACGGCGATCCCCACACGACGTTTCAGGAATGGATGGCGGATACGGATCCAACCGATGCGCTCTCGTACTTCCGCATCGCATCCGTGTCGAACGGCACGCCGCTGACGCTGCAGTTCGTTAGTTCAGCGAACCGACAGTATGGCCTCTTCTACTCCGCCGACCTCCTCGGTACGAACACGGAGTGGACGAGCGTACCCGGGCAGGCTGACGTTCCCGGAACTGGCGGCCTGCAGACGCTCGGCGACACCAACGCCGCCCCGGCGCGCTTCTACCGAGTTGGTGTGAAAATCCCCTAAACCACTCCGCTCAGCGCAGCAGGCAGGGATGATACTCAATGACCCGGAACTCAGGCTCCGCAGCGCCCGCGTGGAAAGTTTCCTGAGGCCGCTACAAAGAGCGCATCGTGAACCGAATCACAAAATCACGCTTGTAAAGGGTCTGGTCGTCGCCAAACTCTCGATGGCAGGAATGATTCAAGTTCCGATTGTACACTCATGAAGCTTCGCATCGATCAACACCTTGCCGAGCACATCTCTCCGACGGAGCCACAAAGGCGGGTTTCACCGACCCGTTACGCCCTGGTGATGCTGTTCGTTTGTGGCGCGAGTGCCAAAATCCATGCCGCGGCTTCCAACAGTGTTGCGCGCATTTGGAACGAAAGAGCGCTCGCGGCCATCCGGGCGGACACGCCGCATCCGCCGGCCCAGGGGCGCAACCTCTTCAGTCTTTCAGTCTGCATGTACGACGCCTGGGCGGCTTACGACACTAACGTGGGGGTGGGTTATGTCTATCGCTGCAAACACACTGCCGCGGACGTGGCGGCGGCGCGGCGCGAAGCCATCAGCTACGCTGCTTATCGAATCCTCAAGGAACGTCACTTCTATTCCAGGACCGCCACCAACACTCTTGCAGCGGACGACGCCCAATTGACGGCACTGGGTTATGACACGAACAATTTCTCCCGCGATACGTCCACCCCGGGGGGAGTGGGCAACTCGGTGTACGACGCCGTTTCGGCCTGGTTCATCAACGACGGCGCGCGGCAAACCAATGGGACACAAGCGGCTCCCTACCCGGATTATCCTTCCAGCCAGGGCGGGTATGTGTACATCAACCCGCCTCTGGCTACCTCCCTGCCCGGCATTACCGACGGTCAGGATCCTCCGCATACCGTAGTGGATATCAATCGCTGGCAACGGCTGCGTATCGTCAACGCGGTGGACCAGAATGGATTTCCCCAAGGCCCCATCCAATCTTACCTCGGCGCGCAGTGGCTTGGCGTGCGACCCTTCGCGCTGGCGCGCACCGAGTCGAGAAGGCCTTGGATCGATCCGGGACCGCCACCGTACTTTGGCGGCGCGAGTCACGCGGAATTCCGTAGCAACGTGGTGGAAGTCATTCGTTCTGGCAGTCAACTGACGCCGGACGACGGCGTGACGCTGGATATTTCCCCCGCTTCTCAAGGCAACAACAACCTCGGGGCCAACGACGGCCATGGTCGCCCCCTCAATCCCATCACCGGCCTTCCCTACGCACCGAACATCGCCAAACGCGGCGATTTCGCGCGCTCGCTCACCGAGTTCTGGGCCGATGGTCCCACTTCCGAAACACCGCCAGGCCATTGGAATGTGATGGCCAACGACGTCTCGGATCATGCCCTGACCGTGAAAAGGATCGGCGGCACCGGGCCGATCGTGGACGATCTGGAATGGGATGTGAAACTGTATTTCGCTCTCAACGCGGCCCTCCATGACGCTGCTTGCGCCGCCTGGTCGGTCAAGCGCTACTACGACGGCTGGCGTCCGATGAGCGCCATTCGCTACCTGGGCGGCCTTGGCCAGTGCAGCGATCCCGGTCTCCCTGCATATAACGCCAATGGCCTGCCGCTCATTACGAATCTAATCGAATTGGTGACCACCTCCTCCGTCGCCTCCGGCAGGCACGCGCGCCTAACCCCCGGCAAAATTGCCCTTCTCTCCTGGCCCGGCGAAACCCCCCAGCGCACAAATGCCAATGGTGTTCACTTTTCCCATGCCGATACCTGGACCACATATCAAAGATCAAACTTTGTTACACCGGCCTTCCCAGGCTACATCTCGGGCCACAGCACTTTTAGCCGTTCCGCCGCGGAAATCATGACGGCGATCACCGGCTCACCATTTTTTCCTGGTGGCATGGGCTTTTATACCATCACCAACCTGCTCAATGAAAAAGGCCCAGCCCAGCCCGTCACCCTGCAATGGGCCACGTATTTCGACGCCGCCGATCAGGTCGGCATTTCTCGAATCTGGGGCGGCATCCACCCGCCGGAAGATGACTTCGCGGGACGCCGCGTGGGTGCCCAATGCGGCCAAGGCGCCTGGGCCCTGGCGCGTACCTATTGGGATGGTTCCGTGACTAATACGCCGATTGAACTCGTGATGCGCAAACTGGATGCCGGCACGAACGAGATCCGGTTCAACACGCTCCGCGGCTTCTACTGCACGGTGCAGTCCACAACGAACCTTGGCAGTCCTTTCGCCAACGAACCCGGCGGAGCCACTCTTGCCCTCGACAGCTCGGTTGCGCTCACGAACGCCGTAGCCGGGCCGCAAAAATTCTACCGCGCGGTGATTTCACCCGCGCCGTAAGGCACGTCTGGGACCGCCGGCATCCTTGCCGGCGAGCCGCCCGCGGGGAACACGCCGGCACGGATGCCGGCGCTCCCAGGTTCATGGCGAGCCTCCTGTCTGGAAAATCTAAAGCGCCGCAACTCCAAAACCTGGCGGAAGTTCCGACGACCGTGGCCAACGCGCGAGCGTCTTGGAGTAGTGCGGCGGTGCTCCGCCGCTTTCGATTGGTCGCCGCGCTTGGTTCCTGAATTGGCGCGCTTCATGGAAAACCCTCTTTCGATTTTCGCATGCATTGGGACCATGTACCGATGGCGATCCCCCCGCACCCGTCCTTCGGACACCCTCATGGAGAGCACCGGCAACCCGCATTCGGCCATCACTCCCATTCCGTCCGGCAGGTCGCCCGGCCCGCTGGACGGGTAGGGAACACGTAATGCCGGCGTTGCCTGCCTTTATAGGCGTAAACGTTCACTCGGAATTCAGGTAGAGCGTGACGCCTTTCGCCCTTCCATCCGCAGAAAAATGAAAACGGGCTTTGGCTGCGCGGAGGCTTACTTGGCCAAAGCCCGTCAAGCGCGGAGGGAGCGGCACCGGCGCTCCCTCCGCAATCGAGTGCGACTTAATTAGTTTCTGACTCGATAAAACTTATTCGTTTGCGCTGCCGGAATCTTGACCGTCACCTGACTCGCCGCGTTGGACAGCGTCGTCCACGACCAGGGCTGGTCGGGTGGCGATTCTAAAGCGCCCGCCCG
>Ga0137368_10006166_pt1 | contig 12607 bp, 12 predicted proteins | sample SagtaG_13_FD_104917 | JGI IMG/M metagenome (GOLD analysis project Ga0137368, IMG submission 104917) | Vadose zone soil microbial communities from Sagehorn Ranch, Mendocino, California, USA - Sage1_L_100_16 metaG | ecosystem: Environmental > Terrestrial > Soil > Vadose zone | place: USA...
GCCAGCAGGATCAGGTCGCCCAGGTTCCGGGACAGGCGATCCAGGCGCCACACAAGCACGTTGGTCACATGCCCCTGCTCCACCGCTGGAGGCCGGGCCGCTCCAAGTTCTTGCCCGACCGCCCCGGGTCCTCGATGACGGTCACGGGTCCGAGGTCGTGGAGCTGGGCGTAGGCCCGAAGCTTCTCGGCTTGCCCGTCGATGGAGAATCCTTCGGCCGCCTGCTCCTCGGTCGAGACTCGGCAGTACGCCACGTTCAGCATCACTCGCCCCCTTCCGCTTGTTCGACGATCCGCAGCGCGATCGTCACGAGGACCGAGGCCACCCGGTCCAGATCGCGGTATTGGACTCGGTTCGAGTGCGCCGTGGCCGGCGTCCCGTCGCCACGGTCACGCGACAGGTCCGGAGCATTGTTCGTCTTGGCGCTTGATCGGAGGAGCCTACCGCGGGCACCTGACCCATCCGAGCGCACTGGCGTCACGGCGGCAGCCGGAGCGGCTGCACAAGGAAACGCGTGGGAGCGGAAGCGGGAGAAATGCGGCGCCACCGGCCGGCATCGGGGTCCGTGAAGTACCGGCCGAGGCAGTGGGTGGCTCGATAGAGGTCGCGGGGTTGGGCCGGCAGGTCGACAAGCGAGAGGCGATCACTGTCGCTGGAGAGGTGCCTTCAGACAGGGCCGAGCACTCCGTGCTCGCGGAACACATCTTCGCTCCCCACGTATTGCGGGAACGACTTAGCCAGCGGTGTACGGCTGTGAATTCGCTGGATCGCCTGGCCAAGTGCCGAGCCGACCTCCCCCTCGCGCACCCCCTCCGGCACTATGAAGAGGAGGTTCGGAAAGCCGGTGAGGTTCCCCTCCTCCGTCCAGCCAGCGGCGAGCCGCAGGTAGCCCTCGAGCTTTCGCGAGAGGGCGCCGATCGCCTCCGTCCCGCGGTCGTACTCCAGGTAGAACTCGCAGGCCCCCGCCGGGGTGCAGATAGCGCCCGAAGCCGTCGGGCTTGACCTGGGCGGCCTTGGTGAGGACCCAGCTCTCGGCGCGCCAGGTGGCCAAGCAGTGCCCCTCGTGGATTCTGGAGGCCTCGATCAGGGCGCAGAAGAACGCGTTCACCCCCAGCCGGTGGGCCAGGTTCTGGCTGTCCCGGTAGCCCTCGTCGGGGATCCAGGACAGGTCCGAGGCGCGGACTCCCTTGGCCTGGGCGATAGCGCTGAGGCCGCCCTTCGTCAGAAGCAAGCAGTCGGGTGGGCGCCCCTCCCCGAAGCCCCTCCTCGGGGTGAACGATGCGACGAGGCCGAGATCTCTGGGCTCCTTCAGCCGGTGCTGGCACCGTCTGAGAGATCGAAAGTACAGGCTCTTGATCTGGTCGGTGGTGAGGACCTTGTGCTCAAGGAGGGTGAGCACGATCGCGTGGTCTCGCTGGTCGATCCTCGCCAACGCTCGGTGATTGCTCCTCGCTCCTCGGGCCATACCTTGGGCACAGTCCTCCCCTCCTTCGGTGAGTGGTCTCGGGCCAAACGACCCCGTGACCTGCGGCTTCGTGGCCTCGCGCCCCGTGCCGTCGCGCCGCCCATGCGCCATGTGGCGGGAACCCATCGTTCCCTTGGGCTATCGACCCCGCGCCGAGGCGCGCGGCTACAAAGTGCCGCCTTTCAGAGGTATTAGTTCGTGCCGGTCCTCACCTCCTTTGCTCGCCGCGCCGGCGCGCTCCGTCGGGTGTCGGGCCGGTATCGACTACCCCAGCCGTTCGCGTAAACGCCCTGGGCCCTGCGATCTCCCTTTGGGCGCTCGGTTCGGTCTCCACGAGCCCGCCGGGTTCTGCTGGGCCTCCTGAATCTCCGAGCGTTCCTCTGTGAGGTGCCCGGATTCGGGGCTCCAGCGCTCCCGTCCGGCTCCCAGTTCCAGACTTCGCGCCTGCCTGGGCGATCTGGAGGGCTCTTCGGCGCCTCCGCAACCAACCGGCGGTGGCGAACCTGCCTCCGCCGCCACGGCAACCTGCTGGCGAACCAATGCCGAGACGCGGCCGTTCCTCTACCCCTACAAAGAGGTCCGAAGGGCCCGAATGTGGTCGCCGGGAAGGGCGAGTTTCCGGCGAGTTTTGGGAGAGGGCAGCCAGGGAGCGGGCCTTCATCTATGGGCAGGGACTCGGCTAGGAAGCGGGTGGTCGGATCGGCTGGCCGCCAATCTCCACGGAGCCCTCGCTTGCTACGGTTTAAAAGCCGAACCGGGCGGACGATTTCGCTGGGCGGATAGCGCCGCGGTCCGCCTAGCTCGAGATCGTGCCTGCACGCCACACTGAAGCCAGGCAGCATCGATTAGCGACCGTACCCACGGCAAGGTCGCCAAACCGCCCACGCTAAGTCACCGTCTTATGGCGGAAGGCCCACCCATGCCCCTGCGAGAGCGGTGGGTGGCCTTCCGGTACTCGAGCTGCCTAGGCGGAGACCTTCCCGCGAGCGCCGGTGCCACGAGGACATCGCCTTCGGGTGATCACCGCTACCTCCGCCCCCGACCACAGCACCATCGCCCGGCTCGGCCGGCCCAACGAGCAGGCCCTGGCGGATTTCCTTGGCGTGCGCGGGAAGCTCTGAGAGGTACTCAGGAGGAGGGGAAGGAAATGGGGGAGTTCCGGAGAGCCGTCGGGGGAGGGGCAGGGAGACGAAGGCGGTACAAGGGGGATGAGGTCAGGGACGGTGTTGATCCGGACAGTGTGATTCAGCCCGCCCCCGTTGCCCTTCGGGATCTCCGGCGACCGGCGTTGCCGTGAGTGTCGATGCCAGCACTATCCGACCTTCCCAGGGCGGTTTGGATAGTGGCTCGCCCGTTCGGTCCACCTCCGTCTCTGCTTCGTCCTCGAGCCCCGCCCGCTGGTTCCGCGCGCTCCGAGGAAGCCTGAGGTCCGTGCGCAGGTTCGACCGAGGGGAGGTCGATGGTGAACGTGGTGCCCCGCGGCCCCGATTCCAAGTGGATCGTCCCCTCCATCGCCTGTATGAGCGAGGTCGCAATGGGCAAACCAAGCCCAGCCCCGCCGGGTGAGGATGATCGGGAATCGGAACCTCGGTACATGCGGTCGAACACGTGCGGGAGATCATGCGGCGAGATGCCCGGGCCCGAGTCACATACCTCGATCACGAGGCGATCTGCTCGCCGCCTCGCCGCCAGCGACACGGCGGCGTCTTGGCTCGTGTGTTGCACGGCGTTCGTGACCAGGTTGGTCACCACCCGAAGAAGCCCCTCCGGATCCGCCAAAGCGAAGAGGTCCGGATCGCAGTGCACCGCGATGTCCCGTCCAGCAAGCAGCATGGCCCGCAGGGCGGCCTCCCGAAGGACGAGTTCGACCTCCACCGATTCACGTGACATCGGAACCCCCTCGTCGAGTCGAGCCAGGAGAAGGAGATCCTCAACGATCCGTCTCATCCGATCGAGTTCCTCGACCGCGAGCCCCAGGGACCGTCGGTGCTCCGGGTTCGACAGAACGCCGTCCAGCAACTCAAGCTGGCCGCGGGCCACGGTGAGGGGAGTCCTCAGCTCGTGAGAGGCGTCGGCCAGGAACCGCCGCTGGTTGTCGAACGTCGCCTGTAACTTCTCCAGCATCCGATTGAACGCTGCAGCCAGGCTTCCGACCTCGTCCATGGGGCCATCCTGCGTCACTCGCCAAGAGGGATACCCCGAGTTCTCGACGGTCCGGACCTCTTCCGCTATCCGTCTGAGGGGCCTGAGTGTCCGTCGCACCGCCCCGAACCCCAGCCCGGCCGCTAGAGCCATCCCCACAACGCTGGCCAGCCCCACCCCCGCGAGGAGGGCGGAGAGTTCCGACCTGATCTGTTCTTCAGAGGCTGCCACCACGATCGTTCCTATCTGTCGCCCTTCCCAGAGGATCGGGGTGGTCAGAGCCCGGACCGGCCCGTTGGGTCCAGGTACGTCCCACCATTTCGACTCGTCTGCCCCGAGCAGCGCGGAGCCATCTGCCAGCTGCCTCAGATCGAGTTCGCTGGATGTCGACAGCACCGCACCATCCGCCGTCCGGACCGCCACCACCTGATCACCGTGAAATGGCTTCACTCGCAGCCACTCCCGGCTCAGTGCGGGCAGGTCGGAAGGGCTGGCCATGTGCGTGGCCGGCCCGTTCCTGAACGAGTGCACCGTCTCCTCGAGCTCGTGATCCAGCTCGCGGGCCAGGTGACCGCGAACCAGCAGGACGACGATCCCTGCCACGACGAGGAGGGTGGCGGCTGTAAGAGTGGCGTATGTGGCCACCAGCCGGATCGAGAGGGGCACGGTCCGACGGCGTCTGGCGCGTCCGCTACTCTTCGCGCTCATCCTCGTACTCCTCGACCTCGCGCCCGACCTCTTCCACCTCAACGCTTCCCCCAAGAGCAGCAAGGTCCTCCCCCGCTGCTTCTGATCGCTGGCCTTCCGTCGGGGGGGTCACTTGCCCCCGCTCCTTCCTGCCAGATCCCGTGCGGGCCCCAGGGGGCACTCTCGTATCGATCCCTGGCGGGGAGACAACGACGGCCTCCGGACCCGGAGTGGCAGGTCCCACAGTTCCCCCCATCCGCAAGGCGATGGTCAAGAAAAGGATTGCAGCCAACAGCGCCGCAAACGCCGACCTCATAGTGTCGTCTCCATATCGGTAACTTGGTCAGGTACGACGAACCTATACCCCGTGCCCCGCACGGTCTCGATGAAGGCCGGGCCGATCTTCCGCCTGAGGGCTGCCACATAAACCTCGACCACATTCGACCCGGGATCGAAGTCGAGATCCCACACCAGGCGGAGAAGTTGGGTCCGAGAGAGCACCTGGCCCTGATGACGCATGAACGCCGCCAATAGGCCCAGTTCGCGGGCCGACAGAGGCACTTCCCGACCGTCCAGGGCAGCCCGGTGGGCGGCCAGGTCCAGCGTGAGGGGCCCGGCCTTGAGCGCTCCATCCTCCTCGTCCTGCCACCGCAGCCGGGCGTGGATCCGCGCGGCCAGCTCCTCGATGGAGAAAGGCTTGGTCACGTAGTCATCTACCCCTGCCTCCAGGCCACCGACTTTGGACCCGATGTCGTCCAGGGCAGTCAGGGCCACCACCGGGAGGCGAGGCTTGATCGCCCGGATCTCCTCCAGGACCTCCAACCCGTGCTTCCGAGGAAGCATGAGATCGAGCAGGACCAGATCGATGTCGAACTTCCGGACCAGATCGAGTGCAGACTCTGCCTCCGAGGTGGTCGAGACGACGAAACCGCGCGCGCCCAGACCTCGCTCCACGATCTCTCGAACCCTGGAGTCGTCTTCGATCAACAGCACATAGGGCATGGCTGCCCTCCGATCGCCCTGTTCAACCACCCTCACTCAAAGGTACCCCGCAGGGCCATCCCGACGCAGGGCCGGAAGGTGAGAGTTCCTTAATAGACGCTTCAATAGACGGTTCGCAGTGCGGTGAGGCCCACGTCTCTGCCACCGGAGTGCATCTCCTCCGCTTCCACCAAGGTGAGTGTTTCCTAACCGAGGCCTCATCGCCTCCTCAGCCACGGTGGGGAGGATGCTGCAGCACGCGTGAGTCAGACCCCGAAGCCGGAGATCTCGGCAGCAGTGACGGAGACCTCGATCTTGAGAGAAAGGAGGATCCGATGGTCGGTGCTAATCGCGTGGTGAGGCCCCCAGGGCCTCTCGGACCGGGGGTGAGGCGTCCTCGCTCAGGGGATGCGGTGCTTGATCGGGGCCTGGAGTTGCTGGCCCCCATCCCCAGCCTGGACCGTCTGCATCCTCGGATCGCCACAGTTGTCCGAGGGGCCCGAGTCATCCTGACGCTCGCCGCCGCCAGACACGACCCGGCGTACCGGCGGGCTCAACGAGTGGCTCTATCCCTCGCCCGTCTGGCCGGTGCCGCCATTCTGCTGGTGGATCGCTCCCAGGAGACCCTGGCCGACACGCCGCACCATCAAGGGCCGTTCACCCCGGAAGAGGCGCGTCAGCTGGAAAAGGAGCATCTTGCTGCTTTCCTCGACGCCGCGGCGTTCGCGAGCGTGGACGTGGCCGTGTGGGCGCCTAGCTTGCCGCTCCTCGAGTCGTACTACGAGGAGACAGTGAGTTGCACCGACGTCGACCTCGCCGTGCTGCCCGATCGGCTGGAACGACCGAAGCTCATCGAGCTTGTGACCGGGAGATGCATCGCCGAGATGGCAAAGAGTCTGGTTCCGAGCATCCCCGTGGTGCGGGTCTCGAGAGGCGGAAACCTTGCCTTGCTGTGAACCGGGAGTTCGACGAAGGTCCTGCCCCATCCCGAGGCCTTCGAACACGCGTGAGGAGCCGCTTCGACCGGCAGCGACGCACCCTCCGGCATCGAGGACGGCGCCCAACCCTGGCCAGTGGTTCGGCGCCCTCACCTGCCCCAAGACGCGGCAGCAGAGCCGCCACCCACTGGATGTGAGCGTTTCCTAACGGTGGCCTCACCGCCTCTTCAGGGAGGTTGGGCACAGTGGCGGAGAGGTGGGGCACCGGCCCTCGAGGGCTCGGACAAACCCAGAGGCATGGGAGAGGGAGGCGAAGAGCTGTGATTCGATGGAAGCGTGTGCTTGCTGGAGTAGCTTCGGCAACGGCACTCGGCGCCGGGCTCGCCTTGGCCACGTTCCGGACCGAACTCCCGAAGCAGCCGGACATCGTCCAGGTCGGGGTGGCCGAGGGAAGTCAGAGCACAGAGGCGACGACGCCTTGGCGACAGCCTGTGATGCCGGCCCAGGACATGGCTTCAGTCGGTGCGGCGTCCTCGAGCCGAAGAGACGGCCTTGTTGCTCCTGGTGGGGACGATTCCCAGGACAACGTCCGCGACGGGATCGAACACGACGATGATCACGACGATGGCAATGCTGACGACGTCTTTCACGACGACCACCAGGACGATCAGGACGACCACGAGGACGACCACAGCGATGACGAGGGCGGGGACTAGCCAAGGTGGAGTTGGAGATGCGAAGCCCAGCTGCTCCGGCTGCTGGCGGGATGACTCGTGCCCCGGGATCCAACCTCCCACGAAGGACATTGATCCGGCCACCGGTCTAACGGGTGACCCGAAGTTTCACCCGTCCAGGGGATGTTCCCCATCTGGAAGGAGCGGACACAATCAGATCCCCACCTGGTCTGCGGAGCGGGGGCGCGGCGGATCCCCGATTGGAAAGGAGTGCAGAGGTATGGCTACAACTCCTCAGCCGATAGTCGCCCGCCGCGATTCAGCGGCTACGGCCCACTCTCGTACAGGAGGCGGATTTCTCTGGAGGAACTTCTTACTTGTCCTTTACCCCGTGCAAAGAAGTCCGAACAAGGCTGAAACAGTCTATCGGCCACCATGTGGGTGATCCGATGGCCACTTCACTCAACGCGCCACTCATCAGCCGGATATGACGCGAGCAGACGATATCCCATCCGTCTGCGTGGTCGGCAACGGCTACGTCGGAACCGTCGTTGCGGCGAGCCTCGCCTTCATTGGGCACGAGGTAATCGGATTGGAGACCGACTCGGCCAAACTCGAAGCACTCCGCTCGGGGCGGGCCCCGTTCCACGAGCCCGGCCTGGACGAGCTGCTCGACTGCGGCCTCCAGCGACGGACGCTGACTTTCACGGACCGCCCTGAGCAGGCCGTGACGAGATCCCGGGTGGTGTTCCTCTGCGTCGGCTCGCCGTCGCGCCCAGGAGGGTCGGTGGACCTGTGCCCGCTCGAATTAGCCGGCCGGGCGCTCGCCCCCTGGCTTCGCCCCGATCACGTCCTCGTGATCAAGACCACGGTTCCCGTCGGCACGAACGCGTGGCTACGTGCGCTCGTGAGCGAGGCCGCCGGCGTGTACCCCCGCGCAGGCCACATCAGTGGTCTCGAACCCGGAGTTCCTCCGCCAGGGGTGTGGGGTGAAGGACTTCCTTCACCCCGACCGGATCGTCCTCGGCGGAGACGAGTGCGCTGTGGACGCCGTGGTCCGCGTCTATCGCCCCATTTTGGACCAGCAATTCCCGGGGGCCGACGAATGCTGCCGGCCGGTGCTTTTTCGTACTACCCGGGCGGTGGCTGAGGCGGCCAAGTACGCCGCCAACGCATTCCTCGCCGCGAAGGTGAGCTTCATCAACGAGATAGCAAACATCTGCGACCGGGTGGGCGCCGATGTGGCCGAGGTGGCCAGAGTCATGGGGCTGGATCACCGGATCGGGCCTGATTTCCTGCAGGCCGGGCTGGGGTGGGGCGGGTCCTGCTTCGCCAAGGACCTGGATGCGCTGATCGTGGCGGCGCGCGACGTCGGGTACGAGCCCCAGTTGCTGGAGGCTGTTCGCGACGTCAACGGACGGCAGCGCGACGCAGTCATCGCCAAGCTGATGCGGCACATCGATCTGGCGGGGGCGCACGTGGCCCTGTTCGGACTGTCTTTCAAGCCCGGAACGGACGATCTGCGGGAGGCGCCCGCCGTGAAGCTCGCCCGGAGCCTGCGGATGCGCGGGGCGTTCATCACAGCGTTCGATCCTGTGGTCCGCGGCATCCCGGACATGCCGACCGTCGGCGTGACCGACGACCCGTTCGAGGCGGCCGACCGCGCGGACGCCGTGGTCGTGGTGACCGATTGGCCAGAGCTTCGCAAGCTGGACCTAGTCGAGCTGCGGAGCCGAATGCGCGGCAACGTCCTGGTGGATGGACGAAACGCCTTCCATCCCTACGCGGCTGCCGCGCCGGATTCGTATATGAAGGAATAGGCCGCGGAGCCGTCACGGAAGGCCGCGGTCGAGCCGTCGAGGGGCATGCTCACGGCGCCACCGAAGAGAGCAGCTCGTTGGAGACCCCTGACGACGAGCCGCACGCGGTCGCTGGCCGCAGGGCTTCCTAGCGACCATGGGCCGCTACCTGTTCTTCTCGCACGATGGGTACGGGCTGGGGCACGTGCGGCGCAACAGCGTCATCGCCCAGGCCCTCCAGCGAGCCGAGCCGAATGCCTCGGTGACTCTGGTGACCGGGGTGCCCAACAGGCCCGCGTGGTTGGAACGATGGGGCCGGCGCGTCGTACGGGTTCCCCCGCTGCTGAAGGACGGCCAGGGCCGCTACCGCCCGCTCGAGATGAGCTTTGAAGAGGCAGTGGCCCGACGAGCGGCCATCTTCTCGGAGACGGTTGATAGGGTCCGCCCTCACGTCGTGGTGGTGGATCGCCATCCCTTCGGCACCGTCGGCGAGCTTCGAGAGGGCCTGGAGATGGCAGCCCGCCGGGGTTCGGCTCTCGTGCTCGGGCTTCGGGACATCCTGGACGACCCGGCAGTCATCTCCGATGAGATGAAACGCCAGGACTGGGCCGAGGTCCCGACCCTTTTCGCCGAGGTCCTGGTCTATGGGGCTCGCTGGTTCTGCGACCACCAGGAGGAATATGGCCTTCAGGTTCCACCCGCCTATTGTGGATGGGTGGTGGACTCCCCGGCTCCCGGTGCGCGAGACTCACGCCTGCTGGCCGCGGTGGCGGGCGGCGGGGGAGACGGCGAGGCCGTGTTTCGCCTGGCGACGCAAGCGCTTCCTCGCCAGCGCTATTGGCGGGGCGAAATGGCAGTCGGGCCGTTTGGCGTCGCAAACGCTGTCCGACGCGCTGCACATTCGCTTGACGGACGGCTGAAAGTCCACCAGGGGATGAGCGATTGCGGCGCCCTATTCGCCCGTGCCGGTGCGGTGGTCCAGATGGCCGGGTACAACTCCACGTTCGAAGCGATTCTGGCGGGACACCGCTCGGTGCTCGTTCCCCGGCGGCATCCTCGCCGGGAGCAGGCAATCCGGGCCGAAAGGCTGGCCGGCCTGGGGCTGGTTGACGTGGTCGAACCCGACGCTTCCCCCGAAGACCTGGTGCGCCTGCTGAACGGGCCGAGAACGATAAGCCCGGCCACGGTTACCCGGTCGGGGATCGACATGCGTGGCGCCGATCGGGCCGCGGCGTGGATCAGGCGCGTAGCCGAAGGGGTGAGGGCCGCGTGATGGGCCGAGTGGCAAGGGGAGTGATTGCGACGTGATTCGGGTCTTCCTGGCATTCCGCAGGCATCTTCGGCCCTACTGGCGGGCCCTAGCGCTCGGGGCGCTGCTGGAGATCGCCACCACGGGCCTCGCCGTGGCCCAGCCCTGGCCGCTGAAGGTGGTGGTGGATGACGTACTGAAGGCCCCGGGCCACCGGGCAACAGTGGGTCTGCCCCTGCTGGACCAGTTCGCCGGCTCGCCGAAGGTTCTCCTGGCAGTCGCAGTGATCATGCTCCTGGTGATCGTGGGACTGTCGGCCTTGACGGACTACCGGTCGACGACGCTCATGGCGGGAACCGGCGAACGCTTGGGGAACGACATCCGGGAGTCGCTTTTTGCACACCTGCAGGCTCTTTCCCTCCGGTACCACGGCGAGCACCAGGTCGGCGACCTGGCCTCGCGCGTCAGCGGCGACGTCGACCGGATCCAGGACATGATGGTGCAGTCCCTGGCCATCCTCCTGCCGAACATCCTGCTCATCGGGGGAATGGTGACAGTGATGTTCGTGGTGGATCCCGTGTTCGCCGCCCTCTCGCTCGGAGCCTTCCCCTTGCTTGCGGTCACGGTGTACCGCTCCACCCTCCAGCTCAAGGAGGCCACGCGCCGGGCCAGGCGCCTGGGAGGAGAGGCTGCCGCGGCCACGACCGAGACGCTGGGCGCCATTCAAGTGGTCCAGGCCTTCTCGCTCGAGGAGCGGTCGCAGTCCCAGTTCCGGAACCTCAACAGGGCGAGCCTGGCCGCCACCCTCGAGGCCGTTCGGCAACAGGCCCGCCTCAGCCCGGCGGTCGACATTGCCGCGGCGGTATCCACGGCCATCGTGTTCTGGTTCGGGGCCAACCGGGTCCTGTCGGGCACCCTGAGCCTCGGACTCCTGCTGGTGTTCATGTCCTACGTGGCCTCGCTGTTCAAGCCGGTTAGAAATCTGGCCAAGCTCGGATACGTCACCAGCCGGGGCATCGTGTCGGCCGAGCGAGTACAGGGGATCCTGTCGGAGTCTCCCGACGTCCAGGACGCTCCGCACGCCGTGGCCGCTCCCGCGTTTCGGGGCGCCGTCCGGTTCGACGACGTGTCGTTCTCGTACGGCAGGGAGCCGGTGCTGAAAGGCATCGATCTTTCCATCGAGCCAGGGGAGACGGTGGCGCTGGTGGGCCACACCGGCGCGGGGAAGAGCACCATGGTCTCGCTCATCCCGCGCTTCTACGACCCCCAGCGCGGAGCCGTCCGGATCGACGAGCGGGACATCCGCGACTACACCCTAGCGTCCCTTCGGGGTCAGATCGGGCTGGTGCTGCAGGACACGGTGCTGTTCCGAGGCACGCTGTGGGACAACGTGGCCTGCGGCCGGCGCGGGGCCAGTGGCAAGGACGTCCGACGGGCCATCGAGCTGGCCCTAGTGGATGAGTTCGCCTCACGGCTCCCCAACGGCGCGGAGACCATGCTCGGCGAGCGCGGGGCCAACCTGTCGGGCGGTCAGCGGCAGCGCATCGCAATCGCTCGAGCCATCGTCCGCGGGGCGCCCATCCTGATCCTGGACGAGCCCACCAGCGCGCTCGACGCGGGCGCGGAGTCATTCGTGGTGGATGCGCTCCGCAACCTGATGCTGGATCGCACCACCGTGGTGATCGCGCATCGGCTGTCCACCATTCGTCGTGCGGACCGGGTGGTCGTGCTCAAAGGCGGCCAGATCGTCGAGGAGGGGTCCCACGCCGCCCTGTTACGGGCGAGCGGCGAGTACGCGCGCGTAGCCGCGCTGCAGGCAGGGCTGCAATCGGAGCGTGAAGCCTCGATCGATCTGTCCGTGAATGGGTTCCTCCCGCCGGAGTGGGCAGAGACTCCGAACCGAGAATCCTCGAGGAAGCCGGATCCCTTGGGCCGCAGGGAAGTCATCGGGTGATGGGCGAACGGACCGGTCCAGGGAGCGCCGCAGCGAACGGACGGGCGGGCGCGGATCCGGTCCTGTACGTGTTGAAGCGCTTTCCCCGACTGTCGGAGACGTTCGTCCTTCGGGAGATCCTGTCGCTGGAGAGACTGGGCGAGCGGATCCTGATCGACTCGCTCCTGGCGGCGGAGGGGGGACCGCGCCATCCGGATCTCGACCGGCTGCAGGCCGAGGTTCGGTACCTCCCCCGCCACCCGCGCCTCAGCCATTGGCCCGTCATGCGTGCCCACCTCGGGTTGGCTGTCAGGGGGCCCCGACTGTGGGCAGGCCTGGCCCTTCGAGCTCGGCGCGCGGCCACCTGGCGACGGTTCCTGCAGGCCGGCCTGGTCGCCGACCGCGCTACGCGCGAGGGCGTACGTCACATCCACGCCCACTTCCTCACTGCGGCAGCCGAGGTGGCCAGGGACGCCTCGATCCTGACCGGCATTCCGGTGACCGCCACCGCGCACGCCAAGGACATCTTCCAGGCGGACAACGCTCCGCTCGTCCGCACGCGGGCGCACGGCGCGTCAGCCCTGGTCACCGTGTCCGAGTACAACGCCGGCTATCTCCGGGAGGTCATTGGCAACGGGCTGCGGATCCACTGCGTGCCGAACGGGGTGGACGTGGCACCGACGCAGACCGACCGGCCAGACGGTCCGGTCCTGTGCGTGGCCCGGCTGGTGCCGAAGAAA
>Ga0137368_10006172_pt1 | contig 12603 bp, 12 predicted proteins | sample SagtaG_13_FD_104917 | JGI IMG/M metagenome (GOLD analysis project Ga0137368, IMG submission 104917) | Vadose zone soil microbial communities from Sagehorn Ranch, Mendocino, California, USA - Sage1_L_100_16 metaG | ecosystem: Environmental > Terrestrial > Soil > Vadose zone | place: USA...
GTCAAGCGGTCCCTCGCAGCGCCGTCGCAGGCATCTGCTCGATACTAAATTTAGTCCCCGTAAAAAGTCAACCGCGTGCCTCCGGCCCGAGCCGTGGGGTCAGGGATCTCACGAGCTAGACAATCGAACCGGGGCTCCGTCGAGACATCCCCGAGAGCGCCACTCGCCAAAGGCAGGTGGCCTCCTCTTCGATCCATCCATCGCCAGACGCACTCGGATCGTGTGCGTTTTTTGTGCGTCGGAGCCAGCGGAAGCTGCCACCGCAGGCAACAGTATATCCCGCTTTGCAGGGACTTTCTAAGAATGGGCGGTACTGGGCTCGAACCAGTGACCCCCAGCTTGTCGAGTTTCGGCCTCCGGCGCGGGGAGGCGTTGGCGGCCGTTCGCACCTCTTGTCGCACCCTCGTGGTAGCACGCGCTAGCACCGAGTCGAATGCCACGGGCTACTTCAGCGAGCTCGAACGGGCCTGATCGCGACCCGAGGTCGCGGGTTCGAGTCCCGTCGCTCCCGTCTTTTTGGTTCGTTGACGCGTCTCCGGCGCCGGTGCATGATCACCGGGCATGGCGGGGGTGAGAGGGGTCGCAGCAGCTGCCGGCCTAGCCGGAGTTCTTTCGGTTCTTGGGACCGCATGCGGCGCGCGCCAGGCGGGCTGCCAGGCGAGGGCGGTTGCTCCCGTTCCCCAAGAGTGGACGGTGGACGGGACGATCACTTCGGTCGCGACGCACTGCGGCACGATCGTCGTCGGCGGATCGTTCGGGTGGATCGGGAGATCGACGGGCGCGGCGGCGCTTGTGGATCGAAGTAGCGGCCGTCGCGTGCCGTTTCCTCGTTTCAACGGGGAGGTGGACGCGGTCGTGTCCGATCGGCGGGGTGGATGGTTCGTCGGCGGTTCGTTCGCGGATGTCGACGGCCGGCCCTGCCACGCGCTCGCGCATGTCCGCAGTGGCTCGGTCGACTGGTGCGCGGCGCGCATCGCGGAGGTGCAGCAACTCGCCGTCGGCGGCGGCCGGCTCTACGTCTCCGCCGGCCCCGGGGGTGTGAACGCGTTCGTCTGCTGCGGGCGATTGCTGGCATTCGATCTGCGCACGCCGCGTACGCCGGAGTGGCAGCTCGCGCTGCCGCCGCGAAACCTGTGCAGAGCTTCCGGGAATTGCGGAGACGTCTCGCGGGTGGACGCCTTTACCGCCAGAGACAGAATCGTCTACGCGGGCGGCGTGTTCGGCTCGGTCGGCGGCAAGTCGGGCCGCGATCTCGTCGCCGTCGACGGTGCGTCCGGCCGTGTCCTTGATTGGAATGCGGGGGTGACGAACGATCGCCGGTTCATTCCGTCCGAGACCGCGGTCGGCTCGTTGGCGCTCGCCGGCGACACGCTCTTCGTGGGCGGCGCCTTTACGCGTATCGGCGGCGCCGACCGGCAAGGCCTCGCCTCGATCAGCGCGTCGACCGGCCGCGCGACCGGCTGGCACCCTTACCTCCACCTCCGCGTCGACGACCTCGACAACGAGGATTCCTGGGTGTATGGCCTCGTCGCCACCCCGTCTCGGGTCTTCGCCGCGGGGTCCTTCGACGCCGGAAAGGGATTGGTGGCGCTCGATCCGGCCAGCGCGCGGCCGCTTCCGTGGAGAACGTCGCTGCGCTTCGCTCGGGGCGAGGTGTCCCCGGTGGCGGTCGCGGGCGGGATGCTGTACGTGGCTGGACGTTCGGCAGTCGACGGTGAGCGAGCCTTCGTCGACGCGGTCGACGCGCGTACAGGCCGAGCTGCTCGCTGGAAGCCGAGGACAAACGGGTACGTCTACTCGGTTGCGGCCGCCGGAAACGACGTCCTCGTCGGTGGCTCGTTCAGCTCGGTGAACACGCTCCCGCGTGCAGGTCTAGCTGCGATCGACGGAGCGCGCGCGCGTCTGTTGCCTTGGCATCCGGTTCTACGCACGCAGGATCTGCCGCCTGTCCGTTCCTTGCTCGCGACGGACCGAACGCTCTACGTCGGTGGTGCGTTCTTCAGCGTCGACGGGAGCAGGAGGCGCGGCCTGGCGGCCTTTGAGCTGCCTTCCCTGCAGCTCGATCCTTGGCAGCCGCGGCTCGACGGAGATCCCTGGTCCGACGCGAAGGCGTTGGCCCTCGTCGGCGATACCCTCTCGGTCGGCGGCACCTTCAAGGCGCTCAACGGACGGTCGCGACAAGCCTTCGGCGCAGTCTCGACGAAATCCGGAAGCACGGTCGGCGCCGCCTCGTTCTCCGACGAGTATTCTGGGTTCATCGTCCGCCTGCACGCCGTCGGCGACACCGTGTACGCGGGCGGGAATTTCAGCACCCGAGGGCCGGGTCTCGTCGCGTTCGACGGACGGAGCGGCGCGCTCGAAGACTGGCACGCCGCACTCGGTGACCCCGTCGTGGTCGACGCGCTCGCTGCTGCAAACGGGTCGCTCTACGTCGGCGGAATCGATGTCACGGCGGCGGGGCCGCTCGCACGCCTGGATGCGAAAGACGGGCACCGACTGCCGTTCGATCCGCGCATCGTCGGGATCTACTACGGGCCCGGAAGTGTGGACGCACTACTGATCACTGCGGCCGGGCTTTACGTCGCGGGACCATTCAAAAGTGTCGGCGGCAAGAAGCGCAACGGCATCGCACTTCTGGTTCCGACGACTGCGCGAGTGAAGCCGTGGACGCTTCCTTCCTGCGATCCACCCGACTCCGATACGGACTACAACCCTGCGCGGGTACTCGTCGCGATCGAAGACCGGATCGTGACCAACTGTCGAGCCTTCGGCGAGGGCGAGCGTCTTGTCGTAGCACGCGCATCCTCCTCGGGCTGAGCCCGGATCTCGATGTGGTGTCGAGCGCGGGTTCGAGTCCCGTCGCTCCCGTCGTTACACACGACCGTCATGAAGAGGGTCGTTTTCAGCCGGTTTCGACCGCAGGGACGATTCGGTCGAAGTCGAGGCCGGCGCGCCGGCCGGCCTCCGCGACAGTTTCCGCCGAGGGTGCCTCGTAAGCCACGAAACAGGTCTCGTCGCCTGGGACGAAGATGACCCGCAGCACGCGCAGCGCGTGTCCGCCTCGGGCGAATTCTTCGGCGCCGGCACGGGCCCGGGCGGCAGCCTCGGCGGCACCCGGGCCCGTGGTCGGCAGGTAGAGCTCGGCGAGGAAATACGGCACCTCTCGGTCCCGCGAGCGACTCAGCCGACGAACACGAGGCGTTAGGACGTCGTTCGTTCCCTTTCTCGCTAGCACTGTCCGCCCGACTGCGCCACCGCCGTGGCCATGCCGGCGTTTCCGTTTTCCTTACCCCAGGCTGACGCGGCGGGCGTGCCGAACATCGCCTGGTACATGCCACCGCCGTCCTGGACTCCCACACCTTGGGACGGTCCTGCGCCCCGCAAACGAGGCGACCATGTTGCACGCTTTCTACGAAGCCGATGGGTGTTTCGCTCGGCGTGGCCGCTGCGGTCCCTGCGAGGCAAGCGGCCACCACCGATGCGGCCGCGAGGTGCGCCTAACCCGCTCACGTCGGATCTCGCTCAGGCAAGACGCCTCGCTCGAGGGCACAGAGGACACGCCGTCCTCTACGCGTGCGGCGCACCGCCTGTCGCGAGGTCGCACAACTGATCCAGACCGAACTTGCGCCGATCGGCATCAGCGTCGAGATCAAGGCAATGTCCGGCTACGCGCTCTTCAACCGCACCGGAATTCGCGGCGAGCCGTTCGACATGGCTCTCGACGTCTGGTATCCGGTCTACCCCGACCCCTCCGACGTCCTGAACTACCTCTTCGACGGACGCTCGATCAGAGCGGTCGCGAACAGCAACCACTCCTACTTTGACAATCCCGTCTACAACCGCAAGCTTGCCGCCACGGCACTGCTCACCAGCCCCCGGCGCTACACCACGTATCAGGCGCTCGAAACGGACCTCTTGCGCAACGCGGCACCGTCTGCACCGCTCCTGAACTGGCAAGAGTCAGAGTTCTTCTCCGCCCGCGTCGGCTGCCAGGTCTTCCAGCCCATCTACCAGATCGACCTCGCGGCACTCTGCCTCAAGCGTCGACGCTGAAGCAGCAACCACTGAGCTAACAGGCCGCTCGCCACGGAGTCTTGGCCTTCATCGTGATGCGTAGAGGCGAGACGGGCGGTAGCACCGCCCCGCCCAAATCCACGTCGCACACCACCGCTGCGTCCGCTCGTTTCCGGAGGTGGTAGCACCGCGACAATTCTGCTGTCAGAACAGAAAACGGAAGTCGCCGATTTACAGGGACTTTTATGGGCGGTACTGGGCTCGAACCAGTGACCCCCAGCTTGTCGAGCTGGTGCTCTCCCAACTGAGCTAACCGCCCCGGGTCGCGGGTCAGTTTAGCGGGCGAACAAGAGCGTCGGATCGACCGCGCGGTTGCGGTAGCGCAGCTCGAAGTGGAGATGCGTCCCCGTGCACCAGCCGGTGCAGCCTGCGATGCCGAGGCGCTGGCCGGTCTCGAGGCGCTCGCCGGCGGCGACGAGCAGCAACGCCAGGTGCGCGTACAGCGCGGAGAACCCGTCGCCGAGGCTGAGCAGGACGACGTTGCCGTAGCCCTCGTAGCCGGGGACATACCCTGCGCGAACGACTCGGCCCGGCGACGCTGCGCGCACGGTCAGCGAGCGCAGGATCCCGATGTCCAGGCCTGGGTGCCAGCGATAGCCGTCCCGGCCGTAGGGCGACGTGATCGTCCCCTCGGCCGGCCACGAGAACGACAACTGCCGCCCCGCATCCGTGTGCGCGGGGGCGACCGCGGGCAAGGCGAGGGCCACGAGAGTGCCGCAGATCACAGCCCTCATCGGGGCGGCAGGTTAGCGGAACATCAAAAGATCTCGGGGCACCAGGGGTGGCGGTCCCAGAGGAACAAGGCATCTGCCCGGGCCAACGCGCCGGGCTTCAGCTCCTCGACGCGGCCGGCTCGGACGAGCTCCGCGAACGAGACCCCGCTGAGGAACGCGGAGCCGAGCGACTGCACGGGAAGACGGAGATGCGGCGCCTCCTTCGTCCGCTCGGCCGTTCCGCCTTCGAGCTTCCAGCGGCCTTCGTTCCACGGGCAGAACTCGTCCACGACCTCGATCACGAGCGCACCGTCGGAGAGGTATTGCCGTGCCGAGAGCGCTGCGCCGACGTCGACGATGCGAATCCAGAGGCAGTCGCCCAGGCGGAAGCGCATCCGGCGAGGCGTCGCGAGCAGCAGGAACAGCGGGTGGCCCAGCGGCAGGATCCAAAGGTTCACCGTCGCCTTCCAGTCATTGCGAGCAGGTACGCCCAGAGATCCCGGAGAGCCTCCGGCGTCGCCCCGAAGGCCTCGATGACGCGGAGCTCGGCGATCGTCGACCCCTCGCCCCACCCCGGCTTGTGGCGATAGACGGCGTAGCCGTCGATCGCGCCGTCGCGCTCGTGCACGACCCATCGCTTCGGCCCGGCGCCGTCGCGGCGATCTTCCGGATCGTCGATCTTCCGGTGCTCCCACCACAGCCGGTTGCGGGAGAACATCCCGGGCCAGTCCAGGCGGATGCGCTCGAACACCGGCGGCAGAGCCTCGAGCGCCTCGTCCGGCTCGACCAGGCGCATCGTTCCCGCCGGCTCGAAGGGCTGCGCGAACGACGTGTACTCGTGCGCGAGCGAGATCTCGCCGCACCAAGACGCGAGGCCGTAGCCGAAGCGTCCGTAGATGGTTTCCTCGGATGCCCACAGCGCGGCGATCGGCTCACCGCGCTCGTGCGCGTCGTCGAGCTGCGCGCGCATCAGCGACCGAAGGACACCGCGGCGGCGATGGGTCGGGTAGACGCCGACGACGGTCACGCCGGCGGTCGGAACGTCCCCGCCGGGGACGGTCATGTTGAACGTGAAGACGCCGGCACCGCCGACGACGGCCCCGTCGGAGAACGCGGCGTGCATCCGCTCGAGCGTGAGCTGGTCGATCAAGCGCTGCAGCCACTCCTCGGTCGGGCTCCCGCCGAAGTACTGGCCGATGCCGAGGAACGCCGCCTTGAATTCGTTCGCGTCGCGGACGGGCCGTACGTCGAAGGCCATCAGAAGTCCTCCGGGCAGTACGGCGGACGCGTTGTTCGGAACAGGGCGGTCGCGCGGTCGAGAGCGCCCGGCTTCAGCTCGCGCACGCGCTCGGCTGCTGCCAGTCGGTGGAAGTCGAAGGCGCCGAGGTAGACGGAGGCAAGGTCTGCGACGTCGAGCTCGAGCTCCGGCTCCTGGTCGGTCCGCGCCGGCTCCGGACCGAGGCGCCAGCGGCCCTCGTTCCACGGGCAGAACTCGTCGCGCACCTCGGCGACCACGGAGTCGTCCGAGCCGTAGGCACGACCTCGGAGCGCCGCTTCGAGGTCGATGAGACGCAGCCAAAGCCCGTCCGCGACTCTCAGCTGGACGTTGCGCGGATCTGTGACCATCAGGAAGAGCGGCAGGCCGGGGTCGATCCGGCCCTGGACGCGCGCGACGAGATCGATGCCGAAGAGGAAGCGCCAGAGCTCGCGCGTCGCGCCGATCGAGATCGCGAACGCGTCGCCGACGCGCAGCTCGCTCGTGGAATAGCCCTGCTCCCAGCCCTGCTTGATCCGGTACATCGCGAAGCCGGCCGGGTTGCCGTCGAGTTCCAGCAGCGCGTAGAACTTCGGGCCCGCCCCGCGGCGCCAGTGCTCGGGGTCGGCGAGCTTGTAGTGCTCCCACCACTCCGCGCTTCGCGTCACGAAGCCCGGGGTCTCGCGTCGAATTGCGTCGTAGAGCGGCGGGAAGACCTCCAGCGCCTCGTCCCGATCGACCAGCCGGACGGCGCCCGTCGGCCCGGGATCGCCCCGGAAGCCGAACCTGGCCCGCTCCGCGTCGATCCGCATCTCGGGCGCGGCGATCCCATAGCCGAAGCGGCCATAGATCGCCGCCTCGGACGCCCAGAGGATTGCCAGCGGCTCCCCGCGCTCGTGCAGGTCGTCGAGCTGCTTCCGCATCATCGCCGTCAGGATTCCGCGCCGCCGGTGGCTCGGCAGGACGGCGACCCAGGTGACACCCCCGGCCGGAAGCTCGCCGCCCGGGATCGTCAACAGGAACGGGTACGAGCCGGTCGTCGCGACGGGACGCCCGTTGTCGTACGCGGCATAGAACCGGTCGAGAGGCATCGTCTTGCTGTGTCGCTCGAACTCGTCGTCCTTCAGCTCGTCGCCGAATCCGGTCGTGCCGGCGACCATCGCCGCGCGCAGCTCGTCCTCGGCCGGGTGGCGGACCTCGACCGCCACTAGCCGATCTTCTCCAGCGGGGCGTAGTCGAGCATCAGCCTGCGCTCGCTCCCGTCGGCGAAGCGCACCATGACGACGCCGCCCGGCTCGATCCCGGTGACGACGCCTTCGCCCAGCGTGCCGTGGCGGACGGAGTCGCCGGTCGACAACGCCGGAAAGTCGTCCCTGGGCGTCGCCGTTTGCGGTGCACCGTAGTTCGACCACGACGAGGGACGCAAGCGGTCGCGCTCGACCGACCCGGGGAGCTCGTCCAGGAAGCGCGAAGGGAGGTTGTAGTTGCGTGACCCCCACAGCGAGCGGGAGGAGGCGTGCGTCAGGGTGAGCAGCTCCTGCGCCCGCGTCATGCCGACGTAGCAGAGGCGCCGCTCCTCCTCGATCCCCTGCTCCTCGATCGAGCGGGCGTGCGGGAAGATCCCCTCCTCCATCCCGATCAGGAAGACGGCGCGAAACTCGAGGCCCTTGGCGTTGTGCAGGGTCATCAGCGTGACGAGGCTTTCCTCGCCGCGGATCGCGTCCTGGTCGGAGTAGAGCGAGATCTCCTGCAGGAAGTGCGACAGGGACGGTTCCTCGGCCGTCTCCTGGTACTCGCGCGCCACGCCGACGAGCTCCTGCAGGTTCTCGATTCGCCCCTGTGCCTCGATCGTCCGCTCGGCTTCGAGCGCCTCGAGGTAGCCGCTCTGCTCGAGGACGCGCTCGACGATCGTCGTCACCGGGAGGTCGAGCGCGCCAGCCTGCAGCGACTGCAACAGCGTGCGGAAGGCCGCGACCGCTCGTGCGGGCGCGGCGCCGACGCCGGCCTCTTCGGGGAACTCGGTCGCCTCCCAGAGCGAGCGGCCCTGCGCATCCGCCCAGGTCTGGAGCCGCTGGATCGACGTGTCGCCGATCCCGCGGCGCGGCCTGTTGACGATCCGCTGCAGGGACACGGCGTCGTACGGGTTGTCGATCGCCTGCAGGTAGGCGATCAAGTCCTTGATCTCGGCGCGTTCGTAGAAGCGGGGGCCGCCGATCACCTGGTAGGCCACGCCCTGCCGGACGAGGACGTCTTCGAGCACCCGGGACTGGGCGTTCGTCCGGTAGAAGACGGCGATCTCGTCGCCGGAGAAGCCCTGCTCGCCGAGCCCCGCGATGCCGGCGGCGACGAAGCGCGCCTCCGCGTGCTCGTCCTCGACCTCGACGACGCGGACGGGCTCGCCGTCCCCGAGTTCCGACCAGAGCTGCTTCGGCTTGCGCTCGCGGTTGTTCGAGATGACCGCGTTGGCCGCATCGAGCACGTTGTTCGTGGAGCGGTAGTTCTGCTCGAGCGCGATCGTTCGGGTTCCGGCGAAGTGGCGCTCGAAATCGAGAATGTTGTTGATGTCCGCCCCTCTGAAGGCGTAGATCGACTGGTCCGGGTCGCCTACTGCACAGACGTTCCGGTGCGTCCCTGCGAGCAGCTGGAGCAGCCGGTACTGCGCGTGGTTCGTGTCCTGGTACTCGTCCACGAGGATGTAGCGGAAGGCGCTCTGCCACTTCTCGCGCGCCTCGGGGAAGCGTTCGAGGACGTCGACGGTCAGCATCAGGAGATCGTCGAAGTCGACGGCATTGGAGCCGAAGAGGCGGCGCTGGTACAGCTGGTACGTGTCCGCGACGGTCTGGTCGTAGAAGGACTGGACCCGGATGGCGTACTCGTCCGGCGAGACGAGCCGATTCTTCGCGTGCGAGATCTGGTTGTGGATTCCGCGCGGCGTGAAGCGCTTCGGGTCGCGCTCGAGCTCCTCCAGGCACTGCTTGACGAGCCGGATCTGGTCGGCCTGGTCGTAGATCGTGAAGTTGGACCGGTAGCCGAGCCGCTGCGCCTCACGGCGGAGGATGCGTCCGCACGCGGCGTGGAAGGTGAGGATCCAGAGGCCGCGCCCGCTGCTCCCGAGGAGGTGCTGGAGGCGCTCGCGCATCTCGCCGGCGGCCTTGTTCGTGAAGGTGATCGCGAGGATCTCGTTGGGTTTCGCGCCGACGGCGTTGATCAGGTGCGCGACGCGGTAGGTGAGGACGCGCGTCTTCCCCGAGCCGGCGCCGGCGATCACGAGCAACGGGCCTTCCGTCGCGAGGACGGCCTCGCGCTGGGCCGGGTTCAGATCTGCGAGATAACGCTCAGGGGAGGCGACGGCCACGTCGCCGATGCTAGCGAGCCTCCCCGTCCGGCTCTCATGTGCGCGCGAGACTGACGATGGTGAGTCGCCACGCCGCGAACGCCTCCTCGCCGGCCCGCGTCAACCGATAGAGCCGCTGTCGGCCCCGGTTCTCGGGAAGCGGGGCGCTGCGCACGAGGCTTTCCCGTTCGAGGCGACGGAGGGCCCGATGGACGCTGACGCCGCGGCCCACCCTGGCGGAGACCCCGCGGCCGGTGGCGGCGCCGTGCTCGAGCGCGCTCAGGACTAGCCCATCGACACCGTCTCGTCGACCATCCGCCGATGCTAGCCGGGCCCGGGTCGCGTCCCGTCCCGCCGTGTCCGAAAATCATGGGTCAGACCCATGTGTGACAAGAGTGCGCCGTTTGATCCACAGGCGGATCGCCTGGAAGACGCCGCCTTCGTGTCCGCAACGGCCGTGGCCGGACCGGATGGGTCAGACCCATGTGTGACGAGACTGTGGCTTTTCGTCCACAGGGGGCCGGAATGTAGGGTCCGCGGCCGTGCGGCTGGCGCTGATGATCGAGGGGCAGGAGGGCGTCACCTGGGACGACTGGGTCGCGCTCGCCGAGACCTGCGAGGCGAACGGGGTCGAGGCGCTGGTTCGCTCCGACCACTACGTCTCCGGATTCGACGAGAGCCGGCCGGTGCTCGACGCCTGGGCCACGATCGCCGGGCTCGCCGCGCGGACGACGACGCTCCAGCTCGGCACGCTCGTCTCCCCCGTCACCTTCCGCCATCCTGCGGTGCTGGCCCGCGCGGCGGCGACGGCGGACGAGATCTCCGGCGGCCGCGTCACGCTCGGGATCGGCGCCGGCTGGATGGAGCGCGAGCACGAGGCGTACGGCTTCGAGTTCGCGACCGCCGGCGAGCGCGTCGCCCGGCTGGCGGAGCAGGTCGAGATCGTCCATCGCCTCCTGCGCGACGCCCGCGTCGACTTCGCCGGCGACCACTATCGCCTGGAGAACGCCCCCGGGCTAGATCGTCCAGACCTCCCGCTGCTCGTCGGCGGCAGCGCCAGGCCCGGAACGACCGGCCCGGCCGCCCGCTTCGCCGACGAGTACAACACCTTCTTCGCGACGACCGACGAGATGCGCGAACGGAAGACGAGGCTCGACGAGGCGTGCAAGCGGGTCGGCCGCGATCCGGCCACGCTGCGCTACTCCTTGATGGCGCCCTGCGTCGTCGGCGAGGACGAGGCCGCTCTCCGCGAAGCGGCCCGGCGCACCGGCGCCCGGTTCGGCCGCGAGGCCGACGAGGTGCTGGAGCGCTACGGCGAGCGCGGCCCCGTCGGCACGGTCGACCAGGTCGTCGACTGGCTGAAGGCGATCGAGGCGGTCGGCTACGAGCGCGTCATGCTGCAGCACCTCGCGCACGACGACTTGCACACGGTCGCGCTGATCGGCCGCGAGCTCGCGCCTGCCGTCGCGTAGCACGCCATGCGCAGCCCCCTCGAGCGCCTCTTTCCGAACCTGAGCAAGCGCCAGCGATCCGCAATCGACTGGGCGCTCACCATCGTCTTCGCGGTCCTGATCGTGCTCGGGCTGAAGGCCTGGGTCGTCAACCCGTACCGGATCCCGTCCGCGTCGATGGAGCCGACACTGCACTGCGGCCGGCCCGGCGAGGACTGCGAGGCAGGCTCGTCGGACCGCGTGCTCGCCAACCGGTTCATCTTCCACTTCCGCAACCCGAAGCGCGGGGAGATCGTCGTCTTCAACGCACCGGCACGCGCCGCGCTGATCTGCGAGAGCGGCGTTTTCGTGAAGCGCATCGTCGGTGTCCCCGGCGATCGCTGGGAGGAGCGGCACGGGTACGTCTACATCGACGGAAAGCGGCTGCAGGAGCCCTACGTGAAGCAGGATCGCCGCGACACCGAGAGCCTGCAGTTGTCGGACCTCCTCCCGGGGGCCACCGTGATCCCCGAGGACAAGTACCTGATGATGGGCGACAACCGGCGCCAATCTTGCGACTCGCGCCGGTGGGGGCTCGTGCCGCGAAGCGCGTTGATCGGCGAGGTGTTCCTCACCTACTGGCCGCTCGGCCGGATCGCGACGCACTGAAAACCCCGCCTGGTGGCGGGGCTCTCAGTTCGGACGGAGACCAGGAGGCCTGCTAGCTAGTAGTCGCGCACCATCGTGCGGCGGCGCTCATCCGGAGCGCCGAAGCCGCCCCAGGTCGACCAGAAGATCAGCGAGAACAGCGCGCCGATCGCGCCGACGGCGAGGAGGATCCAGCCGACGGTGTGCAACTCCACGCCCGAGACCGTCACGTTGACGGCCCAGACGAGGATTGCTCCGGCGGCGATCAAGAGAAGGCTGACTCCCATACCCATTTGCGTCTCCTTTCAGTTGCAGGAGAAACGGTCGGGCGGACTACCAAGATACGGGGACCGCCTGCTCAGCGAGCGGCGGCTGGAGCGGCCGGAGCCGGGTTGGGTGACAGCTCCAGCGTCCGCGTAGCGCCGAACGCCTCGAGGAAGCGCCGGTCGTGTGTGACGAGGACGGCCGTGCCCTCGAACGCGGCCAGTGCGCGCTCGAGCTCCTCGATCGCGGCCACGTCGAGGTGGTTGGTCGGCTCATCGAGGATCAGGCAGTTGACGCCGCGCGCGACGAGCAGCGCCAGGACGGCGCGTGTCCGCTCGCCTGGTGAGAGCGAGGCGCAGTCGCGGTTGACGTCGTTGGCGCCGATCCCGAACTTCGCAAGCAGGGTTCGCGCCTCCTCCGGTGCGAGCCGCGACTCGGCCACGAACTGGGCGAGCAGCGGGCCGCTCGCGAACTCGAGCCGGCGCTGGTCGAGCTCGCCCAGAACGACACCAGGCCCGACGAACCGTCGCCCCGCGGCGAGCGGAACGCGTCCAAGCAGGGCCTCGAGGAGGGTCGTCTTGCCTGTTCCGTTCCCGCCGACGACCGCGAGCCGGTCGCGCCAGCCGAGCTCGAGGTCGACGGGGCCGAGGCGGAACGGGCCGCGCTCGACGACGACGTCTTCCAGTCGCGCCACGACGTCGCCCGCGCGCCGGTTCGCGCTCAAGTCCATGCGCAGCTGCCACGGCTCGTAGGGCTTCTCGGCGCGCTCGAGCCGTTCGATCCGGCCGCCGATGGCGCTCTTCACGTCCTTCGTCTTCTTCTTCTTGCGGCCCTGCCCGTAGCCGCGTTCCTCCCAGCGCTGCATCCGGCGCATCTGCTCCTCCA
>Ga0137368_10006176_pt1 | contig 12597 bp, 10 predicted proteins | sample SagtaG_13_FD_104917 | JGI IMG/M metagenome (GOLD analysis project Ga0137368, IMG submission 104917) | Vadose zone soil microbial communities from Sagehorn Ranch, Mendocino, California, USA - Sage1_L_100_16 metaG | ecosystem: Environmental > Terrestrial > Soil > Vadose zone | place: USA...
CACCCGAATTTCGGCAAGCGGCCGCCGTTCGTGATCACGATGCCGCCGCCCAACGTCACGGGCGGGCTGCATAACGGCCACACGCTCTTCGTCACGCTCGAGGACGTCATGATCCGCTGGCATCGCATGCTGGGCGACCCCAGCGTGTGGGTACCCGGGCGCGATCACGCGGGCATCGCCGGCCAGCTTGTGGTCGAACGCGACCTGCAGCAGAAGCGCGGCCTGTCGCGCCACGACCTCGGTCGTGAAGCCTTCCTCGAAATCATGTGGGAGTGGATGGAGAGCTATGGCCTCCAGATCCAGACCCAGCTCAGAAAACTGGGCGCCTCGGCGGACTGGTCGCGCGAAATGTTCACGATGGATCCGCACCACGTCCGCGCCGTGCGGACCGCCTTCGTGCGTCTGTACGAGCAGGGGCTGATCTATCGCGGGCACCGCATCGCCAACTGGTGCAAGGACTGCCACACGGTGCTGTCCGACCTCGAGGTGGAATACAAGGAGGTCCAGGGCACGCTCACGTACGTGCGCTACCCGGTGACCGATGCCGAGGGCGAGTCGATCGTGGTCGCCACCACGCGGCCCGAGACGATCCTCGGCGACGTCGGTGTGGCCGTGAACCCAGAGGATGCCCGCTACCAGCATCTCGTGGGCAAGCACGTCCAGATCCCGCACGTCAATCGCATCGGCCTGATCGTGGCCGACGAGGCGGTGGATCCCGAGTTCGGGACGGGCGCGGTGAAGATCACGCCTGCCCACGATCCGACCGACTTCGACATCGCCCAACGCCATGACTTGCCGGCAATCAACGTGATGAACCTCGACGGCACCATGAACCAGGAGGCTGGTGCGTACGCTGGTCTGTCGACTGGCGAAGCCCGCGCGCGCCTGGTCTCCGAGCTCGAGGCCAACGGACAGCTGGTCAAGCAGGACCCGTACACCCACAGCGTCGGCCACTGCTTCCGATCGCAGACTGTGCTCGAGCCCCTACTGCTCGACCAGTGGTACTTGAGCATCAAGCCGCTGGCGGGGCCCGCCCTCGCGACGGTCCGCGATGGTCGGATCCGGATCATCCCCGAGCGGTTCGCCCGCGTCTACTACAACTGGATGGAGAACATCCGCGACTGGTGCATCTCGCGCCAGCTGTGGTGGGGCCATCGCATCCCCATCTACTACTGCCGCGCCCCTGACTGCGCCGAGCAGTGGGTCGCCGTCGACGAACCCGAGACGTGTCCGAAGTGCGGTACGAAAAACTTCGAACAGGATCCGGACGTGCTCGACACGTGGTTCTCCTCGGGGCTGTGGCCGTTCAGCACCCTGGGCTGGCCAGACGATACGCACGATCTGCGCACCTTCTATCCGACCTCGGTGATGGAGACGGGGCACGACATCCTGTTCTTCTGGGTGGCGCGGATGATCATGTTCGGCTTGCAGTTCACGGACGAGCCACCTTTCCACACCGTGTACCTGCACGGCCTGATTCGCGCGCAGGGCGGCGTGAAGATGAGCAAGACCAAAGGCAACGTGCAGGACCCGCTAGACCTGATCGCCGAATACGGCACCGATGCCCTGCGGCTCGGCGTGAGCATCGGCATCACACCCGGCAACGACTTCACGCTGACCCCGAGCATCCTGGATGCGCGGCGGGACTTCGTGAACAAGCTGTGGAACGTAGGTCGCTTCGTGATGGCCAACACCACGGCGGAGCAGCGCCGTTCGGCCCTCGAGGCACCGGTTCCACGGCCTGCTGCGCCACTGGCCGAGCGCTGGATCGCCAGCCGCGCTGCCTCGGTGACCGCGGAGATGACGCGGCTGCTGGGTGACTTCAACTTCGGCGAGGCGGGTCGGGTCATCCACGACTTCATCTGGGACGAGCTAGCCGACTGGTATGTGGAGGCCTTCAAGATCCTCTCTCGGGATGGCTTGTCGGATGGCGCCCTGATGGCCCAGGTGTACGACAAGGTGCTGCGACTGCTGCACCCGTTCGCGCCGTTCGTGACCGAGGAGCTCTGGCAGCGGCTCACGACGGGTCTGGCACAGCGTCCGATCGCGCTGATGATGGCCGCGTGGCCAACTCCTGCCTCAGTGGGCGATCCATCGGCCGAGGCCGCGTGGTCGGATGTCATGTCGCTCACGCGTGCCGCGCGAACGCTGCGGGCCGACTATCGCATCGAGCCCGCGCGCGCGGTTGTGGCTTCGATCGCTGCTCCGACCGCGGAGCGGGCGGCGTTCTGGCGCGCCAACGCTGCGCTGGTGTCTGCGCTGCCGGGTACCCGCCTGCAGCCCATCTCGGTGCTCGAGTCGCCGGGTGGCGCCCCTTCGGACCTGGCAGCACACTCGATTGCCACCGTCGCTGGTGGCGTCGAATTGCTCGTGCCCGCGGAAGGGCTGTTCGACGTCGGGACGGAGCGCCAGCGCACCGGGCGCGAGCTCTCGGAGGCCAGCGCCCAGGTCGAGCGGCTGGAGAAGCTGCTGGGCAGCGACTTCGCTCACAAAGCCGCGCCCGAAACGGTCGAGCGCGAGCGCGAACGCCTGGTCGAGCAGCGCGAACGCCTGGCAGCACTGGAGCGCCGTGGGGCTACGCTGGAGCGGCTTGGCTGAGCAGATGCTGGTCTGGCTGTCGGTGACCCCGCGGCCGCCACGCACAGGCCTTGCGTATGTCGGGGTGCGGGTCGCGGTGTACGCGGTCGCGCTGCTGCTGATCGTGTTGATCTACAGCACGAAGGACCGCGCGCTGGTGATCGCGCCGCCGATTGCGCTGTTGTGCGCCGCGGCCACGTGGTACCTGCTGGGCGACACGCCACTGCCAATGGCACGCCGGGTTGTCCTGTCGGCTGGCGTTGGGCTGATCCTGGCGGAGCTCACCTGGGCGATCGGCTACTGGAGCACGCTGCCCCTGGTGGGCGGCGCCGCTCTGTGGCTCGGCCTGTACGTCCTTTCGGGGCTGGTCGAAGCCGAAGGGAACAGCACGTTGGATCGCCGGATCGCGCTCGAATACGCCGCGGTTGCCACGATCGGCACCCTGCTCGTGCTGGTGGTCAGCCGTCCCTGGAGCCCCTAGACCAGGCGTTTCGCATCGGCCCAGGCATTGCAATTCGATTACGGCGCGAGACTGCGCAGTCACGCAAACGTGCGCCTGGCGCAGATTGTGCATTCTCACCCGGCCGGCCAATCTTGCCTTACTGAGAGGTGAGTGTGTGAGTCTTTCACGCCAATATTCCGTCTTCGTATTGTTTCTGACGTTTCTGATCGGCGCGCTCGTCATCTTGCCAGGCACTGCGCTTGGTCAGGCGACGGGAACTGTGGTGCCAGGAACAAACACGCCATCCCCCACCCTGACCATGTCGCCGACCAAGGCGGCGGCCGGCGCAAGCGTCACCGCGAACGGCACCGGCTTCCGTGGCGGCGAGACCGTCGACGTGTCGTTCAACGGCCAGCCAGTCGGCGAGCCAACCGCTGGCGATAACGGTAGCTTTGCGCTGACCTTCGCGGTGCCCAGCGTAGCGCCAGGCGACTACGGTGTCCTGGCCCACGGCCGCGGCAGCAACGCCAGCGCTTCGACCGGGTTCACGGTCCAGCTCGGCGCCGCGACCCTCACGTTCTCGGTCAACCAGGCGGCGCCAGGCACCGCGATCACGATCAATGGCACTGGCTTCCAGCCGGGCGAGAACGTCGACCTCCACTTCAATGGACCAGCCATCGGCACCGTGACGGCTGACACCTCGGGCAATGTCACCATGCCGTTCACGATCCCGCAGCTGGCGGCCGGCACCTACACCGCGACCGCCACTGGCGCCACTAGCAATCGTGAAGTCAACGCGAACTTCACGGTCCTCGCTGGCCCAGCCCCCGCCGCGACCGCCGCGCCGACGGCCGAGCCGGCTGCAACGGCGACCCCCGCGCCGGCTCCGCAGCCCGCGCCGAACGCGCCGGCGCTCGTCCATGACGAGCGGTACTTCAGCCAGACTGGCTATCGCGTTGAGAGTGACCAGGTCTGGGCGTTCTTCAACCAGTACGGTGGCATCAGCGCCTTCGGCTACCCGACGTCCCGCACGGTGACGTTCCTGGGCTGCCCGGTGCAGTTCTTCCAGCGCCAGATCATCCAGGTCTGCCCGAGCCAGGGCGCCGCGCTGATCAATATGCTGGACCCCGAGATCTTCCCCTACACGCGGGTCAACGGCAGCGTCTTCCCAGGGCCCGACGACGCGCTGAAGGCCAACACGCCTCCGGTCAGCGACCCACAGTACTCGGAGAAGATCAACGCGTTCGTGACGGCCAACGTTCCGGATTCCTGGAACGGTATGCAGGTCAACTTCAACCAGACGTTCAACAATCTGGGCGGGTTGACCATCTGGGGTGCGCCAATCTCGACGCCGCAGGCTGATCCCACGAATCCGAACTTCGTGTATCAGCGCTTCCAGCGTGGGATCATGCACTTCACTGCGCCCAGCACCACCGAGAGCGTTCTGCTCGCCGACTACCTGAAGGCGATCCTCATGAACCAGAACGTCCCCGGTGACCTGCTGCAGCAGTCGAACGAGAGCCGCTTCTTCAACCAGTACTGCCCAGGCAACGCTGGCTGGCTGTGCCGCCCAGGCGCCCTGGCGGGTACCGATCTCACCTTCGGCTTCGAAAAGGGCTGACGCTCTAACAGCGAAGCACTAGCCAAGAGCCTCCGGCCGCCAGGTCGGGGGCTCTTTTCATTGCGCTACTCGATGCCGAGGTAGGCCTTCTGGACCCGCTCGTTTTGCTGCAGCGCCTTCGCATCGTCATCCAACACGATGCGGCCTGTTTCCAGAACGTAGCCGCGGTTTGCCACGTTCAGCGCCATCTGCGCGTTCTGCTCCACCAACAGCACGGCGACACCCTGGCGATTGATCTCGACGATGGTGTTGAAGATCGTCTCGACGAGCATCGGCGCCAGGCCCATGCTCGGCTCGTCCAGCAGCAGCACCTTGGGCCGAGACATCAACGCTCGACCAATCGCCAGCATCTGCTGCTCGCCGCCCGAGAGCGTGCCGCCCTTCTGCGTCAACCGCTCGCGTAGGCGTGGGAACAGCACCAACACCCGCTCGAGGTCCGAAGCGATCTCAGCCACGTCCCGCCGAGCGAACGCACCCATCTGCAGGTTTTCCAAAACCGTCATGCGGCTGAAGATGCGCCGCCCCTCCGGCGCCTGACAGATCCCGCGCTCGACGATCTTGTGCGGCGCCAGCCGATCGATCCGCTCACCGTTCAACAACACCTCGCCTTCGCGATTCCGGGTGACCCCGGAGATCGTCCGCAAGGTCGTGGTCTTGCCGGCGCCGTTGGCGCCAATCAAGGTCACGATCTGGCCCGGCCGCACCACGAGCGAGACGCCCTTGATCGCGTGAATGTGCCCGTAGAACGTGTGCACACCGCGCAGCTCCAGCGCCGCGGGCGCAACAGCCGCGGCACCAGCCGTCGAGGTCGAGGCAACAGGGCTGCTCACGAAGCTGACTCCGAGGAAGCGGCGGTCCCCTCGGTGGCAGCCCGACCAAGATAGGCCTCGATGACTTTGGGGTCGCGCTGCACCTCGCGCGGCGACCCCTCGGCAATCTTCAGCCCATAGTCGAGCACGGTCACCCGATCGGAGATGCCCATGACCACCTTCATGTCGTGCTCGATCAGCAAGACGGTCAGCCCCATCTCGGCTCGTAATCGCCCGATGAGCCGCGTCAGGGTCGCGGTCTCCTGCGGGTTCATGCCCGCTGTTGGCTCATCCAGCAGCAAGAGCCGGGGCTGCGTCGCCAGAGCGCGCGCAACCTCGAGCCGCCGCTGATCGCCGTACGGCAGGTTCCTCGCCCACTCCTCGTGCTTGCCGGTCAGCCCAACAAACTGCAGCAATTCGAGCCCGCGCTCGCGCGCTTCGCGTTCTTCATGGATCGCGCGCGGCGTCCGTAGCACGGCATCCAACGCGTTGGCCTTGAGCCGCGAGTGCATTCCGACCAGGACGTTGTCGAGCGCGCTCATCGTCCCGAACAGGCGGATGTTCTGGAACGTACGCGCCACACCGAGTCGGGTGATGGTGTGCGGCTTCAAACCGACCAGCGGCGTGCCGCTGAACCGGATATCGCCGGCTGTCGGGGTATAGAGCCCCGCGAGCATGTTGAAGAACGTGGTCTTGCCAGCGCCATTCGGCCCGATCAGGCTCGAGATCGACTTCTCCTCGAGCGCAAAATCGACGTTGTTGACGGCGATCAACCCGCCGAACCGTTTGGTGACCCCGCGGGCCTCGAGAATCGCGGCCATCGCTTCAGGCGCGAACGCCGCCCAGCGTGCGATCGACCAGCGCGTCCTCGCCGAGCTGGTCGAGCCCTTCGGGTCCCTCGGCGTGCAATTCGGCCGCTCGCTGTCGATTGGGGAAAATCCCCTCTGGCCGCGTCACCATCAGAATGACCAGCGCGACGCCGAAGATCATGTACTTGAACTGGGACAGGTCGACCTGCAGCAGTAGATCCGTGACCACCGGCAATTGCACCGCCTGCGCGAAGCTGTGGATCCAGTTCGTGGCGTCCTGGGTCAGGATGCGATCGTAGAAACCAAGTACGACGGCGCCGAAGATGACGCCCCACAGGTTGCCGATGCCGCCCAGGATGATCATCGACAGCACCACAATCGAGATCGTGAAGTCGAACTGGAACGGGTCGATGACCTGCAGCATGCTCGCCCACAACGAGCCTGCGAACCCGGAGAACGAGGCGCCCATGGCAAAAGCCAGGAGCTTCGTCTGCACCAGGTCGATGCCCATCGCCGAAGCGGCGAGCTCGTCCTCGCGCATCGCCATCCAGGCGCGACCGATCCGCGAATTGGCCAGACGGTAAATCGCAAACACCGACAGGCAGCCGACGATGAAGATCACGTAGTACCACTCGAGCTGATTTGAGTTGGTGATCTCGCGGACCGCGATCTGCCCGTCGATGAGCTCGGGGATCGCCGGCCGGCCGATCGGGTTCATGCCCTTCGATCCGTACGTCCACTTGTCGAGGTTCAGGAAGACACGCGGCACGATCTCGCCGAAGGCCAGCGTGACGATCGCCAGGTAGTCGCCGCGCAGCCGCAGCGTCGGCGCGCCGAGGATCACCCCGAACGTGGCGGCGGTGATGAACGACAGTGTCATCGCCACGTAGAAGTTGGTCTGGAAGTAGGGCGCCAGCGGGCTGATCGGCGAGGTCAGAAACGCCGCCGTGTAGCCGCCGATCGCGAAGAACGCCGCGTACCCGAGGTCGAGCAGTCCCGCGAAGCCGACCACGATGTTCAGTCCCAGGGCCAGCAGGGTGTAGATCAGAATCGCCGGGAACGAGCCCATCTTGCCGAAGCCGAGCGATCGGTCGAGCAGCGGGTAAATAGCGAGCAGGATCAGAAACGTGACCAGGAAGGCATTGCGGAACACGGTGCCGGGCGTCTGGCCGTTGCGTCGCAGGCGGCTCTTGCTGGCGGGTTTAGCGGCCGCGGTGCTCATGCGCGCTCGGTCGTTTCCTCGCCCAGCAGGCCGGTGGGCTTGAAGATAAGGACCACGACCAGCAGCGCGAACACGACCGCCTCGGTCCAGCGCGGGTCCAACAGCCGGTCAGACACGGCGGCGATGATGCCGATCAGCATACCGCCCAGAAACGCGCCCTGAATGTTGCCGATGCCGCCCATCACCGCGGCGGTAAACGCGTACAGCCCGTTCCGAAAACCCTGCAGGAAATAAGCAGAGTTGTTGTACATGCCGTAGATGCTGCCCGCGGCGCCGGCCAACAACCCGCCGATCAGGAAAGTGAGGGCGATGGTCAGGTTGATGTCGATGCCCATCATCGACGCGGCGTCGCGATCCTGCGCGGTCGCGCGCATCGCTTTACCGAGCCTTGTCCGCTGTACAAAGAGCTGCAGTCCGATCATTAGCGGCACGGCGAGGGCGACAACGATGACGTCTTTGACCGTCAAGAGTAAGCCGGTCTTGATGCCGAAGATGTCCTGGAAAATGTCGATGCGCGGGATCACGTCGGGGAAGTTGAGCTGGCGTGGGCTTTTCCAGATCAGTCCGACATTGATCAAGATGAAGGACATGCCAATCGCGGAGATGAGTGGCGCCAGTCGCGGGGCGTTCCTGAGGCGTCTGTAGGCAATCCGTTCGATCAGCACGTTGATCGTTGCGCACACCATCGCGGCGACGATCAGCATGCCCACAATCGACAGCACCAGCAGCGGCGGTGGCAGGTGTAGGGGGTTGCGGACGCCGAACGTGCTGGTAATCCACGTGATCAGCGTCAGGGCGGTCATGGTCCCGAGCATGAACACGTCGCCGTGGGCGAAGTTGATCAGCTCGATGATGCCGTAGACGAGCGTATAGCCCAGCGCGACCAGTGCCACGATGGCGCCATTGGCGATCCCGATCAGCAGCACTTGCAGCACTTCTTCGTGCAGTTGCATTCGCGGTGGCACGGTAGCGTAGCAGAGGCCCCCTTCCCTTGGACAGAGAAGAGGGCCTCCGCGCTAACTACCCCCTCTTCCTGGGAGAGGGTTGGGGCGAGGGCGGTGTAAGGCTCGCTATTGCGGGGCTTGCAAAGCGACGGTGCTGTCGTCGTCCCACTTGCCGTTCTTGACTTGCCGCCCACTCATACCGGTGAGCGTGGTGTCGCCCGTGTCGGTGAACGACCACTTGCCCAGCACCCCGTCGTAGTCGCGCGTGGCAAAGACCGCATCGCGAATCTTCGCGCGATCCTTCACCCCGGCGCGTTCGATGGACTGCAAGGCCACGTTCATCGCCTCGTAGCCGTACGCGGCGTACGGGTCGGGCTCGCCCTGGAACTGCGACTTGTAGCGGCGGTACCAGTCCTGGCCCTTCTGCGAGGTCAGCTTGGACGCGGGCACGCCCGGGAACGTGCCGTACGTGTTCTCGGCCGCGGCGCCCGCCGCATCGACGAATGCTGCCTCGTTGATGCCATCGGGCCCCATCAGCTTGACGTCGTTGCCCAACGTAGACCGCAGGTCCTGCCACAGCTTGCCCGCGTTGTGGTCGGTGACACCGCCGTAATAGACGAAGTCAGCGCCCGCGCTGCGGATCTTCTGCGCCACGGCACGGTAGTCGGACGCCGCCGGGTCGGTACCCTCGGGTCCGCCGACCACGTTCAGGTTGAGCTTCCTGGCCGTAGCGTTGAACACCTCGGCGATGCCCTGGCCGTACAGATCGGAATCGTGCAGCACGTAGATCTTGGTCGCGCCGAGCTGCTGCGCCCAGACCGCGCCGACCGCGCCCTGGATGTCGTCAGTGGCCGCCACGCGGCTGTAGTTGCGCTTACAATTCGGGTAGTAGGTGTCGGGCTCGTTGGGCGCGTTGTACGGCGTGGGCTTGGTCAGGCCCGGATAGGTGTTCGCGGGCGAGATCATCACCAGGTTCTGCGGACACAGGATCGGGATCGAGATCTTGGCTGCGCCCGAGTTGAACGTACCCAGGTAGACCATGACGTCCGCGTCGGGCCCAGCCTTGTTGGCGTTCGACGCTTCTTGCGCGGGGTCCCACGAACCGCGCGCTGCGGTGGCGTCATCCATGTCGACGTAGTCGATGGTGGCGTTGCCGACCTTGCCGTTGCGCTCGGCGAGCGCCATGCGGAACGCGTTGACGATGGTGTCGGTCTGGCCCTTGGGCGTGCCGGTGCGCGGCAGGCTGGAGACGATGCGGATCGTACCGGTGAGATTGGCGCCTGCAACAGGGCTCGCCGCCGGCGAGGGCGCCGCGACTGGTGATGGCGAAGCGGCGGGCTTCGCAGCCGGGCTGGCCGCTGGCGAGGCTGCTGGGCTCGCGGCAGCCGCGGGTGAGGCGGCAGCGGCGGCGGGTGGCTTGGTCGCGGCCGGGGCCGTCGTGGCCGGCGCCGTGGTCGGCTGGGCCCCACCCCCACCGCAAGCCGCCACGAACACCGTCGTGGCCAACGTCAGCGAGGACAGGCGCGCGAGCATTGCTCCACGCATAGACTGAAACCCTCCTTGGGAGCGCTGGTTCTTAGAAAAACGATAGCTGTTCACAGAAGGTTCCTGCGGCGGAGCACACGCGACGCCCAGCAGCGCTTCTGGTCGACGCCGTGTGGCCGCGGGTCCGCGGCATGGGCGGAACTTGAACAAGCAGAGCTAGCCCGAGGGCCTTCACTCCTCAACCTAGCAACGCACCAACGGCTTGTCAAACCGTTTGCCTGGCGGACACGCGGCCCTCTCCAGCACCCCACTGCGCGAGTGCCGCTTCCAACAACTCGTGAGTACATCACGTTGCAGCCCGAGCCTACGGGCGCTAGACTGAGCGGTCCCGCCGTTCCCCTGGCACTTGCTGTGCACAAAGTACCCAGCCGCTAAGGTGGTCCATGGCTGCGTTTCCGACTGAGGATCGCGTGCGCCAGAAGCGCACCAAATCGGAGCAGGCGATAAGCCTGGCGATGAAGAATCGCTGGGAGGAAGCTGCCCAGCTCAATCGCGAGATCCTGGACATGTTCCCCAACGAGGTCGATGCCTTCAATCGCCTCGGCAAAGCCCTCACCGAGCTGGGCCGCTATGGCGAGGCGCGCGACGCGTACGCCAAGGCGGTCAAGATCGACCCGCTGAACGGCATCGCCACCAAGAACCTGCAGCGACTGGGCAAGCTGGCTGCTGAAGGCTCTGCTGCTCCGCCACCGAGCCCGGTCGACCCACGACTGTTCATCGAAGAGTCGGGCAAGACGACGGTTACGCAGCTGACAGATTTGCGGCGTGGCGAGGCGACGACCAAGTTGTCGGCAGGCGACCAACTGCAGCTGGAGCGGCGCGGGAGCCAGGTGGTCGTGACGGACGCCTCAGGCGGGGACATCGGCCGCATCGAGCCAAAGCTCGAACAGGACCTGATCCGTCTGCTGGACATCAACAACCAGTACGCGGTGTTCGTGACCAGCGCCAACGATCAGGTGGTGCACGTGATCATTCGCGAGACCCACCGCTCGGCAGCGATGGGCCATCGGCCCTCGTTCCGACCATCCGCGGCGCCCGAGGGCGGTGCTGTGCGCGCCTATACCCGCGAGGGCGTGCTGCGGTACGAGCTCGAGGAAGAAGAAGAGGAAGAGGAGCTGGGCGAGGAGGAGGAAGAGGAGGAGGCCGAGGTGGTGCCCGCCGACCTGGACGTCGGTGTCGAAGAGACGCCCCTCGAAGCCCTCGCCGCCGAGGAGGACACTGAGGAGTCCAGCTAGGTGCACCTCGCGGCGGCTGCGCTCATGCGCGTCGCTACCCCCGTTCGGATCTTTGGTTACCGCGCTGCGCTAGCACTCCTGATCGCCGTTACCGCCACCGCGTGGCCGCGCGCAACGAACGCCCAGGACGACTGGTCGGAGATCGTGCGCGGCGATCCCGCAACCGGCATGGTCGCGCTGACCTTCGACGCAGGCGCCGAGGCCGGCACCGCCGCCCCCCAGGTCATCCAGGTCCTGCACGACCATGGCGTTCAGGCCACGTTCTTCCTCTCGGGCAGCTGGGTCTCCAAGTACCCCACACTGGCCGAGCAGATCAAGGAGGATGGCCACGAGATTGCCAATCACTCCCTTACTCACCCAGATCTGACGAAGCTCTCGGATAACCAGATCGTGTTCGAGCTCGACTACACCGATCAGATCGTCTGGGACACCCTCGGCATCCACACCAGGCCGTACTTTCGCCCGCCGTTCGGCGCCCGCAACGCGCGGGTGCTCGGTGTGGCGGCGGCGAGCGGCTTCCGCTCGGTCTTCTGGACCCTGGACTCCTCCGACTGGGTCACCCGCGCCACGCCAGGCGCAGTCGCCGAACGGGTGCTGCGGTTCGCGCAGCCGGGCGACATCGTGGTCGAACACGTGGCGTCGGACGCCACCGCCGCCGCACTGCCGACGATCCTCGATGTGTTCGAAGAGCGCGGCTGGAAAGTCGGCACGGTGTCGGAAGTGTTGGGCCTGCCGCGCTACGATCCCACTCAGCCATGAGTCAATCCTTCGACCGCCTGCGCGACGCCGAGCACCTCCTCGTCGAAGCCGAGGCAGACCCCAACAAGGCCGCCGGGGCCGCGCGCGCCGCGCTCCGCTCCCTGCTGGACGCGTGGTCGGTGCAACCTGAGGGCACCACGGTTGCAGCCCTGCTGGACCAGGCAGCCCAGACCGACGAATCCCTGCACGACTTTCGCCCCGACGCCGTGGTCCTGGACGGTTTGGAGCCGCAACCAGACGCCGCCAAGCGGGCCAAAATTTTCGTCGACGCTGCCCGCGCCCGGCTCGCGAATATCTAAGACCAGCGAGTTATACTAGCCAACTGCCGCGGGGGTAGCTCAGTCGGCAGAGCGCAACTTTCCCAAAGTTGAGGTCGCGGGTTCGAGCCCCGTTCCCCGCTCCGGCGTTTTTGAACTCGATTGCCGCACAGGCGTTCTAGGAAATCGTCATCGTGGTAAAAAGTTGAGGTCGTTTTCCCACGGTTTTTCCCACGATTGGCCGAGTTCGATTTCTTCCCACAGACCTAAGTTGAGGTCAGACCCGTTTTCCCACGGTTTTCCGGCTGAGAGCGATCACCCGGTAAGCGGCTGCAGCGCACACCCTCGGGTGCTGGCGCGCGGACCTGGTGCTCGGC
>Ga0137368_10006180_pt1 | contig 12594 bp, 10 predicted proteins | sample SagtaG_13_FD_104917 | JGI IMG/M metagenome (GOLD analysis project Ga0137368, IMG submission 104917) | Vadose zone soil microbial communities from Sagehorn Ranch, Mendocino, California, USA - Sage1_L_100_16 metaG | ecosystem: Environmental > Terrestrial > Soil > Vadose zone | place: USA...
CGCTCACCAGGCGCATCGGAGCCTCCGCTGCGCAGACCACCCCCAGGCTGATACACTGAGCCATCGAGAGCCTCCTGGACAGGCTGGGTTGCTTGAGCGCGCCCATCCTACCGCGAGGCTCTCGTGCTGTCTACAGGGTCCGAGGGGTAACCACTTGCAAGCGGAACGCGTCGAAATCCTGACGCGCCGCCGATGACCACAACCACTCACTCTTGCACATACCCTGCGCTGTAACGCAGGTATCTGAACGAGATCATAGGGGGAGTGGCAAGCTCCCCTCTCCCGCGGCAGGGAGAGGGGAGGGGGTGAGGGCATCTCCCGCGGCAGGGAAAGGGGATAGGGGGTGAGGGCGCCTGCGGCGGGAGAGGCGGACGCTAGTTATGGATGACGACGGGCGTGCCGATCGTGGCCCAGTCCCACATGTACTTGGAGCCCGGCAGTCGCATCCCCAGGCAGCCGTGCGAGCCCGGGTAGCCGAAGCCGTAGGGTGGCCCCCACCAGTTGTAGTGGATCGCCGCGCCGTCGCCGGTGAAGTACTGGGTGTACAGCACGCCCGTCAGGTGGTAGTTGTCCTGTAGACCCGGGATGGTGCGGCTGTCCATCGTCTCGTTTTGGACCCGCCGCAGGATTCGGTAGAAGCCAGGTCTGGTCGTCCCCTGCAGGCCGGCCGTCACCAGGTCCCGAAAGATCGCTTCGTCGCCCTGCATCGCCTTGAGGTGCTGCACTGGAGTCAGGTTCACGTCGATCCATCGGCCATCGTCGGCGAACGCGCTCCAGAATGGCGGGTCGACCCGGCCGACCGCCTCCGCCCCGATGTAGACGTGCTCGCCCATGCGTGGGTCCCAGACGGGCAGGCGGTAGCCGCGCTGAGGCCCCTCGACCCGGAAGTGGCGGCCCTCAGGGATCGTGTCGACCGCCTCCATCGTCTCGTCAGGGGTCGGCCAGGTCTTGGTGGCCAGGAAGGTCTTCACCCACCAGGCTTGAAACGAGGGATCGCCCGACGGACGTGCGACCAGGCCACCGGGCTCGCACACATCGGCTGGCCCGCTGCCGTCATCACTCAGACAGGCGGCCGCGCGGGGGATGGAGGGAATGGGCAGCACGAGCGCTGCCGTCACGGCGGAGACGCTTTTGAGAAGCGCTCGACGGGTGAGCTTCATCTTTACCGATCTGAGTCTGCTCGCAAAGTCATTATCTCCCCGCCGACGCCGCGGGTGTCAAGAACCGCCGCGCCCTAAACGGGCGACGTTCACGCGTCTCGGGAGAGGAGGTGAAAAGTGCCGGCGGCCGTCAAGCCGTAGAGCTGGTGGAGCAGGATCGAGACCAGCCTCTGGGCGGGCGGGCGGTCGACCTGCGGCCGGGCTAGTTTCAAGGCCGGGATCAGGCCCATCGGCCCGATCACCCAGACGAGCAGCCCGAGCAGCGAGCCGTGCAGCCAGCCCGGCAGGTGGACGCTCGTCTGGACCACGCCGTACGCCATGCCCCAGAAAGCGCCGTACCCCCAGTGGATACCCATCGCCAGCGTCTGGCGGGCGTCGGGCGAGAGCTCGGCCTCAAAGACTCCACTCGCCACCTTCTCGGCGAGCCGCTCGGTGGGGTCCGGCGGACCCTCGCCGCTCGTTTCCGACGCCTCCTCGCCCGCCCGATCGGGGCTCCTGGGCGGGAATAGTTTTTCGAGGTTGGCCATCGCGAGCGTGAGTGCGAGAGTGCCAGCCAGACCGGCCAGCGCGCCCTTGAGCGTGACCTCCAGCGGGCTCTCCTCACGCGCCAAACGCGACACGCGCGGAGTATACCAGGACTGAGGATTCAGGACTGAGGGCAACTTTACTTGTCATCCTGAGGAGTCATGGGCCGAAGGCCCAGCGCCTGAACGCCTCCACCCGGCGCAGGGCGCTGGCGATGTCTGGGGCCTTGCTGTTCCGCAGAAACATCGCGTGTTGGCTGCGATGGGCCAGCGCCGTCGCGAGCTTGACGTGAAACCAGGGTGAGATGTCGAGCGTGAAGTCGGCCGGATCATCTCGGTTGGTGAGCCGGTCCTCCGCGTTCGTGCCCGTGTTGGCGCACCAGGTCAAGAACTCGGACGGCTGCCAGGGCGTCAGGGACGCGACCGCGCTGCGCACGGTCTGGTGGGTGTAGACGTGTTGGGGGTGGCCGTACTCGCCGTTGGAGCCGTGCGTGACGACGACTTCCGGGCGGAGCCGATCGAAGTGCGAGGCGACGGCCGCGCGGAACTCCTCTGGCGAAGCGTCGATCGCTCTCGCCTCGCCGTCGATCTCCATCGACGGGTCGACGAAATCAAGAAACCAGACGTCCCGCGCCCCGAGCGCTCGGGCAGCCGCGCGCATCTCGGCCTCGCGGTACTCGCCCAGCCGCGCCTTCGGGCCGACCGGCGGCTCGCCGACCTCGCCGCCCTCACCGCGCGTAGTACACAGCAGGTGCAGCTCGTTGCCTTCGGCCACGAGCTTGGCCAGGTAGCCCGCCCCGAACAGCTCGTCGTCCGGATGCGCGGCAATCGCGAGAACGCGCATGCGAGTGAGTATGCCCCACTGCCGACTGCCCACTGCTACACTGGTTCCATGGACCCGCGCGTGTTCTGCCAGATGGCGATGGCCGATTACGAGCGCCAGTGGAGCGAGGCGCGCGGCCACCAGGAGCGTCACCCGCTGCGTGAAAAGACGCGAGCCCTGGCCGCCTTGCTCGATCAAGCCACGACGGCCGAAGAGTTTGGCCGCCTGCTGCGCGAGGGTTGCGACGGCGCCGACCCCATTCTTGCTCTGCTGTGCCAGGAGCTGGCGCCGCGTTGGAACGCCGCCGTTCACGGCGGCCAGGGCGCCCCCGGCAGGACCACCAGGAGCTGATGGACACCTGCGGATTTTGGCGCGCTTTTTGGGCCCCGGGCGCTATACTGGCGGCCGAGGCAGTCCAGACGACTACGACTAGGAGGGGAGTATGTCTGAGTCGAGCACCGAGGAGCGTTACGTCTCGCGGAGGCGATTCCTGAGGCTCGCCGCGGTGATGAGTGGCGCGCTAGCCACGGCGTCGATCCTGGAAGCTTGCGCTGGGCCGGCCGCCCCGCCAGCCGCTCCGAAGGCGGAGGCGAAACCGACCGAAGCCCCCAAGCCGGCCGCTCCCGCGGCCCCGCCGACCGCGGCGCCGGCCGCCGCCAAGCCGACCGAGGCGCCCAAGCCGGCCGCCAAGGCCGGCGGCAAGATCAGCGTCTACTCGGCCCTGAACGAGTCGACCAATAACGCTTTCGTCGACGCCTTCAAAAAGGCCACTCCCGGCATCGACGTGGAGATCCTGCCACTCGCCGCGGCTGGTGAGCTGCAGACTCGCATTCGCACCGAGAAGAGTGCACCAAAGGCGGACGTCTTCATCGGCGGCTCGAGTGAGTTTCACGATCCGCTCGCCAAGGAGGGCCTGCTCGAGCCCTACAAGTCGCCCAACGCCGACAAGGTGGACGCGGCTTTCAAAGACTCGAACGGCAACTGGACCGGCTGGTACCTGGGCATCTTCGGCCTGGTGGTCAACAAGGACCGCTGGGACAAGGAGATGTCCGGCATGGCCAGGCCGACCACCTGGGACGACCTGACCAAGGACGACCTGAAGGGCAAGCTGGACATGCCCGACCCGGTCAAGACCGGCGGCGGATACATCTTCCTGGCCACACAGGTGTTCCGCGCCAACCGCGACGAGGAGAAGGCGATGGAGTACATGAAGCGGCTCCACGCCAACGTTGGCCAGTACGTAGGCACCGCGCCGCAGGGCATCGAGCTTGTTGGCCAGGGCCAGTTCTTGATGGGCCCCAACTGGGGCCATGACATCCTGACTGCCGCCAGCAAGGGCCAGCCGGTCGAGTTCATCGCCCCCGAGAACACCGCCAACGAGATCGGCGCCGTCAGCATCGTCAAGGGCGGCCCCAACACCGAGGCCGCCAAGGCCTTCATCGACTGGGTGCTGACCAAGGACGCCGGCGAGCTGAACGTCAAACTGTCGAACCGGCTCTCGGTCCTCAAGGACGTTCCGCCGGCGCCCGGCGCGCCCACTCTCGACAAGGTCAAGCTGGTCGACTACGACCGCGCCTGGGCGACCGACAACAAGGACCGCCTGATCAAGAAGTGGCAATCGGCCGTCGGCATGTGACGGGGGAGTTGGGAGCTGGGGGTTAGGGTGGCCCCAACGCAGCCCCTAACCCCCAGTTCCCCGCTCTCCTCCCAACCCCCATCTCCTATCTCCCAGCTCCCATCTCCTGATGCGCGTTTTCCTCCGCGAGCCCAGCCTGGGCCTGACCGCGCTCGTGCTGGTCGGCTTGATGGCGACGTTCATCGTCTTCCCCCAGATCCAGGTCGTCATCGTCCCAGGCCTCGAGGGCTACCAGGCCTTCTTCCGCGAAGGTCCAAACTGGGTCCGCGCCACTCAGAACAGCCTCGTCGTCATGGCCCTCAGCACCACCACGGCGGTCACGCTCGGATTCGTCTACGCGTACGCCATGGTCTACAGCCGGATGCCCTGGAAGCCGTTCTTCCGCGTGATCGCGATCCTGCCGATGCTCTCCCCACCGTTCGTCGTCGCGGCCAGCTACATCCTGCTGTTCGGGCCGCGCGGACTGATCACCTACGGCCTGCTCGGCCAGAGCCCCAACATCCTTGGGCTGTACGGACTGTGGGGCGTTCAGACGGTCGCGTTCTTCCCCTACGCCTACCAACTCGTAGCCGACGTCCTCTCGCGCTCCGATCCCCGCCTCGAGCAGGCGGCCCGCAACCTGGGCGCGGCGCCCTGGCGCGTGTTCGCCACCGTTACCCTGCCGCTCTGCCGCCCGGGCCTGGCCGCGGCCATCTTGCTGGTGGCCATCTACGTGCTGGAGGACTTCGGCAACCCGGCCCTGATAGCCGGACAGTACACGGTCCTGCCGACCCTTGCGTACGGGCTGATCAGCGGCTTCGGCGACTTCGCCGGCGCCGCCGTCGTGAGCACGCTGCTGCTCTCGCTCGCGATGGTCTTGTACGTCGTCCGACTCCGCCTGGAGGGCAGTCGCAGCTACGTGACCGTGAGCGGCCGCGGCTCCTCGATCCCGCGCCCACCCGTCCCGCTCAAGGTCACCTGGACCTGTTTTGGGGCCTGCCTGCTACTGGCCGGCCTGATCCTGCTGGTGTACGGTGTGCTGGTCCTGAGCGCACTCGTCGAGGCGTACCCCTTCAACTTCGCGCCCACCCTCAAGCACTTCGAGTACGTCGGGGCCCACTTCACCTCGCTGCGCAACAGCCTGGTCTACGCGAGCACCGCGGCGGTGCTATGCTCGGCCTTCGCGGTCCTGCTGGCTTTTCTGGTCCAGCGCAAGCAGTGGCCCGGGCGCGGGGTAGTCGACTTCGTCGCGATCGCGCCGGCCGCCGTGCCCGGGATCTTCTTCGGGATCGGCTACGCGACGACTTTCAACCAGCGCTGGCTCGACTGGCTGGACCGCGGCGCGCTGATCACGATCAGCATGATCTTCTGGAACATCCCAGTCGGCTACCGAGCCGCGGTGGTCGGGCTGCAGCAGATCGACCGCTCGATCGACGAGGCGGCGACCAGCATGGGCGCCAGCAGCCTGCGGGCCTTCCGCGACATCCTCTTCCCGATCCTGCGCGGGCCGTTCACGACCGGGCTGGTAACGGCCTTCGTCCGCGCGATCACGACGCTGTCGGTGGTCATCTTCCTGTTCACGCCGCCCACGGCCGTGGCGACGATCACGATCTTCCAGCTCGTCAACGACTTCAACTGGGGCGGCGCGACGGCGTTCACGGTGTCGGTCATCGGCATGGCGGTCGCGGTCCTGGCGGTGGTCTGGGCGATCAGCGGCCGGTTCGTCAGGCTCGAGGAAGTCGCCAGCGGCTGAGCGCCTCAGCTCTCGAAGTCGCGCCAGCTTCCTCCTGGCACGCGGGGCGCTCCAGCCACGAACAGCCCGCCGGTAGAAGCCACGGTTACTGCCCCACGGATCGCTGAAGCTGCAGAATGCCACGAGCCCGGGAATCCGCACGACGCATGAAGGCGCAGTAAGCTGCCCGCGCGTGAAGCTGCCTCCCCCACTGCCCACTGCCTACTGGCCTGCTCGACGTTGTTGGTAACCTGGAGCGTCTGGTAGAGTCAGGCCCGGCTGTGACTCCTCTGGCATGACCTGGGCAACCCGCCGATGACCTGGATCAGCGCACCGTTGAGCGTCGTTCGGCACCGCCACCTGATCTGGATGATGGTGCGCCGCGACGTGCAGGGGCGGTATCGGGGCAGCGCCCTCGGCGCCCTGTGGACGCTGGCCAGCCCGCTCTTCCTGATCGCCATCTACGCCATCTTCTTCGGTGTCTTCCTGCAGCTTCGACCCGCCGGACGGCCCGGCGTGGCCGACTTCGGTCTGTTCATCATGGCCGGTGTGGTGCCCTGGATGGCCTTCAGCGAAGGGCTGACCCGCTCGACCAGCGTCGTGCTGGACAATCGGACCCTGGTCAAGAAGGTCGTCTTTCCGCTCGAGGTCTTGCCAGCCAATGTCGTGATCGCCGCGCTCGTCGGCCAGGCGATCGGCCTGGTCGTGCTCTCATTGGCCCTGCTTCTGATGCGCGGCCAATCGCCGCTCGGGCTGCTGCTGGTGCCGCTGCTGCTGGTCCCACAGGTGCTCTTCACGCTCGGTCTCGCCTGGCTGCTAGCGAGCATCGGCGTCTTCCTGCGTGATCTTGCCCAGGCGATCGGCCTGCTGATGACGGCCTGGATGTTTTTGACCCCGATCTTCTACTCGCCCAGCGCCCTGCCGGCCGATTGGCGGTGGCTGCTGGTGCTGAACCCGATGGCTCAGTTCGTCGTGGGCTACCGGGCCGCGCTGATGGGAGAGGGCGGCCTGGACTTGCTGGCGCTCGGCGCGGCCGTAGTGATCGGGTTGCTCACCTTCCTTGTCGGCGGGGCCTGGTTCATGCGGACCAAGCACGCCTTCGCCGACGTCGTCTAGGGACCCAGGTGAACAGTCCGGCCATCCTGGTCGAAGGACTCAGCAAGAAATACGCCCTCTACGCCAACCCGGCCGACCGCCTCAAGGAGATGGTCCTGCGGCGCCCATTTCACCATGAGTTCTGGGCGCTGCGCGACGTGAGCCTCCAGGTCCCACACGGCCAGACGCTGGGCATCGTTGGCGAGAACGGATCGGGCAAGAGCACCCTGCTCAAGGTGCTGGCCGGCGTGTTGCGGCCTACTCTGGGCCAGGTCCGGGTGAGCGGACGGGTGGCTGCCCTGCTCGAGCTGGGAGCCGGCTTCAACCCGGAGTTTACCGCCCGCGAGAACGTCCTGCTCAACGGTGCCATCATGGGTCTGTCAGAGGCCGAGATGAAGCGGCGGTTCGACGCCATCGCCGAGTTCGCGTCGGTTGGCGAGTTCATCGACGAGCCGGTCAAGACCTACTCCGATGGCATGTACGTCAGGCTGGCTTTCGCCACCGCGATCAACGTCGATCCCGATCTCTTGATCGTCGACGAGGCGCTGGCCGTGGGTGACGCCTACTTCCAGCACCGCTGCATGCTGCGCATGGCCGAGCTTCAGGCCCAGGGGGTGACGATCGTGGTCGTGTCACACGACGTGACCGCCATCAAGCGGCTTTGCCAACGAGCGCTGTGGATCGATCACGGCCGCGTCGCCGACGATGGCGAGCCTGAGCGCGTCGTGGCGCGCTACCTGGCGGCTCAATTCGGCCAGGCCGAGCGCTCGGAGCAGCAGGTTGTCGCCGCCCAGCTCGCGTATTCCGAAGACCAGCTCGCGCGGCCGAACGTCGACCGCCGCTTCGGGAATGGGGATGCCGAGATCGTCGGAGTAGGCCTGTTCGACGCCGCGGCTCGGCCGATCGGCACTCTGGTCCACGGCCAGCCAGTCGAGCTGCGCGTACAGGTCCTCTATCACCGGGCGGTCTCCAAGCCGATGGTCGGCTTCGTCCTGCGTGACCGACTGGGGACCGACCTGGCGAGTACCAACACGACTCTGGAGGGCGACGTTCTGCCGCCCGCCGCGGCCGGCGACCTGTTCACCGTCCACTTCACCTGCCAGCCGCCCGTCCTGCACCCTGGCAGCTACTCGTTCGCCCTCACCGCCGCGGATGGTGACCTCGAGCAGTACATGATGAACGACTGGATCGATAACGCGCTCGTGCTGGAGATCACCGGCGAGGTCCCGATGTACACGCTCATGCGCTTTCCGATCCGCTGTCGGCTGGAGCGCAAGTCGGTCGTGTCGGCGTGAGCCCCACCGATGACGTCCTGGCGTTGCCGTTCGACCAGTACCAGCGCTATCGGCTGCTTGCGGACGCGCTCGAGCGCTTGCGCTCGAGCGACGAGCGGCAAACCATCCTGGACGTCGGCGGCTCGCCTGGTGAGTTCAGGCGGTTCTTGCCGACCGATCGGGTGCTGATCGCAGACCTGGCGGGCGAGCCGCCTGATTTCGTGCGGGCCGACGGCGCCAGGCTGCCGTTTCGCGACGGCCAGTTTCCCTTCGTCGCCTCGAGCGACACCTACGAGCACATACCGCCAGATCGACGCCAGGCCTTCCTGCGCGAGCTGGCGCGGGTCGCGAGCGAAGCAGTCGTCCTGGGCGCGCCATTCGATGCACCCGGCGTGCGCCAGGCCGAGGCCGCCCTGCGCGCGCTGATCGCTGCCTCACGCGGGCAGGCGTTTCCGTTCCTGGAGGAGCACGCGGCGTACGGGCTGCCGTCGCTGGCGGAGCTGAAAGGAGCGCTCGCGGCGGAGGGGCTGGCCCACCTGGCGCTGCCGAACGGTTACCTGCCCCGCTGGGCGGCGATGCTGGGCCTGTACTTCGTGGCCCAGTGGCAGATGCCGCGCGAGGTCCAGGCCGCCCTGGAGCCGATCAATCGGTTCTACAACTCGACCTTCTACGCAGAGGACAACCGCGAGCCGTGCTACCGCTGGGTGGTGGTGATCAGCCATCGCCCGGAACGGCTCGAGCAGTTAGGCCCCCTGATGCTGCCGCCCGCCGCGGCGAGCAGCCGCGAGAACGCGGCCCAGCTGCTGGAGCTGGTGATGCAGGCGGCCGGGCTGTCGGCGATTCGCGCCCAGGCCGAAGTGGTTGCCGAGCGCGACGCCACGATTCGCGATCTCCAGGCCAGGCTCGAAGAGCAGGCCGCCTGGGCAAAGCGCTCGGCCGACGAAGTGGATGCCCGCGACGCGGTGGTGCGCGAGCTCCACGATCTGCTGGCCGCCCGCGACGCTGCGATTCGCGACCTCCGCGACTACCAGGACAGCACCTTCCCGGTCCGCGCGCTCAAACTCCTCCGGCGCCACTGGCGACGCTGACCAGGAACGAGGAATGAGTCGGGGAGCTGCTCATTCTTTATTCCTCATTCCTCGCTCCTCATTCCTCGCTAAAACGCGCCGGCGCCCCCGCCGACCAGGGTCTGCCAGGGGCCGCAGCCGTCCACAACGGTAAACGGGACAGTCGTGGGCTGGCCTGGCGTCGCCCGGCGGACGAAGAACGTGAGCTGCGTGGTCCCGGCAGCCGGGGTGAAGGTGAAGCTGCCCGTCGCGCCGACCTGGCTGCCGATGTCGATCAAGGCGTTCGTGGCAGTCCCAAACTGCAGGCTCTGGAGCGAGCCACCACCCGCCACGACGGTCGCCTGGAGGCGACCACCGCTGGCCGCGACGGCCGAGACGCCGACGTTGGGCCGAGGGCTGCAATTCGGTCCGACCTCCGCGGACGCAGTGCTCCGTCCGTAAGTCCAGAGCGAGCCCGTCCCCGCGATCTGGTCCGCGTATCCGGTGATCCGATCCACGACGGCCTGGTTGCCGGTCCCGAAGCCCGTCGCCCAGACCAGCGCCGCCAGCCCTGAGACGTGCGGCGTGGCCTGTGAAGTCCCGCTAAACGTCTCGTAGGTGCCCACGAAGTCGGTCGACAGGATGCTGACACCTGGCGCGGCGACGTCCACGTTGGGCCCAAAATTTGAGAAGCTTGCCTTGGCGTCGTTCTGATCGGTAGCCGCGACGCCGAGGACGTTGGCGCAGTTGGCCGGTGACTCGGCCCCGCTCGTCCCGTCGTTGCCGGCCGCGGCCGCGACAACCACCCCGTGCGTCCAGGCGTAGCTGATGGCCGATTGCATCGAGAACGAGCAGGCCCCAGGCCCGCCGAGGCTCATATTGATCACTTTGGCGCCGTTGTTCGTCGCCCAGGTGATGCCGTTGATGATCCAGGAGTTCGGCCCCTGGCCGGTGTCGTCGAGGACCTTGCCGTTCATGATCGCCGCGTCGAAGCCGACGCCCGCCACGCCGATCCCGTTGTTGGTGCTCGCGGCGGCGATCCCGGCCACGTGCGTCCCGTGGTCGCAAAGGTCGTCCGCGCCAAAGGAAGAGGTCGTGAAGTTGGTCTCCAGGACGACCTTCGATCGAACGTCTGGATGGCCGGGTAGGCCATCCGGCGAGATGTAACTGGACGAGCTGCTGTATACGCCGCAGTCGAGGATCGCGATCCGGATGCCGAATGAGCTGTGCGTCACGTCCCAGGCGGCCGGCGCCTGGATCTTGGCCATCCCATACTGCTGGCCAAAGCTCGGGTCGTTCGGGGTGAAGGTCTTGCGCAGCACGTAGTCGGGCTCGGCTCGCTCCACATCGGCACGGCCGCGATACGCCGCCAGGGCCTGGGTCACCGTGCCGGGCCGGATCTGGACTCGGGCTAAGTCGGCCAGCCCCAGCCGCTCGACGGCGAGCGCGCCGGCCGCCTGATGGACCACGTCTCGGGTCGCCTGACTTGCACTGGAACGGAACTTGACCAGCAGGCTGCCGGCCATCATCGGCCGGCCGTCGGGCGCGGTCTCCTGCTCGAACGTGGAGGTCTGGAAGAGGCGCCCGCCCCGCGCAATCGTGACTGGCTTCGTGCCCGGTGCGGAAGTCGGCGTGGGCGCGACCTGGGCCGCCACGCGCGGGACGGGGACCTCTGGCAGCGTGGCAGCCGTGCTCGACTGGCGGGCTGGCGTCGAGGGGATGGCGGTCCGCTGGGGCGTGGACGGCGTGACGGCCCTCATCCCCAACCCCTCTCCCTCGAGGGGAGAGGGGTTGGGGATGAGAGGAGAGAGGGGCTCGTCGTTCAGTATGGGAACGGGCTGAGGTGAGGCCAACAGCTGGTTGTCGACGTAGCCGCCGTTGCCGTCGGCGTCCTGGACGTTGCGCCAGATCGCGCCGTCGGCCCAGACGTCCGGGCCGATCACGTATACGAGGACTCCTTCTGGCAAGACCGCCACGACCTCTGACGCGGCGTTCGGCTCGACGTGCAGCTCTGCCCCCAATCCGTCGGTCCCGCTCACGACCAGCGCCTCTTGCTCCTGCGCGACCAGCGGCTGCCCAGGCACCGAAGACGCGAGCAAGCCCAGAAGCGCTGTGAGCGCGCCCAGACGTGCCAGGTGGATCGAGCGCACGCGTCCTTTCCCCCGAGATCGGCCCTACACCCGCCGCCGACAAGGGCGGCATGTTCTAAGCCCTAAACAGTCGGCCTGTCAAAAGGAACGCCGGGGCGGGTGGTTTGGGGCCGCCGGGGCCGGCTACACTGGCCGCGGGCACCAACAACCTTACCCCGAAGCCGTTCTCCCCCTTCCCTTTAGGGAAGGGGGCTGGGGGGTTAGGTCCAGGAGGATCCAGCATGGCCCTACTGCTCAACCGAGCCGAGCTGGAACGGCTGCTCGACGTGGAGTCGGTCATTCAGGCGGTAGAGCGGGGATTTGCGGATTATTCCGACGGCAAGGTGCAGATGCCGGTCCGAACGGCTGTCCGAGTCACCGATCCGCCCGGCGTGCTGCTGCTGATGCCGTGCTCGATGACCGAGTCCCGTGTCCTTGGGACGAAGCTGGTGTCCGTCTATCCCCAGAACCCAGCTCGCGGCCTGCCCACAATCGGCGCGCTGTACGTGCTGTCCGACTACGAGACGGGCTTTCCATTGGCGGTCATGGACGCCGGCTTCGTCACGGGTCTGCGGACGGCGGCGGCCTCGGCGGTGGCGACGAAGTACCTTGCCCGCAAGGACAGCCTGACTCTCGGCATCTTTGGGACCGGCGTCCAGGCCGAGTTTCATGCCCTGGCAATCCCGGCTGTTCGAGCGATCGAGCGCATCCTCGTCTGGGGCTCGTCGCCCGACAAGACGCGCCAGTTCGCCGAGCGAATGCGCGCGCGTGTGCCCGCGAGCGTTGAGGCCGGCGACTCGCTGGAAGCCGTCGCCGGGGCGGACATCGTCGTGACTGGCACGACTGCCACCCAGCCGCTCTTCCCCGCCCAGGCGGTTCGCGACGGCGCGCACGTGAATGGCGTCGGCTCGCATGCTCCTGCCACGCGCGAGCTGGACCCCGCGCTGGTCGCCCGAAGCACGGTTGTCGTCGACACTTACGAGGCAGCGTTCGCGGAGGCTGGCGACCTGCTGCTGGCGATCGAGGAGGGAGCGATCAGGCGAGAGCACGTCCTGGCCGAGATGGGCGAAGTCGTGCTCGGCAAGAAGCCCGGCCGCCAGCGCGCGGACGAGGTCACCCTGTTCAAGTCGTGCGGAGTAGCCTTCGAGGACGCGGTCACCGCTGGCCTGGCGCTGCAACGAGCCCGTGCGGAGGGC